>Ga0182736_1000772_pt1 | contig 40870 bp, 40 predicted proteins | sample eDN5th30CKraftBY_FD_128882 | JGI IMG/M metagenome (GOLD analysis project Ga0182736, IMG submission 128882) | Enriched backyard soil microbial communities from Emeryville, California, USA - eDNA 5th pass 30_C Kraft BY (version 2) (version 2) | ecosystem: Environmental > Terrestrial > Soil >... | reverse complement strand
GCTCTTCGACGATGAGCTTTGCCAGCCGCAAACGAGCGCGCGGGGTCAGAGCAGCGTTAGCGTGGGACACGAAGGCCTCCTGTGTTGTGTGAGCGGTTTCTAGACAGCTCCACTCTCGCAACCGGAGGCCTTCACCCCTCAGCAATCACGAGCGATTCACACAACAACGTCCCTGGACATCACACCTAGGCGACGCCGGCACCGCGCGCCCGATTGGACGCGCCGAACAGCACGGCTCCCACCACCAGCGCTGCGGCTCCGAGCCCGTACGACGGCTCCACCCCGATGCTGTCGACCAGGATTCCTCCGACCCCGGCCGCGATCATGATCGCCGCCTGGAATCCGACGACGACCAGGCTCCCGCCGGCCTCGAGGCGGTCCGGCATCCGGTGCCCCACCCAGGTGTTCACGACGATCAGCCACGAGGCGAAGAAGAACCCCCACACGAACACTGCGATGCCGACGCCGAACACCGAGCCCGACAGCAGGATCGTCGCAGCGACGGTGACGGCGATCACGGCGGGCGCGAGCACGGCGAAGAGCCGGAACGTCCGGTCCACGATCAGGCCGATCGTGAGGTTGCCGACCAGACCGCCGATACCGAACAGCGCCAGCAGCAGCACGATCGTGCCGCCATCGACATCCGGCATCCGCTCGAGTGCGAGACGGATGTACGTGTACGCGAGGAAATGTCCGAGCACGACCAGCACGTGACCGGCGAGGCCGAGTCCCACACCAGGACGGCGGATCGTGTCGAGCAGCAGTCCGAAGCTCGACACCTGAGCGGCCGGCACGGGCGGCAGCATCGTCCGCAGCGCGATCGCGAGGAGCCCCGTGACGATGCCGGCGAGGGCGAACACCGCGCGCCAGTCCATCAGCTCGCTCAGCATCACGCCCACCGGTACTCCGGCGACGGTGGCGAGCGAGGTTCCCGCCGAGGTGAACATCACCGCGCGGCCGAGCCGCTCGGGCCCTGCGATGCGCACGGCGACGGTGATCGACATCGACCAGAAGGTGCTGAGCGCCGCACCCAGCAGGAACCGGGCGAGCAGCACGAGGATCAGGTTCGGCGCGATCGCGACGATGAGGTTGGATGCCGCGGCGGCGAGCGCCATCCAGACCAGCAGTGAGCGACGGTCCAGACGAGGGAACACCATCCCGACCGTCGGGGCGACGATGAGTCCGACCAGCGCGGTGACCGTCACGGTCTGCCCCGCCTGCCCCGGCGTGACACCGAGGCCGTCGGCCATCTCGGTGAGCATGCCGTTGGGCAGGAACTCCGCCGTGACGAGGAGGAAGCTCAGCATCATCACGACGATGAGCGCGCCGTAGCGGATGCGCTCGGCAGTGCTCGGCGTGGTGACGGGGATGGGCGCGGTCGTTGTCATGGTTCCACGTTCGCAGGTGCGGGGATGCCGCGCCCGACCGAGCGTCCGCCGCAACCGACCGATCGTCCGGAGCGCGAACCTTTACAGGCGCGACGGGTCGGCCTAAGCTCTCTCGTGCGCCGGGACCCCCGGAAGAAAGTCCGCGAGAGAGGAGCCGTGACATGAGCACTGTCGTTGTCGCGCCCCTCGCCGACACCCTTCCCCTCGAGGCCGCCCGCTCCTGATCCGCGCGTGGCCTCCCTTTCGGAGCAGACCACCGTGACTGAACCCTTCGCGTCCTTCGACGCTTCTGTCCCTTTCGACACCTCGCACTCCTTTGACCCGTCGCTCGAGTTCGATGAATCCATCACCTTCGCCGATGTCGAACCCGGCGAAGACCAGCGCTGGACCACCTGGCCGGCGATCACCCCGTCTGAGCGGGGTCCGCTGCCCTGGCCCGAGTGGGTCGTGACTTCCGCCGGCGCGATCGACACCGAGCTCGGCGTTCTCAAGACCGGCAAGGAGGCGGACGTCTTCCTCATCGAACGAGCCGTCCCTGGCGACGCGACCGCGCGCACCCCGCTCGCGGCGAAGCGCTATCGCAGCTCTGAGCACCGGTCCTTCCATCGGTCCGGCATCTACACCGAGGGCAGGGGCGTGCAGAAGTCTCGCGACGCCCGAGCCCTGGCGAAGAAGACGGCGTTCGGTCGTGAGGTGGCTGCGGCCGAGTGGTCGTTCGCCGAGTTCGGCGCCCTGAGCCGCATGTGGGAGCTCGGGGCCCCCGTCCCCTACCCCGTGCAGGTCAACGGTTCCGAGGTGCTGATGGAGTTCATCGGCGCAGACGGCGCGGCCGCGCCCCGCCTCGCGCAGATCCGCGGCGGCAAGACCGAACTCGCCGACTGCTTCGCACAGGTCGTCGAGCTCATGCACATCTTCGCCGGCGCCGGCTTCGCGCACGGAGACCTGTCGCCCTACAACCTCCTCGTGCACGAGGGGCGCGTGCGGGTGATCGATCTGCCGCAGATCGTCGACATCATCGCGAACCCTCAGGGGCTGGATCTGCTGCACCGCGATTGCGTCAACGTGTGCGATTGGTTCGCCAGGCACCGCGTGGAGTGCGACGCGGAAGAGCTGTTCGCCGAGCTCATGGCCGCGTCCTACGCGTAGAGCTCGCGGGCGCTGTCGGCGCGCCGCTACCCACCGTTCACCGGACGCGGCCAGACTTCGAGCATGAGCGATGAGCACGCTGGGCCTGCCGCGGAGACGCCGATCAGCACGGCCGCGATGACGGCCTTCGGGCGCGAGCACGAGGGTGCGCCGAGCGCCACGCGGAAGCAGGTCGTGTCCTGGGCGATGTGGGACTGGGCGCTGCAGCCGTTCAACACCGTCATCCTGACCTTCGTCTGGATCGCGCTGTACCTGACGTCGCGAATGTTCCTCGACGATGACGTGCGCGCGTCGGGGCTGCTCGCCGACGGCAGCTACATGAACTGCAACCAGGCCGAGTACATCGGATCGGACTACTGCCGGGGCCTCACCGACCTGTCGGCCTGGTGGGGATGGGCGAACTTCGCCGCCGGCATCGTGATCCTCGTGCTGGCGCCCGTGCTCGGTCAGCAGGCCGACGCCCGCGGCAACAAGAAGAAGTGGGTGATCGGCGCGACGATCGGCGTCGCCCTGCTGCAGTTCGCGCTCTTCTTCGTCGAGGCCGACCCGAGCTACTTCTGGTTCGGCGCCTTCGCCGTCGCGATCGCAGCAGTCGTCAGCGAGATCGGCAACGTCAGCTACTACGCGATGCTCTCCGAGGTTTCGACGCCGAAGAACGTCGGGCGCATCTCAGGGCTCGGCTGGGGCCTGGGGTACATCGGCGGCGTCGTCGCCCTGATCGTGTGCATCCCGGTGCTGTTCGTCGTCGGCCAGAGCGAGCCACTCGCCTTCAAGCTCGTGGCGGTCATCTGCGCGGTGTGGACGATCGTCTTCTCGATCCCGATGTTCCGCAACGTGCCCGAGTCGCCCGCGTACGGCAACTCGCAGAAGGTGGGCTTCTTCCGCTCGTACGTCGTGCTGGCGCAGAACATCGCGAAGCTCTTCCGCACCAACCGCTCGACGTTCTGGTTCATGCTGTCAGCGGCGGTCTACCGCGATGGGCTGGCCGGAGTGTTCGCGTTCGGCGCCGTTCTCGCGGCCCAGGGATTCGGGTTCTCCTTCCTCGAGGTCATCATCTTCGGCCTCGCCGCGAACCTCGTCGCCGGCATCTCGACGCTGCTCGCCGGACGCCTCGACGACAGGATCGGACCACGCCGCCTGATCGTGATCGCCCTCAGCGGCCTGGTCGCGATGGCCTTCGTCGTCTACGCGCTCAAGGACCTCGGGACGATCGTGTTCTGGATCTGCGGCCTGCTGCTGTGCGCGTTCGTCGGACCGACACAGGCCGCCAGCCGCAGCCTGCTCACGCGGTTGACGCCGCCGAGTCAGCAGGGCGAGATCTTCGGCCTGTACGCGACGACGGGACGCGTGGCCTCGTTCCTGTCGCCGCTGGCCTGGTCGCTGTTCCTGATGTGGTTCGGCGGGATCGTATACGGCGTGCTCGGAATCGGGCTGATCCTGCTCCTCGGCCTGATCCTGCTGCTGTTCGTGAGGTTCCCGAAGGACGTCGGGGTCTGATCAGGCCCGGTCTCTGATCAGGCGCAGTCTCTGATCAGGTCCAGTTGTCGGCGAGCTTGGCGAGCAGCCTGGCGAGCTCGTTCTTCTCTTCGTCCGTGAACGACTCGAGTGCCTTAGAGAGCACCTCACGCCGTTCGCCGCGCATGCCCCGCGCGATGCGGCGCCCCTCATCGGTGAGCGCGATGCGTGTGCGGCGGCCGTCCTCCGGGTCGGCCTCGCGCTGCACGAGTCCGCGCTGAACGCCCTGCTGCACGAGTCGTGATGCCCGCGGCTGGTCGACGCCGATCGCCTCGCCGAGCGCGCTGACGCTCAGCGGTTCGGATGCCGCGGCGAGAGCGTCCAGCATCCGGATCCACGCCGGGCCCCCCAGGCGACCTCCTGGGCCGCCGGTCACGCCGGCCCACGGCGGCGCGCCGATTCCCGGACCGAATCCTGGCGCACCGCGGAATCCCCGGTCGTGCTCATGGGTCCCGTGCTCATGCGGGCCATGCTCGCCGTGCGGACCGCCGTGCCCGTGCCCATGCGCGCGCGGGCCGAAGGAGCGCCGCCCGCGCAGGCGCGAAAGGGCGTGCGCGATGGCTTCTGCCGGGTCGGGATTCTCGTTGCTCACGAACTCAACTTTACATGCGACTTGACATGGATCCACATTGCATGTCACACTACATATACATGCACAGTTACAAGCAAAGGACTTCTCTCATGAACACCACTGAGAACAACGAACAGAGCCCCCGCCCCTTCGGATACTGGCTCAAGGCCGTCGACCGCCTCATGGCGGCCGAGTTCGCCACAGCCTTCGAATCCTTCGGGGTCACGCGTCGCGACTGGCGGATGCTGAACCGCGTCGCCAGCACCGTCGAGCCCGACGCCCGTCCGCTGCCGGTGCACAAGTTGAGCCGACTCATCGAGCTCGGTTGGGTGACGGATGCCGATGGCAGTTGGGCCCTCACCGACGAAGGCCGTGACGCCAAGGAGCGCCTGGGCGGCATCGTCGAGGGCATCCGTGCGAAGGTCGCCGACGCGGTTCCCGCCGAGGATCTCGCCACCACGATCGCGACGCTCGAGCAGCTCGCCCGCGCATTCGGCTGGGACGAGAACACGCCACTGCCCCGCGGCGGCGGGCATCGTCACGGTTTCGGCCGTCACGGTTTCGGCCGTCACGGATTCGGCCCGCGCGGATTCGAGCACGAACACGCCGGGCACGGCGCGCCCGACTTCGAAGGACGTGGCTTCGACGAGCGCGGTGAGTGCCGTCACGACAGGCACCCATTCGCTCACGGCGAGGGTCGCGGCCACCACGGTCACACCCCGCACGGCAGTTACGGACACGCCGGTCATTGCCACAACGGTCACGGTCACAACGGTCGCGACCACGGCGGAGCGCGGTTCGCGCGGTTCGCGCGGGGCGCCTATGAGCGCGGCTTCGAGGCCGGGCTCAGCCGCGGTCGCGACGACCGCTGACCCGCCATTCTGGCGAGAAGGAAAACGTCGGTTGTGAATACTCGCAACCGACGTTCTTCGCCTGCGTCGGCACGCTCGGACCCACGCCGCGTCAGGGCGCTACCGATAGGAGAGGGTTTTCTCGGGTGGCACGCTCTCGCGAGACGGGAAACCCTTCTGCCATCGCCGTCTCGGGCGGCGATCGGTCGGATGCTCGCGGCTTCAGCCGCCGGAGCCCGGGATACCCAGGGCGACCATGAACCCGATGGCGCCGAAGAACAGCACCGCGAGCCCGAGGTAGATCGCCACGGTCCAGCCGCGATAGCTGGCGCCATCGGTCCCGCCTGCGGCGGGGCTGACGTAGTTCCGAGTCGCTTCGTCGCGAGCCGTCGCGGCGCGTGACGCAGCCGCGCGCATCTCAGCCTTCTGCGCAGCGGTCGGCGGCACGGCCTCCTGCTTGTGGGACGACGCGGAGGTCCACGTGTCGTTCGGTGCCCAGGTGCGGCGCTTGCGCAGCGCAGGCGCGCCATCCGCATCCGATCCTGCGTCCTCGGACGATGACGGCGGGATGACGGGCTCCGGGATCGGAGGCGGCGATGCCGACTCGAACGCCGGCGGCGGCGGCACTTCGAATTCCTCGATGGCCGCTTCGGCGTCGGGGACCGCGACCGTCTCCGGCTCCTGGACGGCGTAGGGATCCACCGCAGAGGGAACAGGTGGCGCAGGCGGTGCCTTCGCCGTCAGGTCTGCTTCCGGCGCGGGCGCAGCTGCCGCGGCATCCGTCGTCGGTTCGGGAACGTTCTCGGTTTCATCGCCGGTCACGCCTCGATCCTACGGGCGACCGTCGCGTTCGTCACCCACTGGACGTCGACTCCATGCGGGCCCCCACCGCGAGGCGGGGGCCCGCACAGGTTCAGCAGCAGGGAATTCCGCCGCAGCATTCGTTCTCCTCCGTGGACATGGCGCACCTCCCGTCTTCATCGATGAACATCGATCTAAGGGTGAGGCAATACATCGACGTTTGTCAATGCGTGTGAGACGATGGCCTGGTGACCTTGGCTGACCTCCTTCCCGTGCGCGACGTGGCGGCGTGCTGTTCGCCGCTCACCACCTCGCCGATCACCGTCGAGAACGCCACGCGCCTATCGGGCGCGATCAAGGCACTGGCCGATCCGGCCCGGCTGCGACTGCTGTCGATGGTCGCCGCACACGCCGACGCCGAGGCCTGCGTTTGCGACCTCACTGAACCTCTCGGGCTCCAGCAGTCGACCGTGTCTCACCACCTGCGCATCCTGGTGGATGCCGGCTACCTCACTCGTGAGAAGCGCGGTACCTGGGCGTACTACCGCCTGGTGCCGGGCGCGCTCGACAGCGTTGCCGGGCTGCTGCGATCGGTCTGACCCAGCAGTCTGCTCATCAGCCGCCGAGCGACCCGGCGTCGATCGTGCCGACGTCGGTGCGGTGGAAGTTCTGGAACGATCGGGATGCCGTCGGCCCGCGCTGCCCCTGGTACCGGTTGCCGTACGGACCGGAGCCGTACGGGTTCTCCGCAGCCGACGTCAGGCGGAAGAAGCAGAGCTGCCCGATCTTCATCCCCGGCCACAGCTTGATCGGCAGCGTCGCGACGTTCGCGAGCTCGAGGGTGACGTGTCCGGTGAATCCGGGGTCGATGAAGCCCGCGGTCGAATGGGTGATCAGACCGAGGCGTCCGAGTGACGACTTGCCCTCGAGGCGAGCGGCGATGTCGTCGGCGAGACTGACCTGCTCGAACGTGGCGCCGAGCGCGAACTCTCCGGGGTGCAGGATGAAGGGCTCGTCGGGTTTGACCTCGATCAGCCGAGTCAGCTCCGGCTGATCCTCTGCCGGGTCGATGAACGGGTACTTGTGGTTGTCGAACAGGCGGAAGTAGCGGTCCAGGCGCACGTCGATGCTCGACGGCTGGATCATCTCCGGCTCATGCGGGTTCAGACCGATCCGGCCGGATGCGAGTTCTGCCTTGATGTCGCGATCGCTGAGAAGCACGCGTTCAGCCTACTGGGGCGCGAGGGGAGCATCCGGATCGACCAAGCCGAGACGGTGCGCGAGGATCACGACGTGGATGCGGTCGCGTGCGTCGAGTTTCGCGAGCACACGGCCGACATGCGTCTTCACCGTCGATTCGCTGAGGAACAGCCGCTCCGCGATCTCGCTGTTCGTGAGCCCCTGGGCGATGGCGACGAAGACGTCGTGCTCGCGTTCGGTGAGCACTGCGGTCGGATCGCCGGTGGGCGCGGGAGAATGCGCGGCCGACTCGTCCGCAGAATTCTGAGAGTTCAGAGGCTTCTGAGAGTTCAGCCGATCCAGCAGCGCACGCGTGACCCGCGGCGCCAGCACAGCGTCGCCACGATGCACGGCGCGCACCGCGGCGACGAGCTCCTGACGCTGCGCGTCCTTCAACAGGAACCCGCCCGCTCCGGCGCGGATCGCGGCGAATGCGTACTCGTCGAGATCGAACGTGGTGAGCACGAGCACGCGGCTGCCAGGGTGGTGCCGCACGATCTCCGCGGTGGCGGCGATCCCGTCGAGGTTCGGCATCCGCACGTCCATGAGAACGACATCCGGCTCCAACTCAGCGGCGAGCGCGATCGCCGCGGCGCCGTCGGCTGCTTCGCCGACGACGGACAGATCGGGCTCCGCTTCAAGCACCATCCGGAAACCGACGCGGATGAGGGCTTGGTCATCGACCAGCAGCAGGCGGATCATGAGTGCCCCCCGCCCGCAGGCGGCGACGTCGGCAGTTCGGCGCGCAGCATCCATCGTCCGTTCCCGGCAGGCGCGGACACGACCATCCCGCCGAGGAGAGCGGCCCGCTCCGCCAGCCCGCGCAGCCCGAACCCGCCCTCGGATGCCGCCCGGTGGACTCCATCGTTCACGATCTCGATGACGATCGGATCCGCGTCGTGGGCGATGCGCACATCGATCCTGCTGGCCCCAGCGGAGTGACGCATGGCGTTCGTGACTCCCTCCTGGACGATTCGGCTGACGGCGAACCGCAGCGCCGGCGGCATCTCCGGGTCGCCGCGCACCGTGAGAGACGCGGCGAATCCCGCCCGCTGCGCCGTGGCCACGGTCTCGGCCGGACTCGTCGGTTCGAGCGGCGCGAGTGGAGCATCCGCACCGCCCTCACGCAGCACACCGAGCATGGAACGCATCTCAGTTAGGGCAGTTCTGGCGGTCGCGGCGGCAGCGGTCGACGCCGCCTGCGCACGCGAGGCGTCGGCGGTCGCGGCGGCGCCTTCGGAAAGCGCGACCACCACGGTCAGCGAATGGGAGACGATGTCGTGCATCTCGCGGGCGATGCGGTCGCGTTCTGCCGCAGCGGCGAGCTGAGCGTGCTGGTCGCGTTCGACGAGCAGCTGCCGGGAGCGATCGATGATCGCCTCGACGTAGCGCTTGCGGCCTCCGACATTGATGCCGATGAGTCCGCCGATCAGGCCCATCACCAGTTCACCGATAACGGCGTTCAACGCGATGTTGAGCGTGATGACTCCGAGGCTCGACAGGGTGAAGGAGAGGAGAGCGAGGGATGACAGGCCGATCGCCAAGCCCGTCCAGCACGCCTTGGTGGAGCGGTAGACCGCGAGCGAATACGTGGCGACCAGTATCAGCGGGCCGCCCACGGGAACGCTCTCGAAGAGGTAGCAGACCGACACCACCCAGGCCGCGGCGAATGCGACCACCGGCCACCGGCGTCGACGGAGCAGAAGAACGCAGGCGACGAGCACCGCGATGGGCATCGCCACTGCGGCGAGGACGCCTGAGGTGCGGAACGTCGTGGCCGGCACAAGTGAGGTGATCAGGCAGAACAGGGCGATCAACACATCCGCGAATACCGGATGCCGCGCCCAGAAACGCCGGATCGCGCCCGGGGGACGCGGCAGCTGGAGCTGCTCGTCCGAGGTGTTCGCCATGAACTGACCCTATTTCGTCATCGCGGACCGCATTACTGGTCCCGCCCGATCGGGCGGGACCAGTACGTCACGCGTCGCGTCCGCGAAGCACAGCCCAGGCCGCCAGCATCCCTGCGACCACCCAACCGGCGAGCGCGAGGTATCCGGTCGACACGTCGAGACCATTGCCGTCCTGGGGGATGATCACGCTCTGCGCTGCGGTCATCGGCAGGTAGTCGCCTGCGTCGAGGATCCACTGCCAATCCGGGCCTGCCATGCCGAACATGCTGACCACGATCGGCAGGACGAACAGCAGTCCCACGGTGGCGGCGATCGCGCCGGCCCCGGACCGCAGCAAGAAACCGAACGCGACGCCGATGAGGGCGAAGACCGCCATCGACACGGAGGCTGCGAGGATCGGGAACACCGACATCTCGGCATCCGACCAGTCGATCGCCATGTCCTTGGAACCGAGGATGGGGCTCACGGCAAGGGCCGCGGCCAGGAACGTGACGAGCGAGACCACGAACATGAAGACGGCCAGCACGATCGACTTCGCCGCGAGCACCGAGCCGCGGACCGGATCGGCGGAGAGCGTGGAGCGGATCATTCCGGTCGAGTACTCGCCCGTGACCGCGATCGCCCCGAGGATCCCGGCGAGCAGCATCGTGAACTGGATCGGGCTGATGACCGCCTGGATGCCGGGGTAGCCGGGCATGTCGATCGCGGACGCGATCATCATGGCTATCCCCACGGTGAGCAGGAGGACGATTCCCACTGACCACCAGGTGGAGCGCACGGTGGTGAGCTTGATCAGCTCGCTGCGCAGCTGCCGGACGAAGGTCAGACGGTACGGGGATGCCTGAACGCGAGTCTCCCGCGTCGGCTCAGCGGTGGCTGTGGCAGTCATGAGGGCTCCTGGTTGTCAGTGTCGGACGTTTCGACACCGCGGGTCCGGTACTCGACGGCTTCGCCGGTGAGGGCGAGGTAGGCGTCTTCGAGGGACCCTGTGGTGGGGGTCAGTTCGTGCAGTGGGATGCCGCGCTCGGCGGCGAGGTCGCCGATGCGCGAGGCCTCGATGCCCGTGACGTCGAGGGTGTCGGGGGCTGAGGTCGTAACTTCGACCACCGTCGAGGTCGAAGCAGCGCCTGCGCTCAGCAATTGGGAGAGCTCAGCGGCACGCGGGCTGCGCAGGCGCACGCGCGCCGTGGTCCAGGAGCGCACGAGATCGGGCAGCGCGGCATCCGCGAGCACCTTGCCGCGGCCGAGCACGATCACGTGGTCGGCCGTCTGAGCCATCTCGCTCATCAGATGGCTGGAAAGCAGAACCGTGCGTCCCTCGGATGCCGCGTGGCGCACGAACTGGCGCACCCAGCGGACGCCCTCGGGGTCGAGCCCGTTGACGGGCTCGTCGAGGATCAGCGTGTGCGGGTCGCCGAGAAGGGCCGCGGCGATGCCGAGACGCTGGCCCATGCCGAGCGAGAACTTGCCCGCGCGCTTGCGCGCCACGGAGGCGATGCCGGTGATGTCGATGACGTCGTCCACGCGCGATGACGGGATGCCGTGGGTTGCGGCCATCGCTCGCAGGTGATTGCGGGCCGAACGGCCGGTGTGGACCGCCTTGGCGTCGAGCAGAACACCCACCTCGGTGAGCGGGGCCCGCAGCCGACGATAATCCTGTCCGTTCACGGTGACGCGCCCGGTACTGGGCCGATCGAGTCCGACGATCATGCGCATCGTGGTGGACTTGCCCGCTCCGTTCGGTCCCAGGAAGCCGGTGACGCTTCCCGGACGCACGGTGAAGGACACGTCATCGACGGCCGTCTTGTCTCCGTACCTCTTGCCGAGGCCCTCTGCTGTGATCATGGCTTCGACGCTATGCGGCGAAGCCATGCGCGCGCGTCCGCCTGAAGGATGAACCTTCAACCCGCGCGTGTGGCACCGTGGTGCCACACTGGCCGACGTGTTCGCCGCAATGCCGACGTTTGTTATGCTGGCCAGGCGCCGCAAGGCCGCGGGACTGTAGTTCAATGGTAGAACTTCTGCTTCCCAAGCAGATAGCGCGGGTTCGATTCCCGTCAGTCCCTCCACGTGAACCTCACCTGACAACGACCGCCCGGTCTGATTCGATGGCTTCATGCCTCACGACGTCGTGAATCAGTCTCCGCTCCGCTCGGACCTCGACGAGTACGCCACGAACACCGCTCTCGTCGAGGGCGTCGAGCGCCATGATGCCGCTTGGGCCCACCATCGTCTGCACCTGACAGGGCAGCGGGTGGGCACGGCATCCTTCCAGCGCGACGCGGAGCGCGCGAACCGGCACGAGCCGGTCCTCCACACCCATGACCGCTACGGCCACCGCATCGATGAGGTCGAGTACGACGACGCCTACCACCGGATCATCGGCGCGGCCGTCGCTGACGGAGCGCACACCAGCGCCTACGTCGAGCCGATGCCGGGGGCGAACGTCGCGAGGGCAGCGACCTTTATGCTCTACGCCCAGATCGAACCGGGCCACGCCTGCCCCGTCTCGATGACGCATGCGGTCGTGCCGGTGCTGCAGCAGCACGCGGAGGCCGCGGTCGGCTGGCTCCCGCGCGTCTTCAGCACCACATACGACCCCGCTCTGAGCACGGAGAAGCACAGCGCACTGTTCGGCATGGCGATGACTGAGAAGCAGGGCGGGTCGGACGTCCGCGCCAATATGACGACCGCCACGCCGATCGGCGACGGCCGGTACCGGCTCAACGGACACAAGTGGTTCTGCTCAGCCCCTATGTCCGACGCCTTCCTCGTCCTCGCACAGGCGCCCGGCGGCCTGTCGTGCTTCCTCCTGTCGCGCGTCCTGGACGACGGCTCGCGCAACGGCATCCGCATCCAGCGCCTCAAGGACAAGCTCGGCAACCGCGCGAACGCGTCGAGCGAGGTCGAGTACGAGGATGCGGTCGCCACCCTCGTCGGCGAGGAAGGGCGCGGCGTGCGCACCATCATCGACATGGTCGCCCGCACCCGACTGGACTGCGTACTCGGATCGACCGCCGGCATGCGTCAGGCGACCGCCGAAGCCACGTGGCACGCGCGGCACCGCTCTGCGTTCGGGCGAACGCTCATCGACCAGCCCGCGATGACCGCTGTCATCGCCGACCTGCAGCTCGAGGCCGAGGCTGCGACTGCGACCGCGCTGCGGCTCGCCCGCGCGCACGACGACGATGCCTCCGACGAGGAGATCGCATTCCGGCGCCTCGCCACCGCGGTGGCCAAGTACTGGATCTGCAAGCGCGGCCCCGGCCACGCCGCCGAGGCGCTCGAGTGCCTCGGCGGCAACGGCTACACCGAGGCCTTTCCTCTGGCGATGCGCTACCGCGAGCAGCCCGTCATGGCCGTGTGGGAGGGCTCCGGCAACGTGATCGCCCTCGACGTGCTGCGTGCGCTCGACCGCGACACTGTCTCGTTCGCCGCCTTCGACATGGAAGTGTCGCGTGCCGCTGGTGCCGATGCACGCCTGGACGCATGGATCGAGCACACGCGCGGGCTCGCCCGAGAGGTGGCATCCGACCCGGTTCCGGATGCCGCGGCACGCCGCCTCGTCGCATCCCTCGCGCTCGCACTGCAGGGTTCACTGCTCGTCCGCGACGCTCCTCACGCCGTCGCGGATGCGTTCTGCGCCACGCGCCTGTCGGGCGACCCGTTCGGCGGGGCGCTGTACGGCGCGCTGCCACGAGGAGTGGATGCCACGGCCATCACCGCGCGCGCCTGAGCGAAGTCAGCGCTCGCGCAGCGCACGGCCGATCCGCTCAACGGCCTCGCGCAGAATCGGCCGCGGCGTCGCGAACACGAAGCGGGTGAACCCGATCGCCGCCTCGCCGCATGCGGCCCCGTCGGTCATCGCGACGCCGGCGTGCTCGCGGAACCACAGTCCGAGATCTCCGGTCAGCCCGGACTCCCTGAAGTCGAGCAGCGCGATGTACGTCCCCTCCGGCATCGTGACCTGCACGCCAGGCAGCTTCTCGACGAGTTCGACCAGCAGTCGCCTGTTGCCGTCGAGATACGAGACGACCTCATCGAGCCACGCGCCTCCTGACGTGTATGCGGCGAGGTTCGCGATCGCCCCTGTGGTCGAGGTGCCGTGCCCCGTCCACCCGCCGTCCGCCTCCCAGAGCTCAAGCGATGCGGCGTCGGAGAAGATTATCTGAGCGCATTTCAGGCCGGCGAGGTTCCAGGCCTTCGAAGCGGATGCTGCAGTCACCGTGTGCCCGGCGGCTACGGGAGACACCGACGCGTAGGGAATGTGCGACGCCGGCGCGTAGACGAGTGGTGCGTGGATCTCGTCCGAGAACACGCGACCCCCGGCATCCGCCACGATGTCGGCGATGGCCACCAGCTCATCGCGTGTCGCCACGGTACCGAGGGGATTGTGCGGATTGCACAGCACGAGCAGCTCGCCGCCGTTCGCGAACGCCGCGGCGACGCCGTCGAGATCCATGACCCAGCGACCGCCCACCTGGATGCTGGGCACCTCGACAACCCGCCGCCCTAGTCGGGGCGGCACCGAGAGGAACGGCATGTACGCCGGAGTCGGAACGATGATCGCGGCATCCGGTGAGGTGAAGTTCTTGATCGTGAACTCGAGCGCCACGATGACGTCGGCAACGAGACGCACCTGGTCACCCGTGATGTGCCAACCGTGGTGCTCGCCGTAGCGGCGCGCTGTCGCCTCCTGGAGTTCGACCGCCAGATGCTGGGGCAGATATCCGGTGAGCCCGGCCTTCAGCGACTCATCGATCGATTCGGTGATCGCCGGCGCAACGCCGAAGTCCATTTCGGCCACGAAGGCGCCGATCGTGTCAGGGAACATCGTCCACTTCACGCTGCCGGCCGCCCTGAGGTCGAGCTCCGTGATCTCGTCGAATGCGTGCGGGTGACTCATCTCCCCAGACAATACGAGAGCGGCCGACGGGTCAACCGTCGGCCGCTCTCGTATCAGTGGGGCGTCACACCGGTTCCGGCTTCTTCCCGGCAGCGTCAGCTTCGGGGTCGGCATCCCGACGCTCCTGCTCCATCTCGGCGACCGCAGGCACGATGATGTCCAGCGGCATCGTGCTGGTGTCGAGCAGGTCGTTCTCGTCCTGCTCGGCGACCAGTTCCTTGGCCTCGGCCTTCGTCTCAACAGTCGGGAACGAACCCAGGAGCGGACGCTGCGCCGTCTCCTTCATCGACAGCATCGCCACGCCGCCCAGCGCCGCGAAGAACATGATGTAGAACGCCGGCATGTAGGTGTTGCCGGTGAGGTCGATCAGCGCCTGGCTGAACAGCGGAGTCGTGCCGCCGAACAGCGAGACGGCGAGGTTGTACGCGATCGCCATGGCGCCGAAGCGCGAGGCGGTCGGGAACAGCGCCGGCAGAGCGGATGCCGAGATCGCGACGTAGAACGCGACCGGGATGGCGACCATCGCGAGGGCCAGCATGACCGCCCACTCCTGCCCGATCTGCATGATCGTGAACGCCGGGATCATCAGCACGATGGTCGAGACGACCGCGATTCCGTACACCGGCTTGCGCCCGATGCGATCGGACAGCTTGCCGATCAGAGGCAAGCAGGCGCTCATCACGATGAGCACCGGAACCGTGGCGATGGCGGCCATCAGGTTGGACACCCCGACCTCGGTCTCGAGATACGTGGGCATGTAGCTGGTCAGCGCGTAGCCGGCTGTGTTGGTCGCCGCCACCAGCGCGATGCCGATGAGGATCACCCGCCAGTGGTGGCGGAAGATCCCGACGATGCCGTGCCGGCCGAGCGGATCATCGGCATCGTGCAGCCGTGCGTCATCGGCCTCGGCCTCGAAGGCGGGAGTCTCCGGGATCTTCAGACGGAACCAGATGGCTACGGCCCCGAGCGGGATCGCGACGAGGAACGGGATCCGCCAGCCGTACGCCTCCATGGCGCCGGAACCCGAGATGCCCTCGACGATCCATGTCGTGATGGCCACGGTCGAGGCACCGGCCGCGAAGCCGACGTAGGAACCGACGTCGAGGAACGAAGACCAGTAACCGCGCGAGCGGTCGGGCGAGAACTCCGACACATAGGTCGTCGCGCCGGCGTACTCGCCGCCGGTCGAGAAGCCCTGCACCATCTTCAGGAAGTACAGCGGCACGATCGCCCACAGGCCGATGGCCTCCGAGGTGGGCAGCAGTCCGATGAGCGCGGTCGCGATCGCCATCATGGTCATGGTGATGAACAGCACGCGCTGACGGCCGATCCTGTCGCCCAGCGGCCCGAGGATGAATCCTCCCAGCGGACGCACCAGGAACGAGATGGCGAATCCGAACAGCGTCAGCAGCAGGCCGAGCCCGCCGGGTGCATCGGAGGTGAACACCGCTGTCAGCGTCACGGCCAGGTAGCCGTAGATGCCGAAGTCGAACCACTCCATGAAGTTGCCGACGACGGTTCCGGATATCGCGGTGCGCAGCTTCGACTTCTTGACGACGAGGACGTCGTCGACCTCGAGCCTTCTGCGCTTCGTCATTGCTTTCTTTCGGCTGGACATAGATCACTCCTCAAGGGCCGATTGAACGCGCTCAAAGCTATACGCCGGTTCTTGAAGTCCTCGCAGGCGATTCGGCGTTCCGCGTGATATCGCGCGTGCGGAGCTCGAGCGGACGCCGCTAGCACCGCGCGATCGCGCGCGTCAACCCCAATTGCTTCCACCGAACTGCGTGCCAGCATCGAAGCTTCACAACCGAAGGAGACTCCCCCATGAACATCGCCCTGGTGATCATCATCGTTGTCGCAATCGTCCTCGCGATCGTCGGTGGCCTCAGCTCCGCGCTCAACTGGCTCCTCTGGGTCGCGCTCATCGTCGGAGTCATCGCCCTGATCGCCTTCCTCTTCCGGGTGATCGGCGGCCGGAACCGCGTCTGATATCCCCAGCAGACCGGGCCTGACCCCATCGGGCCCAACCCGACGAAACCGGGTCGCGACATGTGTCGCGACCCGGTTTCGTGTCCAGGACGAGCGGATCATGACAGCCGCGAGGTCCCGCACGGTCTCACCGATCTCGGCGCTCACTCCATCGGGCAGCGAATCGACGTACGAAAACAGGTTGCGTGCCGCCGGCGCGCGCCAGTCCAAGACGCCGGCATCCTGAAGGTCCGGATGCTGGTGAACACAGCCCGCCGTCCGCTAGATTGTCAACAATCTTGCTCACCGGAGAGGGACTCGTGCCTGATAATTCTGACGTCCGCAGCCAGCTGCGCGAGGCGATCCTGAGGGGCGTGTACGCCCCTCGCCAGCGACTGATCGAAGCCGACCTCGCCGAGGAGTACGGAGCCAGCCGCTTCACGCTGCGCAACGCCCTGATCCAGCTCGCCTCCGAGGGGCTCGTCGAGCTGCAGCCGAATCGCGGCGCCCGCGTGCGCGAGATCACGGTCGACGAGGCCATCGAGATCACCGAGATCCGTCAGGCGGTCGAAAGTCTCGTCGCAGCCAGAGCGGCCGAGAAGGTGAGCGACGAGCAGATCGTCTTCCTCCGCCAGGTCGGCGATGACATGCGCGCGGCCGTCGATCGCAACGACTTCATGCGCTACTCCGAGCTCAATTCGACGCTGCACTCCACGCTGCGCGACATCGCGAATCACTCGGCATCCACCCGTGTGCTCGAGCAGCTGCACGGCCAGATGGTGCGGCATCAGTTCCGCCTGTTCCTCGTCCCTGGGCGGCCGAGCCTGTCCCTGCCGGAGCATCTCGCGATCATCGACGGCGTCTGCGCCCGCGATCCTGAGGCCGCCAGCGCGGCGATGGGCATCCACGTGGGCAGCGTGATCACGACCCTGCGTTCGTTCGCGGAGGCTCCCGCGCTGTCCTGACCGGCGTTTCGTGCCGATTGTTATCAATCTCGCGAACATTATTGACAACGTCATCTGCGGATGGATACGTTCGGGCCAGCGAGCGGAACAGCATCCGCTCGGAATCCCCCACCATTCACACAACGGAGTGACATGAAAAAGGCAGGCTTCTTCGCCCTCGCGGCGATCACCGCGCTGGTTCTGACCGGATGCACCGACTCTGAGGCACCCGCAGGCGGTGGCGACGGCGACGCCGCTGGCTCGGGTGATCTGACGCCCGTGACCGTCGGCGTCATCCCGATCGCCGATACCGCGGCCATCTACCTCGGCGACGCGCAGGGCTTCTTCGAGGACGAGGGCCTGGACCTCACGATCGAGACCGCGACCGGCGGCGCCGCGATCGTTCCGGCCGTCGTCTCGGGCGACTACGAGTTCGGCTTCAGCAACCAGCTGTCGCTGATGGTCGCAGCCGACCAGGGCCTCGACATCAAGATGGTCTCCTCCGCGGTCGCCACCACTGGTGACACGTCGAAGGACATGGGCGCGGTCGTCACCAAGGCCGACTCGGGCATCTCCTCGCCCGCCGACCTGGCCGGCAAGACCGTCTCGAGCAACAGCGTCGGCAACATCAACGACACGGCCGTGCGCTCGGTCGTCGACGAAGCCGGCGCCGATTCCTCGACCATCGACTTCGTCGAGGTGCCGTTCCCCGACGCCGTCGCGGCCGTCGAGAACGACCAGGTGGATGCCGCATTCGTCGTCGAGCCGTTCGTCACCGCCGCGATCGACGCCGGCCTCGAAGTCGTCACCTACGCGTACGCCGACTTCGACCCGAAGCTCGACATCGCCGCCTACTTCGCGCTCAGCAGCGTCGACGCCGACCTGCTGGCGAAGTTCCAGGCCGCCATGCAGAAGTCGCTCGAGTACGCCGACGCCAACCCGGACGCGGTGCGCGAGATCATCGCGACGTACACGAAGACCTCACCCGAGGTCCTCGCGAAGATCACGCTGCCGAAGTACCCGACCGAGTTCGACCGCGCTTCGAGCGAGAAGCTCGCGGCTGCGGCTCTGGAGTACGGCGTCCTCAAGGCCGAGCCGGACTTCGACAACCTTCTGCCGTGACAGCTCTCCTCAACACGGTGAGCGAGGTGCGGCGGTTGCGCCGCCGCACCTCCTCCTCGCCCCAGGCGGCGCTGCTCGGCGCGGCGGGCGTGGTCGGCTTCCTGGTCCTGTGGGAGCTCGTCTCCCGTCTGGGCCTCGTCGACTCCCGCTTCGTGCCACCGGCCAGCGACGTGCTCGTCCGCTTCGGACAGTACGTCGTCGACCGGGCGTTCTGGCGCGACGTAGGCGACACGATGCTGAGCTGGTCGCTCGGTCTGCTCATCGCGGTGGTCGCCGCGACCGTGCTCGGATTCCTCATCGGATCCAGCCGGTTCCTCGAGCGCCTCACGCACTCGACGATCGAGTTCCTGCGCCCGGTTCCATCGGTGGCGCTGATCCCGCTGGCGGTTCTGCTGTTCGGCGTGAAGATCCAGGCAGGACTCCTGCTGATCGTCTACGCCGCGTTCTGGCAGGTGCTGCTGCAGGTGATCTACGGCGCGAAGGACGTCGACCCCGTCGCTGACGCCACCGCCCGCAGCTACGGACTCAGCCGCTTCCAGCGGATCCGCTACGTCATGTGGCCGACTGCGTTGCCGTATCTGATGACCGGCATCCGGCTCGCCGCCGCCGTCGCACTGATCCTCGCGATCACCGCAGAGCTCATCATCGGCACTCCTGGTCTCGGCAAGCAGATCGCCGAGACGCGCGAGGGCGGAGCGATCACGAGCATGTACGCGCTGATCCTCGCCACCGGCCTCATCGGCGTGGCCATCAACCTCGTCGTGCGATTCTTCGAGCGGCGCACGTTGCGCTGGCACACCTCGGTGCGGATGGAGGTGGCGGGATGAAGTTCCTCAAGGCCGCATTCTTCCTGCTCGCGCTGCCGGTGGTCCTCGTTCTGCTGTGGTGGGTCTCGACGATGGTCAATCCGACGTTCTTCGTGCCGAGCCCCGGCGAACTCGTCGGCACGTTCTTCGACACCTGGTTCGGCGAGCGCTTCACGAACGACCTCCTGCCGAGTCTGGGCCGCCTGTCGCTCGGCATCATCGGCTCCGTCGTCGTCGGCGTCGGTCTGGGTCTGCTGATCGGATCCTTCCGGCCGCTCCGCCAGCTTCTCGAGCCGCTGCTGGAGTTCTTCCGCGCGATCCCGCCGCCCGTGCTGCTGCCGCTGCTCATGATCGTCATGGGCGTGAACTGGCGCATGCAGGTGTTCGTGATCATCTTCGGCTCACTGTGGCCGGTGCTGCTGAACACCGTCGAGGGCGTCCGCGCCACCGATGAGGTGCAGCGCGACACCGCACGCAGCTACGGTCTGGGTCGCATGGCGCGCCTGCGCTACTTGATCCTGCCAGCCGCGGCACCGCAGATCCTCACGGGCGTGCGGCAGTCGTTGTCGATCGCTCTGATCCTGATGGTCATCTCGGAGCTGTTCTACACCTCCTCCGGCCTCGGGTTCACCATCGTCCAGTTCCAGCGCAACTTCGCCATCCCGGAGATGTGGAGCGGCATCCTGCTGCTGGGTCTGATCGGTCTCGCCCTGGCGGTGCTGTTCCGCTACGTCGAGCGCTACATCCTCCGCTGGTACCACGGATTGAGAGAAGTCCAACGTGAGTCCTGAAACCACCACACCCGTCCTCCTCGTCGAGGGCCTTCGCAAGATCTACCCGGCACCGACGCCGCAGGCAGAAGCCGTCGAGGCGATCCGCGATCTGACGTTCAGCATCCCGCAGGGGCAGCTGGTCTGCATCGTCGGACCGTCGGGCGCCGGCAAGACGACGCTGCTGAAGTGCATCGCGGGTCTCCTGCCGGCGACCGCCGGGCGTCTCGAGCTCGAGGGCAAGGCCATCACCGGCCCGCCGAAGACGATGGCCGTCGTCTTCCAGGAGTACGGGCGCAGCCTGTACCCGTGGATGAGCGTGCAGGCGAACGTCGAACTGCCGCTGAAGGCCGCGGGGCTCTCCAAGACCGAGCGCCGTGAGCGATCCACCGACGCCCTTGAGGCCGTCGGGCTCTCGGACGCTGCGGACCAGTACCCGTGGCAGCTGTCCGGTGGAATGCAGCAGCGCGTCGCGATCGCCCGCGCCGTCGCGTACCGTCCGCAGATCCTGCTGATGGACGAGCCTTTCGCCGCGGTCGACGCGCAGACTCGCGCCGATCTCGAGGACCTCGTCCGCAAGATCTGGAAGGAGCTCGGTGTCACGGTGCTGTTCGTCACGCACGACATCGACGAGTCCGTCTACCTCGGGCAGCGCGTGATCGTGCTGTCGAACCGGCCCACCGTCGTACAGGACGACGTCACGATCGACCTGCCGGACGAACGCGACCAGCTGTCCACGCGCTCCGACCCGCGATTCGTGGAACTGCGCCATCACATCTACGGCGAGATCCAGCGGGCCAAGGGCAACCGCGGCGGCGACGAGCAGGCCGCGTCCGCCTGATCCACCGGTTCGGATCGCGAATCCTGCCGCATCGGCGGCGTCAGAACGGCAGGATTCGCGACCGGAGCGAGCTCGTGGGAGGGTTCGAGAGTGAAACGTGTCCGGATGCTGCGCGGCGCGGCATCCATCATCGCGCTGTGCCTGGTCGCGACCCTCATGCGCCCGGCTGTCACCGCGGTCGGTCCGCTCATCGAGCGGATCACGGACGACACGGGCATCCCGCTGGCGCTCCTCGGATCCTTGTCGACCATCGTCCTCATCACCTGGGCCATCGTCTCGCCGTTCGCGCACGGATTCGGACGGCGGCTAGGCCTCGGCGGAGCCGTACTCGCCGCCATGGGGCTGCTCGCCGTCGGCGTGGTCGTGCGCTCTCTCCCGGGTTCGACCGTGTGGCTCTGGGTCGGCACCGGGCTGATCGGCGTCGCCCTGGCGGTCGGGAACGTGATCCTTCCGGCCGTGATCAAGCGCGACTTCCCGCTGCGTGTGCCGCTCATGATGGGCGTGTACTCGGCGATCCTCGGCGGGGCCGGCGCGGTGGCATCCGGCCTCGCCGTTCCTCTCGCGGGCCTGACCGGCGGCGACGCCGGCGCCGGCTGGCGCGTATCGCTGCTGATCACCGGCGGAGCCCTCGCCCCCGTCGCGCTCGCGGCCTGGTGGGCGACGAGGCGGCGCGAACTGCGAGCGATGCGCGGCGCCCCGACCGGCCGCGCACCGAGAACCGGGATCTGGCGGGACCCCGTGGCGTGGCAGGTCGCCGGGTACATGGGCGTGCAGTCGACGACGTTCTACGTGCTGGTGACGTGGCTGGCTTCCATGTCCCTCGACACCGGACGCAGCGCAGCCCTCGCCGGCGTCGATGTGATGATCTACCAGGTCTTCTCGTTGGTCGGCTCCCTGGCCGTGGCGTTCGTCATGCGCGGACGCGCGGCACGGCTCGCGCCGGCGCTGCTGCCGGTGCTCGGCATTGCCGGGATCACCGGTCTCATGATCTGGCCGGATGCCGTCGGCATCTGGGTCGTCCCGCTCGGAGCCTTCTCCGGCCTCTCTCTCGGGGTCTCGCTCACGCTCATGGCGGATCGCGCGCGCGACCACGGCGCGTCATCCGCCCTGTCGGGCATGTCGCAGTCGGTCGGCTACGCGATCGCCGCGGTCGGGCCCGCGCTGTTCGGAGCCGTGCACGCGGCTACCGGCAGCTGGACGCTCCCGCTCATCATCCTGCTCGTCAGCATGAGCGCGCAGGCCGCGTTCGGCGTGTACGCCGGCCGCAACCGGTTCGTGCTCGAGCCGCGCTCATAGCTCGAGAATTGCCTTGCGCGGCGAGACTCGTGCTGGCACGGCAATTCTCATCGCGCAAGGCAATTCTCGGGGCGGTAGGCTACTCCTTGACCGTGAACGGCAGCACGAGCCGTGAGGGGTGCTCCGAGTCCCGATAGACCTTGTGCGTCACCGCGCGACCCACCGGCAGGTGGAAGGCATCCGGCGGCAGCAGCGAGTTGTGCTCGTCGACCAGCGGCTCGTCGTTCGACAGCTCGGCGACCAGGCGGTGACCGGGCAGCAGCGTAGCCGCGAACGGGTAGATCCGAAGCACGTACTCCTCGATCACACCCGGGTCGACCGGAATCGCTCGAGTGTGCGGGTGGATCGGGTCGCCGTCGCGCGTGCGCTCCTCATCCAGCTCGCGGTGCGATGCCTTCAGGTAGGCCGAGGTCAGCAGCTGACGCTTGCCACCGGGCGCCTCGTCCCAGAACCGCATGATGAGGTTCGTGTCGGGCTGGTCGATCTCGACGAACAGGTGCGCGGCGCCCGTGCCCATCATCTCGACGGGCTCCTCGAACACCGGCGTCGCCCAGCGGAGTACCTCGACCTTGTCGGTCACCGTGAGCGGCGCCTGATAGAAGCCGTCAGGGGCCGCGGCCGTGGCATCCATCGTCTCGGGCTCGGACGACAGGCGACCGCGCGTGCGCAGGTACAGCGGCTTGTGCTCGATGGGCTTCGGCGGGAACTGGTCGCCGGTCGCGTACTCGCGCGTGCCCTCGACGAAGACGCTCACCGGCGCTTCGTCCATGACGCCGTTCTCGATGCCCTTGATCCAGTAGTCGTACCAGCGGAACATCTTGTCGTGCTCCTCGACCCACGGCCGGGACTGCATCGGAGGGTACGAACCGATCGTCAGCTTCTTGGGCCCTGCGAGCTGGTTGTACGCCTCGATCGTGCCGTCGAGAGTCCAGCCGCGGCCCTGATCGATCTGGAGCCACACCGGCACCTCGACCTGTGATGCGAGGTTCACGGGGTTGCGCTCTTCGTACCACTCGCCGTCGAGCTCGTTGGTGATGATGTCGAACCACGCCTCGTGGTTGGTGGGATAGTGCAGCGTGTGCACGAGGTTCGGCCACGCCTGCACGTCGGGGTCGGCCAACCGCGCCGCGACGCGGGCTTTGACGTCCTCATCGGACAGCGTCTCCAGCATCCGGCTCTTCACGCGGTCGGTGAACGCCCAGCCGCTGTCGCCTCCGCGCCCCTCGCGGGCCGCACGCGGCATGAACCACATGATGCCGCCGTGGTAGGTCGTCTCGTAGAAGTCGTAGTGGCCGCCCGAGATGAACAGCGCCTTCAGGTGCGGCGGGCGCTCGGCGGCGGCGAGGAGCTGCATCGAGCCGAAGTACGAGATGCCGATCATGCCGACGTTGCCATCGCACCACGGCTGCGCCGCGACCCACTCGATGAAGTCGTACGCATCCTGACCGAGCGAGACGCCACCGGCGTTGTAGTTGCCGATGTGCTCGCCCTCGGAACCACCCGAGCCGCGCAGGTCGCCGATCACGTGCACATAGCCCTCGTCGACGACGCGCGCGATGTCGCCGGCCTCGATGCAGCCGTCCCACATCGGCGAGGGGCGTCGCTGCGGCGGCATCGTCAGCGCGAGCGCCTGCAGCTCCTTGCCGTAGGGGCTCAGCGCCACGAGCGCCGGGCGCGGCTCATCGGCGGATGCTCCGTACGCGTCGGCGACGAGGGCGACGCCGTCGCGCATCGGCACGCGCAGGTCCTTGTGTACGCCGAACGAGCGACCGCCGGCGGAGATGGTGCGGGTTTCAGTCATGAGCGTGCTCCAGAAGTGGTGCCGAGCTGCGTGACGTACGCGTTCACGTACGCATTCACAGTGGTGAAGAAGGGGGCCGGTTCCAGCGTCGGGTCGCCCGTGTATCCGAGCTCGTCGGCGACGGACTGGAACGGCGAGTACGGGGAATCGGTGTCGCGCAGCCCGTTCGCGAGATAGGGCAGAACAGCAGCACGGATGCGAGCCTCGTTGTCGATGCTGCCCTGGATGGCCTCGAGCGCGTCTGCGGCATCCAGCACCTCGGGGAACGGCGAGCCGTCCGCCCGGCGGTACGGGTGCCCGAGGTACAGGCGCTCGGGTTTCACCGAGTCGCGGAGGAACTCGAGGCTCGCCCGATACTTGTCGGCGTCCTCGTAGCCGGGGAATCCGGATGCTGCGCCGTACGCCTGGACGGCGTCGCCGACGAACACGTCGCGAGATCCCTCGACCACGTAGGCGATCGCGCCGGCCGTGTGTCCGGGGATCGAGTGCGCTGCGACGCGGACGCCGCCGCCGAGGTCGAGCACCTCGCCGCCCTCGAGCGCAAGAGTCGGCTCCATCTCGCCGCTGATCGCGGCGCGCAGCAGTGCCTCCTCCTTGGCCTCGCCCTCTGGGTCGGTCAGCCACCGGCCGCGGCCGGAGCGCCACTCCTCGACGTGCGCCTCGCGAGAACGCAGCATCGGCGCGTCATCACGGTGGATGACGACCTCGGCCTTGCGCCCGGTGAGCTCCCACAGGGCATGCGCGCCGCCGACGTGGTCGATGTGGCCATGCGTCAGGAGGATCCAGCGCACATCCTCGATGCGACGCCCGATCGCTTCGAGCCCGGCGCGCATCCCTTCGGGTGATTCGGTCACGCCGGTGTCGACGATCGCGGGCTCCGGTGCGTCGATGAAGAAGCTGCGCAGGCCGAACCGGCCCCACGGAGCGACGAGCGGGTGGATGTCGACCATGTCATTCGCCCCGCAGGAACGCGTCGTCATTCAAGAAGGCAGCGGTCTCAGCGAACGCCGCGCCGTACTCGGGCAGCCACGAGAAGTGCTGCACGAAGCCGTGCCCCGCCCCCTCATAACGGTGCACGACCGTGCGCACTCCGGCATCCTGCAGACGCCGGCCGTACAGCTCGCCCTCGTCGCGCATCGGGTCGAACTCGCCGGTGAGGATGAGCGCCGGTGGCAGGCCCGACAGGTCGGACCGCTTGATCGGCGAGACACGCGGGTCCTGCGGGTCGGCGCCGCTGTCGAAGTAGAACTGGTTGAACGGCGCGATCCCAGCGGTCTCCATGCCGTAGCCCGTGGCGTTCTCGACCATCGACGGGTAGCGATCGGGATTCAGGTCGAGGTCGACCGACGGGTAGTACAGCACCTGGTGCGTGACCCGGTCGATGCCGCGGTCGTGCAGAGCGGATGCCACGACCGTCGCGACCGTGCCGCCCGAGCTGTCGCCGACGAGCGCGAGGACACCGCCGTCCCAGCCCGCGCCGTGCCCGGATCCGAGAAGCCACTCGACGACGCCGGTGACGTCGTCGATCGCGGCGGGGAACGGATGCTCCGGCGCCAGGCGGTAGCCCACCGAGAACACGCGCAGCCCTGTGGCCGTCGCCAGCTGTCGGGCGACGTGATCGTGCGTGTTCAGGCCTCCGAGGAAGTACGCGCCGCCGTGGATGTACACGATGGCGCCCGCCGCGGCATCCGGTTCTGCCTGCGCGTCGGCGAAGTACACGCGCACCGGCACGTCGCCTGCGGCGGTCGGCACGACCCGGTCTGCGACGTGCGCGACCGGGTGGCGATCGTCGGGCGCTGGGACCTGCGACTCCTCCCCCGCGCGCATGGCGACGGGGTCGAGAGGGCCGGGCTCCTCGTGCGGGAAGGATGCCAGGATGCGAGCGATCTCGGGATGCAGGGGCATGGGTCCGTCTCCTCAGTTGGCGGCTGCGGGCTCGGCAGTCGCCGGCTCGGCGTCGTCGGCATCGCCGTGCTGGCCGGGGAAGCCATCATCGAGCGCGTCCGGGTCCCAGCCGCTGCGCGAAACCTTCTGATACCCGTCGGTGATCGGCTTGCGGGCAGCCTGGAAGGCGGCGAGGCCCTCCTTCACCGAGGACGCTGCGTCGAGAGCATCCGCCAGCCCCTTGGCGTCGAGGATCGCCGAGTTCGCACCCTGGCCCTGGTGGTGGAGCATGGCGTGCGCGGCGTCGCCGACGAGCACCACCGAGTCGCTGTGCCAGGTGTCGACGGGGTCGATGTCGTAGGCCGAGCGGCAGTTGATGGTGTCGATGTCGATCGACCGGGTGACCTGCTCGAAGCGGGCGTCGAAGCCCGTGAGCGACGCCACGATGATCTCGCGGCTGACCGCGGGCGACCAGGTCTCGTCGTCGGACGGCACCGTGATGTCGAACGAGACCTGACCGCGGTGACGAAGCGGCAGCAAATAGAGGTGACGGTTCGTGGGAGCGTCGAAGTAGACGCGGAAGTCGTCGTCCTCGTCGAAGACGCCGGGCACGAGCGAGATGTCGAACACGGCGCGGTAGGCGTGCTCGTGCGCGAACACCGGGGCGTTGTCGCTGAACAGCGCGTTGCGCACGCGTGAGCTGATGCCGTCGGCGCCGATCACGAGGTCGGCGGTCACGCTCTCGCCGTTCTCGAAGTTCACGGTGGCGGTGTCGCCATTGTCGACGATGGACTCCATGCGGTGACCGAACTTGACCATGCCCTCGGGGAGCACAGACATGAGCGCATCGATGAAGTCGCGGCGGTGGATGAGGTGGGTCGTCAGGCCGAACAGCTCCTTCTCGGGCCATTCCTCGGCGTGCACGAGCTCGTCCTGCGGCGTGAGGATGCGGATGCCGTTGCTGGCCGTGCTGACGGCGGCGATCGCATCGAATGCGCCCCACTCGCGGAAGGCGGCCATCGACGAGGGGCGCAGGCCGATGCCGGCGCCGACCTCACCCGACTGGCGGGCCTGCTCGTAGACGGTGACGTTCGCGCCGCGCAGGCTCAGAGCCTTCGCGGTCGATGCGCCTGCGTATCCGGCGCCGATGATGGCGACGTTCAGTCCGTTGAGATCCATGGTTCACTCGCCTTCGAGGGGGGTGGTGGTCGAGAAGAAGTCGGCAACGTTGCCGACGAAGAGTTGGTCGATGACGGCATCCGAGACGCCGTCCTGCTTGAAGTCGGGGATCAGCTGCTCGAACAGGTAGTTGATCGTGTGGCCTTTGACGCCCGGCCAGCCCAGCGGACTGCAGTTGGCGTCGGCGGCGACGAGCACCTTGTCGATCTGCCCTGAGCGCAGGTACCGCATGAGGTGCTGGAAGCGCTCGTCGCGGTGACGGCCCCAGAACGGCGGGTCGGGGAGCTCGAGGTCGTAGCCGAAGGTGTCGAAGCCGATGCGTCCGCCGGCGCCGACGATGCCCTCTTCATCGACCTTGCCCTGGCTGACGCCGTCGTCGGCGTGACCGAACAGCACGCGCGTGAGCGGCAGCCCCTCCTCATCGAACACGTCGATGGCCGACTGCGCGTCGACGGCGAGGTGCGTGATGATCGGCGCACCCGTCGCGAGCGAGGCGCGTGCGGCCGCGCGATAGATGCGCAGGTCGAGCGGCAGCATCTTGAACCCGCGGCTGACGCCGACCTTGATGATGCCCGCCTTGCCGCCTGAACGGCCGATGCCGACGGTCAGCTCGTGGATGAACTGGTCGGCCAGGTACTCGACGCTCGCCTCGGCGAAGTGCTTCAGAGCCGTGTCGCCGCCGACGAAACCGGTGGAGGCGATGATGTTGACGCCGGTCTTCTCGGAGATCGACTGGTAGTAGTCGATGTCGCGGCCGTTGCAGATGCCGGTGGCGTCCACGAACGTCTGCCCGCCGTACTCGGCGAACTTCCGCAGCTTCGGGATCGTCTCCTCGTAGCGCTGCTCCGGCGTCTTCCACCAGCGGGTGTCGAGCTCGCTGCCGGGCATCCCGTAGCCGATGTGCTCGTGGATCGAGGTGAAGCCGAGCTGCTCCACGGCGATGGGTCCGGTGACGGTGTTCACGCGGGTCATGTCAGGCCTCCTTCACGGCGAGCAGGTTTGCAGGGTTGGTGACGAGGATGCTGCGGATGCTGCTCTCGTCGAGGCCGGCAGCGGCCAGCTTCGGAACGAAGCTCGTCAGCACAGCGTCGTACGCGGTATCGGGGGCATCGTGGCCCTTGGCCACCCCGACGGCGCCGGCCGAGAGCAGGATGCGGGCGCCGTGGCCGGCTGCGACGAGCTCGGCGACCAGGGTTGCGCGCTCGTCGTCGCTCAGGAGGTCGGCATCGGACTGCCCTCTCTCATCAGAACCGATGTGGTCGAACGCGACGTTCGCACCGCGCTCGACGACGGCGCGGACGATGTCGGCGGCACCGGCGCGGTCGAGTCCGGCGACGATGACGCGATCGGCCGGCAGGCCCTCGGCGAGCGCGAGCTCGAGCGCACCGAGGGTGTTGGCCGGAGCCGAGAACGAGAGGGCGACGCCGGACGCCTTGGCAGCAAGCGCGGCGCCCTGCAGCAGGCTGTCATCGGTCGGGGTGGCGCCCGCGGTGGTCTGCGTGGTGACGATGAGGCCGGCGGCGGCGCGGCGCTCGACGCGCGGCAGAACCATGCCCTCGGTCGCCTCGGCGCCGAACAGCTCGGCGAAGCGCTCGGCCGGCCAGGGAGTCGGCGGGTTCGTCTGGGGGGTGAGGAAGTAGCCGCCGAGGTTCTCCTCCGGGCCCATGCCGGTGGATGCCACGATGTGCACACCCGTCGTGCGGGACAGCGCCTCGTACAGCGGCAGGTCGCGGCCGTGGAACATCCCGGTGCGGTCGACGATGGTGCCGCCGCCGGCTGCCTTGAACGCCTCGAGCTTGGCCTTGAGGATCTCGAAGACCTCGGCACGATCGATGTCGATGTCGTACGCGTACTGTGCACCAGGCACCACGGACAGCAGCGCTTCGTGGATTGCGACGACGCCCAGCTCCTCGGCCGCGACCGGGCCGAGGACGGTGTTGACGGTTGTGCTCACAGGATCCCTCTCCATTGAGTCTTCGCCCAGACGCACGACGTCGCGTTCGGGGGATGTGTTGATCCTGCCAGTTTGGTTTACAGCTTGTCAAGCGAACTTGCTCAGTGATCAAAGAGCGCTTTACAAGTCATGCGACGAACGGTTTACTGTCTGTAAAGTGATCCGCCACGGAGGCGGACGACACGAGACTCGAGGACGAGAATCATGACGACAGCACCCACATCTGACATAGACCTGTTCGCCGACGACGTGCTCGTCGATCCGTATCCGACGTACGCGGCCCTGCGCGAGCTCGGCGCCGTCGTGCATCTGCCCCGTAACGACGTCTACGCCCTCACCCGCTACGGAGCCATCCGCGACGCACTCGCCGACTGGGAGTCGTTCTCCTCAGCCACGATCGGGTTCAACCCAATGGTCAACGAGGCGCTCGCAGGAACCTCGCTGCGCTCCGACCCACCCGAGCACACCACGCTGCGTGCGACCCTGTCCGAGAACCTCACCCCACGCGCCCTGCGCGGCCTGGGCGTGCAGATCGAGGCGAAGGCCGACGCGCTCGTGGCTGAGCTGGCGGCACGCGGAGGCTTCGAGGCGATCGACGACCTCGCCCGCGCTTTCCCGCTCGAGATCGTCGCCGACCTCATCGGCTTCACGGGCGAGGTGAAGGAGAACATGATGCGCTGGGGCCAGGCCGCGATGGAGGTCATCGGTCCGATGAACCAGCGCACGCAGGAGAACTTCCCCATCGCCGGTGAACTGTACGGCTGGTGCAGCACTGTCACCGCCGCCGACCTCGCCGAGGGATCCATCGGGCGCGGCATCTTCGACGCCGAGACCCGCGGCGCGATCCCCGCGGGCAGCGCGGGCCACATCATCCACCAGTACCTCGGCGCAGGTGTCGACACGACGATCGCGTCGATCGGCAACATCGTGGCCCTGTTCGGTCGCCACCCCGAGCAGTTCGAGCTGGTGCGTCAGGATGCATCACTCATCCCCGCGGCGTTCAACGAGGTGCTCCGCTACTGGGCCCCCGTGCACGCGTGGGGACGTCGCGCGACGCGCGACGTCGAGGTCGACGGCGTCGTGATCCCGGAGGGCGCCCAGGTGGCGATCTTGTTCGGCTCCGGAAACCGCGACCCCCGCCACTACGAGACGGCGGACGTCTTCGACGTCACACGCAACCCGGTCGACCACCTGTCGTTCGGCTACGGACCGCACGGATGCGCCGGTCAGGGGCTCGCTCGCCTGGAGGCGCACGCCGTAATCCGGGCACTCGCGACCCACGTCGGCTCATTCGAACTCGGCGACGAGGTCCGCGAGCCGTCGAACATCACACGCAGCATCCACAGCCTGCCCGTTCGCGCGGTCGTGCCGGCATGACCGCGATCCTGAAGGAGGACACCATGCGCATCGAACTCGATCGTCCCCGCTGCGAGGGCCACGGCCTGTGCGAGGAGGCCGCCCCCGACCTCATGCACTTGGACGACGAGGGCGAACTCGTCATCGATGTCTCCGAGGTCGACGGCGCCGACGTCGCTCGAGCCCAGGCCGCCGTCCGCGTTTGCCCCGTCGCGGCACTGCGCCTGCTCGCAGCTGACGCAGCCGACGCGGAGGCCGCCGCAGAATGACCGTGCGGGCCCTCGAACGCATCGTCGTCGTGGGCGGAGGGATCGCGGGCCTCACCGCCTGCGACACCCTCCGCGAGCGGGGGTTCGACGGCGAACTCATCGTCGTCGGCTCGGAACCGCACGCTGCCTACAGCAGGCCGGCGCTGTCGAAGGCTCTGCTGAAGCTCGACGGAGACCTCGCCGCCCACGAGCTGGCACCCGCCACCCACGGCGCGCGCGAGATCCGCGGAGCATCCGCAGTCGGCCTGGACGTCGAGCGCCGGACGATCTCGCTCGAGGACGGCGATGAGCTGGCATACGACGGCCTGATCATCGCCTCCGGTTCGCGCGCGAAGCGCCTCAGCGACCACCCGGGCGAGTTGACGCTGCGCGGACTCGACGACGCGCATGCTCTGCGCAATCGGCTCGCCGACCGACCCGATGTCGTCGTGCTCGGAGGCGGAGTGCTCGGCATGGAGATCGCGTCCGGCGCCGTCGCCGCCGGGTGCCGCGTCACGCTGATCGCCACGTCCGAACCGATGTCGCGCCAGCTCGGAGCGCACGTGTCCGGCATCCTCACGCGATCCGCCAGAGAGCGGGGTGTGCGCATCGTCGTCACTGCGTCCGCGAGCGTGGATGCCGACGGCGAACGGCCCGTCGTGCGCACATCCGACGGCTCGACCTACGGCTCTGACGTGCTCGTCAGCGCCGTGGGCGACGTTCCGAACACGGAGTGGCTCCGCGTTTCGGGGCTCCTCACCGGCGGACGCCTGCTCGCCGACGGGCACGGGCGCGTCGCGCCGGGCGTCGTCGCCGCCGGGGACGTCACCGGCTGGGGTCCGGGCGGCGTCCGCACCCCGCTGTGGACCAGCGCGATAGAACAGGCGAAGGCCGCGGCATCCGCTCTTCTCGACCCCGAGGCCCGCGCGCTGCGCTTCCAGAACTACTTCTGGACAGAGCAGTTCGGCCACAGCGTGAAGGCTGTGGGGCCCCTCCCCGTCCACGGCTCACCCGAGGTTCTCGTCGGCGGAGGGGATGCCGCACCGGCGCTGCTGCGCTGGCAGGGCGCCGACGGCATCCGCTCGGTGATCTCGATCGATCACCGCATCCCGATCCCCCGGCTGCGACGGCTGACGGACGCCGCGTCCGACTGACAGCAGGACGAACGAGAGCCGGCCCCCGGGATGATTCCCGGGGGCCGGCTCTCGTTGTACGGATTACTCCGCGATGAGCTCTGCGTCAGCCTTCTTTCCGCTCGGCAGGAAGAGCGTCAGTGCGGCGGATGCCACGGCGGCACACGCCGCGACGACGTAGACGATGCTGAAGCCGCCGCCGAGCGAGGCTCCGGCGAGACCCATGATGTCGCCCTGAGCCGCGTTGATCGACGCGACCGCACCCTCGACGGCCTGAGCCGGCGCACCGGCCGCGGCCATCTCGCCGGCGAACTGGCCGACCACGCCCTCCCAGCCCGACAGCCACGCGAGCGGCGGGACGTGCGAGAGGCCCTCCACGGCCTCCGGCGGGATGCCGGTGCCCTGCAGCACGCTGACGATCGGGAGCGCGAACGCCGAGGCGCCCACGCCGAACGCGATCGCGGATCCGACCACGGGGCCGAGCGTGAAGCCGAGGTCGCGCATGAGGCTCGTCGTGGCCGAGGCCATGCCGATCTGGTGTTCGGGGACCGTGTTGATCGCGACGGCCGTGATCGACCCGATCGTGAGCGCGAATCCGATGCCGAGCAGCAGCAGGGGCAGGATGAAGTCCGTCCACGGGGTACCGCCGAAACGAGCCGGTACGCCGACGGTGTACGACGACAGCCAGAAGCCCGAGATCGCCATGAGCAGGAACCCGCTGGTCAGCAGCCAGCGCGGGGCGACCGTGTGGATCAGGCGCCCCACGACCGGCGACAGCGCGAACGCCGGGCCCTGGATGATGATGAACAGCACGCCGATGACCCAGACCGGCTCCTGAGCGAGCGCACCCATCGAGATCGAGGTCGCGAAGCAGATCGCGAGGAATGCGAACATGCCCGTGACGGCGACGATGGCAGCGGTCGAGTACGTGCGGTTGCGGAACAGCTCGAGGTGCAGCAGCGGCGCCGGCGAGCGCAGCTCGATGACGACGAAGGCGACGAGCAGCACGACACCGACGATGTAGGCGGCGATGACCTGCCAGTAGCCGAAGCCGTGGTCGACGGCGGTGACCGTCGCGTAGAGCACGGCGATGAGACCGAGCGCGAACGTGATCTGACCGGGGAGGTCGAGCTTGCGACCGGCCGGAGCCGACGAGTCACGGGTGGAGGCGGAGATCGCGACGAGGATCACGGCGACGGCGGCGATGATCCAGTACGAGACGCGCCATCCGCTGAACTCGTTCGGGGCGCCGGGCTCGGCGCCGGGGATGGTGAGGAACTGCGCGGTGACGCCGGCCATGACCGGCGAGATGACGGCGCCGAGCGAGAGGAACCCGGCCCACGTCGCGATGACGCGGGAGCGCTTGGCCTTGTCGGGTGTGAGCGCCGACACCATCGCGAGTCCGATCGGGAAGAGCAGACCCGCTCCGATGCCGATCACGGCCTGGGCGATGATCATGAACGTGATGTCGGTGGCGAGGGCCGACAGGGCTGCGCCGACGACGACGAACAGGGATCCGGCGATCATCAGCTTCTTGCGGCCGAACAGGTCGCCGAGAAGGCCGAAGGTCAGCTCGAACGCGACGATCCCGATCTCGAAGATGGCGGTGATCCAGGTGAGGCCGGCGCCCGTGGCGTGGAACTCGGCGGCGAAGGCGCCGTTGAGGGCGCCGGGAACCGCGTAGGCGGTCTGGGCCAGCGTCACGGACAGGAAGGCGGCGATGAACGTCGCCCGCACTGACCCGCGCGAGGCGATGATCGTACTGGTCTGCGTTGACATAGGGGGAACTCCTTCGTCCCTGAGTGCATGTGCGGATGCGGTGTGGGCCCGCAGTTCGGGCCTGCGAGCCCTCCGCCAAGATTGGCCCTAACTTTATAGCTTGTCAAGCGAATTTACTGACTGTTATGTGGTTAGTGTTGGCGCATGGCAAATCTTCGCGAGAAGCAGAAGCAGCAGACGAGGCAGTCGCTGCTCGATCACGCGCTGCGGCTGTTCCAGGAGCAGGGCTACGTCGCCACCACGATCGACGACATCGCCACAGCGGTCGGCACCACGCGCGTGACGTTCTACGCGCACTTCCCGAACAAGACCGAACTCATGCGCGCCCTGTTCGGCGACCTCAACAGGCACCTCGATCGCCGCGAGGACGCAGAACATCGTTCGACCGCCGGGTCGCTCGTGAATGCCGCCCGTGAGGGCGACTTCACCTCGATCCGGTCCTGGATCGGCGCACAGGCCGCGCACTGGCCGGATATCAAGCCGTACATCTCGGTCGTCGAAGAGGCTTCGGCCGTGGACCCTGAGATGCGCGAGCTGCGCGACGAGTGGTTCGGCGAGGTCATCGACGACATCACGACCGGGCTCGCGGCAGCCGGCCGCTTCGACGAGAAGACCCGGCGCTACCGCGGCTACCTGGCCATGGAGCTGCTCAATAGTGCGAACCTGCGGTGGATCCGGCATCCGTGGCCGCTGGACGACGGACCGGAGCTCGACATCCTCGCCGTCGCGTGGACGAGCCTGCTCGGCGACTGAGGACCATCACGAGTCGGCCACGACATCCAGGACAGCGATGCGCTCGTACGGGCGTCCGATGTTGTTGAGGCGTGGCGTCACCTCGCCGACCGCGAAGCTCTCGACCTGCGAGACGAGCGCTGCGAGCAGCGCGTGCGATTCCATGCGTGCGAGCCCCTGCCCTGCGCAGCCGTGCGTGCCGTAGCCGAAAGAGAGGTGGTCGGTCGGATTGCGGGTCGCATCGAATCTCTGCGGATCCGGGTAGTGGCGCGGGTCGTGGTTGCCCGCCGAGAGCAGCAGGGCGACCTGCGCGCCTGCGGGCACGACCGTGCCGCCGACCTCGACGTCCTCCTTCACGAAGCGTCCGATCACCGGCAGCGGCGCCGTCATCCGCAGCACCTCGGCGAACGCCGACGCGATCAGCGTCGAGTCCTGGCGCAGCATCCGGTACTGCTCCGGGTTCTGCCCGAGCAGGATGATCGCGTTGCTCAGCGCCGCGATCGTCGTCTCCATGCCGGCCACGACGATCTGCTCGATGAGGATCGACCGGTTCTCGTAGGGGATCTCGCCGCGGTCGGCGGCCGCGAAGATGCCGCGGCCGATGCTGCCCTCGCGCAGGTCGGCGGCGGTGAGGCGTCCGCGCGTCCAGGCGAACATGCCGCCGGCCACCGGGAGCCCTGCCCGGCCGCGCTCGTTCAGCGGGCCCTGCGCATTGAGCGCCGCCTCGGCCCACGTGAGCAGCATGTCGCGCTCCTCGCCCTGCACGCCGATCATGTCGACGACGACCGACAGCACGAAGTCACGGGCGAAGTCGGCGTGGCCGTCGAATGCGCCGCGACCCGCGAGGCTCCGCACGTGCGCGACGCCCTTCGCCTCCATCTCGCCCTTCAGCCCGCGCAGAGCGCGCGGCGTGAGGTTCTCCATCAGTGCATCGCGCAGCTGCTTGTGGTCCGGCGGATCCGTCGCGATGGTCGTGCCGACCATGATGTCGTTCATCGTGTCGTTGAACGCGACCTTCTGCGACGAGAAGATCGACGGGTCGCTCAGGATGCCGCGGATGTCGTCGTACCGTGTGATCGCCCACAGGTCGCAGGCGGGCAGGTGGACGACCGGGTCGAGCTCGCGCAGCTCGTCCTGGATGGCCCGGGTGTTCAGCAGGACGTCATCGGAGAACAGATCCAGGTCGTCGACGGTGACGGGCTGGACGGCGGTGTCGGTGGTCATGCGCTTTCCTTCGGATCGGGTGGATGCTGCGGATGCTCAACGGGCGTGCAGGCGCACGGGCAGCGAGGAGATCCCGCGCACGATCGGGTGGCTGCGGCGCACCGGTTCGCCGGTGGGCTCGAAGCGATCGACCCGCTTCAGCAGCGATGTCATGAGCGCCGCCGACTCGAGCCGGGCGAGGGCCTGGCCCGCGCAGCCGTGCGCGCCGAACCCGAAGCCGACGTGGTCGATCGGTCGCCGCTCCGGCCGGAAGGCGTCGGCGTCTACGAAGTGCCGTTCGTCGCGGTTCGCCGACCCGAACGACAGCAGCACGCGCTCGCCGGCCGGCAGTACGACGTCGTCGTAGTCGACGTCGCGAGTCGTCACGCGGAAGAAGCCCTGGATCGGCGACTCCAGCCGCACGATCTCTTCGAATGCTCCGGCGGCGAGCGACGGGTCGGCGACGATCCGCTCCCAGGTCTCCGGCTGTGTGGCGAACAGGTGCAGCAGTGACGACAGCGCATTGACCGTGGTGTCCATGCCGGCGACGAGATAACCGTTCATCAGCCACACGCCCTCGTCGCGCGCGATGAGCCCGTCGTCGACGGCATCCAGGATCGCGCTGCCCCACGAGTCCGGCCGCAGGATCGAGCGGTCGCACTTGGCGGCCATCCATTCGAAGTAGGCTCCGGCCCCGGACAGGCGAGCGGCGAGCTCCGGAGTCAGCGGCCCGAACAGGCGGTTGACGACGTCTGCGCCGGGCAGCAACGGTTCGCGGTCGTCGTCCGGCAGGCCGATGAGGTCGGCGACGACCGACACCGGGATCACCTCGGCGATGTCGCCGACCGCATCGATCGAGCCGCGATCCACGGCATCCGCCACCAGGGCGTCCACCTGCGCGAAGATGTCGTCGCGCAGCGCGGCCATCGCGCGCGGCGAGGTCTTCGAGGAGAGGACGGAGCGCAGCACCGGGTGCCGCTGCCGATCGGACGAGATCACCGAGGACGTGTGCGACTCCTCCAGCAGCCCGGTTCCGCGTGCCGTCGAGAACGTCGTGTCGTCGGCCAGTGCGGCTCGGACGTCTTCGTATCCCGGCAGTACCCAGGTGTCGTGCGCGCTCAGCCGCACCGCGCGGCCGAGATCGCGCCACTGCCGGTACCCCTCGAAGGGATCGTGGGTGAATTCGGGGGCGAACGGATCGAGGTCGCTGGACGGGACGGTCGCGGGGAGCGTTGCCATGAGGGATTCCACTTCATCGTGTGATCAAACGGTAGCGTTTGCTACTGTTTAGCACGGTGGCAGGATGAAGGGAAGTCCCCGCCCGGAAATGAGACCCGATGAGACCACCCCGCCAGCAGCGCAGCCGGCAGACCTGGCAGAGCATCGTCGATGCCGCCCTCGTCGTGCTGGAGCGCGACGGGCTGGGCGGCTTCACGATCGCGGCGGTGTGCGCCGAGGCCGGGGTCGCGCCGACGGCGATCTACGCGCGGGTGTCGAGCAAGGACGAGCTGTTCACCGCGGTCTACGAGAGCGGGAACCAGGCGCTCGCCGACGACGGACTCGTCTTCCTCGACGACGAGCGGTGGGAGTCGCTCGCCCTCGACGACGCCGTCGATCGCGCCGTCGAGGAACTCTTGGCGATCGTCGACCGACGGGCCGGGTTCTTGCGCGCGGTCGTGAAGATCGGCGGCGATGACGTGGATGCCCGACGCACCGGCTCCGAGCGCGTAGCGCAGCTCGGGCAGCAGTTCTGCCACGCCGTCCTGTGCGGCCGCGCGGATGCCGAGGCACTCGCGCCCCGCGCGGCAGCCGCCTTCCGGCTCGTGTACGCCGCACTGTTCTTCGATGCGATCCACGGTGAGGATTTCGGTGCGGTCGTGCGCGTCGACGACATCGATCGGCATGCGGATCTGCGCGCCGCCGCACACGCGCTTCTCGCCGGAGCCTGATGTCCGGCCGTCGAGAACCCGGGCCGGTGCGCAGCCAGGCACGCGCCCGCGACTTCGGCCGGGCGCTCGACGGGTGGGGCCGGTTCACCGGCCCGGACGGCCTGCATGCCCCGCCCGGGGAATGGATCCGCGCCGAGGGAGAGCTCGTGCGCGGCGGTCTCGACCGCACGCAACTCGATCTGCTCCGGGTCGACGCCGGACTCGTCGTCACGCGCACGGCCGAGCACGTCGCCCGCACCCCGGACGTCAAGCACATCGTCGTCGTGCAGCTCGAGGGCACCAGCATCCTCACCCCGACCGACGATCGCCCGCCCGTGCATCTCGGACCCGGCGATGTCAGCTACGGCGACCCGACCGTCCCCTATCGGTGGGAGTTCGCAGGTCCCCTGACGCTGATGATGCTGCGCGTGCCGTTCGCGGCGTTCCCACTCGCCCCGGCGTCGCTGCGACCCATCCTCGGCCGGCCGTTCAGTTCGCACGAGGGCTTCGCGCGACTCGCCATCGGCTTCGCCCAGGACGTGCTCGCCGATGTCGATCTGCTCTCAGGGCCCACCGCGCCGCGCGTCGTGCAGAACGTGGTCGACCTGTTCGCAACCATGCTCGCCGGGCGGCTGGCCGAGACCCACTCGGACGATCCGACGCAGCCGGCGTTCCGTCGTGTGATCGCCCACATCGCCGAGCATCTCGCCGAGCCCCTGTCGCTGCCACAGGTCGCCCGTGCCGTCGAGATGTCGCCGCGCTACGTGCAGTCCTTGTTTCAGCTGCGCGGCATGACCGTGTCGGGCTGGATCCGGCAGCGCCGGCTCGAGGTCGCCCGCCAGACGCTCGCCGACCCGGCATGGGCGGACGCGGACATCGCCCGGGTCGCCGCAGCGCACGGGTTCGCCGACCATTCGCACTTCACGCGGGCATTCCGCTCCGCGTACGGCGAGACCCCCAGCCAGTGGCGCTCGCATGCCGGCTGAGGGTCTCGGTCGCCGGGGTCAGGATGCCGGGCGGTCCAGGATCTGCGCGAAGGCGTCCCGCAACACAGCCGCCGGATCCTCGACGCGACCCGTCTGACGCAGCGCGATGTGGTGGTCGGGGCGGACCAACAGGCAGCCGTCCTCGTCGATGCCGCTGCGTCGGCCGAAGTCGCCGTAGAGGTCCTGGACGTCGCCGGCGTGACCGACGCTCACCACGGCGAGCGCGATCCCGAACTCCGCGACGACGGCGGCCGCGGCATCCGCCCATGACCGGCCGCGGTCGCGCGTGACGAGGGTGAAGCGCTCGTTTCCGGTGATGTCCAGGGTCGAGACCGTGCGGGTGGCGTCGCCGACCCAGGCGTGCGGGATGCGCGCGCCGGGGTGGCTGGTCGGGTGGATGTACAACTGCACATCGCGCTCGTACGCGAGCTCGGTGCCGTCGTCGACGACGGCGGACGACCTGTACACGTGATTCATCTCGACGCCGTGCGCCTCGAAGATGTACGACTCCTCGTCGAGCACCTCGCGCAGGCGGCGACGGCGCTCAGCGCCGGCATCCGAATCTTCGCCGAGTTCGGCGAACGTCGCCGTTCGCTCCTCGAACGGCAGGGACGGGTCGAGCCCCATGGCAGGGAGCAGGTCCGCTCCGAGGACCCAGCTGTCCACAGCTCGGTTCACGACCTGCGCGCCGATCGGCTGTCGTTCGGCGCTGTAGCTGTCGAGCAGTCCTGGACCGGCGAGGCCCTTGATCGCGAGGGCGAGCTTCCACGACAGGTTGAAGGCGTCCTGGATGCAGGTGTTCGCGCCCAGGCCGTTGGTCGAGGGATGCCGGTGCGCGGCGTCGCCCGCGATGAACACCCGGCCCTTGCCGTACTCGGCCGCGACGATCCGGTTGACGCGCCACGGGTACAGGCCCGTGATGGTCACCTCGATGGAATCGTCGCCGATGGCCTTGCGGATCTCGTCCGCCGCCTCCTCTGCGGTGAGGCGCGAGTTGCGCTCGCCGAGGTAGACGAGGGATGCCGACCATTCGTGCCACGGGCGGACCATGCGGATCATCGCGCGGGCCGGACCTTCTGGACGATTCTGGATGATCTCGTACAGCGACCCTGGACGGTGCGCGACGTAGCGGGACAGGTCGGCCTGGAAGCTGATGTTCAGGGCGTTCGCGAGCCCGGACTCGCCGATGTACTCGAAGCCCAGGGCGGTGGCGATGGGGCTCTGCCCGCCGTCGGCGGCGACGACGTACGCGGCGCGCAGCGCCTCGGCCTTGCCCGTGAGGCCGTCGACGACGTGGACGGTGACGCCGTCGGCGTCCTGCTCGATCCCGGTGAACGACGTCTGGAACCGGATGCGTGCGCCCAGTCGTGCGGCCTCGCCGAGCAGGATCGGCTCGAGGCGGTTCTGCGGGATGTCGCATCCCTCGGCGGGGCTGGCGGTGAGGTACTCGCTCTGACGTGACGGGTTGTTGCCCCACGACCAGGCGCGGCCGAGTTCTGTGCCGTTGAAAGCCGTGGCGACGACCTGGCTGGCCATCGTGCCGCGGGGCGACGCCTGCTGATGCACGGCGTCCTCCAAACCGAGGGTGCGCAGCACCTCCATGGTGCGCTGGTTGGTGATGTGCGCACGCGGGGAGTCGGCGACCCAGGTCTCGCGCGTGACGACGGTGACCCTGACGCCGTGTCTGGCGAGCATGACGGCCGTCGCGACACCGGTCGGACCGGAACCGACGACGATGACATCGCTCTCGGCGGCCTCGCCTTCGATGTGCTGGCGTGCGGACGACCAGGATGTACGGGTGAGGTCCTCGGCCATGAGAACTCCGTTTCTTCGCTGAAAAGCACGCCGTCGATGGCGGGCAGATCACCATCCTCGATCTCGCGTGCCGAATGCACTTGTGCGATTGCGCATGGATACTGGCCGATTCGCGCACGGCGCAGACCGGCCCCTGCCCGGATGGACAGGGGCCGCGCTCGCGATAGCGTGTATCAGTCTTCTGAGAGAATCTCAGTATGACTACCGTTCCGGGCTGGACCGACAGCCTCCCCTACACGCTGTTCCGCGCGAACCAGGCCGTCCACCGTCGCGTGCTCGAGGCGATCGACGGCGTCGGGGTGTCGATGACCCAACTCGGAATCGCCGTGCACATCGAGAAGCTCGGCAGATTGTCGGGCTCCGACCTCGCCCGTCATTTCAAGATCACGCCGCAGTCGGTGTCGACGGCACTGGCGAATCTCGAGAAGCTCGGCTGGGTGCAACGAGTCCCCCATCCGGTGCACAAGCGAGTGATCTGGTACGAGATCACCCCGGTCGGCGTCACGGGTGTGCACGAGGGGCGGTCGCGCCTCGAAGCCTTCCACGCCGAGCTCGCTGAAACCCTCGGGCAGGAACTGGTGAACCGGGCGACCGCCGTGCTCGGCGAGATCTCCATGGAGCTCGAGGGGCCTGACACTCCGCCCGGCACGCTCTGGCCTGCCGTCATCTAGCTGTGATGTCCAGGCAGGTTGTTGATTCTGCTGACGGGCGCGGCTCCGACTGCGGAGTGGTGCCTGTGATGATTGTAGAAGTGCAGCCAGCCGGGTAGCGCGTCTCGGCGTTCGGATTCGGATC
>Ga0182736_1000770_pt1 | contig 40929 bp, 35 predicted proteins | sample eDN5th30CKraftBY_FD_128882 | JGI IMG/M metagenome (GOLD analysis project Ga0182736, IMG submission 128882) | Enriched backyard soil microbial communities from Emeryville, California, USA - eDNA 5th pass 30_C Kraft BY (version 2) (version 2) | ecosystem: Environmental > Terrestrial > Soil >... | reverse complement strand
TCGCCGACCTCCGGGCGCTCGCCGACCGCAACGAGGTCGTGACCTCGATGATCGGCCTCGGCTACCACGCCACGATCACGCCGCCGGTCATCCTGCGCAACGTCCTCGAGAGCCCGGCTTGGTACACGGCCTACACGCCGTACCAGCCCGAGATCTCCCAGGGTCGGCTCGAGGCGCTCCTGAACTTCCAGACGATGATCGCCGACCTCACCGGCATGGCCCTCGCCAACGCCTCGCTCCTCGACGAGGCCACCGCGGCCGCCGAGGCCATGACGCTCGCCAAGCGCTCGGCCAAGGGCAAGAGCGCCGACGCGGTGTTCCTGGTCGACGCCGACTGCCACCCGCAGACGATCGAGGTCGTCCGCACCCGGGCCGAGCCGCTCGGCCTGCCGGTCGTGGTCGCGGACCTGTCCGAGGGCCTGCCCGCCGACACCGAGGCGTTCGGGCTGCTCCTGCCCTACCCCGGCTCGTCGGGCCGCGTCGTCGACTGGACCCCGGTCATCGAGGCCGCCCACGCCGACGGCGCCGTGGTGGCGGTCGACGCCGACATCCTCGCCCTCACGGTCCTCCGCTCCCCCGGAGCGATGGGCGCCGACCTCGTGGTGGGCGTCGCCCAGCGCTTCGGCGTGCCGCTCGGGTTCGGCGGCCCCCACGCCGGCTACATGGCCGTCCGCGAGGGCCTCCAGCGCTCGATGCCGGGTCGGCTCGTCGGCGTGTCCGTCGACGCCGACGGCGACCGGGCCTACCGCCTCGCCCTCCAGACCCGCGAGCAGCACATCCGCCGTGAGAAGGCCACGTCGAACATCTGCACCGCCCAGGTGCTCCTCGCCGTCACCGCCTCGATGTACGCCGTGTACCACGGCCCCGACGGGCTGACCGACATCGCCCGCCGCACCCACCGCTTCGCCGCGGTCCTGGCCGAGGGCCTCCGGTCCGGCGGGGTCGAGGTCGTCCACGCCGACTTCTTCGACACCGTCACCGCCCGGGTGCCCGGGGCGGCGGCCGACGTCGTCGCCAAGGCCCTCGATGCCGGGATCAACCTGCGCCTCATCGACGCCGACACCGTCGGCATCGCCACCGACGAGACCACCGTCCGGGGCGACATCGAGGCCGTCCTCGGTGCGTTCGGCGTCACCGGCGCCGACCTCGATGCGCTCGACGCCGCTGCTGGCTCGGCCATCCCCGCCGGCCTCGAGCGCGACACGCCGTTCCTGACCCACCCGGTGTTCCACGAGCACCGCTCGGAGACGGCGATGCTCCGCTACCTGCGCATGCTGGCCGACCGGGACCTGGCGCTCGACCGCTCCATGATCCCGCTCGGCTCGTGCACCATGAAGCTCAACGCCACCACGGAGATGGAGTCGATCACGTGGCCGGAGTTCGGCCAGATCCACCCCTACGCCCCTCTCCCCCAGTCCGAGGGCTACCGCCAGCTCATCAGCGAGCTCGAGTCCTGGCTGGTCGAGATCACCGGCTACGCCGCCGTCAGCCTCCAGCCCAACGCGGGCTCCCAGGGCGAGCTCGCCGGCCTCCTCGCCATCCGCGAGTACCACCGCAGCCGGGGCGACGTGCAGCGCGACCTGTGCCTCATCCCGTCGTCGGCCCACGGCACCAACGCCGCGTCGGCCGTGATGGCCGGCATGCGGGTCGTCGTGGTGGCCTGCGACGACGCCGGCAACGTCGACCTCCCCGACCTGCAGGCCAAGATCGCCGAGCACGGCGACACCCTCGCCGCGCTGATGATCACCTACCCGAGCACGCACGGCGTGTTCGAGGAGGCCGTCACCGACATCTGCGCCGCGGTCCACGATGCCGGCGGCCAGGTGTACCTCGACGGCGCCAACCTCAACGCCATGGTCGGCCTGGCCCGCCCGGGCCGCTTCGGGGCCGACGTGAGCCACCTGAACCTCCACAAGACGTTCTGCATCCCCCACGGCGGTGGCGGCCCCGGCATCGGCCCGGTGGCGGTGGGCGAGCACCTGAAGCCGTTCCTGCCCAACCACCCGCTGGTGGCCGAGGCCGGTCCGGCCACGGGCCCCGGCCCCATCTCGGGCGCCCCGTGGGGCTCGGCGAGCATCCTGCCGATCCCGTGGGCGTACGTCCGCATGATGGGCGGCGAGGGCCTGCGCCGCGCCACCCAGGTGGCCATCTTGAACGCCAACTACATCGCCCAGCGCCTCCAGCCGCACTTCCCGGTGCTCTACACCGGTCGCGGCGGCCTCGTGGCCCACGAGTGCATCGTCGACCTCCGCCCGCTCACCAAGGAGACCGGGGTCTCGGTCGACGACGTCGCCAAGCGGCTCATCGACTTCGGCTTCCACGCCCCCACGATGAGCTTCCCGGTGGCCGGCACCCTCATGATCGAGCCCACGGAGTCCGAGGACCTGGGCGAGATCGACCGCTTCTGCGACGCCATGATCGCCATCCGCGCCGAGATCGCCAAGGTCGGCAGCGGCGAGTGGCCCGTCGACGACAACCCGCTGGCCAACGCCCCGCACACGGTCAACTGCCTCACCCAGGCCGAGTGGGATCACCCCTACAGCCGTGAGGAGGGGGCGTTCCCCTCCCCCACGGTCCGCCGCGGCGACCGCTACTTCCCGCCGGTGCGCCGCATCGACGGCGCCCACGGCGACCGCCACCTCATCTGCAGCTGCCCGCCGGTCGAGGACTTCGCCGAGTAGTCAGCCCTGCGGCGCGTCCGTCTCGGTGAGCCGGTTGGCACCCTTCGGGGCCTGCCAGCCGGCGAGCCAGCGCTCCGCGGGCAGCGCCTCGTCGGTGAGGCTCGCACCGTCGATGCCCCAGAAGTCGCAGGTGGCCGCCTCCGGGGTCAGCGTGAGGACGCTGTAGCCCCGGGCGTCGCCGTCGTTTCAGCGGACCTGCGTGCCGTTGCCGATCCAGTCCGATCCCGGCGACGTGATCGAGCCGCAGGCGAACTCGACCGCGGCGGTGCCGCCCGACTCCGGATCCTCGGCGTCGTAGGCGGCGGGATCGGTGACGACGTCGATGGCGTGGAACCGGTGGATGTCGCCGGCCAGGACCACCAGGTCCGACGGGCGGTCGGCCACGGCGTCGAGCACCGCAGCCCGGTCCTCGGCCCGCCAGCCGCCGCCGGTCATCTCCAGGCTCACGGGGGCGAACGTCGTCTGCTGGGCGAAGACGCACCACGTCGCCTCGGACCCGGACACCTGGTCGTGGAGCCATGCGGTCTGGGCGGCGCCGAGGTAGTGGTCGCCGTCCTCGTCCTCGGGCCACAGGAACCGGCGCTGCCGGTCGAGGCCGAGCACGGTGGCGAGGGGCCCGTACTCCAGCGCCCGGTAGATCCGGTTGCCCTCGATGCGGGTCGGCAGCCACTCGGTGTACGCCTGCAGCGCGGCGGCGACCCGTTCGTCCCAGTCGCCGTGGATCGCCGGATCGTGGTTCGAGGCGCCGCCGATGAAGGGGTCGTCGGCGAACTCGTGGTCGTCCCAGACGTGGATCATGGCGTGGCGCCGGTGGAGCTCCTGGAGGTCCGGGTCGGAGCGGTACTGGGCGTAGCGGGTGCGGTAGTCGTCGAGGCTCAGGATCTCGTGCCCGGGTTCCAGCTTCCGCACCGTGCCGTAGGTCTCGCCCTCGCCAGCGTTGGCGTACTCGTAGATGTAGTCGCCGAGGTGGATGACGGCATCGAGGTCACGCTCCAGCAGGTGCCGGTAGGCGTGGAACTGCCCGTACCCGTAGTTCGAGCACGAGACCACGCCGAAGCGCAGCTGGTCCACGGCCTCGGTGGGCGCGGTCCGGGCCTGCCCGACGGGCGACGAGACCGCTCGGTCCCCCGCCTCGTCGATGAACCGGTAGTGGTAGCCGGTCCCCGCTGCCAGGCACTGGGCGACGACCTTGACCGTCCAGTCCCGTTCCGGCGACGCGGTCGCCGTCCCCTCGGCGACGACCGTACGGAAGCCGTCGTCCTCGGCCACCTCCCAGCGCAGGTCCCGCGAGCTGCCGTCCGACGGCTTGCGGCGGGTCCAGAGCACCACCGAGTCCGCCCAGGGGTCACCGGCTGCCACGCCATGCGGGAAGGCGGCCTCGTCGACCTTCGGAGGCGTGGTCGTGGTGGTCGTGGGGGCGGCCTTGGCGTCGCCGTCAGAGCAGCCGGCCAGCCCCGGGACGAGGGCGATCGCCCCGCCCACCGCCGAGGCCTGCAGGAATCGTCGCCGTGAGAGGGGTTCCACCCCCGCATGCTCGGATCCACGGGCAGCCGCCTCGTGGAACCCCCACCAACCCCACCTGAACCCCCGCTGAACTGTTGGTGCGTACGGTCAGTTCTCGCAGGCCACCCCGTCACCGTCGCGGTCGAGGTGCGAGGCGTACCCGGGTTGCCCTTGGTAGAGCGGGGCCGCCCCTGCGGCCCGGACGGCGTCGCAGTTCGCGTACGAGACGCTGGGAGCCGCCGGCGGAACCGTCGTCTGCGGCACGAGCGGCTGGGTCGGGGCGACGGTCGTCGTCGCACGCTGCGCCGCTCGCTTGCCGTCGATGCACCGCTGCACGGTCGCGGCGAGCTCCTCGGGCGAGCTGTACTCGCTCCAACCTTGATCGAACACCGGCACCGGGGGTTGGCCGGTCGACATCGCATCGCTGCAAGCCCGCTGGATCTCGGCATCGATCGCTCGATACACGTCCTCGGCGTCGAGCGTCGTGGTGGTCGTCGGCGCCTCCGTGCTCGTGGTCGAAGCCTCGGTGGTCGGTGTCGGTACCACCGTGGTCGTCCGCTCCGGCACCGTGGTTCCTGCCCCGCCGTCGTCCCCACTCGTTCCGCACCCCGCGAGGCACAGCACCATCGCGAGCGCGAGCGCGCTCCAGGCCTTCCGCATGGCATCCCTCCCTGTCCGCCAGGATCGACACGGTACCCCCTTGCTCCGGTGCGTGCTGAGGAGGATGTCAGCGAGATCCTGGTGCTAGGTCGGGAGCTGGCGGATTCGGTCGGTGAGCTGGGTGAAGGCGGGGTCGAGGAAGCCGGTCTCGCCTTCGACGATGCGCTTGGCGACCAGGTTGCACGGGTGGACGAGCACGTTGCCGGCGTCGCGGTGGACGGCGAGCTCGGTGCCGGCGTCGTCGGTGGCCATGACCCAGGTGAGGCCGGGCACGGCCTTCACCAGGTGGTGGCCGAAGGCGACGCCGACCGCGTTGACCAGGTCGTTCACGTCGGACCGGTCCGCCGCCTCGTCCGCGAACCAGGCGACGACCGTGGCGTCGAGCGAGGCCAGCGAGGGCGGCATCTCCGAGGTGCCCACGTAGCGCTCGACGAGCCGGCGCGCCGCCTCGAGCTGCTGGCCGCGCCACTGAGACTCGGCGATGGTCAGCGGGGTCAGCTCGGGCGGCGCGGGCTCCTTTGGTGCACGGCGGCGGAACGCCACGGCGTGCTCAGTCGACCGGCTGGGCGGGGGTGGCGGCCACGAACGGGGGCTTGACCACCTGGGCGTCGACCGGCTCGCCGCGGACGTCGATCTGGACGGTGTCGCCGATCTCGACGGACGGCGGGAGGAACGCCAGGGCGATGCCCTTCTCGAGCGTCGGCGAGAAGTTGCCGCTGGTGATCACGCCGGCCTCGGTGCCGTCGACGAGCACGACCTGGTCGGCTCGGGGCGGACGGCGGCCCTCGATGGTGAGGGCGCGGAGGCGGCGGCGCACGCCGGCCTCCTTCTCCTGGAGGAGCACGTCGCGGCCGATGAACTCGCCCTTGTCCCAGCTCACGACCCAGCCCAGGCCGGCCTGGAGGGTGGTGATGCCCTGGCCCAGCTCGTGGCCGTGGAGGGGCAGGGCCGCCTCGAGGCGGAGCGTGTCACGGGCGCCGAGGCCGGCGGGCTGGAACCCGGCGGCGAGCACGGCGTCCCACAGCTCGGTGGCCTGCTCGGCCGGGACGGCGACCTCCAGGCCGTCCTCACCGGTGTACCCGGTGCCGGCGACGACGCAGTCGATGCCGTTCCAGGTCATGCGCTGCACGTGGAAGCGGCCGATGGCGGCGGCCTCGGGCCAGATGGCGTGCAGCTTCCGGCGGGCAGCCGGGCCCTGGAGGGCGAGGACGGCACGGGTCTCGGTGACGTCGACCGCCCCCTCCCCCAGCGCGTTGGACACGCCGCTGGTGTTCGAGGCGTTGGGCATGACGTCGAACGACTCGTCGTCGATCCACCACACGATGATGTCGTCGACCACCGAGGCGTCGTTGGGGCTGAGCAGGTGCGTGTACTGCGCCCGGCCCGGGCCCACCTTGTTCAGGTCGTTGGTGAACGCCCGCTGCAGGCGCTCGAGGGCGTCGGGGCCGCCGATGCGGACGGTGCCGAGGTGGCTGACGTCGAACACGACGGCGTCGGTGCGGCAGGCCCGGTGCTCGGCGAGCGTGCCGGAGGGGTACGAGAGCGGCATGTCCCAGCCGCCGAACTCCACCAGCTTGGCGCCGAGGGCGCGGTGGGCAGCGTCGAGAGGAGAGGTGCGAAGCGTCACGTGGCGATCGTAGTGGGGCGCCTTCGCCGCCCCCGAAGGCCAGGTCAGCCGGCGGCCGGTGCGCTCCAGGCGGCGTGCTCGTCGACCGGCGTGTGGAGCGTGCCGAGGCCCAGCAACCCGAGCGGCTCGGCCGCGATCTGGACCTCGTCGCCGATCTCGGCGAGCTGCGACGGCGCCTCGAGCCCGTACTTCACCAGCAGTTCGAGGTAGTCCCGCTGGTAGAGCAGGGCGATGTCGATGAGCGGCTGGACCTCGCGCAGCTTGCGGACCTTGCGGTTCTTCTTGGTGACCAGCTTCTGGTTGAGCGTGGTGACCTCGATGTACCGGCCGTGATCGGGCAGGTAGAAGTCCGGCGAGAACGCCCAGGTCGGCGAGCCGTCCTCGCCGCGCTCGAGCACGAACGTGTGGGGCTCGTACTCCCACCGGACGCGGTAGAAGTCCAGCAGCCGAGCGAACTGGCGCTCGGAGTTGTGGGCGAACGCGACCTGCTCGTAGGGCAGCCCGACGGCGACGGGCGGCGGCGGGTCGACCGGTGCGATCGGGCTCAGCTCCCGGTGGCGGCCTGAGGTGCCGCGGGCGTGCTGGCCGCCGGCTTGGCGCTGGGGCTCAGCTCCCGGACCGCGGCGTCGATCTCGGCCTGGACACCGTCGAGCGAGAGCAGGCTGGTCATCACGAACTGGCCGGTGTTGATGACGTCGAGCAGCTCGGCGTCGTCGCGGACGAGGATGGCCTTGCCGCCGCCGATGACCAGGCGGGCCGACGAGACGTTCTCGCCCAGCTCCACGCGGAGGTACTCGAAGGCGGTGCGCACCGACTCGAGCTTGATGCCGGCGTCGAGCATCGACTTCACGACCTTGAGCTCGAGCAGGTCCCGGTAGCTGTACTGCCGGCGGCTGCCGCTGCCCGCCGCGTCGGCGACCGACGGGCGGATGAGGTCGGTGCGGGCCCAGTAGTCGAGCTGGCGGTAGCTGATCCCGACGATCTCCGCTGCCTTCTTGCCGCTGTAGTTCTGGGTCATGTCACCCGGCCTCTCGCACGCATCTGCTGGGTCGTACGGACCACACGCCCGTAACTACGTACGTGCAACCCTAAGAGACGCCGCGCGCGGGGTCAATGGCGAACCTTCGACGTCCGGCTCGGGCTGAGGCCGGGTGGACCTGCAGCACAGGGTCAGGTGGCGAAGTCCTCGGGGTTGACCGAGTCGATGAAGTCGCGGAACTCCTCGACGATCTCCTCGCTCTGGACCGGGTCCTCGGCGGGGTCGTCCTCGGGCTCCTCGAGGTAGCCGGCCTCGTCGAGCACGGCCTCGGCGGCGAAGATCGGGGCCCCGGTGCGGGCGGCGAGGGCGATGGCGTCGGACGGCCGGCTGGACACGGTGTGCACGCCGTCGTGGGCGTGCAGCTCCAGTTCGGCGATGAAGACGCCCTCGCGCAGCTCGGTGACGGTGATCTTCTCCAGGCTCACGCCGAGGTCGTCGAGCACGTTCTGGAGCAGGTCGTGGGTCATCGGCCGGGGCGTCACGACCTCCTCGAGCGCGAAGGCGATGGCCGTGGCCTCGGGGGCGCCGATGAAGATCGGCAGGACCCGCCCGGCGCCGCCCACCTCGCGGAGCAGCGCGATCGGCGAGCTGCTCGGCATCTCCACGCGCACTCCGACGAGCTCCATCTCGGCCATCGACCGCAGCCTACCGCCGCGGCTCCCCCGCCCGACCCGGCACCCCGAAGTTCAGGCGGTGCCGTGGAGCTGGGCGACGAACCGGTCGGGATCGTCGGCCAGGGCGGCCGCATCGGCGGTCCAGAGGCCGCGGAGGTTCCGGTAGCGGCCGGCGTAGTCGAGGCCGTAGCCGAGGAGGAACGCGTCGGGCGCGTCGATGGCGACGTAGTCGACCGCGATCGGGAGGATGCGCCGGGCCCGCTTGTCGGCCAAGGTGCAGAGGCGCAGGCTCGCCGGCTCCTGGTCGGCCAGGTGGCGCAGGAGGAAGTCGGCGGTGAGGCCGGTGTCGACGATGCCGCTGACGAGCACGAGGTGCTCCCCCGCCACCGACCGGTCGAGGTCCTTCACCACGCGGGTGCGGGTGGCGGCGCCGTCGTAGGGCGCGACGGCCACCAGCTCGAGCCGGGTGGGCACGGTGAGGCGGCGGGCCAGGTCCGAGAGGAACACCACCGAGCCCTTGAGGATGCCGACGAGCGTGACGCCGTCGGGGTGGTCGGCGCTGATGGCGGCCGCGAGGTCGCGGACGTGGCGATCGAGCTCGTCGGGGCCGGCGAGGAGCTGGGGCTCGGCGGCGGAGGGTGCGGCCACCCGGTCCTAGGCCTGGTCGAGGTGGCGCCGGAGGTTGGCGCGCAGGAGGGCCGACCGGAGGTCGTGGCCCAGGTCCGACAGCTCCTCGACCAGCTCCACCGCCTCGCGGCGGGCCTGCGGGTTGCGCTGCTTGAGCAGCGGCATCGTGAGCTGCTCGAGGAAGCCGGCCTCGCGCTCGGCGGCGACCTTGTACATGCGGAGGTGGCGGGCCTCGACGCCTCGATCGAGGAACCCGGCCGACTTGGTGGCGATGAGGAGGCAGTCGCCGTCGTAGAACACGTCGTCGCCCAGCGGGCGGCCGGCGATGAGGCCGTACTGCTCGAGCGCCCGCAGCGCGTCGCGGCTGATGTCCGCGGCCAGGCACAGCTCCTGGGCGGTGAGGCTGACCTCGGTGGGGCCGGCGTCGACCTGGAGCGGCTGGCGGGCCTCGGCCGCCGCGGCGTTGGCCTTGGTGGCGGCCGAGGCCTTGGCGAGGTCGACCATCCAGATGGGCTGGGCGTCCTCGGCGGCGGCCTCGTCGAGGACGGCCTCGGCGCTGGCCGCGGCGAGGTCGGCGGTGGCGGTGGCCACGACCTGCGCCACGTGGGCGGGCGAGTCCTCGGCCACCGGGACCGGCTCGGGCTCGACCGGCTCGGAGGCGGACGGAGCGGGCGCGGCCGGCGGCGGGGTGCCGTCGGAGAGCAGCAGCTCCCCGTGGCCGGCCTCGGGGTCGGCCAGGCGGTCCTTGATGACCTTCAGCGGGAGGAAGTGCTCGCGCTGCTGCACGAGGATCCAGCGCAGGCGGTCGATGTCGGCCTCGTAGAACTTGCGGTAGCCCGACGGCGTCCGCTCCGGGTCGATGAGCCCCTGGCTCTCGAGGAACCGGATCTTCGAGATGGTGACGTCGGGGAACTCCTCCTGGAGCAGCGAGAGGACCTCGCCGATGGAGAGGTGATCGGTCATCGTCCGTCCTCCTCTCCGGCCACGTACACCAGCTTGAACTTGCCGACCTGCAGTTCGTCGCCGTTGGCGATGGGCGTGTCGCCCTCGATGCGCTGCTGGTTGAGGTAGGTGCCGTTCAGCGAGCCGACGTCGCGCACGACCGACCCGGAGGTGGTCTGCTCGATCTCGACGTGGCGGCGCGACACCGTCACGTCGTCGAGGAAGATGTCGCTGTCGGGATGGCGGCCGGCGGTGGTGATGACGTGCTCCAGGTCCCATTCGGAACCGGTGTTGGGGCCTCGGGTGACGACCAGGCGCCCGCCCGCGGGGACGGAGTCGAGGTCGACCTCGATGAGCTCGCCGGACTCGGAGTCCAGGCTGAAGGTGATGGTCGCGGGCTCCTCGACGGCACGCTCGAGCGGCTGGCCGCACGACGAGCAGAAGTTGGAGCCTGCTTGGTTGCGGTGCCCGCAGTTGGTGCAGAACACGTCGCTCATCGCTTCCTCCTTCCGAAGGGCCCAGGGGCCGGCGCGAGGGCCGGACGACGTCGGATCAGCCCTCGATCAGCTTCTGGTAGGCGGCGGCGTCCAGCAGGCCGTCGACGGCGGCCACGTCCTGGACCTCGATCACGCAGATCCAGCCGTCGCCGTAGGGGTCGCTGTTGAGCTGCTCGGGGGTGGTCTCGAGGTCGGCGTTGACCTCGGCGATGGTGCCGGCGAGCGGGGCGTAGATGTCCGACACGGACTTGGTGGACTCGACCTCGCTGATGCTCTGCCCCGCGGCGACCAGTGCGCCCTGCTCGGGGACCTGCACGAACACGACGTCGCCGAGCGCGTCCTGCGCGTAGTCGGTGATGCCGATCGTGATGCGGTTGCCGTCGACCCGGATCCATTCGTGGTCGCTGGAGTACTTCAGATCATCGGGGACGTTCATGGAGGTCGAGGCTATCCCACCGCGTCGACCAGCACGGCGAGCGCAACCCTCACGCTCAGGTTCACGGTTGAGGATGCCCTCAGCGCAGGGTCTGGCGGATGCGGCGCACGTACTCCTGGGCCAGCGAACGGGCGCCCGCGGTGTCGGCCGCCTCGGCCCAGATGTGGGTCACCGGCTCCTCGGGATCGGGCAGGGCGAGGACCCAGCCGTCGTCGTGGAGGACCTTCACGCCGTCGATGAGCTCCAGGCGGCGGTCCTTGCTCAGCTCGACCAGCGTGCGCATCACCAGGCCCTTCTGCTCCCACGGGGTCACCACCGTCTCGTGGGCCAGGTGGGTGCGGGGCAGGGAGTCGCGCACGGCCGACAGGCGCTTGCCCTCGAGGGCGAGGAGCTCCAGCAGCTTCACCAGCGCGGCGCCGCCGTCGAACGCCGGGAGGAAGCCGGGCAGGATGAACCCGCCGTCGCCGCTGGCCGCGAAGCCCACCCCGCTCTCGCTGGCCGCAGCCATGAGCGCGGCGGTGGAGGTCTTGGTGTGCTGGATGCGGATGCCGTGCGGCTCGACCAGGCGCTCGGCGGCCGAGCTCGTGTTCACCGGCAGGGCGATGCGGTCGCCCACCAGGTGGCCGGCGACGAGCGAGACGAAGGCGAGGCGGGCCTCGTCGTCGGTGAGCTCGCGGCCGGTGTCGTCGATGAGCGTCAGGTGCTCGCCGTCGGCGTCGAGGACGGCGCCGAGGTGGGCGCCCGAGGCCAGGACCAGGGCGGAGACCCGCTTGGTGGCGTCGGCCCGGTCGATCGTGATGGCTTGGCGCGTGGAGGCGTAGGGGTTGACCCCCAGGACGTCGGCGCCGAGCTTGGCGAGCACGTTGGGCATCACGAAGGCGGTGGCGCCGTAGCCGTAGTCGATGACCAGCTTGAACGAGGCGTTGCGCACCACGTCGAGGTCGACGGTCTCGCCGAGGGCGGCCGTGTACTGCTCGAGGGCACGGGGCGGGAAGCCGATGTCGCCGATCTCGCCGGCGAGGACCCGCCGGAAGTCCTCTCGGCCGATGAGCCGCTCGATCTTGCGCTGCGAGTCCTCGGTGATGTCGATGCCGTCGCGGTCGAAGAACCGGATCATCACCGACTGGGAGTCGCCCTCGACCAACCGGATGGTGACGCCGGCGGTGGCCACCGGCTGCCGGGTGAGGAACCGGGTGACCGGGACGGGGGCGACCTCGAGGTCGAGCACGTTGACGCCGCTCGCGTTGAGGCCGGCCATGAACGCCCGCTTGAGCATGCGGGCCGCACGGGACGAGTCCCGGGAGGTGATGACCGTGGTGTCCTTGCGCAGCGTGGTGGCGAACGCCATGGCGACGCGGGCGGCCAGCTCCGGGCTGATGTCGACGTTGGCCAGCCCCGAGATGCCGTCGCGGCCGAACAGGCTGCGAGCGCCCTTGGACTCCCAGATGATCGAGGAGTTGATGGTGGCGCCGGCCTCGACCGTCTTGAAGGGGTAGATCTTCACACCCGGTCCGACGTGGGCGTCGTCGCCGATGAAGCACTCGTCGCCGATGACGGCGCCGTCGTCGGTGCGGGCGCCGCGGCGCAGGTCGCTCGCCCGGCCGATGACCGAGCCGCGGATGCGCACCCCCTCGGCGAGGTAGGCGTTGTCGTGCACGACGCTGCGCTCGAGGTCGGCGTCGCCGCGGACCCGGACGTTGCCGCCGAGGACCGTGTAGTCGCCCAGGCGGGCGCCGGCCTCGACCCGGCTGTTCTCGCCGATGATGGCGAAGCCCTCGATCTTGGCGTCGGGGTGGACCTCGGCCCCCTCCCCGATCCAGATGCCCTGGCCGAACTCGAACCCGGGGACGTCGACGACGACCCGGCCGTCCATGACGTCCTTGTGGGCCGACACGTAGGACTCGAGCGTGCCGACGTCCTCCCAGTAGCCCTCGGCGACGGCCCCGAACAGCGGCTTGCCCGCCTCGAGCAGCGCCGGGAAGACCTCGCTCGAGAAGTCGACCGGCCGGCCCTCGGGGATGAAGTCGAAGATCTCCGGCTCCAGCACGAAGATGCCCGTGTTGATGGTGTCGCTGAACACCTGGCCCCAGGTGGGCTTCTCCAGGAAGCGCTCGATCGAGCCGTCCTCCCGGGTGATCACGATGCCGAACTCGAGCGGGTTCTCGACGTGGACCAGGCCGATGGTGGCCATGGCCCCGCTCTGGGCGTGGAAGTCGAGGACCTTGCCGAGGTCGATGTCGGTGAGCACGTCGCCGGAGATGACGAGGAAGGTCTCGTCGAGCTCGTCCATGGCGTTGCGGACCGAGCCGGCGGTGCCGAGGGGCTGGTCCTCGGTGGCGTACACCATGCGCACGCCGAACTCGGAGCCGTCTCCGAAGTAGGTGCGGATCTGGTTGGCGAGGAACGCCACCGTCACCACGATCTCGGTGATGCCGTGCTGCTTCAGCAGTCCGACGATGTGTTCCATCATCGGCCGGTTCGCCAGCGGCAGCATCGGCTTCGGGCAGTTCGAGGTGAGGGGGCGCAGGCGGGTGCCCTCGCCTCCTGCCATGATCACGGCCTTCATGGGTCCGAACCTACCCACCCCAGCGAGGGGTGCAGACAGGATCAGCTGGTCGCGCCCTCCGCGGCGGCCCGATCGGCCCGGCCCAGCTCGAGCGCCTTGAGCCCGAGCGGCAGGTACATCGCCCACGAGTAGTAGCTCAGGACGAGGCCCGGGATGCCGAAGCCCCAGGCGATCACGCGGCACGCATCGGCCTGCGAGAAGGCCGCTTCGGACGCGAGGAACATCGGGAACGCGATCATCAGGCAGAAGGTGCCGGCCTTGCCGAACCAGGTGACGTCGACGCGCCGGGCGCCCATCGCGCCGAGCACCACGGTGGTGACGGCGACGACGACCTCGCGCACGAGGATCATCACCGCGAACCAGACGGGAACGGCGCCGTAGGCGAGGATGCCGCCGATGCCGATGAAGAACAGGAGCCGGTCGGCCACCGGGTCGAGGACCTTCCCGACCTTGGAGACCTGGTGGTAGTGCCGGGCGATGTAGCCGTCGATCCAGTCGGTGGCGCCGAGCGCACCCATCAGGACCGCGGCCGCCAGCGGGTCGTCCTGGCCGAACAGCAGGTACAGGAACCACGGCATGCACAGCAGGCGGATGAGCGAGATGACGTTCGGGATGGTGAGGATCCGGTCCTCCCCCGTCGCATCGACGCCCTCGGAGGGCGCGACGGGAACGTTGCTCACGGCCATCCTCCAAGCCTACTGACCCCTCCCACCAGGGACGGGAAGCGAGCGGCTCCCCGCGGGCGGCGCGACGGCCTCCCTAGGCTCCGGGCCATGGCATCGCTCTTCACCCGCATCATCGACGGCGAGATCCCCGGCCACTTCGTCTGGACCGACGACACCTGCGTGGTCTTCCTCACGATCGCGCCGATCACCCCCGGCCACGCGCTCGTCGTGCCGCGGGCCGAGGTGGACCACTGGATCGACCTCGACGACGACGTCGCCGCCCACCTGATGGTGGTGGCCAAGGCCATCGGCCAGGCCCAGACCGATGCCTTCGCGCCGGGCCGGATCGGCATGATCATCGCCGGCCTCGAGGTACCCCACACCCACCTCCACGTGATCCCGATCGAGTCCGAGCGTGACCTGGACTTCGCCAAGGCGGACGGCTCGGTGTCCCAGGAGGCACTGGCCGCCACCGCCGACCGGCTCCGCGAGGCGCTCGTGGCCCGAGGCCACGCTGCCGCGGTTCAGCCGGGCTCGGCCGGCTCCAGCAGGTAGACGCCCTCGGCGGCGTAGGTCACCTCGTAGCCGGCCTCGCCGAGGATCCCCACCACCCGCTGCCGGTCCGCAGCCGGCCAGTACGGCCGACGGGTCACCGGATCCCGCCCGTTGGTGTCGAGCAGGATCCAGCGGGCATCGGTGATGCGCCCGGCCAACCGGTCACGCGTGAGGTTGCTGGCGTCGAGCGGCAGCTCCGTCACGTCGGCCCGATCGGCCACGAGCGCGGTGGACGAGGGCGACACCGCCACCGCTCCGGAGGGGCCGATCCGGTCTGCTGCCTCCAGACGGGCGCCGTCGACGGCGTCCTGGCTGCCCCAGGCCCACGGCTGGCGGTAGGGCGACGTCGGCGCTTCGGTGACGAAGAAGAGGGTGGCGCCGGCGAGCAGGGCGATCAGGACCCGACGGTCGACGTTCACCCGGATCACGCTCGGCGTCCCGATGCGCTCGAGCGCGAAGACGAGGGCGATGAAGACGAACGCGAGCGCCGGCGCGATGTGGGCACCGGCCGGGGCCAGGCCGATGACGCCGCGCTGGGCCGCCTCCTGGACGGCGGCGTCGGCGATCATCGCCAGCGCGAGGCACGGGAGCGCACCGGAGAGGCGGCGCGGCGCCACCATCGGGAGGAACAGGAGCGGGGCCAGCACGAGGACGAGGAACAAGACGGCGGGCTCGGACAGGAGCTCGGCGCCCCGGGTGACGGGGTGGGCCACCACCTCGGGGATCACCGCGAGCGGGCCGGTGGCGCGGGCCACGAACTCCCCGGCCGGCGTGAGGGTGCGGTCCGGCAGGTCGGGGCCGACCACCACGACGGCGAGGACGGACCAGCCCACCCCCACGAGGGCCGTGATCCAGCCGGGACGGCGCTGGCCCGTGAGGAACAGCACCAGCCCGAGCCCCGCCACGGTCAGGCCGAGGGAGGCCCCGCACGCGAGGACGAGCGCCACGAGCACGGCGTAGCGCTTCCAGTGCCCGCGGCAGGCCGAGAGGTAGGCCCACAGCAGCAGCGGCAGGGCCACGGCTTCGGGGTGGAACGCCGCCAGGTTCGCCCGGTGCAGGGCCGGGGCCAGCACGAAGGCGGCCACGATCACCGACGAGGCGCCGACGCGCAGGTGGGCCTCCTCCCGTGCCAGGCGCCAGAGCGGGACGATGGCGATGGCGATGGCCGCCGCCTGGACCACGGCGAACACGGCCTCGGGCGGCACGGACCGGCCGGCCCACAGGACCGGCTCGGCGATGAACGACCAGGCGCCCCGGGCGGGATCGACGCCTCCGAGGGGCGTGCCGGCACCGCCGTGCTCGCGCCGCCACGCGGCCTGCAGCCACGGGCCCAGGCCGCTCCCGCCCTCCAACGAGCGGAGCACCGCCGCGTCGAGGGCGAGGAACACCGCGAAGGTCGCGGCGGCGAAGGCCCACGGCAGGATCCGGTCGGCGGCCTCGCCGTCCAGGTGGCCCTGCAGGCGGAGGACGGACCGGTGCCACCGCCGACGGAGGTCGGACCGACCGGTCCGGCCGTTCACCCGCCCGGCGCTTCGAGGTCGAGCAGGCTGCCCTGGACCGCAGGCGGCTCCACGGGGTCGATCAGGTGCGGTCCCTGGTTCCGGACGCTGTTCACGTCGGTGGACACAGGCCGCAGCTCCAGCAGGTCCTCGGGCGCCGGGACGAGGAGGCGCTCCAAGGCATCGAGGTCGGCGTGCTCCGGGTCGAGCCACTCGTCCCAGGCGCTGGCGGGCAGGATCACCGGCATCCGGTCGTGGAGCGTGGCCATCAGCTCGTTCGGCGTGGTGGTGATGATCGTGGCGGAGCGCAGCCGCTCGCTGCCGTCGGAGTCCGGCGACCGCCAGCTGGACCACAGCCCGGCGAACGCGAGCGGCTCGCCGGTCCGGCGGGTGATCAGGTACGGCTGCTTGACCTTCTGGCCGGGCACCGCTCGCCACTCGTAGAAGCCGTCGGCCGGGACGATGCAGCGCTTGCGGGCGAACGAGTCCTTGAACGCCCCCTTGGTGGCGATGCCGTCGGCGCGGGCGTTGATCATCTTGGAGCCGATGGCGGGCGACTTGGCCCAGAACGGCACGAGGCCCCAGTGGTGCTCGGCGACGCGGCGGACGCCGTCGTCCTCGAGCACGACGTACACGTCGTCGGTGGGCGCCACGTTCCACGACGGCTCGAGCGCCTGCTCGGGTTGCTCGTCGGCGTCGAAGTACTGGGCGATCTCATCGGGGGTGGACGAGGAGACGTACCGGCCGCACATGGCGTCGACGCTACCGGCGTGCGGTGGCCGCGTCGCCGGACGCGGTCCAGCCGGGAGGCTCCGGAACCACGGGAGGCGGGTCCTGGCCGTCGGGCCGGAACGGGACGGCGTCGGCCGGATCGGCGCCCAGGGCATCGAGCACGGCCGCCAGGTGCTCGGCCCGGAGCTCGGCCAGCGGGATCGGGCCTCCTCGCTCGGCCGGGGGCTGCGGGGAGATGGCCCACGCGCCGTCGTTCGACCGGGCGAGGAGGAGCCCGCAGGCGGGGGTCGCCGGCGACTCGTGGTCGATCCGCAGGCCGAGCGCCGCGAGCCGCCGGCCGAGGGCCGAGAGGCCGTCGGGTCGGTCGCTGGCCGGGACCGCCTCGTCGACCGCCACCGGGAGCCGGGGCTGGACCGGCCGGGTCTGGAACCAGAGCGCCGGGCGGCCCTCGACCCGGACCTGCTCCCACCGCTGCCGGAGCGGGTCCGCAGCCAAGCCGACGCGGTCGAGGTGGTCCATCGTGTCGCACCACGGGTGCGGGCTCACGACCAGCTCCGACGTGATGGCGGCGGGGTCGAACGCGACGTCGAAGCGGTCGGCCGCAGCCTGGTCTCGTCCGAGCAGCACGAGCGAGGTGCGGAGGCGGAGGCACTTCTCGCACCGGCCGCAGTTGCGGGTGCCGGTCCCCTGCCAGCACACCATCAAGGTGTCCGCGGCGACCGGGTCGGCGGTGATCCGCCGCACCCGCTGCCAGCGCATCTCACCGCCGTCGTGGTGCGTCACGACGAGGTCCGGGAGCGACCACGCCGGGTCGAGGTCCGGGTGCGAGCCCCAGGGCCGCACGAGCGGAGTCCAGTGGGTCGGGGCGATCACCACCTGCTCGAGCGTCGACCGCAGCAGGAGCCCCACGCCGGCCAGGACCGACCCGTGGGTCTGGGTGCCCCAGTCCGTGTGCGGGTCCAGCAGGCTGCGCACGTCGGTGCGGACGACGACGAGCGGGAGCCCGATCCGATCCGCGGCGTGCCGGGTCTCCACCAGCTGCGCCTCGCGCACCGCGGGATCGAGGTGGACCTCGTTGTCGAGCGTGACCAGGTGGGTGGGCCGTCGGTGGCGGGGCCCGTCGAGCAGGTCGAGCAGGGTGCCCCACGAGTCGACCCCGCGGGTGAAGAACACGCCCCGGCCGCGCCGGCGGTGGGCCCAGGCCGGCCGCACGGTCTCGGGGCCGAGCGGGGCGATGAGCTCGGCGGGCCGCCAGCCGTACCAGCGCTGGAGCAGCCCGGCGACGTGCCGGGCGCCGGCGTGCACCGCGGGCGGGAGCGGCTCGGTGACCCGGAGGTCCTGGCCGATCCGGCAGGCCAGCACGAACGCGGCGGGCACGAGCGGGAGGACCGAGGCATCGGCGGTGGCGAGCTCGCCGGACTCGACCCGGAACGACACGGCCGCCGGCTCGATGGTGCCCGGCGCGTAGGTGACCTGGACGTCGAGTCGCAGCTCGCGGCCGTCGGCGCTGACGACCGGATCGTGCAGGGTCGTGATCACGCGCGGGTCGTCGGGTGCGGTGGGGTCAGGCGTGGACGGCGTCGCGCGGTGACCGGTTGGCCACGGCCACCGCCGCGGCCGATGCGACGGCGAGGACGGCCGCCGGGCCGAGGCCCCACGCTGCACCGGCCAGGGTGACGGCGGCGAGCAGCTGCACCACGAGCGCCGCGAGGCGGGCCGTGGGGCCGAAGGCGTCGAGGCGGGCGTGCACCTCGCCGAGCGCGGCGGGCGACGTGGCCGAGCGGCCGAGGTAGACCGCGCTCCCCCGGACGAGTCCGAAGGTGCCGCCGATGGCGACGGCTGCCACGGGGCTGGCCCCGAGGACGGCGAGGGCGATCGTGAGGAAGACGCCGGCCGTCATGATGTAGGTGGCCACGCCGAAGCCGATCTGCCAGCCGAAGCCGGCGCCGTAGACCCAGCCCCGGTAGCGCCGGAGCCAGGCGTCGTTCACCTGGCGCTTGAAGATCGGCAGCTCGATCCCGAGGACGCCGAGGTCGATCGACGCGGTGGCGAGGGCGACGATGGCGGCGATGCCCCACCGGACCTGGTCGCTCAGGTCGGCGAGCGAGAGCAGCGCCGCGCCGCCGGCCGCCAGCGCGCCGAGGGTGAGGCCGCCGACGATGCCGCCGACGACGAACCAGCGGGCGGTGACGGCGAAGCGGTTGCCGCGGCCGGCCTCGGTCATCGGGGTGATCGACGAGAGCATCGACAGGCCGCACGGCGACCAGACCCCTCGGATCGCGGCGACGGTGGCGACCAGCAGGCCCAGGACGAGGAGGAGTTGCATGGTGGCCCGATGCTACCGGCGGGGCCGGACCGGTTCCTGCACGCTGCGGTGTGCACACCTGGATACCTTGGCCGCCGTGCCGACAGGAGGGGCCATGGGAGGAGAAGCACCTGCCGCTGCGTCGTCGTCGCGCCGGTTCGACCTGGACACCCACGCCCTCCTCGACGCCATCCCGGGTGTGGTGGCCGTGGTCAGCGGTGACGGCGAGGTCGTGTGGATCAACGAGTCCATGAGCGAGATCACCGGCTACACGGTCGATGACCTGGTCGGATCGAGCATGCTCGACCACCTCGACCTCGAGTGGAACCCGCTCTCGCTCGAGTCGATCACCTACGCCCTCGACAACCCGGGCATGCGCCTCCCGACGATGCTCCGGTTCCACACCAAGCACGGGCCGCCGGTGGTCATGGAGGTCACGGCGAACAACCAGCTCGACAACCCGCAGATCCGCGGCCTGGTCGCCCACCTCCGGCCGAGCGACGAGCGCCAGCTCCTCGACCTGATCCTCGAGTCGTTCGCGTCCGGGGACGACCTCGACGCGACGATCGGCCGGGTCCACGACGTGGTGCGGGCCGAGACCCTGCGCGCCGAGTCGGCGGTCTTCCTCCTGTTCTCCGGCGCGGAGGACCAGCCCGTGCTGGCGTCGTCGGCGGCGGTGTCCGCACTGAGCGCCATGGCGAGCCTGTCGACGCCCTGGTCCGTGGCGGCGTCGTCGGGGCGGCCCGTGCTGCTCGCCGACCTGAGCGAGCTGGCGGCGCCCGTCCGAGCTGCCGCCGAGGCCGCCGGGTTCGCCGCCTGCTGGGCGTACCCGATCTGTCGCACCGGCACCGGTGTGGTCGACGGCGTCCTGGTGGTGTGGCGCCGGGAGCCCGGGCTCCCCGAGCCGACCGCGACGATGCTGGCGGAGCGGGTGGTGAAGCTGTGCGCCCTGGTCCTGGAGCGGGTGGAGCACAGCCGGGACCTCCAGCACGCCGCCGACCACGATGCGCTGACCGGCCTGGTGAACCGCTCCCGCTTCTTCGCAGCGGTCGACGGCCACATCGCCACCGGCCGGGAGCCGCTCGGTGTGATCTACCTCGACCTCGACGGCTTCAAGCCGATCAACGACCACTGGGGGCACGCCCACGGCGACGAGGTCCTGGTGGCGGTCGCGGATCGGCTCCGCGCCTCGGTGCGGCCCGGTGACACGGTGGCCCGCCTCGGCGGGGACGAGTTCGCCATCGCCTGTCCCGGCGCCGCCTCCGACGAGCTGATCCGCCTGGCCGACCGCCTGCTGGCCGTCGTGCGGGCACCGATCACGGTCGAAGGGGAGGTCCTGCGCGTCGGGGCCAGCATCGGCCTGGCGTCCTGCGCGGCGGGGGCCAGCCCCGGCGACGTGCTGGTGGCGGCCGCCGATGCCGCCCTCCTCACGGCGAAGTCCACGGCGAAGGGCACCTGGCAGCTCAGCGCCGACCTCGGCTGACGCCGCCCGCCCCGCCGTTCAGTGGGGCTGGATCGGCTGGTCCAGGAGCCAACGCAGGTCCTCGACCGTGGCGGCGTCGAGGTGGTCGGTCTCGTCGAGGAGCTCGACGAGGACGGCCCGGGCTCCCTCCGACCCCACCGTGAGGGTGCGGAGCTGGCCGGGCGCGAGCGGGCCGAGCGCCGGCACGGTGCCGTGGCCGGCGGCGAGGAAGTTCACCTTCGTCCGCACGCACTTCTCGCAGACGCCGCAGTTCCGGCCGAGGTCCTCGCCCTGCCAGCACACCCGGATGTGCTCCCGGACCGACGCGAGGCCGCCGATGGCCGCCACCTTCTGGGTCCGCGTGACCCCGCCGCCCGGCTGGAACAGGCGCATGCGGCTGCTCGACAGGAGCGGGCTGGTGACGGGGTTGCTGCCCCACGGGACGGTCACGGTCCGATACGTCGTGTCGGCCGCCTGGAGGGCGGTCCCGGCCCGGTCGCCGAAGAGGTGCAGCACCGCGGCCACGGCGATCCCGAACGTCATCTGCCACTCGGGGTCGGCGACGTCCTGCCAGTTGGTCCGAACGGTCACCAGCGAGATCCCGATCTCGTCGGTCATCGCCCGGGCGCCGCGTGCGGCGTGGTCGAACGCGGCGTCGTCGCCGAGCGGGATGTCGAAGCCCTGGACCAGCACCGCGTCGACGATGGGGAGCGACCGTCGGCCGAGCAACCCGAGGTGGCTGGCGTAGGCCCCGAAGACCCCGTCGACGCCACCCGAGACCGCCGCCACGGCGCGGTCGGCGAGTGCGCCGGCGCCCGCGCCCCGATCGTCGACCACCTCGTCGGCCGTGATGGCCACCGGCCGGTAGAGGTCGGGCCGCCACGTGGTCCAGGCGTCGACGTACTCCTCGAGGTTGGCGAGGAGCCGCCACGAGACCGGGCCCTCGAGGTGGAGGTCCTGGCTGAAGTTCATGGCCTTGGGCGTGAGGGCGAGGGCGACTGCATCCAGGCGTTCGGGCACGGCGGGCGCGTCGCCGGAGGTGGTCTCCCACCAGAGCTGGCTGTCGGCGTCGTGGTCGGTCCGGATGTCGACCGCGATCCGCCGGGCGTCGCCTTGGGGCGCGAGCCGGGCGCGGATCACGGACCCTCCACCTGCGCCTGCACGTCGTCGTCCACCTCGTCCTCCTGTCCGCTGCGGAACCTAGTGGTGCCCCCGGGTCCTGCCCGCCACCCGGCCCCACCAATGCATCAAGCACCCTTGATCTATCGGCGATCGAGGCGTACCGTCGACGTCGATGGCCCGCTCCCCCGCCGAACCGGCGCCGCCTGCCCTGTTCTCGCTGGTCGGCGAGCCCGTGCGCTGGTCCCTGCTCCAGCACCTCGCCTCGAGCGACCGACGGGTGGCCGAGCTCGTCACCCTGACCGGCCGGCCCCAGAACCTGGTCTCGTACCACCTCGCCGAGCTGCGCCGGGCGGGCCTGGTGTCGGGCCGCCGCAGTGCTGCTGACGGGCGCGACACGTACTACCGGGTGCACCTCGCCCGGTTCGACGACCTGCTCGGGGGCGCGGCAGCGGCCCTCGACGGCTCGCTCGCCATCGGCCGTCGTACCTACGAGCCTCCCTCGCCCGCTGCTCGCCGGCCCCGGGTCCTCTACCTCTGCACCGGCAACTCGGCCCGGTCGCAGGTCGCCGAGGCGCTGACGATCCACCGGAGCGCGGGTGCGGTCGACGCCCGCAGCGCCGGCAGCCACCCCAAGCCCTTGCACCCGAACGCGGTGCGCGCCCTGGCCGAGCGGGGCATCGACATCAGCGGCGTCCGGTCCAAGCACCTCGACACGGTCCGCCGCGCCCGCTTCGACCGGGTCGTGACCCTCTGCGACAAGGTCCGGGAGGTCTGCCCCGACCTTCCCGGCCCGCCCAGGGCCGCGCACTGGAGCATGGCGGACCCTGCGGCCTCTGCCCCGGACGCCGACGCCTCGTACCCCGCGTTCGTCGCCGCCGTCGAGGACATCGACGAGCGCGTGCAGCGGCTCCTGTTCGACCTCGCCCGCTCCCCACAGGAGGAACCCCATGCCCACCGATGACACCGTGAGCGTCCGCTACATGGTCAGCGACGTCGCCGCGGCCCTCGACTTCTACACCCGCCACCTCGGCTTCGAGCCGGGGATCGTGGCGCCGGCGTTCGCCGACGCCACCCGCGGCCGCCTCCGCATCCTGCTCAGCGGGCCCCAGAGCTCCGCAGGTCGCCCGATGCCCGACGGCGCGGTCCCGGGCCCCGGCGGCTGGAACCGCATCCACCTCATCACCGACGACCTCGACGCCGAGGTCGAGCGCCTCCGCGCCGCCGGCGCGCCCTTCCGCAACGACGTCGTGTCCGGCCCCGGCGGCCGCCAGATCCTCCTCGAGGACCCGTCGGGCAACGTGGTCGAGCTGTTCGAGCCCGCGAGCCGCTGACCTGGGCCCGGACGCGGCAGGAGCCGGTCCTGGGACCGGCTCCTGCCTCCACGTCGGGCTGAGAGGATTTGAACCTCCGACCCCTTGACCCCCAGTCAAGTGCGCTAACCAAACTGCGCTACAGCCCGTGGGGTGGATCACCCTAGTACGGAGGTCGGCGGCCTCCCGAACCGGATGCGGTGAACGGTCAGGCGACCGAGAGCACCGCCGCCGAGTTCGCCGGGAGCTCCACCAGGTGGCCGGCGAGGACGACGGCCGGATCGCTGGCGAGCAGGACCGACGTGGTCCGGTCGCCGAGGACGGCGTTGGTCACCGGGACGACGAGCGGGCGGTCGCCCAGGTTGGCCACCACGGCGACGGTCGTGCCGTCGAGGGTGCGCTCGAAGCGGATCACGTGGTCGGGAGCGCCGGCATCGAGGTCGAGGTCGCCGCTCTGGAGGGCGGGGGTGGCCTTCCGCAGGGCGAGGAGGTCCCGGTACCAGTTGAGGAGCGAGGCGGGGTCGTCGCGCTCGTCGGCCACGTTGACGGTCCGGTGGTTGTCGTTGATCGGCAGCCACGTGGCGACGCCCGGCTCGGTGAAGCCTGCGCCCGGCTCGCCCGTCCACTGCATCGGCGTGCGGACCTCGTCGCGGTTGAGGCGCTCGGGCAGCTTCTTGTTGACCCACTCCGGGACCCGCTTGGCGACCACCGACGGGATCGGGTCGTTCGCGTCGGCGAGCGGGATGTAGGTGTTCTCCATCCCGATCTCCTGGCCCATGTAGAGCGTCGGCACGCCGCGCAGCGTGCAGAGCAGCGTGGCGAGCACCCGAGCCTTGGCGGGGTCACCTCCGGCACGCGAGATCGACCGGGCCCGGTCGTGGTTCTCCAGCACGTAGGTCGGCACGAGCGGCGCCGGGAACTCGCGCTCGAACCGCTCGATGAGCTGGCGGTAGCGGGCGGCGGAGTACGGCGCCGACAGGAACTCGAACAGGAACACCAGGTGCAGCCCCGGACGGCCCTGGTCCTCGATGTAGCGGCGGAGCACCGACGGCGGCCCGAACACCTCGCCGATCAGGACCCGGTCGTCGCCCTCGAACTCGTCGCAGACGGAGCGGAGGTCGACCGCCACGCCGAAGTTCTCGTCGGTGTTCATCGTCCGCGTCGGGGTCTGGACCCGGGGCATGCCGTTGATGAAGGCCGGCTTCGGGTCGTTGTCGCGCAGGGCCTCGTCGTGCATGATCGACCCGAAGATGTCCAGGCGGAAGCCGTCGACGCCACGGCCCAGCCACATGCGGACCATGTCGAACATCTCGGCGCGCAGCTCGGCGTTCCGCCAGTTGAGGTCGGGCTGGAACCACAGGAACGTGGCCAGGTACCACTGCTCGCGCTCCTCGGCCCACTGCCAGGCCCGGGGGATCTGCAGCTCGGAGCGCCAGTTGTTGGGCGGCTTGGGCTTGCCGTTGCGGCCCCGGTAGCCATCGGCCCACACGTACCAGTCGGCCTTGGGGTTGTCGCGCGAGCTGCGGGACTCGACGAACCAGGGGTGCTCCTCGGACGTGTGGTTGAGCACCAGGTCGAACATCACCTTGAGGCCCTTGCCGTGGGCGGTGTCGATCAGCTCCTGGGCGTCGTCGAGGGTGCCGTACTCGGGCGCGACGCCGCGGTAGTCCGAGACGTCGTAGCCCACGTCGTGCTGCGGGCTGGCGAAGAACGGCGACACCCACAGCGTCTCGACGCCCAGGTCGACGAGGTGGTCGAGGTGCGCCGTGATCCCGGGGAGGTCGCCGATCCCGTCGCCGTTCGAGTCGGCGAAGCTCCGGGGGTACACCTGGTAGATGACGGTGGAGGCCCACCAGGGAAGTTCGTCAGCCATCGCCGGATCGTAGGGCGGGAGCCGAGGGCTCGATCCCACCGGGCGCCCGCCGGGCGACGCGGTCAGACGGCGAGGTCGGCTTCGTCGATCAGGGTCGTGCCGCTCGCCGCGCCGGTGCGGCGGTCCACCGGGCGGGCCGGCACGCCGACGAGGACGCCGGGGCCGTCGAAGTCCTTCACCACCACGGCGCCGGCGCCGATGCGCACGCTGCTGCCGAGGGTGACGTCGCCCATGATCGTGGCGTTGGCGCCGACGTGGACCCAGTTGCCCACGGCCGGCGAGCCGTCGCCGATGCAGTTGCCGCCGGCGAGGATCAGGCCCCGCCCGGCGCGGAAGCCCTGGTTGACCACGACGCCGAGCTCCGGGTGGAGGATCCGCATGCCCGGGCCGATGTCGGCGCGGTAGTCGATCTGGCTCGGGATGAAGATCCGGATCAGCGGGTTGAGCGGGGATGTGAGGATCCGGAACGCCTGCCACTTCTTGCCGAACGTCAGGTACGCCGCTCGGTTCAGCCGGTAGAAGGCGATGATCGCGAACGACAGGCTGAACGGGACGGTGAACCAGCGGGTCAGGCGACCCTTCGTCGACTGGACGCAGTCCCAGTAGAGGCGCTCGAGCTCATCGGCGGCGCACGTGCTGGCGGCCGGGATCTCGGGCGACTTCAGTGCGGCGGGGCTCCCCTTCATCGGCGGTGAGCCTACGGGCCGTGCCGACGCTTCCGGCAACCGGGGTCAGCCGGGCCAGTTGCCCGTGACCGCCCAGATGACCACCTGGATCAGACGCCATCCGAGGTACGCGACGAGCGCCGCGACCAGCACCCAGAAGTGCCACGGGGCCTTGCCGCGGCTCTCCTCCTCGTCCGCCGGATCGGCGATGAAGCGGCCGCAGGTCATGCAGGTCCCGTCGGGCGCGAGCTGCTTCGGGTTGTAGAAGCGGTCACACGTCTCGCACCACGGCACCGGGACACACTGGTGGGAGGGCGGTCCCGAGAGCAAGGCGGGCACGGGTACCCTCGGCCGTCGTGGCTCCCCTCCCCCGTCTGTCCGTGGTGATGTTCACCAACGGGCCCACGCCGCTCGTCGCCGCCTCGCTCCGCCAGGTCCGTCCCGTCGCCCACGAGATCGTGGTGGCGGTCGACGACCGGGTGCCGGTCGACCAGCTCGGACCGCTGCAGGCGGTGGCCGACCGGGTGGTCCGAGCCGAGTTCGCCTACCCGCTCGAGGCCAACCTGCACTGGCTGCACCAGCAGGCCACGGGCGACTGGGTCCTGCGCCTCGACAGCGACGACCTGGTGAGCGAGGCGCTCCTGCGCCGGCTGGCCACGCCGGGCTGGGACGAGGGCATCACCCACGCCTACGTCCAGTACCGGTGGCTCTGGGGCGGCCCGGACCGCATGCTCGACCAGGCCCCCTGGTGGCCCGATCCCGCGCTGCGGCTCATCCGCACCACACCGGGCATCGCCACGTTCCCCCACGGGGCCCACCAGGCGCCGGAGGTGGCGGGGACGGCCCGCTTCTGGGACACGCCGCTCTACCACCTCGACCTCGTCCTGCGCGACGAGGCCACCCGCTCGGCCAAGGCGGCGGGCTACGAGTACGAGAACCCGGGGCACCGCACGGACAAGGGCTGGTCGGTGAGCACCACCTACTACCTGCCCGAGCGCCTGGACCCCCCGCCGCGCACGGCACCGCTGCCCCCGGTCGATGCGGCCGTGGCCGAGCAGCTGCTCGTGGTGGCCCGCTCGCAGGCCCCCATCACCGACCCGGTCGACGAGGCCGCCCTCGGGCCGGTGGTCGCGGTGGCCGACCGCCGCAACCCGCCGCCCGCCCCGGGCGACAGCCGGGTGCGGATCCTCGCCCACGATCCGGTGTCGGTGGTGGCCGGGCGCAGCGCCGTCGTCACCGTCGGCATCGTGAACCGCAGCGGCCGGACCTGGGACCCGGCCGACGAGCCGGCCGACGTGGTGGGCGGTCGCTTCCTCGACGCCGCCGGCGCACCGGTGGGCTTCGAGGTCCGGGCGCCGCTCCCCGGCCCCGTCCGCGCCGACGACGAGGCGCTCGTGCGCCTGCCCCTGCCAGCGCCCCTCCCGGACGGTGCCGTGCACCTCCAGGTCGGGCTGGTCCAGGACGGCGTGGCCTGGCACGACGCCGTCGCGTCGGCCCGCCTGCAGGCCCAGCAGGGCCGGCGCATCCTGGTCTCCACCGGCATCTCGACCTTCGGCCACCTGGGCGACGACCTGATCACCAGCGAGGTGCTCGCCGCCGTGGCCCGCTACCTGCCCGATGCGGTGCCGACCCTCCTCGCCCACCCCACCGACGGCATCGGGGAGCGGTTCGGGTGCGAGGTCGCCACCAGCCCCGCCGCCCTCGCCCCGGCCAGCCGGGCCAGCGAGGGCCGCCGGTCACGGGACCTGGTGACCCAGGCCCGGCTCATGGCCAAGGGCGGCGAGCCCGCCGATCCCCTCGTGGCCGAGATCCTCGCCCCGTTCGCCCAGGCCAGCGCCCTGGTGCTGGCCCCGGGCGGCGGGCTGGCCAGCCGGTACTCGGCCGAGGCGCTGATGGTGTGCGCGGTCGAGGCCCTGATCGCCCGCGCCTTCGGCCTCCCGGTGTTCGTCGAGGGCCCGTCGGTCGGGCCGATCGAGATGCGGCGCGACCACGCCGCGCTGGCCCAGCTCCTCAACGACGCCACGCGGATCACCGTGCGGGACCAGACCTCGGCCGACGCCGCCCGCCGCATCGGCCGCGCCATCTCCCCCGAGGTCGTCCCCGACCCCGCCACCACGGCGGTCGACCACGTCGGCCCCGGGGCCGACGCGGCCCGGGCGTGGCTGCGGGCGCAGAACGTCCCCGACGACCGCGCCTACGCCGTCATCAGCCTGCGGGCCGGCACCAAGGACGCCAAGCACCTCGAGACGGTCCGGGCGGCGGTCGAGGCCCTGCCCGAGCACACCGCCCTGATCTTCCTCCCCCACTGCGCCGATCCGGCCGGGGTCGATGACCGCCGCGTGGTCGCCGATGACCCCTGGGCGGCGGCGCACCTCGTCGTGTGGGACCCGTCGCTGGGCGACCAGGCCGCGGTGGCCCTCGTCGCCGGCGCGGCCTCCACCATCGGGACGCGCTTCCACCTGAGCGTGCTCGCGGCCGCTGCCGGCGTCCGCGCCGTGGGCATGGTGGGCGACGAGTACGACCGGCTCCGCATCCGCGGCCTGCGGCGCTCGACCGGCGTGCGCGTGGTGGAGCTCGACGATCCGAAGGCGGCCGCCGCCGCGGTGGCCGACCTGGTCGGCGGTCCCGACCCGGAGCCGATCGAGCACTGGGACGCCCAGCGCTTCGCCGACGCCCTCGACGCCGTCCTCCCCGCCGCTCCCCGCCTGGCCTGAGCCCTGGCGGCGGGGTCAGCCCGCGTGGGCGCGGCTGCGAGGGCCGTGGTGGGCGACGCCGCTCGGCACGGGGCGGCCCACCAGCGACTCGATGAGCGCCGCCGCCTCCACCAGGGGCTCGATGGCGATGCCGGTCTCGATGCCGAGGTCGTCGAGCATGGCGACGAGCGACTCGGTGGCCAGGTTTCCGCCCGCGCCGTGGGCGAACGGCGAGCCGCCGAGGCCCCCGACCGACGTGTCGAACCGGGTGATGCCGTGCTGGAGCGCGGCGTAGGCGTTGACGAGGGCGGTCCCCCGGGTGTCGTGCAGGTGCAGGCCGGTGGTCTCCAGCGGGATCCCTGCGGCGCGGACCGCCTCGACCACCTCGTGGACCCGGCGGGGCGTGGCCATGCCGGTGGTGTCGGCCAGGGTGACGCGGTCGACCCCGGTGTCGAGCACGCGGGCGGACAGGTCCGCGATGTCGACCGGGGCGATCTCTCCCTCGTACGGCGAGCCGAACGCGCACGACACCACCGCATCGACGGGGATGCCGGCGTCGGCGGCGATGGCGACGATCTCGGCGATGGCCGCCTCGCTCTCCGCCGTGGTCATGTGCACGTTGCGCTGGTTGTAGGTCTCCGACGCGGAGATCGTGACCGTGATCTCCTCGACGCCCGCTTCGAGGGCGAGCGTCGCTCCCTTCGCGTTCGGCACGAGCGCGGCTCGCACCAGGCCGGGCCGGGCTGGCACCCCGGCGACGACCTCACCGGCGCCGGCCATGGCCGGGACGGCCTTCGGCGACACGAACGCCGCCACCTCGATGGTGGGGACGCCCGCGGCGGCGAGGGCCTCGACGAGGCGGATGCGGTCGCTCACCGGCACCGGCTCCTCGGGCTGGAGCCCGTCGCGCGGGCCGACGTCGCGGACCGCGACGTGCTTCGGCAGGCCGGCGGGGATGGTCATACGGGCGGGACCCCGTGGCGGCGGTCGGAGAAGTGGCGGTCCTTGCCCTCGGCCCGCTCGAAGCGCCGGATGATCTCGGCGCGCAGCGTGGCCGGCTCGATGATCGCGTCGATGACCAGCTCGGACGCGAGGCGCAGGACGTCGACGTCCTCCTCGTAGATCCGGCGCTGCTCGGCGACGAACGCCGCGGCCTCCTCGGGGTCGTCGATGGCCGCGATCTTGTTGGCGAACACGGCGTTGACCGCTGCCTCGGGCCCCATCACCGCGATCTTGGCGGTGGGCAGGGCGATGGTGGCCTCGGGCTCGAACGCCGGGCCGGCCATGGCGTACAGGCCGGCGCCGTAGGCCTTCCGGAGGACGACGCAGAGCTTGGGCACGGTGGCCTCGGAGATGGCGGTGACCATCTTCGCCCCGTGGCGGATGATCCCCTCCCGCTCGACCTGGGTGCCGATCATGAAGCCGGGTACGTCGGCCAGGAACACGAGCGGGATGTTGAAGGCGTCGCAGCACCACACGAAGCGGGCCGCCTTGTCGGCGGTGTCGGTGAAGAGGACCCCGCCCTTGACCATCGGGTTGTTGGCCACGAAGCCCACCGGCTTGCCGTCGACGAGGCCGAGGCCGCACACCATCTCGGGTGCGAACAGCGGCTTGATCTCGAAGAAGCTCTCGGCATCGACCAGCCCGTCGATGATCGTGTGGATGTCGTAGGCGGCCTTGTCGTCGCTGGGCACGCTGTCGGCGTGCAGCGGCGCCACCGGCTCAGCGGCCACGTAGCGCGGCGGGTCCTGGCGCCAGGTCGTCGGGAAGTACGTGAACCAGGCCCGGGCCTGGTCGATGGCGTCCTCGTCGTCGACCGCCAGGTTGTCGCCGCAGCCCGAGACGGTGGCGTGCATGCGGGCGCCGCCCGTCTCCTCGAGGCTGGCCTTCTCGCCGATGACCATCTCGGCCATGCGCGGCGAGCCCAGGTACATCGAGGCGTTGCCCTCGACCATGATCACGATGTCGCAGAAGCTCGGGATGTAGGCGCCGCCAGCCGCCGACGGGCCGAACAGGCAGCAGATCTGCGGGACCCGGCCCGACAGCTTCACCTGGTTGTAGAAGATGCGGCCGGCGCCGCGGCGGCCCGGGAAGAGCTCGACCTGGTCGGTGATGCGGGCGCCGGCGGAGTCGATCAGCCAGAAGATCGGCAGCTCGTGCTTGAGCGCGTACTCGGCCGCCCGGATCATCTTCTCGACGGTGCGGGCGCCCCACGAGCCGGCCTTGACCGTGGGGTCGTTGGCGACGACGACGACGGACCGGCCGTCGATCTGGCCGACCCCGGTGACCACGCCGTCGGCGGGCAGGTCGGTGGCCGACGTGTTGGCGAGCAGCCCGTCCTCGACGAACGAGCCCGGGTCGAGCAGCAGGTCCAGCCGGTCGCGGACGAACAGCTTCCCCTGCTTCTCGAGCTTGTCCCCCACCTTCGCCAGGTTCCCGGCGAGGGCCCGCTCGGCCGCAGCGGCGACCCGCTCGCTGTCGGTGGGGATCGTGTGGGGCTCGCCCAAGGGCGAGGTGGCAGGCGCTTCGTCGGTCACCCGACGAGCCTACCGACCGCCCCTGTCGCGCCCCGTGGTCCGACTCAGTCCCGGCGCAGGGCGAGGATGGCGATGTCGTCGGTGATGGGCTGGCGGGCGAAGTCGCGGGCCTGCTCGAGCAGCGACTTCACGAGGACGTCGGGGTCGGCGCCGGGGTCTCGGCGGATGGCGTTGGCGATGCGCTCCTCGCCGAAGAGCTGGTCGCCGGCGCGGGCCTCGGACAACCCGTCGGTGTAGAGCAGCACGAGGTCGCCCGAGTCGAGGCGCAGCTCGCGGGAGTGGAAGGTGCCGTCGGGGTCGAGCATGAGCAGCGGGCCGGTGCTGCGCAGCGGGCGGACGTCCTTCTCGTGCCACAGCCACACCGCCGGGTGGCCGGCCGAGGCGTAGCGGATCGTGCCGGCGTCGGTGTCGAACACCACGACGCAGAGCGAGATCATCTCCTCGGCCCGGTCCAGCGCGGACAGCTGGGCGTTGAGCTCCTCGAGCGCCTGGGCCGGGTCCCGGAACTGCCGGAGGAACACCCGGAGCAGGTACTTGGCCTGGAACGCGGTGATCGACGGCTCGATGCCGTGGCCGGTGACGTCGCCGATGAGCGCCACCACCCGGGTGGGGGCCACGCGGAACACGTCGTAGAAGTCGCCCGCCATCATCCCGGTGCCGGCCTGGTACACCCGGCCGACCTCGAACCCGGTGATGTCGGGCAGGTCCTCCGGCGCGAGGCGCTCGGCCCACCGCTTGGGTGCGAGGTCGTCTTGGCTGAGGACCTCCTCGGCCCGGCGCTCGAGCTCGAGCCGGCCCTCGGCCAGCCGGGAGTCCCGCACGAAGTCCCGGCCGTAGACGACGGAGACGACGACCGGGATCAGGACGAGGGCGAACAGCCAGATCGACCCGCTCTCGAGGAAGGCGCCGCCCAGGCTGGCCAGGGCGAGCACCGCGTAGAGGACGGTGGAGTGGACGTCCTTGCGGAACGAGGAGCGGGCGACGGTGGCGGCGTCGGAGGTGCGGCCGAACTCGCGCTCGGCGCGGCCCGCCACCTTCTGGAGCCGCACCGCCGAGCGGGCCCAGACCGCCGAGGCGACCGCGCACGCCGCGGCCACCAGCAGGAGCAACGGATGGTCCATGGTGCGGGCGATGCTACCCCTGGCCCCGGTCGGACCACCGGGACGAGATCCGGAAGACGACCTCGATCCCCGCCGCGCCGACGGCGCCCATGGCGAGGGCCTGGGGCAGGAACGACGTCGGGATGTCGAGCTCGAAGAAGTCCCGCACGAACGGGATGGCGATCGCGGCCACGGCGATCCCGGCCATGGCCCAGATCAGGGCCAGCTTCCAGCGGTTGTACGGGCGGGCCAGCACGGCGAGGATCCACAGCGACACGCAGAGGGCGGCGATGGTGGCCGCCGTCTGGCGCTCGTGCATCGACAGGTCCTCGATCCGCGCCAGGTAGTACGCCGAGAAGATCGTGATCGACGAGATGACGCCGGCCGGGATGGCGAACGAGAGCACCCGCCGGAGGAACCCCGGCCGGTACCGGGCGGTGTTCGGGGCGAAGGCGAGGCAGAACGCCGGCAGGCCGATCGTGACGAAGCTGATGAGCGTGAGGTGGCGGGGTGCGAACGGGTACGGCAGCCCGGCGATGCTCACCAGCAGGATCAGCATGAACGAGTAGGTGTTCTTCGAGATGAAGAGCGACGCGACCCGCTCGATGTTGCCGATGACCCGCCGCCCCTCGGCCAAGACGTTGGGCAGCCGGGAGAACTGGCCGTCGAGCAGCACCAGCTGGGCCGCGGCCTTGGTGGCCGGCGCGCCGTTGCCCATGGCCACGCCGATGTCGGCGTCCTTGAGCGCGAGCGCGTCGTTGACGCCGTCGCCGGTCATGGCCACCACGTGGCCGTCGTCCTGCAGGGCGCGGACCATCGCCTGCTTCTGCTTGGGGCTGACCCGCCCGAACACGGTGGTGGTGGCCACCGCCTCGGCCAGGTCCTCGGCGGTGTCGCCCAGCGTGCGGGCGTCGACCGGGGTGCCGGCGTCGAGCCCGACCTCGGTGGCGATGGCGCCGACGGTGGTGGGGTTGTCGCCCGAGATGACCTTGATGGCCACGCCCTGGTCGGCGAAGTAGCTGAGGGTCTCGGCGGCGTCGGGGCGGACCTGCTCGGCCAGCGTGCAGAGGCAGGCCGAGGTGCGCGAGTCGGGCAGGGCCTCGCCCTGGAGCGGTCCGTCGACGTGCTGGACGAGCAGCACCCGGCGGCCGGTGGCGGCGAGCTCGGAGACCTGGTCGTGCAACGGGTCGTCGTCGCCGAGGAGGATCTCGGGGGCACCGAGGTACCAGCTTCCCTTCCCCGCGAACGAGGCGGCGCTCCACTTGCGGGACGAGGAGAACGGCACGTCGCCGTCTCGCTCCCAGCCCTCGACCGGCAGGAACCTCTCGCCGATGGCCCCGAGGCTGGCGTTGGGATCGGGTGCGTCGGCCAGGGCGCCGAGGGCCTCGGTGATGGTCTGCTCGCTGATGGCATCGGGCGTGACGACGTGCAGGGCGTCGAACACGATGCCGCCGGCCGTCAAGGTGCCGGTCTTGTCGAGGCAGACGACGTCGACGCGTGCCAGGCCCTCGACCGCGGGCAGCTCCTGCACCAGCACCTGGCGCTTCGTGAGCGCCAGCGCGGCCAGGAGGAAGGCGACGCTGGTGAGCAGGACCAGGCCCTCGGGCACCATGCCGACGAGGGCGGCCACGGTGCCGGTGACCGCATCGCGCCAGTCCCCGCCCTCGTTCGTGCGGAACTGCGACCACAGGAGCAGCGGGGTCACGCCGACGATGGCCCAGGTGATGACCCGAAGCAGGAAGTCGATCGACACCTCGATCTCGCTGCGGGTGCGCTTGAAGACCTTGACCTCGGCGGCGAGCTTCCGGGCGTACGCCTCCGAGCCGACGGCGGTGGCCTGGAAGCGGCCGCGCCCGGCCACGACGATGGTGCCGGAGAGGACGGAATCGCCCTCGTGCTTCTCGACGGGATCGGACTCGCCGGTGAGCGCGGACTCGTTGACCTCGAGGCCGGAGCTGTGGGCGACGATGCCGTCGGCAGGGACCTGGTCTCCGGTGCGGAGCACGACGAGGTCGCCCAGCACGATGTCGCCGAGCGGCAGATCGGTCTCGGCGCCGTCTCGGACGACGGCGGCGGTGGGCGCGTTCAGGAAGGCCAACCGGTCCAGGGTCCGCTTGGCCCGGACCTCCTGGCCGATGCCGATGATGGCGTTGATGACGAGGACCAGGGCGAAGAGGGCGTCGGCCAGCCGTCCCGTGGTCAGCACCGCCACCGCCAACACGGCGAGGATGGCGTTGAAGCGGGTGAAGACGTTGGCCCGGACGATCTCCTCGACCGTCCGGGACGTGTGCTCGTCGACCGCGTTGGTCTCCCCCGCGGCGACGCGGGCCGCCACCTCGTCGGCGGTCAGCCCCAACGGCGGCGGGTCGTCGAGGGCGGGCGGCGCTTCGATCATCGGCGGTCCTGGTGGAGGGCGGTCGGTGGTCAGTTGGAGCGCTGCCGGACCCGGAGCTTGATCGGCGTGGCGCCCAGGTCGAACGCCTCGCGGAGACGGCGCTCGATGTACCGAAGGTACGTGGCCGGGAGCTCCTTGTTGGCGAACAGCGTGAAGGTGGGCGGATCGGTGGCGCCCTGCGTGGCGTAGAGGATGCGCGCGCCGTGGGGCGCGGGCTGCGCCGATTGGGCCGCGAAGACGACGTCGTTCACCCGCCGGGTGGGCACCCGCTTGTGGTAGCCCTCGATCGTGTCGGTGAGCGCCGGCAGGAGCCGGTGGACGTTGCGGCCGGTGAGCGCCGAGATCCGGATGACCTCGCTCTCGCCGAGGAACGCGAGCTTCTGGCCGACGTCGTAGGTGACCGCGGCGCGCTCCTCGGTGTCGAGCAGCTCCCACTTGTTCAGCAGGATGACGATCGGGCAGCCGGCGGCGTCGATGCGCTCGGCGAGACGCTGGTCCTGGTGGGTGACGCCCTCGGTGGCGTCGATGACGAGGAGGGCGACGTCCGACGAGTCCACCGCCTGCAGGGCACGCACGAAGGAGAAGTACTCGGTGCTCTCCTCGATGCGGGACTTCCGGCGCATGCCGGCGGTGTCGACGAACTTGATGGGCCCGTCCGGGGTCTCGACGACGGTGTCGATGGCGTCGCGGGTGGTGCCGGGCATGTCGTGGACCACGGAGCGGTCCTCGCCGATGAGCCGGTTGAACAGCGTCGACTTGCCGACGTTGGGCCGGCCGACGAGCGCCACGGCGAACACCCGCTCGCCGTCGGCCTCGGCCGGCTGCTCGTCCTCGTCCTCGTCCGGCTCGGGCAGCGCGGCGACGAGGGCGTCGAGCATGTCGCCGGTGCCGAGGCCGTGGAGGGCGCTCACCGGCCACGGGTTCCCGAGGCCGAGGCCGAGCAGCTCCCACATCATCGCCTCGCGCGACGGGTCGTCGACCTTGTTGGCCACGACGAACACCGGCTGGGTCGCCTGCTGGAGCAGCTCGGCGATCCGGGCGTCCTCCTCGGTGATGCCCATCGAGACGTCGGTGACGAGGATGAGGGCGTCGGCCTCCTTGATGGCCTGCTCGCTCTGGCGGCTGACCTTCTCGTCGAGGGCGGTGCCGCCCGGCATCCAGCCACCGGTGTCGACCAGGCGGAAGCGCCGGCCGATCCAGTCGGCCTCGACCTCCTTGCGGTCGCGGGTGACGCCGGGGAGCTCCTCGACGATGGCCTCGCGACGGCCGATGATGCGGTTCATCAGGGTGGACTTGCCCACGTTCGGGCGGCCGACGATGGCCACCATGGGGAGTTCGGACATCTAGGCCTCCAAGGCCCGGCGCAGCGCGGCGCCGTCGGTGGGGATGATCTCGACGGGGCGCGGCAGGTCGGCCGGGGTTCCTCCGTCGAGGAAGCGGCCGCCCGAGAGGCAGACGTCGGGGAGCAGGTAGCGGTGGGTCTCGGGCTGGTCGGCCAGGACGCGGGCGAGGTCCTCGCCGACGAGCAGCCCGGTGACCGAGGTGGTGCCGCCGAAGAACTGGTTGGCCACCGGGAGGACGCGCACGTCGCGGCGGTCGAGCGAGGCGACGAGCGGTCCGATCACGGCCGCACCGGCTTCGCTGGTGAGCACCGCGGTGGGGGCGCCGCGGCGGGGCCGCAGGGCGACCGCAACCCCGCCGTCGACCGGCTCCACGACATCCACGGTGCGCACGGCCCGGTAGCCCTCGGCCGGCGCGCCGTAGTCGCCGGCGGCCTCGTACCGGCCGCCCTGGTGCGGGGCGGCCTCGGCGGCTTCGGCGGCCTCGGCCGAGGTGGCGTCGGCCCACGCGAAGAACCCGGGCTGCGGCGCCGTGGTGGCGTCGGAGCGGCCGAGGAACTCCAGCTCGAACGTGCGGGCCATGCCCACGCCGTCCTCGTGCATGGCGAAGCCCTCGTAGGCCTCCGGCTCGGGGAACGGGCGCCCGGCGAGGAGGTAGTACTCGTCGGACGCCTGGACGAGCCGTCGGCCGAGGACCTGGAGGTAGACCTCCTGCCAGTCCTCGATGCACTCGACCACCGCCGCGGCCTCGGCCTGGGTCGTGGGCCGCATGCGCGCCTCGGTGTTGAACTTGGAGATGCCGAGCGGCACGACGCACAGGCTGGCCAGCTCGGGGAACTGCTCGAGCACGCCGGCGAGGGTGTCGTCGAGCACGGCGCCGTCGTTCAGGCCCGGGCAGCACACGATCTGGCCGTGGACCTCGATGCCGTGGTCGAGCAGGGCCCGCAGCCAGCGCAGGCTGGGCCCGCCACGGCGGTTGCGGAGCAGGTCGTTGCGGGCGGCGGGGTCGACGGCGTGGATGCTGACGTTGAGCGGCGACAGGCCCTCGGTGACGACCCGTTCGAGATCGGCTTCGGTGAACCGGGTGAGCGTCGTGAAGTTCCCGTAGAGGAAGCTCAGCCGGTAGTCGTCGTCCTTCAGGTAGAGGCTCTTCCGCATGCCGGGCGGCAGTTGGTAGATGAAGCAGAACTCGCAGTGGTTGTCGCAGGTGCGGAGCTGGTCGAACAGCGCCGAGTGCACGTCGATGCCGAGCGGGGCGCCGGCGTCCTTCTCCACCTCGATGGTGAGCTCCAGCCCGCCGCGGCTGATCTCGAGGACCGGATCGGCCTCGTCGGTGAGCCACGTCCAGCGGATGATGTCGCGCGGGCGCTCGCCGTCGACGGCCAGGACCTCGTCGCCGACCTGCACGCCCCCGAGCGCGGCCGGCGACCCGGGCGCGACGGCAACAACACGGGGCGCAGACATAGCCGGCGATCCTACCGGGGCGGCCCCATCGTCCCTCTGATCTGGGGGTTTCGAGGGCGGCCGGTAGGGTGGGCGCATGGCTGTCGACAAGGTGCTGCTCGCCGCTCCCCGGGGCTTCTGCGCCGGGGTGGAGATGGCGATCAAGGCCCTGGCCTGGATGGTGCGGGCCTTCGATGCGCCCGTGTACTGCTACCACGAGATCGTCCACAACCAGTCGGTCGTGAAGCGCTTCGAGGACCTCGGCGTGATCTTCGTCGACGACGTGTCCGAGGTGCCCGAGGGCCGTCCGCTCATGCTCTCCGCCCACGGTTCGGCGCCCGAGGTCGTGGCCGCGGCCCGCGCCAACGGGGGCTACGTGGTCGACGCCGTCTGCCCGCTCGTCACCAAGGTCCACCACGAGGTCAAGGTCCGAGCCGGCAAGGGCTACCGCATCGTCTACGTCGGCCACGAGGGTCACGAGGAGGCGGTCGGCACCATGGCCGTCGCCCCGGACTCCATCCACCGGGTCGAGAACGTCGACGAGGTCGCCGCGCTCCCCCAGTTCGAGCAGCCGGTGGCCATGCTCGCCCAGACCACCCTCTCCCACCGGGACTGGAAGGGCGTGCTCGACGCCACCCGCGACCGCTTCCCCGACCTCTGGACCCCCGGCCGGTCGGACCTCTGCTTCGCCACCACCAACCGCCAGGGAGCGCTCGCCGAGATCGCTCCTCGCTGCGACGCCGTGGTGGTGATCGGTTCGGCCAACTCGTCGAACACCGTGGCGCTCGAGAAGCTGGCCCGCGAGGCGGGCACGGCACGCGTGCACCGCATCAACTCGGCCGCCGAGCTCCCCGACGACCTCTCCGGCGTGGTCGGCGTCACCGCCGGCGCCTCGGCCCCGGAGTCGCTCGTCGAGGAGGTCATCGCCGCCCTCGCCCCGGCCCAGGGCGTCGAGGAGGTGGCCATCACCAACGAGGACGAGTACTTCCCGACGCCGCGCAACCTGCGGGAGCTCCTGTCGGGCATCGACCTCCTGGCCACCCTCAGCCTCGGTGGCTCGGTCCCGGACCGGCCCGCGGCCGACGAGCGCAGCATCCACGCCGCCGACGTCCTCGCCTCGCTGTGAGCTTGTGCCAGCATCAACTGGCACAAACCCTCATCTGATCCGGACAAAGCGCTGACCTGGGCCGCGGTGCGAACCGGGCGCCGCTGCCGATCCGTTGGCAGAATGGGCGCATGACCGCCACGAGCTTCACCCGGATGGACGAGTCGACCGCCGAGCAGTGGTCGGTGATCGGCGCCGAGACGATGAACAACCAGCCCCGGGTCGCCGACGAGATCCTCAACATGATCGAGCGGCTCGAGGGCATCACCGACGGCTTCAGCACCAACCAGAAGGTGCACGCCCTCCAGACGGCCACCCTCGCCGAGCAGGCCGGTGCCGACCAGGAGGTGATCGTCGCCTCGCTGTGCCACGACATCGGCAAGCTCATCAGCGTCATGGGCCACCCCGAGATCGCTGCTGCGATCCTCCGGCCCTACGTGCGCCCCGAGGTCCACGACGCGATCCGCGTGCACCAGGACTTCCAGGGCAGGCACTACTACGGCCACTTCGGCGGCGACGTCAACGCCCGCGACCAGTACGAGGGCGAGGGCTTCTTCGACCTGGCGGCGCTGTTCGCCGACGAGTGGGACCAGGTGGCCTTCGACCCCGACGGCGAGACCTACCCGCTCGAGCACTTCGAGCCCATGGTCCGCGAGGTCTTCGCCACGCCCCGCTACCTCTGAACCCCGCCGCCGAAGGCGTCACGCTCGGCGGTTGCTTGACCGCATAGGGCGTTTGGCCTATACCGATCGTGGGAACATGACCGCGCAACGTGGTCACCACGACATCGGCAGGACAGCATGGCGGCTTGGACGAACGCAGCAGGAGGGGCGTACCACCAGCGCTCCTTCGCCATGCGCCCCGCCGTCCTGCGCCTGGCTGCGGCGATGTTCGCCGGCGGCATCGTCCTCCTCCTGTGGGGCGGCTCCGCGGAGGCGAGGGGCGCCGACACGGCGCCCGCGGCCTCGAGCGACGCCGGGGTCCTGGCGGGGCTGCTGGGCCAGGGCGGTGCGCTGACGCCCGTGGTCGATCTGGTCGACGGGGTCACGCAGCCGCTGACCGGTTCGACGCCGGTGGGCACCACGGTCGACGGCGTGGTGGCCACGGTCGACCCGATCGTGTCGCCGGTGCTGGCGCCGGTCACGCAGGCCGCGGATCCGGTGGTGGCCCCGGTGCTCGACACGGTCGGCCAGGTGACCGAGGGCATCACCACCACGATCACCACCCCGGGCGTCCCGACCGCCCCCACGACGCCGACGACCCCGAGCACGCCCGGGACGCCGACCACCCCGGTGGTCCCCGCCGATCCCGGGACGCGGCCGGTCGGCGAGCTGCCGCCACTGCTGCCGCCGGGGTCCACGACCGAGCCGGGAGCGACCCCCGGCCGTGGATCGTCGGACACCGACGACCCTTCGCTCGTGGACCCCGGTGCGCCCCTCCCCCTCGCCCTTGCTGCCGGCCCTGCCGGCACCGCGGAGATCGACCCGCTGACGGCTGCGCTGGGCGGTGCCCGCGCCGGCCGCAGCAGCGGATCCACGGCTGACGCCACGAGCCTCGGCCCGATCTCGGATGGTGACGGCCCCGACGGCCCGCGCGCCTCGCAGGGCGGCGTGCCCGATGTGCCTGAGGCGCCGTTGCCGGTGCCGATGCCGATGCCGTGCACCCACGGCACCTCCGGTGGGACCACGCCACCTGCGGCCGCCGGCCCGGCGTGGCTGGGCTCCGACGGCGCACCCACGGCCCGTGGCTGCGCTGGACTGATCGACGTCCCCACGGCTCCCGTGCCCCCGCCGGCTCCGCCCGCGGGCCCCGACGTCTCCCCGGACTGACCCTCCTCCCGGACCCCGCGCGCACGCGCCCGGGTCCACACGGAACCAAGACCCGGTACCGGCACCACCGCCGGCCCGGATGCACCGATTCCTGAGGAGGAACCATGAACACCCTGCTTCGCACGGTGCTGCGCATGGTGCTGCTCGCCGCGGGCCTCTGGCTCGTCAGCGTCGCCGCTCCCGCGCTCACCACTGCCGCCGACGCGGCCCCCACCGACCAACCGCAGCTCATCGACGTCGACGTCGACATCCCGGTGAACCTCTGCGGCACCACCGTCGCCCTGCTCGGCGACACCACCACCACCTGCCCCACCCCACCACCCGCACCCGCTCCTGAACCCGAGCCCCCGGCGGTCATCGACGTCGACCTCACCGTCCCCGTCGACCTCTGCGGCGTCACCGTCGGCATCATCTCCGACACCGACACCACCTGCGGCACACCGGCTCCGGCTCCGGCACCGGCACCCACCACCGGCGGCGGCGGGCTCATCGACGTCGATGCCACCGTCCCCGTCGAGCTGTGCGGCGTCACCGTCGGCATCGTCTCCGACACCGACACCAGGTGCACCAACCCGGGACCGGCACCGGCACCGGCACCGACCAACCCCGGCGGGACCCTGATCGACGCCCCCGTCACCGTCCCGGTCGACCTGTGCGGCATCACCGTCGGCGTGATCTCGGACACCGACACCACCTGCACGGCCCCGACCCCGACCACCCCGTCGAACCCGGGCGATCCCGGCGGCGGCCTCATCGACGTCCCGGTCACCGCACCCATCGACGTGTGCGGCATCACCGTCGGCGTGATCTCGGACTCGGGCACCACGTGCTCGAACCCGACCACCCCGTCGAACCCGGGCGATCCCGGCGGCGGCCTCATCGACGTCCCCGTCACCGTGCCGATCGACGTGTGCGGCGTCACCGTCGGGCTCATCTCCGACAGCGAGACCACCTGCACCGGCGGACCCACCACCCCCGGCGGACCCGGGATCGACATCCCGATCGACGTGTGCGGCGTCACCGTCGGGCTCATCTCCGACAGCGAGACCACCTGCACCGGCGGACCCACCACCCCCGGCGGACCCGGGATCGACATCCCGATCGACG
>Ga0182736_1000768_pt1 | contig 40943 bp, 45 predicted proteins | sample eDN5th30CKraftBY_FD_128882 | JGI IMG/M metagenome (GOLD analysis project Ga0182736, IMG submission 128882) | Enriched backyard soil microbial communities from Emeryville, California, USA - eDNA 5th pass 30_C Kraft BY (version 2) (version 2) | ecosystem: Environmental > Terrestrial > Soil >... | reverse complement strand
GGGCGGGCGGCGAGACGTCGCGAGCGACGCGGCCGACGCGGGCGGGCGGCGAGACGTCGCGAGCGACGCGGCCGACGCGGGCGAGCGGCGAGATGTCACGAGCGGCGCGAGCGGGCGCCGCGACGTCGCGAGCAGGGCGGCAGAGGCGGGCGGGCGGCGAGATGTCGCGAGCGACGCGGGCGGGCGGCGCGACGTCGTGAGCGGGGGGCGCGGGCGCTCGCGGCCGCCGCGCCGGGCGGCGCGCCGCTACGTCCTCCCGCCCGCGCTGCTCGGCGCGGTCGTCACCGCCGGCGCCTGGTTCGTCGTCGGGCCGCTCGCGCTGCTCGTCCTCCCCGCCGCGCTGCTCTACGGCCGCGCGCGCTGGCGCGCCGCGGTCTGGCGGCTCGACGGCGGCCGGCTCGCGGTGCGCTCACTGCGGCTCGCGCGGACCACCGTGCTCGCGCCCGCGGAGTTCCGCGAGTCGCACACACTCGCCCAGAACCTGCTGCAGCGCCACGCGCGGCTCGCCGACCTCGAGGTCGCGTTCGGCAAGCAGACGACCGCGCGCATCCGCCACCTCGACGCGGCCGACGCCCGTGCCGCCTGGGCCGCGCTGGTGTAGACGGCGCGAGCGGTCGCGTTCGTGCCGCGGGCGCCGGAAAGTGACCACTCGCCGCGCCGAGCCCGACGAGGCGCGAAGTTCCAGCGCCAGAAGGCGCCACTCGCGGGCCGAGCGGCGGCGGCCGCCGCGACTCCTGGACCGATGCGCGTGATCGTCCGCCGTCTCCCTCACCCGCGGCCGTGGTCGCCCCTCAGAAGAGACCCCGCCGATGGAGACCGCCAGCGGTGCGAGCCGTTTCTCGCGGCGCCGCGAGCGGCGAGGTTCAGGCCGCATGCGCCAGAAAGTGACCACTCGCGGCCGGAGTCAGGACGCGGGCCACCAGAGGCAGAGTTCCGGCGCCCGCGCCAGAAGACGACCGCTCGCCGCCGGGCCTACAGGACGCGCGGGCGGCGAGAGGCGGAGTTCCGGCGCTCTGCGCCGGAACGTGACCACTCGCCGCGCCCGGAGCGACCGCGCGCGTCGACGTCGCCTCCCTCACCCGCCCCCCGGCGAAAACGTCGCCCGCGGAGGCCGCGCGGACGGCGTGCATCCGTCACCTCGACGCGGCCGACGCCACGCCGCACTGACGAAGACGACGCGAGCGGTCGCGCACCCGCCGCGGGCGCCGGAAAGTGACCACTCGCGGCGCCGGGCCGGCGGCAGGGCGACCGCTACGTGATCCCGAGCCGGTCGAGCAGCGCGTCGTCGGCGCGCCACGAGCGGCGGACGCGGACGGAGAGGTCGAGGTGCACGTGCTCGGCCAGCTCGCGCTCGATCTCCTTGCGCGCCGCCGTCCCGATCGCCTTGATCATCCGCCCGTGGTGGCCGATCAGGATGCCCTTCTGGGACTCGGTCTCGACCCACATGATCGCGCGCACGGCGACGGCGCGCTCGAGCGGCTCGATCTCCTCGATCTGCACCTCGACCGCGTGCGGGACCTCCTGGCGCGTCCGCAGCAGCACCTGCTCGCGCACGAGCTCGGCCAGCAGCACGTCCTCCGGCTGGTCGGAGAAGTCCTCGGGCGGGAAGTAGAACGGGCCCTCCGGGAGCAGCCCGGCCAGGTACTCGAGCACCGCCGGCACGCCGCGCCCCGTCCGGGCACTGATCGGGAAGACCTCCGCCTCCGGCAGCCCGAGCTCCGCGGCCACCGACAGCGCCTGCACGGTGCGCGTGCGGTCCAGCCGGTCGACCTTGTTGACCGCGATCACGACCGGGCTCGACGCGCTCGCGAGCGCCTCGGCGATGAAGCGGTCGCCCGGCCCGCCGACGCCCTGGTCGCCGTTGACCACGAACAGCGCGGCGTCCGCCTCGGCCAGCTCGGACTCGACGCGCCGCTGCATCCGCGCGGTCAGCGCGTCCCGCGGCCGCTGCACGCCCGGCAGGTCGGTCAGGACCAGCTGGTAGCGCTCGGGCACCGTGACCACGCCCCGGATCGCCCGCCGCGTCGTCTGCGGCTTGTCCGAGACGATCGCGACCTTGCGCCCGACCATCGCGTTGACCAGCGTCGACTTGCCGACGTTCGGCCGGCCGGCCAGCGCCACGAACCCAGATCGCGTGCTCATGCGAGCCACCCCATGATCTCCGCCTGCAGCGCCAGCATCTCACCGTCGTCGACCTCGTGGTCCATCCCGGTCAGGTGCAGCACCCCGTGGACGACCGCCTCGAGCAGGTCGACCGTGTACTCCGGGCAGATGAACACGTCGCCCAGCTCGCGCTCGCCGGCGACATCGAGCTCGTCCTCGTCGACCGGGAACGACAGCACGTCCGTCGGCCCGTCCTTCCCGCGCCAGACCGCGTTGAGCTCGGCGATCCGCTCGGCCGAGACGAACTCGACCGCCACGTGCCCGGCCGCGATCCCCGCGGACGCGACCGCGTAGCCGACCGCTTCCTCCACGCGGCCGGCGGGCAGCGCGTCCCCGATCACATCGACCTCGAGCAACTCAGGCCGTTCGTCGTGCGGGGCGCAGCCCGCTCGCCTGCTCCGCGGTGTGCTGGTCGTACGCCTCGACGATGCGCTGGACCAGCTTGTGCCGCACGACGTCGTCGCCGCCGAAGCGCACGAACTCGACGCCTTCGATGTCCTGCAGGACGTCCCCCACCACGATCAGCCCGGACCGCTGGTCGCGCGGCAGGTCGACCTGGGTGATGTCCCCCGTCACCACCATCTTCGAGCCGAACCCGAGCCGGGTCAGGAACATCTTCATCTGCTCGGGCGTCGTGTTCTGGGCCTCGTCGAGGATCACGAACGAGTCGTTCAACGTGCGCCCGCGCATGAACGCCAGCGGCGCGACCTCGATCACGCCCTTCTCCAGGTGCGACGCGACCCGCTCCGGATCGAGCATGTCGTTGAGCGCGTCGAACAGCGGGCGCAGGTACGGGTCCACCTTCGCCATCAGGTCGCCGGGCAAGAAGCCGAGCCGCTCGCCGGCCTCGACCGCCGGGCGGGTGAGGATGATGCGGTTGACCTCGCGCCGCGACAGCGCGGCGGTCGCCATCGCCATCGCCAGGAACGTCTTGCCCGTGCCGGCCGGCCCGACGCCGAACGTCACCGTCGAGCGCCGGATCGCGTCCACGTAGCGCTTCTGGTTGACCGACTTGGGCGCGACGCGCAGGTTGCGGTGGCGCCACACGACGTCCTCGAGCACGGTCGAGGGCGACTCCGCGGACTCGAGCACGCGCGCGACCGACTCGATCGTCGCCGGCCCGATGTCGTGTCCGCGCTCCACCAGCGTGGACAGCTCCCGGATCACGGTCGCGCCCGCCTGGACCGCCTCGGCGTCCCCGTCCAACGTCACGATGTTGCCTCTGAGGAAGACTTCACAGTCCAGCTGCTCCTCGAGCGTGCGCAACGCGGCGTCGCGCGACCCGGCGAGCTCCGCCGCCACCTCGTTGGATACCTCGAGCTGCCGTCTTGCCATCTAGCTGAGCGCTTCCTTCACCTTGGTCGAGACCCGTTTGCCGTCGGCGCGGCCGCCGGCGGCCTGCATGACGTGCTTGATCACCTGGCCCATGTCGCGCGGCGACGTGGCGCCGGTCGACGCGATCGCGTCGCCCACCAGCCCGGACAGCTCCTCGTCGGAGAGCTCCGCGGGCAGATAGGCCTCGATCGTCGCCGCCTCGAACGCTTCCGCGTCCGCCTGCTCCGTGCGCCCGGCGCCGCGGAAGGCCTCCTCGGCCTCGCGCCGCTTCTTGCGCTCGCGCCGGAGGACGGCGAGCTCGTCGTCTCCCCCGTCCTTCGCTGCCTTCTGGAGCTCCGAGAGCACCAGCCGCAGCGCCCCGACACGGTCACGCTCCCCCGCCTTCATGGCGGCGGTGACGTCCGCCCTGATGCGGTCGGCGATCTGCACCTGCCCATCAGTGTACGGCGGCGTCCGGCGGGTCCTGGGACCGGTCCCGGGCGAAGTTGAGTCCGGGGCCTCTCGCGGGGCACGGAGGCCGCGCTTACGGTCCTGCTCCGATGCGCCTGCGCTCTCAAACCGGGCAGACCGCCGCCGAGTACATGGGCGCGCTGCTGATCGTCGCCGCCGTGATCGGCGTGCTCGTGACGACCAACGCCGGCACGCTGATCGGCTGGGACATCAACGTGCTCGTCTGCCGGATCGCCGGCCAGGGCGGCTGCGAGAAGCACACGCCCGGCAACCCCGAGGCGCCGCCGCTCTCGCAGTGCGTGATCTCCGCGTCCGACCGCTCGCTGGAGGCGTCGGTGAAAGTGTTCGTCTTCAAGCTCGAGGGCGGCGTCACGGGGATCAAGCGCGTGGCCGCCGACGGCACGACCACGATCACGCTGAAGGCCAACGCCGGCGCGGGGCTGAACTTCTCGACGCCGGGCGCGTCGGCCGAGGGCGGCGGCGCCGAGGCGTCGTCGCCCAAGGGCGAGTTCAGCGTCACCGGCAAGGGCGAGTTCTCGCGCACGTGGAAGTTCTCCTCCGAGGGCGACGCCGACTCCTTCGTCGACCACGTCGTGGACAAGGTCAAGGCCAAGCTCGACTGGAAGCCGGACTTCCTGCAGAGCGCGGACGACTACGAGCTGCCGCCGCAGGACTCCGACACCGTCTACGGCGGGATCGCGGTCGCCGGCTCGAGCTCCGCCGGCGCGGGCGGCGCCTACGCGCACTACGGCGGCGGCGTGGAGGCCGGCGTCGGCGCGCGCTTCTCCGCCAACGGCGACCGGACGTACTTCTTCAAGGCCAAGGCGAACGTGGACGCGCGCGCCGGGTCGTCGCTGGCCGGCGGGTTCGGGGTCAACGGCGACGGGGAGATCATGATCGGCATCACGTACGACAAGAACGGGCACGAGAAAGCGATGACGATCAACGGGGTCGGGACGATCGCCGGCGGGCTCGACCTGCGCGGGAGCGCGGAGAACCTGAGCGGGCTGCTCGGGTCGATCGAGAAGGCCGGGGGCGCGGCGACCGGGCAGGCGGGCAAGCGGATCGAGTTCGAGTCGACGCTGGACCTGACCGTGCCGGCCAACCGCGACGCCGTGCGGGCGTTCATCGACGGCGTCAACCCGGCGACCGGCGGCCCCGTGGACCTGGCGCTGGCGACCAAGGCGGTGTACGACCGCTTCGACGCGCAGGGCGCGACCAACGTGCGGCTCTACGACGTGTCCAAGGACAGCCTCGGCGTGGACATCGACGGCTCGGTGCTGGGCTTCTCGGCCAAGTACTCGCAGAGCGACGCGACGCTGACCGACGCGTGGTTCGATCCCGGGCCCGGGGGCTTCCAGCCCTGGTTCGACTGCTCGGCGGCGGTGCACTGATGCGGCGGGGCGTGCTGACCGTGGCCGTGCTGGCGCTCGCGGGGTGCGGGTCCTCCTCGTCGCCGGCGCCGGTGCCGGAAGGGTTCGTGCGGGCCTCGGTCTCGGGCGCGACGTTCGACCATCCGCGGACGTGGACGCGCGAGGAGCCGCAGCCGGGGCTGGTGAGCTTCTACGGCGCCGCCGGCGAGGGCGGGCTGCCGCCGCAGGTCGGGCTCGGCGGGGACGTGGCGCGCAACGAGCTGGCCGACAGCGTGCGCTACCACGAGGACCAGCAGCGGATCCGGTTCCCCGACTACCGCGTGACCGCCGACCGCGCGGCCTCGGTGGCGGGCGCGACGGCGGCGCATCTGATCGACGCGCAGTACACGATGGCCAAGCCGGGCAGCAAGGTGCTGGTGCGGGAAGTGAACCTGCTCGTGCTGCTGCCGGACGGGCGCCAGCTCGACTTCTTCGTGCGCTCGCCCGCCGGCGACTACGCGGGTGCGAAGCTCGACGCCGTCTTCGACTCGTTCCGGGTTCGATGATCCGCGGGCTGCTCGTCTCCGCGGCCGTGTTCCTGGCGCTGGCGTTCCTGGGCGGGGCGCTGACCGACGCCGACACGCTCGAGGCGACCAACCGGGGCTGGCTGGCGGTGTGCCTGGTCGCCGGCGGGCTCGCGGGCTTCGCCGGGAACCGCGTCGCGCGGGCGTCCCGGCGCGCTCGCTACGCGGCCGCGGTGCTCGGCCCGGCGGCGCTCGCGCTCGCGTTCGCGGCGACGACGAGCGCGGCGGAGCCGGCGGGACCGTGGATCGCGCTGGCCGTCACCGTCGCCGCCGCGGCGCTCGGGGCGTTCACGCGCGAGCGCGTCGCCGCGGCGGCGCGCTGACGCGCCCTCACCGGCGGCGGCGGGCGAGGCCGAGCAGGACGCCGATCAGCACGCCGCCGACGCCCGCGACCGCCGCGGTGGCCGGGCCGGGGCCGCCGTCGGGCGCGCGCGGCGTGGCGGTGGGGGTCGGCGTGGGCGTCGGCGTCGCGTTCGGCGCGGCCGCGCCCGTGACCTCGGCGACGAACGTGAACGGCAGCTCGGCCTTCGGCGGGTCGCTCGCGAGCGCGTCGATGACCGCGTGCAGGCCGAGGAACGTGACGCCCGCGCCGGTCCAGGCGCCCGTGTCGGCGTCGTCGCGCGCCTCGACCTCGCCGCTGTTCACCTCAACCACCGCGCGCTGGCCGACGCCGAACCCGGTGAACCCGTCGACGTCCGCGGCGGTCTTGGCGACGCGGCTCGGCGAGTGCAGCGTCGCCGCCAGGAACCGGATCCCCATCCGCTGCACGGTCCGGTTCTCGACGTCCGGCGTCGTCACCGTCACCCGCAGCGTCTGGCCGGCCGCGAGCCGGAACCCGTAGTACAGGTACTCGCCCGGCAGGATCGTGTCGTGGTAGCGGCCGGGCTCGAGCAGCGGCGCGGCGTTGAACGACCCGCCGCCGACGACCGGGGCGCCGCGCTCCTGCCCGCGGGCGGGCGCGGCGAGCACGAGGGCGAAAAGGAGCGCGAGCGCAGCGAGCGCGCGGCGGGGCGTCATGCCGGCGCCCTCCGCCCGAGCACGCGGGCGGCCGCGACGCCGACCGCGACGCCGGCGACCGCGCACAGCGCCGCGACCGCCCAGCGCGGCAGGCCCCCGCCGCCGTCATCCCCGCCCGCCGGCACGGCGCGCGGCGAGGGCGTCGGCGTCGGCAGCGCGCCCGGCGCGCGCACCAGCGTCAGGTCGGCACCCCGCGCCACCAGCTGCACCGCGAGCTCGACCGGCACGTCGGCGTCGAACCCGTCGCCGGTCAGGTGCGCCAGGTCGACCGTGAACGCGTAGCGCCCCGGCGCGTCGCCCGCGACCATCCGCACGCTCTCGCTCAGCGTCGTGCCGGTCACGGTGCCCGCCGCCGCGTCGTCGATCCCCGCGGACTGGAAAGTCGTCGCCCGCGATGCCCCCGGCGGGTACAGCCGCAGCTGGAACGCGCCGCGTCCCGAGGCCCCCCGCGGCGGGATCGCGGTCGCGGACACGACCAGGCGCCGCCCCGCGGGCACGTCGATCGCGAACCAGCGCTCGGCGTCGGCCCGCGGCAGCGCGTCGAGGAACAAGCCCTCGCCCACCAGCGTGGCCGCGTCCCGCGACGCGCCGCCCGCGACCGGCCGCCCCGCCGGCTCGTAGGAGCGGTACGCGCGCGTCAGCAGCGCCGCCAGCTCGTCCCCCAGCCGGTCGGCGTCCCCCACGTCCACGTAGGTCCCGCCGCCCGCCTCCGCGATGCACCGCAGCTGCCGCCGCACGCGGTCGTTGACCTGAAAGCCCACGACCGAGATCGACATCTCGACCCCGCGCGCCGCGACCTCCGCGGCCGCGCGGCACGGATCCGGCGGCGCGCAGTTGTCGCCCCCGTCGGTGACCAGCACGACGCTGCGCCGTCCCGGCCCGGACCCCAGGTCGTCCGGCGCCGCCAGCAGTGACGCGCCGATCGGCGTCCGCCCGACGCCGGCGAGCGCGTTCACGGTCGAGCGCAGCGACCGCTTGTCCAGCGGCCCCACCGGCACCGTCAGCGCGGTGTCCCGGCACCCCTCGGCACGCGAGACCTCGCTGACCCGCGATCCGTAGACCCGCAGCCCCAGCGGCGCGCCCTCCGGCAGCCGGTCGACGAGCGCCGTGACCGCGCCCTTGGCGGCGGCCAGCCGCGTCCCGCCGTTGCCCGCGTCCTCGTTCATGGACTTCGACGCGTCGAGCACGATCAGCGCCCGGTTGCGCGTGTCCGAGGTCTGCGCCCGCGCCGGCGCGGCGACCATCAGCAGCGCGAGAACGGCGAGCGCGAGCCCCTGCACCCGCGGCAGGCTAGCGGTCGCCGGCGATATCGCGCACCAGCTCGGAGAGCTTGTCCCCGATCGCCTGTCCCGGCCCGGTGGCGACCAGCGCCGCGATCACGGCCGCGACGACGACCAGCACGCCCACGTACTCGGACGGCGTCTGCCCGTCCTCGTGCACCCACGCGCGGATCAGCAACCCCAGGAGACGATCGCGCACGAGCCCAAGCTACGGGCGCCTCCCGCCCCGCACCAGGGCCCCCGGACCCAACCGGCCATGGGCCGAAGGTCCCAGACGCGCGCGGGACCCGCCGGGGGGCCGGCGGGTCCTGGTCGTGCGCGGGTCCGCCGGGGGCGGCGGGCCATCCCCTGCCCGGGAGGGCTACTCGGTGCCGAAGATGCGCTTGACGAGGTCGTTGATGAAGCCGCCGATCGCGTCGCCCGGCTTGGCGGCGACGACCGCCGCGATGATCACGGCCACGACGACCAGCACGCCCATGTACTCGGCCGCGGTCTGGCCGCGGTTCTCGCGCGCCCGCTCGGCGAGCGAGCCGGCGACGGACCGCAGGCCGACGAAGGCCTCGATGCACTTGTCGCGGTAGCTGTCGTGCGCGGTGGTGATGAGGTCGGACATGTGGGTGAGCCCCCTGGCGAATCGGTTGACGAACGATCTGCCGGGCAATCTATGGCCGCCCGCCGACCCCCGCGAGAGGCCCGGGACTCAACTTCGGAAGGGCCGGAGGTCCCACTCCGGCGTGGGACCCGCCTAGCGGTCCCGGACCCCGAGCCAGAGCGCGATCGCCTCGGCCCGCGAGTGCACGCCGATCTTCTCGTAGACGCGCGAGAGGTGGTTCTTGACCGTCTTGTTGGTGATGAACAGCTCCTCCGCGATCGCCGCGTTGGAGAGCCCGCGCGCCAGCAGGTTGAGGACCTCGCGCTCACGCGCCGTGAGCGAGCCCATCCCCAGCTCCTCGCTCTCGTTCTCGGTCCCGGGCGCGCGCCGCAGCGCCTCGAAGACCGCGGGCGTGACCGCCGGCGAGAGCACCATCTCCCCGTCCGCGACCGCCTTGATGCGGGTCTCCAGCTCGTCCGGCTCGAAGCGCCCGTGCACCAGGTAGCCGGCGGCGCCGTTGCGGATCGCGCCCGTGACCAGCTGCTCGTCCTCGGAGTAGGAGAGCATCAGGACCTTCGCCTTCTCCGACAGCGGCCCGGCGGCGGCGACGCCGTCCATCACCGGCATCCGCACGTCCAGGCACACGACGTCGGGACGCACGGTGCGGGCGAGCTCGATCGCTTCGCGCCCGTCCGCCGCCTCCCCCACGACCTCGATCCCGGACGCGTCCGCGAGCAGCGAGGCGATGCCCCGCCGCACGATCGCGTTGTCGTCCACGAGCAGAACGCGGATCACTGCCAAGTGAATCCCTCCACAGCTTGGCCGGGCACGGTATCGGACGGGGCGGCGGGCGGCGGCTCGGGACCCTCCGGCTGGCGCGGCGGCGCGCCCGCCGGCACCCACACGGAGATCACGCACCCGTCGCCGGGCTCGGACTCGACGCTGACGTCGCCGCCCGCCAGCCGCGCCCGCTCGCGCATGCCGCGCAGCCCGAAGGACCCGACGCCCGCGAGCTGCTCGAGGTCCTCGGGCGCCTCGAACCCGTCGCCGTCGTCGGCCACCGTCAGCACGACGCGGGCGCCGAGCCGTCGCAGGTGGACGTCCACGCGCGTCGCGTGCGCGTAGCGCTCGACGTTCGCCAGCGCCTCCTTGAGGATCCAGCGCAGCTCGCGCAGCGCGAGCGACGGCAGCGGCCCGACGTCGTCGAGCGCGCCGCCCACCACCACGCCCGTGCGCTCGCCCCAGCGGGCCGCTTCCGAGCGGATCGCGGTCGGCAACGGCAGCTCGGCGTCGTCGCGACCGCGCAGGCCGCTCAGCAGCTCGCGCGCCTCCTGCGCCGCCGTGCGCGCGTCGGCGGCCAGCTTGCGCGCGTCCTCCACCGCGCCCGGCGGGTCGACCTCGATCCGGCGCGACAGCGCGAGCGCCGCGAACCCGATCCCGTGCACGGTCTTGGCCAGCGAGTCGTGCATGTCGCGCGCGAGCCGCTCGCGCTCGGCCTGCGTGGCCATCGCGCGCTCCTGCTCGGCCAGCGTCGCTTCGGCCTCGGCCTGGCGGTCCAGCAGCCGCCGCGCGCCCGCGCCGGCGACCGCGACCAGCGGGTACAGCGACGGCAGCACGACCAGCGTGCGGAAGTCGACCAGGGTCGAGTCGAACGGCGCGCGCAGGTGGATCACGTACGCGTAGACGAGCACCAGCAGGATCGAGAACAGCCCCGCGCCCGGGTAGCCGTAGACCAGCCCGCCGAGCAGCGCGGTGCCGAGCGTGAAGAAGAAGAACGGGCTGTCGACGCCGGTCAGGACGAGGATCAGCGCGGCCAGCACGAGCTCCCCCGCCAGGTAGGACGGGTGGCGCACGAGCACCGGGCCGACCTGCTCCCAGCGCAGCAGCGGCACCAGCGACGCGACCGCGGCGACGACGATCGCCGCGACCGTCAGCCCGCGGTGCTCCTCCTCGCCGAGCGCGAACAGCGTGATCAGCAGGATCCCGCCGCGGACGTTGAGGATCAGGCGGCAGGCGCTCGCCAGCCACCCGCCCGCGCCGTCGGCGCCGCGGCCCTCCAGCCGGATCGGCCTATCCGCCAAAGAGCGAGACTCCTTCGCCGCCATTGAGCGTGAAGTACAGCGAGAGCACGATCAGCAGCACCGAGCCGGGCACGATCAGCGTCGTCACCAGCAGGCTCACGCGCGGGCTGGCCCGCTGGGCCTGGCGGCGGGCGTTCTGGTTGGCGAGGCGGCGCATGTCGGTGGCGATGTCGTGCAGCGCCTCCGACAGCGGGACGCCGAGCTCCTCGGCCTGCAGCTGGGCGGAGACGAACGACTTCAGGCTCTCGGACCCGTTGCGCTCGCGCAGCGCCTCGAACGCGTCGCGGCGGTCCTGCCCGAGCTCGATCTGGCGCAGGACGGTCAACATCTCCTCCCCCACCGGGCCGCCGAGCGACTCCGCGACGCGCCGCAGCGCCGACCGGTAGCCGAGCCCGGCGCGCACGCTGATCGCCAGGATGTCGAGGAAGTCCGGCAGCGCGCGCTCGATCGCCTCCTGGCGCAGGCGCCCGGCCCGTGCCAGGTAGACGTCCGGGCCGAACCAGCCGGCGGCGGCCAGCAGGAGGATCAGCAGCGGCGTCACGCCGAGCAGCGTCAGCAGGCCACCGAGCCCGAGGCCGAGCAGGATCGCCAGCGCCGCCTTGCGTCCGACGAACCGCTGCACGGTGATCCCCGCGGGCCGGCCGGCGAGGTCGAGCTTGTGCTCGAGCGCGGCGCGTCGCCCGGCGCGCAGGCTGGGCGCCAGCCGCGGGCCGAGCCGCGCCGCCAGGCTCTCGACCAGCTTCGCGGTCAGCGAGCGCCGCTCGGCCGGCTCGCGGGCGCCGCCGGCCCGCCCGCCGAGCCGCTCGACCGGCCCGGCGTCGCGCAGCATCGGGATCGCCGCCACGGCGAGCGCGAAGAAGAACGCGGTCAGCGCGCCGAACAGGGCGGGCATCAGATGTCGATCCTGGTCGTGCGGCGGATCAGCACGAACGCGACCGTCCAGAGCGCGGCGGCGACGGTCAGGCCGGCGATGCCGAGCGCGCTGGACGTCATCGCCCGCGTCACGCCCGGGGACATCACGTTGACCAGCAGGATCGTGCTGGCGCCGATCCCGGCCACGACGTAGGACGTGAACACGACGCCGGACAGCAGCGTCTGGACTTCGCGACGCAGGTCCTTGCGGGACTCCAGCGCCGCCGCCAGCTCGCTCAGCGCCCGCACCGTGTCGCCGCCCGCGCGCTGCTGGATCACGATCGTGGTCAGCAGCACCGACACCTCGCGCGACGGCAGCCGCCGGCGCAGGCCGTCGAGCGCGTCCTCGATCGTCTGCCCGAGCCGCATCTCGTCCACGACGCGGCGCAGCTCCGTGCCCGCGGGGTCGGCCAGCTCGCGCGACGCCAAGCGCACCGCCTGCGCCATCGAGAGCCCGGCGGCGGCGCCGTTGGACAGCATGCGCGCGATCTCCGGCAGCTGCGCCGCGAACGCGTCGCTGCGCTTGCCGCGCCGGCGCTCGATCAGCGCGCGGGCGATCAGGATCGCGCCCGCGACCGCGACCACCAGCGCGAGCCCGCGCGCGAACAGCAGGCTGAGCAGGACCCAGCCGAGCAGCGCGGACGCCGCGACCAGCCCGATCAGCTCGGCCGGCGACACGCCGACGCCGGCGCCCGCCAGCCACGCGGCCAGGCGCCGGCCGGGGCCGGTGCGGCGCAGCCGCGCGTCGAGCGCGCGGACGACGCTGCGGGTCGCCCCGTCGTGCGCGCCGGCCGCGCCGCGCGCGGCCAGCTCGGCGCTGCGGCTGGAGCCCGCCAGCAGCTGCCAGAGACCGAGCACGCCGACCGCGCCCGAGACCGCGAGCAGCAGCAGCGCCGGCGCCGCGGAGCTCATCGGGCAGCCTCCGCCCCGCGATGCCTGAAACCCGCCGCGTGACCGCTGGCCAGGCTCACTCGCCCGCCGACCGCACGACGGCGGCTCCCTCGGCCACGAACGCGTCCGGCACGTCGACGCCCGCGAGCTGCACGCGGGTCAGCACCGCGTCCGGCAGCCGCCGGTGCTCGGCGCGCCCGCGCACGCGGCGGTCCGGGCCCAGCGGGTCGGTCGCGAACGCCATCACCGACGCGAGCCGGAACGTCTCGCGCCGGTGCGACGCGACGACCGCGATCTCGCTGACGCGGCGGCCGCCGTCGGCGAAGCGGTCGACCTGCACGATCACGTCGATCGCCGAGTTGATCTGGTCGCGCAGCGCCTCGAACGGGATCTGCAGCTCGCTCATCGACGCGAGCGTCGCCAGCCGGTGGATCGCGTCGTCGCAGGAGTTCGCGTGCAGCGTCACCAGCGAGCCCTCGTGGCCGGTGTTGAGCGCCTGCAGCATGTCGACGGTCTCCGGGCCGCGCACCTCGCCGACGATGATCCGGTCCGGCCGCATCCGCAGCGAGTTGCGCACCAGGTCGCGGATCGTCACCTCGCCCTTGCCCTCGACGTTGGCCGGGCGCGCCTCCAGGGTGACCACGTGCGGCTGCTGCAGGCGCAGCTCCGCGTTGTCCTCGACCGTGATGATGCGCTCGCCGTCCGGCACCGCGGCCGACAGCGCGTTCAGCAGCGTCGTCTTGCCGGCGCCGGTGCCGCCGGAGATGACGACGTTCAGCCGCGCGCGGACGAGCGCGCGCAGCAGGTCCGCGCTGGCCGCGTCCAGCGAGCCGATCGCGACCAGCTCGTCGAGCGTGAACAGGCGCGGGAAGCGGCGGATCGTCAGCGTCGGCCCGCGCAGCGCGAGCGGCGGGATGATCACGTTCACGCGCTCGCCGGTCGGCAGGCGGGCGTCGACCATCGGGCTCGACTCGTCCACGCGCCGGTTGACCTGCGACACGATCCGGTCGATCGTCTGGAACAGCTGCGCCTCGTCGGAGAACGCGATGTCCGAGCGCTCGATGCGGCCGTCGCGCTCGACGTAGATCTCGTCGGTGCCGTTGACCATGATCTCGGTCACGGAGTCGTCGGCCAGCAGCGGCTCGAGCACGCCGAGGCCGACCGCCTCGTCGACCACGCGGCGGATCAGCAGCGAGCGCTCGGCGGTCGAGAGCACCGGCCCTTCGCGGGAGACCATGCGCCCGACGACGCGCTCCAGGCGCGCGCGCCGCTGCTCCTCCGAGAGCACGGCGATCTCGTTGAGGTCGATCTCCTCCAGCAGCCGCCGGCGGTAGTAGCCGACGCCGTCCGCGCCGTCGTCTCCCCGGCCGCGCTCAGCGACGATGCGATCGCGCAAGCCCACGTCAGCTGGGAAGTGTCGCACTGCGCGCGGCGCGCAGGCGGTCGGTGCCGAGGCCGGGGACGACGATCGGGATCCGGACGCTGACCGTCGCGGTCTCGCCGCGGACCTGCACGCGCAGGCCGTCGCGCAGGGGCCGCGAGACCGCCCAGTGGGCGGCCTTCGCCGCGTTGCCGTCGCGCGCCTGCACGCGGCTGGCGGTGCGCGCGGCGTTGGCCGCCTGGTCGACCGCCCACGCCGCCAGCATCACCTGCCAGACCGCGAGCGCGGCCAGCAGCAGCCACCACAGCATGCCCAGCAGCTCGGCCGACGCCTGACCGCGCTCGTCAGCGAGCCGCCGCCTCACTGCAGCCGGCCTCGCTGGCGGTCCGAGAGCGCGCCGTCCTCGATCACCGTGTCCGCGGTCGAGCCGACCGTCAGCGGCGTCCGCACGCCCGGGATCAGCAGCGGGACGCGCAGGCGGACGGACACGGTGACCGTGCCGCGCTTGTCGATCTCGGCGTGCCGGCGCCACGCCTTCGGGAGGTCCTTCGCGGCCACCTCGCGGTAGTCGTCGTCGTTGACCGCCAGCGTGCGCGCGCCGACGCGCGCGGCGTGCCCGGCGGTCACGAACGTGAACCCGGTCAGCGCGATCTGCCACAGCGCCAGCACGATCACCAGCAGGACCGGGAAGAGGCCCATGAACTCGGCGGTCGACTGGCCGCGCTCGCCGCCCAGGCGCGCCAGCAGGCCGCGCGGCTCGTCGTCGCGCGGGCGCGGCTCCTCCGCGCGCGGGACGATCTCCAGCTCGTGCGCGAGCGCCTCGTACGCGCCGCGCAGCTTGCTGTCCTCCAGCCGGCTCGGCGAGCCCGTGTTGACCGCGGCCTCGAGCGCGTTGAAGTCGGCGGGGATCGTGGTCTGAGCGAGCGCGTCGCCGACGACCTTGCGCGCCAGGTCGGGCTGGATCTCGCGCCGGCGCGACGCGCGGTTGAGCACGACCCGCACGTCCTCGTCGGAGCGCACGCCGAGCCGCTTCCAGAGGTCGCGCACGCGGCGCACGCCGCGCAGCGCGAGCACGTCCGGCGTGGTGACGATCACGACCTGGCTGGCCAGCTCGGCCGCGATCGCGGTCGCCTCGGTCGCGACGGCGCCGATGTCCACCACGGTCAGCGCGTGGCGCGCCTTGACCGCGCTGAGCACGTTGCGGGCGACCGCGGAGTCCACGTCCTCGGCCTTCTCGCCCTCCTCGGGCGCCAGCAGCAGGCGGAACCCGTCCTTGTGCGTGTAGAGCGTCTCCTGCAGGTGCCGGACCGAGATCTCGTTCGCGACCACGATCAGGTCGACCACGCTGCGGCGGTGCGGCGTGTCCAGCAGCGCGCGGAAGTCGCCCTTCTGGAGGTCGAAGTCGACCAGGCAGACGGGGCGGCCCGGCGCCATCCGGGCGGCGGCCAGGCCGAGGTGCAGCGCGACGGTCGTCGTCCCGACGCCGCCCTTGGCGCCCGCGACCGCGACCAGCTGGCCGCCGAGCGCGGCGCCCGCGGTCTCCTCACCGGTGACGCGGTCGCGCATCGTGCGCGACCACTGGGCGGCGGCGCGCACGCTGGCCTCGAACGGCTCCAGCGCGAGCGGCAGCGCGACCACGTCGCGCATCCCCGCCTGCATCGCCGCCCGCAGCACGCCCGGCTCCTCGGCCGCGGCCAGCAGGATCATCGCGACCTCCGGGAACGCGGTCGCGAGGTCGCGCGCGAGGTCCAGGACGGGCGTGCCGCCGAGCTCGTCGTGCAGCAGGACGACGTCGACGTCGAGCCGGCGCAGCGCGCGCTGCAGCTCCTCCGGGTCGATCACGATGTCGACGACCTCGAGCTCGGCCTCGCGCGCCTGAGCGGCGGCGCGGCGCGCGGTCTCGTCGTCGGCGACGGCGATCAGCAGCCGCGCGCTCATCCCTTCGGGTCCTCGCCCCGGAAGATCGTCTCGCCCGCCGTGCGCTGGCCGGCGTCGCCGCGGCGCAGCAGGGCCAGCCGCACGTCGGCGGCGAACGTCTGCGCGTGCGCGACCCGCAGCTCCTGCGTCTTGTCCAGCGCGAACGTGACCGGGACGACCTGGCCGGGGTCGGCCTGCGCGTCGTCGTTGCCGGCGGCCTTCGCGCGCGGCTCGCCGACCGCGATCACGCGCGCCCCGGGGACGATCACGATCGAGCGCGCCGGCCGCGGCTTGACGCCGTTGTCGGCGTCGCCGGCCTCGGCGGCGTAGGACGCGATCACGTCCACGCGGCGGCCGGGCTCGATCTTGCCGGCGACGCCGGTCGAGGCGTCGACCAGGATCGCGACCTCGCGCTCGCCCTGGTTGATGTCCGGCGGCGTGGTCAGCATGCCTTCCTGGAGGATCGAGTTCGGCTCGAGGTCGGCGGCCGCGACGACGCCGACGAGCCGCGTCGGGTCGGTCAGTGCCGCTTTCGGGGCCCACTTGCGCGGGACGTCGATCGCGCGGTACATGTCGTCGGAGATCGCTCGGTTGGCGGCGACCGGCTTGGTGAGCTCCAGCACGGCGATCTTGTCGCCGACCTCCGTCTCCACGTCGGACACGTAGCTCGCGACCAGCGCGAACGTGCCGAGCAGGCCCGCAACCGCGATGGCGAGCAGGAGCACGGCGCGTCGCTGTCGTGGATTCATCGGCGGCGAACCTTAGGACGCGCCGCGCGCTGCGGACAGGTCCCACGTGGAAGTTGAGTCCGGGTCCCGGGCACAAGATGGGACCTGCGACCCAGGAGTGCCCGGAAGTCCGGGATTACATTCCGCCGGGTGCGATTGCGGCGCCAGGACGGCCAGATCATCCCCGCGCTGCTGATGGTGATGCTGGCCCTGCTGGTGGTCGGGCTGCTGTTCTTCCAGGTCGGCCGCGCGGCGGTCTTCTCGACCGAGGCGCAGACCGCCGCCGACGCCGCCGCGCTGGCGGCGGTCAAGAACGTGCGCGCGCAGCTGATCGCGCAGGTGGCGGCCACGGGGACGTCGGACATGGCGCTGGTCAACGGCGTCGCGGTCCGGGCCGCGGCGGCGTCCTACGCGGCGCGCAACGGGGCGCGGCTGACGCGGCTGGACCGGCGCGGCGTGGACGTCAAGGCGTGGGTCGCGCACGGCCGCGCGGAGGCGCGGGCGCGGGCCCGGATCGACGTCGTCGCGCTGGCCGGGTCCGGCGGGTCGAGCCTCGGGGCGCTGACCGGCAGCGGCGACCCGACGATCTCCGACGCCGAGTGGAAGCGGCTGGGCGCGTCGATCTCCTCGCCGCCCACGTGCGGAAGCGGCGGGTCGTCCAACGACCTCGTGAAGCTGACCGCGCTGCTGCGGTCGCACGGGTTCCAGGTCGGCGAGAACGCCGAGGCGGGCGACAACCCGCGGCCCGGCGTGCACTCGGCGACCGGCTTCCACTACCGCTGCCGCAACTCGGGGGCGCTCGACGTCAACTGGCCCAACGCGGCCACCGAGCCGGCCGTGATCGACGGGATCGTGGGCGACGTCCAGGCGCTCGGGTTCCGCACCATCTGGCGCGCGGCGGGGCACTTCGACCACATCCACATCGACGTCGGCTCGGGGGCGCTCGGCGCGGGCGCCGTGGGTGCGCTCGAGGAGACGGCGCTGGAGGTCCGGCTGATCGACTGGAACACCGCGTACACCGAGTTCTTCGGGTTCGGCGGGTTCGGGTCCGGGGGCTTCTACGGCGGGCCGCCCGACCCGGCGGTCGCGGGCACGATCTGCACGGTGCTGGACCGCTACGACGCGCCGGCCAAGGTCCGCCTGGCGGCGTTCGAGGCGGCGATCGTCGAGTCCGGCGTGCACAACTTGAACTACGGCGACCGTGACTCGCTCGGGGTCTACCAGCAGCGCTGGTCGCAGGGCTGGGGGTCGCCGGAGCAGATCATGAACCCGGACTACGCGGCGACGCAGTTCATCACGCGCGCGATCGCGGCCAACGGCGGGCAGAGCGCCGGGCAGCTGGCGCAGGACGTGCAGCGGTCGGCGTTCCCGGATCGCTACGACCAGGTGGCCTCGCAGGCGTTGGCGCTGATGGAGAAGTACTGCGGATGAGGTGGCTCGTGCTCTTGGCGTGCTGGTGCGCGGCGGGCTGCGGGGTGCTCGACGAGCCCGGTCCGGCGCTGCCCGGCAAGCCGGACCCGGCGGTGTACGGGCCGCCGCGCGCGGTGGCCCGGTCGCAGCCGCGTGTCGCGGCGCCCCGGCTCGTGCCGCCCGGGCGGGCGGTGGCGCGCCGGCTCGACGCGGGAGCGGTCGGCGTCATGGACCCGGCGGGCGTGGTCTTCGTGTCGCCGGCGTCGCTCGACATCGCGTCGGACGCGTCGCTGGTCGGGTTGCGCTGGGCGTCCTGGGGCTCTGAGCGCGCGGTCGGGCGCGGGACGCTGCGCGTGCTGTCGTGCGAGCCGACGTGTGTCTCCGGCGGCAGTCGTTCGCTGCCCGCGCGGGTCGTGCTGTCGGACGTGCGGGTGTGCGCGGGGCGGCGCTACTTCGGGGCGGCCGCCGTGACCGTCGAGGGGCCGCTCCGGCCCGCGTCCTACGTGCGAGCGCCGTGTTGAGGCTTGCGGCGCGGGCGGGCGCGGTTGCCGCACAGCGGGCAGGGCGAGCGGGCGATCAGCTCGCCGCACCAGCGGCAGGCCCAGGCGTCCGCCGTCTGCAGCAGCTCGCGGGCGAGGCCGTCCGGGTCGGCGGGGCAGATCACCGCCTCGGTGAGCTTGCTCGTCCCCCAGTAGGCGGGGCCGCCGGGCGTCGGCTCGACGCGCAGCACCGGGAGCTCGCCGAGCTGGGCGTTGACCGGCCCGGTGATCCACCGCTCGTCGCCGCCGGCGCGCGGGGCGAGGAGCAGGCGGCTCGGGCGGACGACCTGTGGCAGCGGCACGGTGACCTGGCCGGCCTGGAGCTTGTGGACCGCCGGCTCGGGGTGCGAGGTCACGCCGAACGCGCTGCCGGGGGTCAGGCTCGCGACGTGCTGGCCGAGGCTCGGCGTGGGGTGCTTGAGGCCCGTCACGGAGCCGAGCCAGGTGATCGCGTGCAGCTGCTCGGACAGGCCGGGAAGCGCGCTGGCGAGCAGGCCGGCGCTCGGCAGGCGCGGGCCGAGGCTGGAGGCGACGCTGGCGAGCGCGGCGGCCGCCAGCGGGGGCAGCTTGGTGACGTGGATCGCGACGCGGGAGGTGTCCAGCAGCGTGCGGGCCATCTGCAGGCGCTTGAGCGCGGTGGCGTCGAACCACTCCGGCACGATCGCGAGCACGGCGCCGCCGGCGTTGATGCCGGAGGCGAGCGCGTCCATCAGCAGGCCGGACTGCTCGGCGCTCGGCGGCTCCGGGACCGCGTCGATGCGGCCTTCGGCGCCGACCAGGCGTTCGGGCTTGAGGCCGAAGACGACGATGATCGGCGCGGGGCGCGGGGGCTCCGAGGTGTGCAGCTCGGTTGGCGTCGCCGAGGCGGATTGCTCTTGGTCCCGAGCGGGCACACGGCCACAATAGACACCGATCGCCGCGCCGACGCCCGGTCGGCTGGCAGTATGTGAGCGAGGGAATGGAAGTCGTCGTCGTCGTACTAGCGCTGGTTGTCGGGATCGCCCTGATCGTGTTCGGGCGGCGGCAGCGGCGGTCGGGCGCTGTGCAGCGCCGCGCCGCCGCGGTCGCGTCCGCGCCCCCGGTCGTCTCCTCCGCCGCCTTGGATGAGTGGGACGACGATCTGGGTTGGGAAGGCGTCGCGTCGCCTGGGTCGCGCTCGGCGTGGGAGCAGTGGCGCGCGACCGAGTCGCCGCTGCGGGCGGACGAGCCGTCACGTGCGGCTGACACCGCGACCCCGGCTGGCGCCGAGCCCGTCGCCCATCCCACGGCGCCGCCCGACCCGCGCGCGTCTTCCCCCGCCCCGGCGCCCGCGGCTCATCTCGCCGCGCCGCCCGGCCCGCGCGCGTCTTCCCGTGACGCCGCCCCGGCGCCCGCCGCCGAACTCGCCGCGTCGCCCGGCCCGCGCGCGTCTTCCCCCGCCGCCCCGCTCGCCGCCCCCGCTCCCGCCGCGCGGCTCGCCGCCGACGACGAGTGGCTCGACGATGGGCTCGGCTGGGAAGGCGACGCCGTGCGCCCGCCCGCGCCCGCCGAGGGCGGGGTCGACGTGTGGGAGGCGCCGGTCGGGCGGTCGTGGAACGTCGATGAGCCCTCGCCGGCCCCGCGCGCCGCCGCGACGTCTCGGCGCCTGCATCCCGTCCTGCTCGTAGCCGTCTACGCGGTGGCGGGCATCGGCATCGTCGTCCTGGCGAGCACGGCGCTGCTGGGCGGCTCGAGCGACCCCGCGCCGGCGGCGATCGCCGCGAAGGCCACCACGACCCCCACGCCGCAGGCCAGCCCGACGGCCGACCCCGCCGCGGAAGCCGACGCCGCGGCCGCCGAGCGCCAAGCACGCGCGGACTTCGCGGACGCTCGCGCCGCGGCGATCCGCGAGGCCGCGGCCGCCAAGGCGCGCGCCGCCGCCAAGCGCGCGGCGGCGAAGAAGTCGCGCGCGAAGGCCCGGGCCAGGGCGCGCGAGCGTGCTCGCAAGGCCCAGCAGCGGCGCGCCGCCGCCGGCACCCTGGCGCCCGTCGCGACGCCCGCGGCCACGGCGGTGGTGCCGCCCGCCGCGACCGCCCAGCCCGCCCCGAGCTACCACGCACCGGCGCCGTCCCGCCGCAGTGTCTGCGAGTTCTGCATCGGCTGAGCCGCCGCCGGACGGCGGCCCCGTCAGCGCCGCAGCGGCCACGCCGCCGGACGGCGACCCCGCCGCGCGCGCCCCGGAGTCCTGCCCTCGCCTCGATGCGCTGCCGGCGCGCGAGCTCGCGGGCGGGCTGCGCGTCGCCGAGGCGCACTCGCGCGCCGCGCGCATGAAGGGCCTCGCCAAGCTCGACGACATGCCGCGTACGACCGCGCTGCACATCCCGCGCTGCCGGTCCGTCCACACGTTCACCATGCGCTTCCCGCTCGACCTGATCTGGCTCGACAAGGCCGGCCAGGTGGTGCGCGTCGACGCGGACGTCCCGCCGCGGCGACTCAAGAGCTGCCTGCGCGCGCGCTCGGTGATCGAGGCGCGCGGCGGCACCGCCGCCGCCTTCCTGGCCGCGGGCCTCAGTTAGGCCGGTCCCAGACCCGCAATTGGGTCCCGGGACTCATGCCGCGCCGCCGGGCCCGGATTACCGTCCCGCGCATGGTCCGGGTCGCGCTCGTCATCGCGGTGATCGCCGTCGGCGTGCTCGCGTTCAAGCAGCGCTCGGACCGGGTCGCCGCCAGCGCGCCGGCGGCCACGATGCCACGGGTCGCCCCGAGCGAGGTGCCGAAGGAGTTCCGCCCGCTGCTCGCCATCCACCCGGACCCGGCGCAGTTGCTCGGTCAGCGCGGGGCGCTCCCGGGGCTCGGCGCGATCCGCCGCCTCACCTCCAGCGACGAAGCCGCACCCGCGGTGCGGCCGTTCGCGGACGTCGGCACCGCCCGGCAGCTCAAGCGCGTACGGGCGGACATCCGGCGCGGGTTCGCGGAGCTCAACCGCCTCTCGCGCACCGGCCGCGCGTCCATCGCGGAGGTCGAGCGCACGCTCGCGCGCGTCTACTCCGCGCCGGTCCTGGCGGCGCTCGGCACGGACGGCCGGCGCGCCTTCGCGGCCCGCTACGCCGGCCGCACTCAGGCCGCGCAGAAGGTCGAGGTGCTCGACTACGAGGGCATCTTCGTGTCCGGCCGCCGGGCGCTCGCCCAGGTCGTCTACTCGCTCTCCCTCCGCGCAGCCTCGGGCCGCTTCGTCGCCCGCGCCCCGTCGACGTGGACGGTCACGCTCGCCCGCGAGCGCGGCCGCTGGCGGTTCGTGCGCGGCATCGAGTCATGACATGCCCGCCGGCTCGTCGGTGAGCTGAAGACGGATAGGGGTCAGACCCCTCGACGTTCTTTGGCTCTACAGCGTCGTTGGCAATGTTGAGGGGTCAGACCCCTTAATACTCGGAGCGGCCGAGACGGTCCCGCGAGGGGCGACGTTCCGGCGCCTGGCGCCGGAAAGTGACCGTTCGCGGCGTCAGGCGAGCGCGAGGGCCGCGACGCCCGCGACGACGAGCAGCGCGCCGGCGAGCCGCGCGGGCGGGACGCGTTCGCGGCCGACCAGGGCGGCGCCGGCCGTCGCCATGACCACGCTCGTCTCCCGCAGCGCGGCGACCGGCGCCGCCTCGGCTCGCTCGAGCGCGGCGAGGACGAGCAGGTAGGCCGTGACCATGCCGACGCCCGCCGCCGCGGCACGCCGGTCCACAGCCGCGCGCAGCGACGCGGCGCCGCCGCGCACGAGCAGCAGCGCCGCCGCGTACGGCAGCGCGGAGAGGACGAGGACGACCTCGAAGTACGGCAGCGCGCCGGCGTGTCGAATGCCGTGGTCGTCGACCAGCGTGTAGCCCGCGATGCACGCGCCCACGGCGAGCGCGAGCACCAGCGACCGCCCGTCCGCGTGCCCGTGCCCGACGCCGCGGACCAGCAGCACGCCGCCGGTCACCGCCAGCACGCCGAGCGCCGCGGGAAGCGACACCTGCGCGCCGAGCACGAGCACGCTGATGAGGAGGACGAGCACGGGCGCGGAGCCGCGCGCGATCGGGTACGCGAACGACAGGTCCGCGCGCGCGTAGACGGCGGCGAGCAGGGCGAAGTACGCGAGCTCGAGCGCGGCGGACGCGAGGATGTACGGCCAGGCGGACACCTCGACGCGCCACGTCAGCGCCGCCGGGACGGCGAAGACGGCCGCACCGACGAGCAGCGCGACCGCGGTCGTCGCGTGCGTGTCGCGCGCGTCGGCGACGAGCGCGTTCCACGCCGCGTGCAGGGCCGCCGCGGCGAGGACGAACGCGAGCGCAGCGAGGCTCAGCGCGTGCCGCCTCGCGACGGGCGAGACGCGACGGCGACACCGCGCCGCGACCGCCGGCAAGACGCGACCGCGACACCGCGCCACGACCGCCGGCAAGACGCGACAGCGACACCGCGCCGCGACCGCCGAGGCGCGACGCCGCGCGACCGGCGTCCGCGCGCGCTCATCCGACCAACTCGGCGAACCGCGCCGCGGTGACGTTCCCGCCCGACAGCGTGACGCCCACGCGCAGGCCCGCGGCGTCCACGCGCCCCGCGAGCAGTGCGGCGAACGCACTCGCACCGCTCGGCTCGACCACCGTCTTCGTCCGCTCGAACAGCAGCCGCATCGCGTCCACGATCTCGGCGTCGGACACGGTCACGACCTCGTCGACCAGCTCCCGGATCACCGGAAACGTCAGCTCACCCGGGATCGGCAGCTGCTGCCCGTCCGCGATCGTCCGCGGGACCGGGATCCGCACCCGCTCGCCCGCGGCCAGCGAGCGCACGAAGTCGTCGCCCTCCTCCGGCTCGACCCCCACGACCCGCGTCGACGGCGACACGCCGCGCACGGCGGTCGCGCAGCCCGACAGCAGCCCGCCGCCCCCGAGGCACACGAGCAGCAGGTCGAGCGGCCCCGCGTCCTCGAGCAGCTCCAGCGCGGCCGTCCCCTGCCCGGCCATCACGCGCTCGTCGTCGTACGGGTGGATCGGCACCAGCCCGCGCGCGGCGACCAACTCGGCGAGCAGCTCCTCGCGGTCCTGCCCGTAGCGGTCGAACTCGATGATCTCCGCCCCGTAGCCCCGCGTCGCCGCGACCTTGCCGGCGGGCGCGTCGTCCGGCATCAGGATCACCGCCGGGACGCCGTGCAGCCGGGCCGCGAGCGCCAGCGCCCCCGCGTGGTTGCCGGACGACACCGTCGCGACGCCCCGCGCCCGCTCGGCGGCCGGCAGCGCCGCCACCGCGTTGTACGCGCCGCGGAACTTGAACGCGCCCGCCCGCTGCAGGTTCTCCGCCTTCAAGAGCACGCGGGCCGCCCCGGTCGCCTCGTCCAGCGAGCGACCGGTGATGACCGGCGTGCGGTGCGCGACCCCGGCGAGGCGGCCCGCCGCGGCGCGAACGTCGTCGAGCGTGATCACGCGGGCGAGTGTATGAGCTCGATCGCCGCCCAGCCGTCACCCTCGCGCCGGCGGACCTCGACCAGGCCGTGACGCGCGAACGCGGGCACGACCTCGGCCGGCTCGTCCCCCTCCAGCCCGGAGATGATCAGCCGGCCGGGGACCGTGCGCAGGTTCGCGGCGACCTCGAGCAGGAGCGGGCGGACGAGGTTCGCCACGACGGTCGGCGCGGCCGGGCCGCCCTGGCGGACGTCGGCGCGGGTGACCTCGACGGCGACGCCGTTGGCCGCCGCCGCCTCGCGGGTCGCCGCCACGGACTCGGGCTCCACGTCGCACGCGAGCACCGGCGCCCAGCCGAGCTTCGCCGCCGCGATCGCCAGCACGCCGCTGCCGCAGCCCCAGTCGGCCAGCGCGCCCTCCGGCGGCAGCGTGGCGAGCAGCTCGAGCGTGAGCCGCGTGGTGGCGTGCGAGCCGGTCCCGAACGCCTGTCCCGGCTCGATCACGACGTCCAGCGCGCCCGGGAGCGGCGGTTCCCAGGGCGGCCTGACCCGAAGCGCGCCGACGTCGACCGGCCGGTGAAACGTGCGCCAGTCCGGGGCCTCGGCCAGCTCGCTCGTGGAGACCTCGACCAGCGCGCCCCGGACCAGCGCCCGCAGCGAGCCGACGTCGGGCAGCTCGCCCGCCGCGCCGTAGAGCACGTACTCGACGTCGCCGCCGTCCTCGCGCTCCTCGAACCCGCCGGGGACGAGCGCGGCGAGCTCGGCCAGGACGAGCTCCGCGTGCGCCCGGGCGACCCGCACCGTGAGGCGGATCACGCGCGCTCCAGCCGGATCGCGGCCCAGCCGTCGAGCTCGCGCCGCTCGCGCTCGGCGAACCCGAGCGGGGCGAACGCGGCGACCGCCTCGTCCGCATGGGCGGCGAGGACGCCGGAGGCGAGCAGGACGCGACACGGCGCGGGCTCGCCGCCCGCGGCGGCGACCAGCAGCGGCAGCGTGAGGTTCGCCACGACCGTCTCCGCCCACACCGGCGCCGCGGTGACGTCGCCGACCGCGATCTCCACGTCGACCCCGTTGCGCGCGGCGTTGCGCCGCGCGACCTGCGCCGCCGCCGCGTCCAGCTCGATCCCGGCGACCGGCGCGAACCCGAGCCGCGCCGCCGCGATCGCCAGCACGCCGCTCCCGCAGCCCCAGTCGACCAGCGAGCTCACCGGCAGCGAGGCCAGCGCCTCCAGGCACAGCCGGGTCGTCGGATGCGACGCGGCCCCGAACGACGGCCCGGGATCGATCACGAGGTCGGCGACCGAGCCCTCCAGCCACGGCGGCCGCACCGTGAACCCGCCCGCGACCACCGGCGCCAGATGCGCCTGCCAGGCGGTCGCCCAGCCGTCCGGGATCTCCGAGCGCCGCACGTCGACGACGAGCGAGCCGCCGAGCGCCCGCACCGTGTCCTCGTCCACCCCGTCGCCGTAGACCGCGAACTCGACCTCGTCGCCGAGATCGACCTCCTCGGCGCCCGCGACCAGCGCCGGCTCCAACCGGGCGAAGGCCAGCTCCGCGTCGGCGGCCCGCACCCGGATGCCGAGCCGCATCACCCGGCGAGCGCCCGCTTGAGCTTGGCGATCATGCCTTCCTCCTCGCGCAGGTTCTCCTCACCCAACGACGCGGCGAACTGCTCCAGCAGGTCCTTCTGCTTGCGGTTGAGCCGCCGCGGGATGACCACGTTGACCACCACGCGCAGATCGCCGGTGCGCCCGCGCCCGAGCGGTGGCATCCCGCGCCCGTGCATCACGATCGTCTCCCCCGGCTGCGTGCCGGCGGGAACGTCGAGCGGCACGTCGCCGTCGAGCGTCGGAACCGAGATCCGCGTGCCGAGCGCGGCCAGCGGCGCGGCGACGTCGACCACGGTGACGAGATCCTCGCGGTCGCGGATGAAGCGCTCGTCCTCGGCCACGCGCACGACCACGTAGAGATCGCCGGGCGGCCCGCCGCGCTCGCCCGCGTGCCCGCGGCCGGTGATGCGCAGGCGCTGCCCGTCCTCGATGCCCGCCGGGACGTCCACCTTCACGCGCCGCTGCGCCGCGACCATCCCGCGCCCGTCGCACGTGTGGCACGGCGACTCCGCGATCCGCCCGTCGCCACCGCACTTGTCGCACAGCGCGGTCCGCACCATCTGCCCGAAGCGGGTGCGCTGGACGGCCTGGATCTGGCCGGCGCCGCCGCAGCGGTCGCAGGTGACGATCGGCGTGCCCGGCTCGGCGCCGTTGCCGCGGCAGGTCTCGCACTGCGCGGTCGCGTCGTAGGAGACCTCGACCGACGTGCCGGTCGCGGCGTCCGCCAGCGAGATCGAGACCGCCAGCGCGACGTCGCCGCCCTGGACCGCCCCGCCGCGCATCCGCGTCCCGCCGAACGCCGCGTCGAACCCGCCCTGCCCGAAGAACGCGCCGAACAGGTCGGAGATCGACCCGAAGCCTTCGAAGTTGGGCGCGAACCCGCCGGTCTTCAGGCCCTCGTGGCCGTACGCGTCGTACGTGCGCCGGCGCTCGGGGTCCGACAGCACCTCGTAGGCCTCGGCGGCCTCCTTGAACTTCTCCTCGGCGTCCGGGTCGTGCGCGTTGACGTCCGGGTGCAGCTCGCGCGCGAGCTTCCGGAACGCCTTCTTGACGGCCGTGTCGTCCGCATCACGCGGAACGCCCAATACTTCGTAGTAGTCCCTCAATACAGCTCCTCAATGAAACGCGAAAGCTCGTGCGCGGCGTCGCGCACGGAGTTGATCGCCCGCGCGTAGTCCATGCGCGTCGGCCCGATCACCGACACGGTGCCAAGATTGCGCTGCGGCAGCCCGTAGTTGCCCGCCACCAGCGCCAGCGAGTGCAGCGCCGGCTCGCGGTTCTCGCCGCCGATCCGCACGTAGACGTTGCGCGTGTCCAGCGCGGCGGACAGCACGCCGAGCATCGACACCCGCCGCTCCAGCAGCTCCATCAGCGCGTTGAGCTGGGAGACGTCCTGAAAGCGGTACTCGGAGACGAGCCGGTGCGCCCCGTCCACGTACAGCGTGTCCTCCGCGGTCTCCGCCAGCTCGGTGAAGACCGGGGCGAGCTCGGCGACGAACGCGCGCTCGGTCGCGTCCAGCGACGCGTCGGCCAGCTTGGAGTGCAGCATCCGCGCGCCCAGGCCCATCCCGACCAGGCGCTCATTCAAGTACGAGCCCGCCCAGTCCGCGAGCCCGGCGTCGACCGGGCCGTCGAACGTGAAGACGCGCTTGGACACGCCGCCGGTCGACGTGATCACGACCACCATCAGCACCTGCGGCTGCAGCAGCATCAGCTCGATGTGGCGGATCGTGGTGGTCGCCAGCGGCGGCGCGGTCACGATCGCGAGCAGGTTGGTGACCTGCGACAGCGTCTCGGTGGTCATCCGCATCGCGTCGTCGACCTCCCGCCGCACCAGCGAGAGCCCGAGCTCCGGCGCCGGCGCCGCGGGCAGCAGCCGGTCGACGTAGTAGCGGTACCCCGCGTCGGTCGGCACCCGGCCGGCGGACGTGTGCGGGTGCGCGAGCAGCCCGCGGTCCTCGAGCACGGCGAGCTCGTTGCGGATGGTCGAAGGGCCGGCCGTCACCTCGGGGTCGGCGGCGAGCGTCTTGGAGCCGACCGGCTGCCCGGTCTGCGAGAAGCCGGCCACCACCTTGCCGAGCAACAGGGCCTGGCGGGGAGTCAGCACTCCGTGGATTTTAGGTCGGAGGGGATGTCACGCCCGCAGGACCGCGCGCCCGCGGCGCACGAGCTTGTTGCCGTCCTGCACCGCCTCGCAGTCGACGCCGCCGTCCGCGCGGTCCTTGCACGTGATCGTGATCTCGCGCTCGGGCACGCCCAGCCCGCGGAACTGGACCGACAGCGACTGCAGCGCCAGCGGGTCGTCGGACTGCACGCGCGCGACCTGCGCCATCGTCCACAGGCCGTGCAGGATCTTGCTCGGCAGGCCGACCGAGCGCGCGAACTCGTCGTCCAGGTGGATCGGGTTGAAGTCCCCCGACGCGCCCGCGTAGCGGTAGGTGACGTAGCGGTCGGGGATGACCGTCACCTGACGATGTTCAGCCATTCGCCCTCGCAGACGAGCTCGCCCCGCTGGTTGACCGAGCGGGTGGTGAACGTGAAGTAGCCCAGGCCGGCGCGCTCGGTCTTCTCCTTGAGCGCCGCCTCGGTGGTGATCTCGTCGCCGGCGACGACCGGCTCGTGCCAGGTGAACTCCTGGCCGCCGTGGACCAGGCGCGAGAAGTCGACGCCGACCTCGGGGTCGAGCACGACCGGCGCCAGCGCCGCCCACGAGTACACGCAGGCGAACATCGGCGGCGCGACGACGTCCGCGAAGCCCGCGGCCCGGGCCGCTTCGACGTCGTGGCAGATCGGCGCGGTCTCCCCGATCGCGGCCGCGTACTCGCGGATCTTCTCGCGCCCCACCAGGTAGGTCATTTTTCGTCGCCCAATTCGAGCACCGCCAGGAACGCCTCCTGCGGGACCTCGATGCGGCCGACCTGCTTCATCCGCCGCTTGCCTTCCTTCTGCTTCTCGAGCAGCTTGCGCTTGCGCGAGATGTCGCCGCCGTAGCACTTGGCGGTGACGTCCTTGCGGTAGGCCTTGACCGTCTCGCGGGCGATGATCTTGGCGCCGACGGCGGCCTGGATCGGCACGTCGTACTGCTGGCGCGGGATCCGCTTGCGCAGCCGCTCGGTCATCTGGCGGCCCTGCTCGTAGGCCTTGTCGCGGTGCACGACCATGCTCAGCGCATCGACCGCGTCGCCCGCGAGCAGGACGTCGAGCTTGACCAGGTTCGACGGGCGCAGGCCGATCGGCTCGTAGTCCAGCGAGGCGTAGCCCTTCGTGCGCGTCTTGAGCTGGTCGAAGAAGTCGAGCACGATCTCCGCCAGCGGCAGGTCGTAGGTCAGCTGCACGCGCTCGGCGCTCAGGTAGTGCATGCCCGCGTGGTTGCCGCGGCGCTCCTGGCAGAGCTCCATGATCTGGCCGATGTACTCCTTCGGCGTGAGGATGCTGGCCCGGATGTAGGGCTCGCGGACTTCGGCGATGCGCGCCGGATCGGGCATGTCGGTCGGGTTGTGGACCGGGATCACGGACCCGTCGGTGAGCGTGATCTCGAACTCCACGCTCGGCATCGTCGCCATCAGCTCGAGGTCGTACTCGCGCTCCAGGCGCTCGCGCACGATGTCCATGTGCAGCAGCCCGAGGAACCCGCAGCGGAAGCCGAACCCGAGCGCGTCGGACGTCTCCGGCTCCCAGGCCAGCGCCGCGTCGTTGAGCGTGAGCTTCTCGAGCGCGTCGCGCAGCTCCGGGTAGTCGTCGTTGTTCATCGGGAACAGGCCACAGAACACCATCGGCTTGACGTCGCGGTAGCCGGGGAGCGGCTCCGTCGCCGGGCGCTGCTTGACCGTCAGCGTGTCGCCGACCGCCAGCTTGGTGACGTCCTTGATCCCGGTGATCAGGTAGCCCACCTCACCCGGGCCGAGCTGCTCGGCCGGGAACTGCGCGGGCGTGAAGAAGCCGATGTCGTCGATCTCGGCCTGCGTGCCGGTCTGCATGCCGGTGATCGTCTCGCCCTTGTGGAACGTCCCGTCGACGACGCGGATGTACGCGATCACGCCGCGGTACTGGTCGTACTCGGAGTCGAAGATCAGCGCGCGCGGCGGGGCGTCCGGGTCGCCGCTGGGCGGCGGGACGCGCTGCACGACCTGTTCGAGCAGCGCGTTGACGCCCTCACCGGTCTTGGCCGAGATCCGCCGCACGTCGTCCGGGTCCTCGCCGATCAGCTCGGCGATCTCCTCCCCCACCCGCTCGGGCTCGGCGCCCGGGAGGTCGACCTTGTTCATGCAGGGGATCAGCTCCAGGCCGGAGTCGATCGCCAGGTAGGTGTTGGCGACCGTCTGCGCCTCGACGCCCTGGGACGCGTCGACCACCAGCAGCGCGCCCTCGCACGCGGCCAGCGAGCGGGAGACCTCGTACGTGAAATCCACGTGGCCGGGCGTGTCGATCAGGTGCAGCTGGTAGGTCTCGCCGTCCTGGGCCGTGTAGAAGACGCGGACGGCCTGGGCCTTGATCGTGATCCCGCGCTCGCGCTCGAGATCCATGCTGTCGAGCAGCTGCGCGCGCATCGACCGGGGGTCGACGGTGTGCGTCAGCTCCAGGATGCGGTCGGCCAGCGTCGACTTCCCGTGGTCGATGTGGGCGATGATGGAGAAGTTGCGGATGTGTTCCTGGTCGGCCACGCGCGTCTTAGGTTACGAGCGCCGCCGCAGTCTCGATGCGAACAGGTCGAGGATCTGGTGGGCCTCGGGGATCCGCATGCCCAGCACCGCGCCCGCGTAGGCCAGCGCGCCGGCGAGCAGGCCGGTCGCGACGGACAGGATCTGGGCGGGCAGCGAGCGGCCGAGCGCCTCGTCGATTCCGCGCCAGACGCCGTAGGCGACGACCCCGAGCAGCACCGCGGCGACCAGCATCCGCGCGATCGCCCGCAGGGTGCGCTCGGTCTGCAGCCCCTCCAGCTCGCGGCTCAGCCAGACCCACTCGGCGATCACGAGCGCGGCGTTGGAGACCACCGTGCCGAGCACCACGCCCGCGACGCCGAACGGGTACACGAGCGCGATCGAGACGGCCGCGTTGAGCACGAGCGACCCGAGCGCGAGCGTCGTCGGCACCCACGGCCGCTGGCGCGAGAAGAACCCGCGCGTGAGCATCAGCAGGAAGCCGCTGAACGGCAGGCTGAAGGCGAACCAGAACAGCGCCTTGGCGGTCAGCGCGGTCGATTCGGCGTCGAACTCCCCGCGCTGGAACACGAGCCGCACCATCGGCTGCGAAAGCGCGATCATCGCCGCCGCGGAGGGGATCAGCAGCAGCGCGATCTGGCGCATCCCCGTGCCCGTCACCGCGCGCATCCCGGCGAGGTCCCCGCGCGCCGCCAGCCGGCTCAGCTGCGGGAACAGGACGGTCGCGACGGCGACGCTGAACATGCCCTGCGGGAGCATGTAGATGCGGAACGCGGCCTCGATCGCGCGCGGGACCTCGTCGGACGCGACGAAGCCGACCAGCGTGTTGATGACGACGTCGACGTTGATCAGCCCGAGCCCGACGGAGACCGGGAGCATCAGCTTCAGCACCCGCCACACGCGTTCGTCGTCGCGGCGCGGCAGGCGGATCTTCGCGATCGGGAACCCGGTCCGCCGCAGCGACGGGAGCATCATCAGCAGCTGCACGAGCGTGCCGGCGACCACGCCGATGGCGTACGCGTAGAGCCGATCGTCGCCCTCGAACAGCGGGGCCAGCCCGACCAGGCCGGCGATGATCACGATGTTCCAGACCAGCGGGGCGATCGCGGGGATCGCGAACTGGTCGTACACGTTGAGGATGCCCGTCACCAGGCCGGTCAGGCCGAGCAGGACGACGATCGGGAACAGCACCTGGCTGAGGCCGACCGCGAGCGCGTCGAGCGCCGGCGTGAACTCGTCGCCCGTGAAGACCGGGATGATCGTCGGCGCGAGCAGGATGAACGCGAGCGTGATCAGCGTCAGCCCGACGAGCAGCAGGCCGGCGAGCGCGCTCGCGAGCTGGAACGCCTCGCGGCGCTTCTTGTGCTCGAGCAGCTCGCTGAACACGGGCACGAACGCGCTCGAGAGCGCGGCGTCGGCCACCAGCGCCCGGATCAGGTTCGGGATCTGGAACGCCAGCGTGAACGCCGAAGCGGCGCCGGTCGTGCCGAAGTAGGCGGCGGCGACGATCTCGCGGATCAGTCCCGCGATGCGCGACAGACCGGTCGCCACCGAGAAGATCGCGGTGTTGACCGCCGTGCGGCGTGGTGCTGGTCTGGAAGCCAAACGGCGCGCTATAGTACGCCGCCGCTGCGGGGTATCCGCGGTCTCTTCACCATGGCCAACATCAAGTCACAGATCAAGCGCAACAACCGCTCCGAGCGCGAGCGGTTCGAGAACCGCCACTACACGTCGCAGATCAAGACGTACTTCCGGCGCCTCGAGACCGCCGTGACCACCGGGGACGACGAGCAGATCACCAGCGAGCACCGCAAGCTCGTGTCGCTGATCGACAAGGCCGTCAAGCGCGGCGCGCTGCACGCCAATACCGGCGGGCGCAAGAAGTCGCGCGCCGAGCGCATCCGCCGCGGCGCCGCCGCTTAGCTTCACGTCGCTCCTTCTCACGCCGCCGGGGTGGTTCACACCGGCGGCGTTTTTGTGCGCGCGCCCGTCAGACCGGCGGCGTGTCCGGCTCGGTCTGCGCCGACAGCGGCTGGATGCCCGCGGCCAGCTTCTCGTCCGCCCGGATCACGTGCATCACCGCGTTGATCAGCGCCAGGTGCGTGAACGCCTGCGGGAAGTTGCCGAGGTGGCGGCCGCTGCGCGGATCGATCTCCTCCGCGTACAGGTGCAGCGGTGACGCGTACCCGAGCAGCTTCTGGCACAGGTCCCGCGCCAGCGAGTGCTCGCCGATCTCGCTCAGCGCGCTCACCAGCCAGAACGAGCAGATCGTGAACGTGCCCTCCTCGCCGTCGAGGCCGTCGTCGGTGTCCTCGATCCGGTAGCGCAGCACCAGGCCGTCGATCGTCAGGTGGTCGGCGATCGCGAGCACGGTCTTGCGGACGCGCTCGTCGTCGGACGGCAGGAAGCGGACGAGCGGGATCAGCAGCGCGCTCGCGTCCAGCGTCTCGGTCTCGTAGTGCTGCGTGAAGACGCCGTTCTTGCAGCCGTTGGCGATCACGTCGGCCTTGATCTCGTCGGCGTGCTGCTGCCAGCGGGCGGCGTGCTCGTGCGCCTCGCGCAGGCGGGCGAGCCGCGCGCCCCGGTCACACGCGACCCAGCACATGACCTTCGAGGACACGAAGTGCTTGTCGTCGCCGCGGACCTCCCAGATGCCGCGGTCCGGCTTGCGCCAGTTCTCGATCGCGGCCTCGACCAGGCGCTCGATCAGCGGCCAGCGGCGCTCCGGCAGGTGGTCGCGGGACTTGGCGTGCAGAAAGATCGAGTCCAGCATCGTGCCCCACACGTCGTGCTGGCGCTGGTTGTAGGCGCCGTTGCCGATCCGCACCGGGCGGGCGTTGTCGTAGCCGGAGAGGTGGTCGAGCGAGTCCTCGATCAGCTCCCGCTCGCCCTGGATGCCGTACATCACCTGGAGGTCGTCGGACTGCGCGACCTCCTGCATGAAGTAGAAGTAGTCGTTGGCCTCCCACTCGAAGCCGAGCGAGTGCAGGCCCCAGAGCATGAACGTGCTGTCGCGGACCCACGAGTAGCGGTAGTCCCAGTTGCGCTCGCCGCCCGGGGTCTCCGGCAGCGAGGTCGTCGCGGCGGCGATCATCGCGCCGGTCGGCGAGTACGTGAGGCCCTTGAGCGTGAGCGCGCTGCGCTGCAGGTACTGGCGCCAGGGGTGGTCCGGGAACGTCCCGTGCGCGAGCCAGTGATGCCAGTAGTCGGCCGTGTTCTCGAGCCGCTCGTACGCCTCATCGTACGTCTTCGGCCCCGGGTGCTTGGAGAACGCGAGCGAGACGAACGCCGTGTCGCCGTCGTGCAGCGTGGTGAGCGCGCGGACGCGCGAGCCCTCGAAGCCGACGCGCAGGTCGGTGGTGAGGGTGAGCACGGTCGGCCAGCCGTCCGCGGTGGCGACCGCTTCGCCGTACCCGTCGCCCACGTACTCCCAGTGGGCGTAGCGGCGGCCGTAGTCGAAGATCGGATCGCACTCGAGCTGGATCTCGACGCTGCCGTTGACGCAGCGCACGGTGCGCAGGAGGACGTGGTCGGCGTCGTAGTCCGTGGGCGCGCGGCGGTGCGTGGTCGAGCGCTCCTCGGTGTCGTGCCACGGGCCGATCAGGAGGACGTCGCGGACGATCACCCAGCCGCGACTCGTGCCCCACGTGGTCTCCAGGATCATCGTGCCCGGCAGGTAGCGGCGGGCGGCGGGGACCATCGTGTCCGCGGGGCCGAGCCGGAACGTGCCGGCGTCGCGGTCCAGCAGGGCGCCGAACACGCTCGGGCCGTCGTAGCGAGGCAGGCACATCCATTCGATGGCCCCGCTCGGGGCGACGAGGGCGCAGGTCTCGCAGTCGGACAGGAAGCCGTAGTCGGCGATCGGCGGGAACGGGGAGACGAACGGCGGATCCGGGTTCTCGAGCGACATGTGCGGCGGATCCTGGCAGGTTCGCCCCGCCATCCGGGTGCCCGGAAGGGAGTGCAACGACTCTGTCACCGCCGGCGGGGTGTCGGCGAAACGTGGCGGTGGCGTGAGCCGCCGGCGCGCCGCGGTTTCGGTCGCGCGTTGGCGGTGCCGGTCCTCGACGCTCCGCGCGTGGCCGTTCGCGGCTCGGCACCCCGCGCGCGCCGTTCGCGCCTCGGCACCCCGGCGCGTGGCGTCGCGGCTCGGCACCCCGCGCGCCGTCGCGGCGTCGCGGCGTCGCGGCGTCGCGGCGTCGCGGCGTCGCGGCGTCGCGGCGGGGGTGCGGAACATATCTGTCGCCCACCGCAAGAAATGTGCCGCACCCCCCACCGGCCGACGCTCGTCGACGCCGGGTACGCGCGCCTCGTCACGACCCGCGGCTCAGCGCCCCGTCACACCGCGCGACTCGCGGCCGCGTCACACCGCGCGACTCGCCGCCGCGTCACGCCCCGCGACTCAGCGCGTCGCGGCGAGGATCGCCTTGACCGCCTCGGTCTCCTCCCCCAGCTCGCCGCCGCGGGACTGGACCTCGAGGTCCGCGATCGCGGCGAGCGCGACGCGCAGGGATTCCGGATCGCGCGCCTGGACGTCCTTGAGGAAGCGGTCGGCGGCGCGCGGCGGCATGCGCAGCGTACGCTTGACCTGAGCCGCGGGCTGGCCGGACTGGAGCGCTTCAGCGACCGCGACCGCCTCCTGCAGCCGGCCCGCCATGCGGTAGATCATGCCCGTGACGCGCTCGCCCTGCTGGCGCAGCTCAAGTAGAAGCGCGATGCTCGTGCGGCTGTCGCCGGCGACGAGCGCGTCGGCGAGCGTCCACACCTTGCGCTCGGCCGAGCTGGCGCACGACTCGGCGACCTCGTCGGTGCCGATGCTCGCCCCGGGCCCGTACTCGAGCGCGAGCTTCTCCAACTCGCGGGCGAGCCGCTGCTGGCGCTCGCCGATCTGGGCGACGAGCAGCTTGGCCGCGTCGCGATCGAGGTCCAGGTCGAGCGTCTTGGCCTGGGCGACCAGCCACTTCGGCAGGTCCCAGGGCTTGACGTTGACTTCGGCGGCGATCTGCCCGCCCGCCTTCTCGACCGCGGCGTGCAGCTTGGGCGGCGTCTTGTACCGGCCTTCCTCACGGGCGAAGAACGCGACGGTCAGGGCCTCCGGGTCGGCGGCGGCGAGCGCGGTGGCGACCGGCTCGACGTCGCCGTCCTTCCAGCGTTCGACGCCATCGGCGATCACGAACCGGCGACCGAGCGCGAACGTCATCGCGCTGAGCGCGTTGGCGACGAGCTCCGGCGTGCACTGATCGCCCTCGTAGACCTCGACGCCCGCGGTTCCGGCCGCGGACTCCGCCATCGCGCGCAGGCGCGCACGCCGCTCGGCGATGCGGCCGTGATCGTCGCCGTGAATCAGATACGCCGCGCGGAAGCTCGGAGGCACGCGTCTGACCCTAGCGAGCGCGGCGGCGCGATCCGCGAACCGGGCCGATCGGCGTGCGCTCTCCACCTCGGCGGCGCCCACGTCGGCGCGCACTGTCCACATCGGCGCGCGCCGCCCACGTCGGCGCGCACCGTCCACCTCGGCGCCGCGCCGCCCACTTCGGCGCAGGGCGCACGCCGGTACCTCACGGCGTCGTGCTCGAGAGCGTGAACGCAGCGTCTTGGCGTAGCTCCGGTCCGGAGGCCGCCGTCGCCGCGCTCCCTGCAGTTGATCGACGAGGGCGTACCACCGTTCACGAGCCACGCACCCACATCCGGTCGCGGAGCACGTGCAGGCGGACGGTCCCGTCCCGGTCCGTCCGCAGCACCGTCGGCACCGCCTGCTCGAGCGCCGCGAGGGTCGACGGGGTCGGGTGCCCGTACTCGTTGTGTCGTCCGACCTCGATCGCGGCCACCTTCGGCTTCAGACGTGCCAGCAGCTGCGGCAGCCCTGGATCGGCGCTCCCGTGGTGGGCGACCTTGAGCACGTCCACCGGCTCGAGCGGGAGCCGGCCGGTCACGTTGCTCTCGGCGTCGGCGGTGAGCAGCATGGAGAACGTGCCGACCTCCAGCCGGGCGACCAGCGCCCGGTCGTTCCGGTTGCCGCCGAGCCGCTCGCCGGCGGTCACCGGCGGCGGCCAGAGCAGCTCGAATCGCAGCCGGCCGACCGCGATCACCTGGCCGGTCGCGGGTCGCAGCTCGCGTGCCCGCGCGGCGGCGATCGCCGTCGGCAGGCGCCGCTGGACGGGCGAGCTCCACCCGGCGCCGCCGTCGACCAGCAGCCGGGGCGGGTAGCGGCGCATGACGCTCGGCGCCGCGCCCTCGTGATCGGCCTCCGCGTGCGTCAGGAACAGCGCGTCGAGGTGCTTCACGCCGGACTCCTCGAGCCGCTTGAGGATCGGGCCGTCCGGTGGTCCGGTATCCACCAGCACGGTCGTGTCTCCAAGCTGGATGAGGGTCGCGTCGCCTTGGCCAATGTCCAAGAACGAGACGACGAGCTCGTTGGGACCGGGCTGCGGCGCCCGCGCGCCGTGTTCCGATAGGCCGGCGGCCAGCGCGAGCACCACGGCCACGGCGACACCGGCCGCCACCGCGACGCGGGTGCGTCGTACCCGGCGCACGATCCAGGCGACCGCGATCGGGACGCCGAGCACGGGTGCGGCGCTCGCGTCGACCACGGACAGCGGCAACGCCGCGGTGGTCGCCGCGACCTCCTGTACGTAGACCAGCAGCGGCGCGGTCAGCGCGGAGAGCGGCGTCGCCAGTGTCGGAGCGAACTGCGCAGCGGTCGCGGCCAGCACCCCGAGCCACATGATCGGCGCAATCGCCGGCGCGGCCAGCAAGTTCGCGGGCAACGCGGCAAGCGACACCTGGCCGAAGTGCAGCGCCATCAGCGGCGCGGTGCCGATCATCGCCGCGAGCGTGATCGCCGCCGCGTCGGCAACCGCCTCCGGCAGGCGGCGCGCGAGCGCTTCGCGCAGCCGCGGCGTGCCGATGAGCAGCGCGGCCACAGCGGCGAACGACAGTTGCCAGCCTGGCTCCCCCGCCGAGCGTGGGTTGAGAACGAGCGTCGCCGCCGCCGCCAGCAGCAGCGCGTACCAGCGCCGCGTCCGGCGGCCCGCGAGCGCCGCGACAAGGCCGGCGATGCCCATCACTCCCGCGCGTTGGATCGACGGGCCGCCGCCGGCTAGCGGCACGTACAGGACGACCACGGCCGCCGAGAGCACGAGCCGCGCCTGCAGCGGCACTCCGGCCAGCGCACACGCACCGAGCACCAGCACGACCAGCAGCATCACGTTCGACCCGCTGACGGCGAGGAGGAGTGAACAAGTGTCCATAACACCCGTCGAGCCGCTTGCGGGCAGCCTCGCGCGCGTGCGCGAAAGGTGGCCAGATGGCACACAGGGTCGTTGTGGGCAGGTTTCAGGCCGGGAGCGGCCAGCACGCGGCGACCGTCCAGGCCACCCACGTCCGCAGCATGTCGAGCGCCAGCATGTTCTCGGTCGTCGCCGGGACCGGCAGCCAGCCCCACGGCGCGTGAGGCTGCTCGACCACCAACCCGCGAGCTTCGAGCCTGACCATCAGCCAGGTCCACCGGTCCTCGACCATCAGGTCAAGCGGCGTCGGCTGGCCGAACGTCATCGGTGCCCCCACGGGTCGCGGGTCCGCTCGGGTCGGGCGTAGACGCCTTCGAGCGTGCGCCTCGCCTCGACCCAGGTGTAGTCGTCGCGGCGACTCGCGGACCTCGGCGTCCGGTCCACGTACTGGCGCATCAAGCCGATCGCCTCGACCAGGCCGGTGCGGTTGTCGCGAAGCTGGCAGGCGAGCCACAGGCCGGTGTCGTTGCGGTTCCCCTCGCGCGCCCTCGCCACGGCCCGGTCAACCAGGGCGTTCGGGTCCACCGCTTCGTTCCCGGCGACGGGACTCGGCCCGTCTGCGCGCGGCTTCGCTCGCTCGGCCACGTCCTCGAACGTCACCGGCTCGGCGTCACCCGGCAGGTACAGGAACGTGCCGCGCTTGCCGCCGCGCCCCGGCATCTGCCCTGCCCACTGGATCACTCCGGCGTCCACGAGCGACCGCAGCGCGCGGTGAACCGTCTTCTTCGGCAGCCCGACGTGACGCGCCACCCACCCGCAGGCGATCGGCGCGTCCGGGCACTTCTCCGAGATATCGGCGAACTCGCGGACCCCGAACACGCGCTCGCAGAAGTCGCGGACCAGTCGCATCGGCCGCGTCGCGCCCTCCGGCAACTCCGGCAGTTCACGCCGCTCCTCCGGCCAGTCGGCCAAGAGCTTGTCGACTTCGCGCTCGTCGTCGCCGTTCGGCTCTGCGGCGTCGTTCTCGGTGTCGGTGACACTAGGGACTAGGTCCGCATAGCTTCTACCCCTTGAAGCTCTGTGCTGTGCGGATTCCTCGTTCCTAGTGTCACTCCCGGTCGTGGAGAAGATCGCGTGGTCCGCGAACCGCTGATCGACCAGCGATTCGATCGAGACGCCAGCCGACAGGGCGGCGTCGATCTCGGCGAACAGACGGTCGATCGCGTCCGGTTCGGGTTCGAGGGCGCCGGGAGGGTCGATGGTCGACCCGGTGCTGTGTTGCACTTGCTGACCTTCCGCTATGACGCGGTGCCGCCCCTGGTCCCACACCCGGCCCGGGTGGTCCCTCGCGATTCCTGCTCGCTCGGGTGAACGTCCGCTCTGTGGTCAGAGTCGCATCGGCCCCGGACAGAAAGACGAACGCCGCCCCCGAGGTCAGCTACGGGGACGGCGTTCGGAAGGTCGCGAGCATCGGGCCGGACTCTCGACGACGGTGGACGAAGCGGAACGTCCACAAGCCACAGTAGCGGCGGCGCTGGACGGAACGCTCAGCGCCAGCGTCGGCCGGGCAGCCGCTTGCCGACTCGCCGGTGCGCGGCCATCCGGTCGGTGCTCGGCGCTTTCGGCACGGTGATCGGGCGGTCGTCGCGGCCGGGTTGTTCACCGCTACCCGTGCGCCGCGAGCGACGACAGCGGTCGCAGGTGCCTCCGGGCATCGTGACCCGCGTCGAGCAACCTTCGGTGGCGCAGAGCAGCATGGCTTCGAGTTGACCACCAGCGTCGGACGGATCGTTGCGTCCGCAATCGCTTCTACGCTCTGCGGCGCATGGCTCCTCTCCGATCGCTCTACGGCGACGCCAAACCGAAGGAACTGCTCGGCCCTGTCGAGTCCGCGCTGCGGCGCATGGTCCGGCGGCTCTACACGATGGGCGTCGACCTGACGCCGGAGACCGTCGAGAGCTTCGGCGTGCTCGTCCGCCACTGGCCGGACGCGGACCCGTCAGTGGTGCGATGCGTCGACAGCGAGGATCGGGCGTGGGCGGCTCGCGAGCGTGTCGCGCGGCTGCTTGACGCGGCGTGAACCTGGCCAGAACAGACGATGTGCTCGATGTGGGCAGGTTCCCGATCGAGTTGCGCGCACGAAAAGTGCTCGGTCCAGCGATTTCAGCCCCTCGGGTGCCGGTGAGGGTGGAAGGGTGGAGAGAGGCACCGGACGCCGGGAGGGCGGCCAGGATCGCGCCGGGAGCGCCCTAGAAGGTGTTGGTCTGGACCACGCTCCGCATCGCCTGCTCGGCACGCTCCGTGTGCCCGAACTCCCGCGGACTCGACGGCCCCGCCGGGTCGCGACGACCAGGGCCGGTCAGGGCGCGAAGCTCAGCCTCCACCCGCTCGACCGTCGCCAGGTCCAGCCGGGACCGCGCCGCCTGAAGCTCCGTCAGCAACCGCTCGCGCACCGCGAGCGGCACCTACGCCGCCTCGGCCGTGCCGTCGATCGCGTCGTCCTCGACCAGCGGGCGCAGATCGACCGGGCCGAGCGCGGACTCCATCTCGGCCTTGATCGACCGGGCGTGAAGCTCCTGCAAACCGAGCTTCGTCCGGGCGGTCGGCGTCATCGCGAAGTCCTGCGCGATCCGGTGGAACAAGACGGTCGCCTCGCGCTCGATCTTCAACGCCGGATGCTCACGCAGCTGGCCGACCGATCCGCGGGTGTAGTGGCCGTACTTGGCCAGCACGCGCTGCGCCTGGCAGATGCGGTCGTACTGGACGCACAGTTGAACGAGCATCGGCCGGTCGACCCGGTCGATCATGCCGACCTCGACCAGCCGCCGAACCTCCGTCCGCCACAACTCGCGGCCATCCTCGCGCAGCACGGCGGGCGGCTCCTCGAACTCCTGAAGCTCCGGGCGGCCGGCCACCAGCAACGGCCCCTCCGGGTGGCGATCGGCTCTGTATGAGCCTTCGCGAAGGTGCTGCTCAACGGGCTTGGGCGGACGGCCACCAGGCATGACACCAGGCTAGAGCGGCCACCGGCGGCCACCCAGGACGGCCCACGGAAAACCGCTGAGTTTCGACGGACCGTCTAGAAGGGTCGGTGGTGGTGGGGGTGGATGCACGCTCTTGGGCGATGGGGGTGGGGCTGGCGAGCGTCGGCTACGTGAGGAGCGCGCTCGGCGTCGTGTCGAGCGCTCGGGCCACGGCGACGATCTCCGTCAGGTACGGGTTCGCGGTGCCGTTCTCGATCGCCTCGACCGTGCTGGTGTGGTGGCCGCGTGCTGTGCGTGCGGCTGCGGCGAGACGTTCGGCGTGGTCGGTCATCGGACCGACGAGCCTACGTGGTCTCGGCGTCGACCTCGCGCAGCGTGAGTGGCACGTCGATGCCCTGTTCGATCAGTTGGGCGGCGAACTCGACCGCGGCGGCCTTGAAGCCCGCC
>Ga0182736_1000766_pt1 | contig 41041 bp, 33 predicted proteins | sample eDN5th30CKraftBY_FD_128882 | JGI IMG/M metagenome (GOLD analysis project Ga0182736, IMG submission 128882) | Enriched backyard soil microbial communities from Emeryville, California, USA - eDNA 5th pass 30_C Kraft BY (version 2) (version 2) | ecosystem: Environmental > Terrestrial > Soil >... | reverse complement strand
CCCCAGATGTCGATCAGCTGGTCGGCATCCTGCGACTTCTGCCAGTGATAGGCGAGGTCGGCGCCGAAATAGGTCCAGCTGCCGTTCGACTTCTTGATCGGGCGATCCTGATCGTCGCCGAACCGGGTCGCCCGGAACAGCGGCAGCTCGACCGGCTCCCAATCCTCGGGCGTCTCGCCCTTCGGCGCGTCGAGCACGCCGTCGTAGACGAGGTCGTGCGCGCGCAGCCACGCCTCGGCCGCCTCGGGCTTGTGCGCCGCCTGCAACTCCGCTTCCGAAGAGAAACGGTCGTGGTGGATGCCCAGCAGCGCGAGGTCGGCCTTGATCAGCGCCATCATCGCCGCCACCGCGCGGGTGCGGAACAGGACCAGCCATGCGTCCTCCGGCTGTCCTACGAAGCGGTCGCCATATTCCGCCGCAAGCGATTGACCGACCGGGACAAGATAGTCGCCCGGGTACAGCCCCTCGGGAATGTCGCCGATCGCCTCACCCAGCGCCTCGCGGTAGCGCAGGTGCGCCGACCGGGCGAGCACGTCGACCTGTCCGCCGGCGTCGTTGACATAATATTCGCGGATCACCTTGTGCCCGACGAATTCGAGCAGGCTGGCCAGCGCGTCGCCGACCACCGCACCACGACAATGGCCCATGTGCATCGGCCCGGTCGGGTTGGCCGAGACATATTCGACGTTGACCGTGACGCCCTCGCCCATCGTCGACCGGCCGTAGCCGTCGCCGCCGGCATGGATCGCCGCCAGCTCGTCGCGCCACGTCGCATCGTCGAGCGCGAGGTTGATGAAGCCCGGCCCGGCGACCGATACCGTCGACACACCCGGCACCTTGGCCAGTTCGGCCGACAGCGCCTCCGCCAGCGCGCGCGGGTTGGTCCGGGCCGGCTTGGCCAGCACCATCGCCGCGTTGGTCGACAGATCGCCATGGCTGGGATCGCGCGGCGGCTCGACCGTCAGCGCGCGGCGTTCCAGCCCGGCGGGCAGCGTGCCGGCGGCGACCAGCGCATCGAGCGCGACGTCGAGATGGGCGGCGAAACGGGCGTAAAGGGTCATGGCAGGTCCAATGCAGAAAGTCCGCGCCGCTTAGCCGCTCGGCGCGGCCACGTCACCTGCGGTGGTCACGCGACGTCAGGCCGGCCCCTGCCACAAGGCGCGCTGGTCAGAACCCCTCGGGCAGCGCCAGTTCGCCGACGATCGCGCGATACTGGCGGATCGCATAGCGATCGGTCATCCCGGCGATGAAATCGGCGATGTGGCGGCTGTGCTCCGGCGCGTCCGTGGGCAGCCGCGTCCGCCAGTCGGCGGGCAGATGCGCGGGGTCGTCGCGATACGCCGCGAACAGCCCGCCGACCACCCGCCGCGCCACCGCCGCCGCCTCCAGCTGGCTGGGGTGATGGTAGAGATTGGCGTACATGAACCGCTTCAGCTGGCGCTCGTCCTCGCGCAGCACGGGCGAGAAGCGCGCGAGCGCGGTGCCGGCGGCGCGCACGTCGGCGATGTCGCCGATGCCGGCCGCGGCCACCGCCGCGCGCGTCTCGCCGATCAGGTCGTTGACCATCACGCCGATCTGCGACCGGATCAATTCGCGCACCAGCCGGTCCTCCGCCACGTCGGGATGGCGCGCGCGCACCGCATCCCATCCGCGCGCCACCATCGGCACCGCCAGCAGCTGATCGAGCGTCAACAGCCCGGCGCGCAGCCCGTCGTCGATGTCGTGGTTGTCATAGGCGATGTCGTCGGCCAGCGCCGCCACCTGCGCCTCCAGCGAGGGCCATGACGCCAGCTCCAGCGGAAATTCGGCGTCAGCCTCCGCCAGCGCCCAGCCGGGTCGCGCGATCGGCCCGTTATGCTTGGCCAGCCCCTCCAGCGTGTCCCACGTCAGATTGAGCCCGTCCCAGCACGGATAGGGCGAATCGAGCCGGGTCAACAGGCGCAGCGTGTGACCGTTGTGATCGAACCCGCCCTGCCCGGCCAGCGCCGCCTCCAGCGCGTCCTCCCCGGCATGGCCGAACGGCGGGTGGCCGATATCGTGCGCCAGGCACAGCGCCTCGGTCAGATCCTCGTTGAGACCCAGCGCGCGCGCGACCGTGCGGCCGATCTGCGCCACCTCCAGACTGTGGGTCAATCGGACGCGGAAATGGTCGCCGTCCGGCGCGACGAACACCTGCGTCTTGTGACGCAGCCGGCGAAAGCTGATCGAGTGGATAATACGGTCGCGGTCGCGCTGGAACGCGTCGCGCGGCCCCCTTTCCGCCGCCCCCGGTTCGGGGTGGAGCCGGCCACGGCTGCGATCGGGACAGGCCGCCCACGGCGCCAGCACGGTCATTTCGCGCCGAGCTTGTCGATCTTCTGCCCCGCCGGGCTTTGCCACGCGAACGCCGATGTGCCCTCCTTGGCCAGCAGATTGACGAAGGCGCCCGCCTCCGCCTGCGACTTGAACGGGCCGGCGAGCAGGCGGTTGGTCGCGCGCAGCGGTGTGGTCCACGCGGACTTGCCCTTGAACGCGGCAGGCGACTTGGCGGTCAGCCGCGCCCAGTCCTTGCCCAGATCGGCGGCATTGGCGCCGCCGGCGACCTGCACCCACCACCGCGCCGGCTCGGCTTTTGCCGGATCGGGCTTCTTCGGCTCCGGCTTCTTTGGCTCGGGCTTTTTCGGGTCGGGCTTCTTGGCGTCGGGTTTCGCGGGTTCCGGTTTCTTCGTGTCGGGCTTCGCCGGCTCGGGCTTCTTCGCCTCGGGCCTGGCCGGGACCGGGTCGGCCGGCTTTGACTCAGGCGGGCGCGCTACCGCCGCCGGCGGCGGTGGCGGTGGCGGAGGTGGCGGCGGAGGTGGAGGTGGCGGCGCTGGTGGAAGCACCTCCAGTTCGGACGCGGGGATGGTGATCTTCTCGACGATCGACGCCAGCACCGACGACGCCTCTGCCTGACGTTCGCGCGGCAGCGGCGCGGCGGTGGCCGGCGTGCCGAAACCGGGCGCTGGCCCGGAATCGCCCTCCGGCACAACGCGCGCGGGGGCCGGCTCCGGCTGAGGCCGCGCCGGCGCGACTGAGACGGGCGCGGGGGGCGGCGGCGGTGGCGGCGCCGGAGGCGGAGGTGACGGCGGCGGTGGCGGCGGCGGTGCCGGCGGCGGCGCATCGGCGGTCATCGCCCAACTGGTCGCCGGCGGCTTGCGTGCGGGCAAGGTGACAATCGTGGGTGCCGGCGCGGCGGCCGTTGACGGCGCCGGTGCCGGCGGACGCATCCGCTCCGTCGCCCGATTATCCGCCACCCGCGCCGGGGCGGGCGCGGGCGTCGATGCAGGGGTCGGGCTCGGTGTAGGTGCCGGCGTCGGCGTCGGTGTCGGCGCGACGGCGGCGGCCCGCGTCGTCCGATCGCGGGCGCGGCGGGTACGTGGGTCCGGTGCGGCCATCGCGGTGACGACGGGGCTGCCGGAGACGGCGGGCGGCGGCGGCGGCGCGGCGGCCACCACCGGCTCGGGCGGCAACACCCCCATTGGCGGGGCGAGCCGCGCGTCGGCGGTGCGCGCGGCGCTTGGCGTCGGCTCGCCGAAATGGACGGCAAAGGCGCGGTCGGCCGGTGCCAGCGCGGGCAGGCGGCGAAAGAATGGCCCCATCGCGGCGGCGTTGGGGAGCAGGTTGGTCGCAATCCGCTCCGCGCCCGCGCTGTCGCCGCTCATCGCCAATATCAGCGCGCGCGCGCGCCACGCCGCGCGGTCGTTGCGCCGCAACAGAGGATCGAGCAGTTCCATCGCCTCGTCGCGCCTGCCCGATATGCCCAATGACAGCGCCAGCCGCCGCACCGTCTCATCATCGCGATCGCGCTCCAGCGCGCGGCGATAGTCGCGCTGGGCATAGCCCGGTTGCCCGACCAGATCATAGGCCAGGCCACGCTGCGCGAGATGCTCGGTCATCGGCGCGCCGGCGCGTTCGGCGCGGTCATAGAATCCCAGCGCCTCGCCCGGCCGTTCGAGCAGCACCAGCGCGTCCGCCTTTCCCGCCAGTACGCGCGCGTTGCCCGGTGAAACCGCTTCGGCGCGATCGAAGAAACGCATCGCCGCTTCGGGATCGGCCAGCTTGACGCTGAGTTCCCCCGCCGCGAGCAGCGCGCCAACGTTGCGCGGATTGGCCGCGAGCAGGCGGATCTGCGCCGCCAGCGCATCGGCGTTGGGCGTCGGCGGTGGCACCACCTCCTGCCCCGCGCGCACCGCCGGTGATGTCGTCAGGGCCACGGCGGACAAGCCGACCCGCAGAAGCGTCGAAAACCTCATATCCGCCCCCGGATCAGGCCGCCGGCCGTTGAACCGGCGATGACCATGCGCCGCCGCGTCGACCGGACGTGCCGGACCGGCGACGAGCCGGCCCGACGCGCCTCACGTCACTGATTGTTCTGGCGGTGGAGGAAGCGCGGGATATCGGGCTGGTCGCGTTCCTCCGCGCCGTCGTCGGCCTTGCCGCCGCGGCCGGACATGCGCTCGAACAGCGTGCCGCCCGAGCGCGCCTTCGTCTGTTCCAGCGGTGCCGCTTCCGGCTGCTCGTCGGACAGCCCGGTCAGCCAGCGACGGCGGATCGAGGGTTCCGGCTGCGGCTCCGCGACCCGCGCGATGGTCGGCTCCGGCTCGTCATCGACCTGCGATTCGGCGCCGAGCACCAGCTCGTCCTCCTCCGGCTCGCCGATCGGCAGCGTTGCCGCCGGGGCTTCCGGCTCCGGCGCGGCGACCGGCTCGGGCGCAGCCTCGAACGCGGGCGCCTCGGCTTCGGATGCCGTCGCGACCGGCGCGGCGGGCGCCGGATCGGCGCGGCGCGATGCGTTGAACGAGAACACGCGCGGCGCTTCGACGGGCGTCGGGATCGCCGCGCCTTCCGGGTCCGCCTCGATGCCGGTGGCGACCACCGACACGCGGATCTTGCCCTCCAGATCCTGGTTGAACGCCGAACCCCAGATGATGTTGGCGTCGGGGTCGACCAGCTCGCGAATGTGGTTCGCGGCCTCATCGACCTCGAGCAGGCGCATGTCCTCGCCGCCGGTGATCGACACGATCACGCCCTTCGCGCCGCGCATCGACACGCCGTCCAGCAGCGGGTTGGCGATCGCCTTCTGCGCCGCCTCGATCGCGCGGCTGTCGCCGCTCGCCTCGCCGGTGCCCATCATCGCCTTGCCCATCTCCTGCATCACCGAACGGACGTCGGCGAAGTCGAGGTTGATCAGGCCGGGCATCACCATCAGGTCGGTGATGCCGCGCACGCCCTGTTGCAGCACCTCGTCGGCCAGCTCGAACGCTTCCTTGAAGGTGGTGTTGGCGTTGGCGATCAGGAACAGATTCTGGTTGGGAATGACGATCAGCGTATCGACGTACTTCTGAAGCTCCTCGATCCCCGCCTCGGCCGATTGCGCGCGGCGCTTGCCCTCGAACGCGAACGGCTTGGTCACCACGCCGACGGTCAGGATGCCCATGTCGCGCGCGACCTTGGCGATCACCGGCGCGGCGCCGGTGCCCGTGCCGCCGCCCATGCCGGCCGCCAGGAAGCACATGTGCGCGCCTTCCAGCGCCTTTTGCACATGCTCGATCGTCTCTTCCGCCGCCGCGCGGCCGATCTCGGGCCGTGATCCCGCGCCCAGACCCTGGGTGATCTTCGCGCCCAGCTGGATGCGCTGCGGCGCCGACGATTGCTTCAGCGCCTGTGAATCGGTGTTGGCGACGAGGAACTCCACGCCCTGCACTTCTGCCCGGATCATGTTGGCGATGGCGTTGCCGCCGGCGCCGCCGACACCGATCACCGAAATGCGGGGGGTCAGTTCATCCACTTCGGGCGGAAGGAATTCGATACTCATCGCCTGGTCTCCTCGAGCCTTCAACACCGGCCCTAAATCATCGAATGTTTTGCACGATCCGCCTGCCCGCGCCTAGCGCAAAGTCATGCGGCGGTCGCAAATCCTTAATAATTCGCCTTGAACGCCGCCATCAGCCTGCCAAAGATCGCCGGACCCTTTTGCCGCACCACCGTCTGACCGCGCGATGGCTCGATCGAACGCAGGTCGACGGGGTCCGACGCGGCAAAGGCCGCCAGCCCGGCCAGCGTCGCGAACGCCGGCCCCGAATGCGCGTCGGGCAGCGCCGACAGCCCGCGCGGCCGGCCGACCCGCACCGTGCAGCCCAACGCCTGCTGGGCATAGTCGGCGATCCCACGCAGCTCCGCCCCGCCGCCGGTCAGCACCAGTTGTCGCCCGACCGGATCGGCGAAATCGAGCCGCTTCAGCTCGCGCTGCACCTCGCCCATCAGCCGTTCCAGCCGTGCGCGGATCACGGTGTTGAGCTGGGCGCGGGTGATGCGCGATCCTTCCGCCCCGCCCTCATGGCTCACCGGCGCGACGTCGATCATCTCGTGATGGTCGCGCGGGCTCATGTTGGCCGATCCGTGGAAGCACTTCATACGCTCCGCCTGCGCGCGGCGCGTGCCGAACGCGGAGGCGATGTCGTCGGTGATGTCGGCCGCGCCCATGCCGATCGAGGCCAGGCTGGCCAGCACGCCTTCGCGGAATACGCTGACGTTGGTCACGCCGGCGCCGATCTCGACCAGCGCGACGCCCAGCTCGCGCTCCTCCTCGCTCAGGCAGGCGAGGCCTGTGGCCACCGGTGCGGCGATGATCGAGCGCACCTCCAGATGCGCCGAACGCACGCACAGGTCGAGGTTGCGCACCGGCGAACCGTCGGTGGCGACGACATGGATGTCGACCCCCAGCCGGTCGGCGTGCAGCCCCAGCGGGCGCTTGACCCCGCCCAGCCCGTCGAGCGTGTAGCGCGTCGGCTGCGCGTGGAGCACCATCCGCCCGCTGGGATCGATCGCGTCGCGCCCGGCCTTCAGCAGGTCGTCGACGTCGCCCTGTTCGACGCGGTGGCCGCCCAGGTCGACCTCGAGCTTCAGGATGTCGGACACCAGCCCGCCCGCGGAAAAGCTGACCCACACATCCTCGATGTTGGTGCCGGCGATGCGTTCCGCCTGCTCCACCGCCTCGCGCACCGCCGCCTCGGTCGCCACCATGTCGGCGATATAGCCGCGCCGTACGCCCCGGCTCTCGCGCTGGCCGGTGCCCAGCACCACCAGTTCGCCGCCGTCGCCCTTTTGCGCGATCAACGCCGACACCTTCGACGATCCGATGTCGAGCGCGGTGATCAATCCTTCCGGTCCGGTCTTTGCCATGCCCCTAGCCCCCTATTGTCCCACCGCGGCGGTTTGTGCCGCCGGTCGATTGTCCTGCTTCCCCGGCAGCAACACCATGCGATCGGCGTTGCGCATATCGAAACGAAGATAGCCGCGCCCCAGCAGGCGGTCGCGTGCCTCCATCTCGGCGAACTTGCCCAGCGCGCGCGCCGACGGCATCGCGCCTTCGGGCAGCATCAGCCGTTCACCGCTGGCAAAGGTCAGGTCCCAGCGCCGGTCCCCGACCCAGGTCGCCGCCTTCACCTTCCCTTTCAGGGCCGGCGCGGCGGTCATCAGCGTCTGATAGGCCGGCTCCTGCGCGTTCGCCCCGTCACCGATCACCAGCGGCAGGCGCGGCATCGCCTGCGGATCGACCGGCTCCAGGATCTTGCCGGCGGCGTCGATCAGCATCAACTGGCCCTGGCTCTGCCAGATCGCCGCCGGCTCGCGCTCGACGATGTCGATCGCCAGCGTATTGGGCAGCCGGCGGGAAACGCGGGCGTCGGCGATCCAGCCATAATCGAGCAACCGGTCGCGCACCCGCTCCAGGTCGACCAGCGGCATCGCGCGCGATTGCTGGTCGGTGGCGACCGCATAGACCGACAGCCGGTCCATTCGGTTCAGTCCGGTGATTTCGATCTGCTCGACGCGGAAACCGGCGCGGCCGACACCCTCCGCCATCGCCGCGCCGACCATGCCGGGAATGCCCAGCCACGTCGCCATCGCCAGCAATACCGCCAGCGCCGCCGCGAACATCCCCCAGCCGGTCCAGCGGCGCAGCGTCTCCTCGCTCACCGGGATCGCGGCGACGGTGCGGTCGAGCAGGCCGACCTTCTTCACCGGCTTGCGGTGCTGCTGCGGGCGGCGCTTCAGGTTGCGGCGGGCGGGCGCGCGGCTCATGGCGTCGCGTCCTTCATCGCCTCGTCGACGATGATCTGGACCAGCTCGGGATAGCTGATCCCCAGGTGGCGCGCCTGTTCGGGCACCAGGCTGAGCGGGGTCATCCCCGGCTGGGTGTTGACCTCCAGCAGGAACAGCCCGGCAAGGCCCTGTTCGTCGTCCCAGCGGAAATCGGCCCGCGAACAGCCCTTGCACCCCAGCAGCCGATGCGCCTTCAGCGCCAGCGTCATGCACGCCTCGGCAATCTCCCCGGGCACCGGCGCGGGGAAGATGTGGTCGGTCAGCCCGTCGGTATATTTGGCGTCGTAATCGTAGAATCCGCTCTTGGGGCGCAGTTCGGTGACGCCCAGCGCGCGGTCGCCCAGCACGGCGGTGGTCAGCTCGCGCCCGCGGATGAACGGCTCGGCGAGCAGCTCGTCGAATTCCTGCCACGGCCCGCGCACGTCGCGGCCGATGGGGTTGCCGTAATTGCCCTCGACGGTGACGATCGCGACGCCGACCGACGAGCCTTCGTTGACCGGCTTCAGCACATAGGGGCGCGGCAGCGGATCGCGCTGGTGCAGGTCTTCGGTGCGCACCATATGCCCGCCCGGCATCGGTACGCCGTGCGGCACCAGCGCCTGCTTGGTCAGCTGTTTGTCGATCGCGATGACCGAGGTGACCAGCCCCGAATGGGTGTATTTCAGCCCCATCAGGTCGAGCATCCCCTGCACCGTGCCGTCCTCGCCCGGCGTGCCGTGCAGCGCGTTGAACACCACGTCCGGCTTGGCCTCGGCCAGCCGCAGCGCGACGTCGCGGCCCATGTCGATCCGGGTGACGCGATGGCCCAGGCTCTCCAGCGCGTCGGCGATGCCCGTGCCGGACGACAGCGACACCTCGCGCTCGGCGGACCAGCCGCCCATCAGCACGGCGATGTGGAGGGGCGTTACGCTCACAGATGATCTCCGTCGTTCCCGCACAGGCAGGAATCGGTTGCCGCCGTCGGCGCGGTTCTTTCGCGCGGCCAGCCGGAACGGCTTCCCGCCTGCGCGGGGATGACGGCAAAGAGGCGCGGGACGCTCATTTCGCCACCCCCACGCGCTGGATTTCCCACTCGAGCGTCACGCCCGAATCCGCCTTCACCCGCTCCCGCACGTCTTCGCCCAGCGCCTCGATATCGGCGCTGGTCGCCTCGCCCAGATTGAGCAGGAAGTTGCAGTGCTTCTCGCTGACCTGCGCGTCGCCGCGCCGCAATCCGCGGCAACCGGCGGCGTCGATCAGCGCCCAGGCCTTCTGCCCGTCCGGATTCTTGAAGGTCGATCCGCCGGTGCGGCTGCGCAGCGGCTGCGACGCCTCGCGCTCGGCGGCGATGCGGTCCATCTCCGCGCCGATGGTGCCGGGATCGCCCGGCGCGCCCTTGAACAGCGCCTCGACCACCACCGCGCCCGCCGGGACGGCGGAGTGCCGATAGGTGTAGCCCAGCCGCTCGGCCGGCCACGTCTCGATATCGCCGTCGCGGGTCACCACCGTCGCCTCGACCAATATGTCGCTGACGTCGCGGCCATAGGCGCCCGCGTTCATCCGCACCGCGCCGCCGACCGTGCCGGGGATGCCGCGCAGGAATTCCAGTCCGGCGATGCCGGCATCGCGCGCCGCGCTGGCGACGGTGATCCCCATCGCCGCGCCGCCGGCCCGCACGGTGTCGTCCGGCTCGACCGATACCTTCGCCATGGCCTTGGGCAGCCGTACCACCACGCCCGGCACGCCGCCGTCGCGCACGATCAGGTTCGATCCGACGCCGACCGGCAGCACCGGCACATCGGGATCGAGCGCCGCCAGGAACGCCGCCAGCGACGCCACGTCGTCGGGCCGCACCAGCCACTCGGCCGGCCCGCCGGTGCGGAACCAGATGAAATCGGCCAGGCTGCCGTGCTGTTCGATCGACCCGCGCAGCGGCGGCAGCGCGTAGCACACCGCGCTCATTTCCAGCCCCACAGCCCGGCCCAGGCCTTCCACGCCTTCAGGTTCGCCTCGGCGGCCTTTTGCGTCACTTCCTGCGCCGCCGCGACCTGCCTGCCGGCGTCGAGCATCTTCTGCGCGGCGTCCAGCCGCGCCTTCTGCGCGTGAAGGATCTCGCGCTGCATCGCCATCGCGGTGGAGAAGAAATCGCTCATGCCGCGCGCACCTTCTCGATCGCGTCGGGCAATCCGGCGGCCCATTTGGTGATGTCGCCCGCGCCCAGGCAGATCACCTGGTCGCCCGCCGCGACCTCGACCGCCAGCCGCGCGGCCAGATCGTCCGAATCGGCGACCGCATCGACCGCGCGATGCCCGCGCCGCTTCAAACCCTCGACCAGCGCTGCCGCGTCGACGCCCTCGATCGGCGCCTCGCCCGCCGGATAGACCGGGGCGACATAGACCATGTCGGCGTCGTTGAACGCGCCCTGGAACTCGTCCATCAGGTCGCGCAGCCGGGTGAACCGGTGCGGCTGCACCACCGCGATCACCCGCCCCTGCGCGCTCTCCCGCGCCGCCGCCAGCACCGCCCGGATCTCTACCGGGTGGTGACCGTAATCGTCGATGATGGTCGCGCCGTTGGCGCTGCCCACCTTGGTGAAGCGCCGCTTGACCCCGGCGAACTTGGCAAAGCCGCGCTGGATGGTGGCGTCGTCGATCCCCAGCTCCAGCGCGACGCCGATCGCGGCCAGCGCGTTCTGGACGTTGTGGCGCCCGGGCATCGGCAAATCGACATTCTCGATCGATCGGGTCGTGCCGTCACGGTGGCGCACGATCGTCTCGAACCGGTTGCCACCAGGATAGGGGGTGACGTTGACCCCGCGCACGTCGGCGCTGGCGGCGAACCCATAGGTGACGATGCGCCGGTCGCGCACGCGCGGGATGATCGCCTGCACCTCCGGGTGGTCGAGGCACAGCAGCGCCGCGCCGTAGAACGGCACATTCTCGACGAACTCGACGAAGGCGTCCTTCACGGTATCGAAATCGCCGTAATGATCGAGGTGCTCGGGGTCGATGTTGGTGACCACCGCGATCGTGCCGTCCAGCCGCAGGAAGCTGCCGTCGCTCTCATCGGCTTCGACCACCATCCACTCGCTGTCGCCCAGCCGGGCGTTCGATCCATACTGGTTGATGATGCCGCCGTTGATCACGGTCGGGTCGACCCCGCCCGCGTCGAGCAGCGCCGCCACCATCGACGTGGTGGTGGTCTTGCCGTGGGTGCCGGCGACCGCGACGGTCGATTTCAGCCGCATCAGCTCGGCCAGCATCTCCGCACGGCGCACCACCGGGATGCGCTGGCTCAGCGCCGCCTCGACCTCGGGATTGCCGCGCTTGATCGCGGTTGAGGTCACCACGACGGCGACGTCGGTGACGTTCTCGGCGGCGTGGCCGATCGACACCGCGATGCCGCGATCGCGCAGGCCCTGCACGACATAGCCGTCGGCGACGTCCGATCCCTGCACCTTGTAGCCCAGGTTGTGCATCACCTCGGCGATGCCCGACATGCCGATCCCGCCGATGCCGACGAAATGGATCACGCCGATATCGGTCGCGACGCCCTTCATGCCAGTCCCTCCACCAGATCGGCCAGGTCGCGCGCCGCGTCGGGCCGTCCGCAGCTTCGCGCCAGCGCCGCCGCGTTGGCCAGCCCCTGCGGATTCAGCCCCAGCTTCTGCATCTGTTTGGCCAGTTCGGCCGGGTTGAACTGCGATTGCTGGATCGTCCGCGCGCCACCCGCCCGCGTGATCTCGCGCGCGTTCGCAGTCTGGTGGTCGTCGGTAGCGCTGGGCAGCGGCACCAGAATCGCCGGGCGCCCGGCCGCGGTCAGCTCGGCGATGGTTGATGCACCCGCGCGCGCGATCACCAGGTGCGCCCACGCGAGATGCTCGGGCAGGTCGGGCAGATAGGTGGCGATCTCCGCCGGGATGCCGTGCTCGGCATATTTGGCGCGGACCTGCTCGATATCCTCCAGCCGCGCCTGATGCGTCACTTGCAACCGGCGGCGGAAATGGATCGGCAGCAGCGCCAGGCCGTCGGGCACCACCTGGCTCAGCACCGTCGCGCCCTGGCTTCCGCCGGTCACCAGCACGCGAAAGATGCCGTCCTCCTCCAGCACCGGATAGGTTCGCTCGCGGATGTCGAGGATCGCCTGCCGCACCGGGTTGCCGACCAGATGCGTCTTGCCGCGCCACCCGTCCTTCAGCCGCGCGACGTCGGCGTAGGAGGTGGCGATCGCGGCGGCGCGCCCGGCGACGAAGCGGTTGACCCGGCCCAGCACCGCATTCTGTTCATGGATCACCGCCGGCACCCCGGTGGCAAAGGCGGCGAGCATCGCGGGAAAGGCGGGATAGCCGCCGAAGCCGATCACCGCCGACGGCGCGAAATCGCGGTAGAAGTCGATCGCCTGCGCGCGGCCGGCCCACATGTGCCGCGCCGCCCTGGCCCAGCCGATCGGCCCGCCCGCCAGCCGCCCGGCCGGCAGCACATGCGTCTGCACCCCGTCGAACAGGCCGGGAAAGCGCACCCCGCGCTCGTCGCTGACCAGCGCGACGCGGTGCCCGCGCGCCGCCAGCTCGGCCGCCAGCGCGGCGGCCGGGACCATGTGGCCGCCGGTCCCCCCCGCCGCCAGAACATATTGCCGCTCGATTGCCATTCCCGATCCTACCTCACGATATAGGGCGAGCGGGTGAGATACGGGTTGCGGCGCGTAAACGCGAGCAGCAGCCCCATGCCCAGCGACAGCGCGATCATCGACGATCCGCCATAGCTGATGAACGGCAGCGTCATCCCCTTCGACGGGGCCAGCCCGGTGTTGACCGCCATGTTGATCGTCGCCTGCACGCCGAACTGCGCGGCGAGGCCCGACGCGGCGAGCAGGCGGAACGCATCCTCCTCGTCCAGCAGCTTGACGAACACCCGCACCACGATCGCCAGGAACAATACCGCGATGATCGCGCAGGCGAGCAGCCCGAACTCCTCGCCCACCACCGAATAGATATAGTCGGTGTGCGCTTCGGGCAGTTTGAACTTGACCGCGCCGCCGCCCGGGCCGGTGCCGGCGAACCCGCCGGCGGTCAGCGTCGCATGGGCCATGTCGGTCTGGTAATGGTCGGTCCCCGCGCCCTCGCGGTCGGGGAACAGGAAATTGTCGATGCGGATGCGCGCGGTCGGATAAAACAGATAGGCTGACACCACGCCAGCCACCCCGGCGGCCCCCAGCGCGCCGATCGCCTTGGGCGACACGCCGGAAATCATCAGCAGCAGCACCCACACGCTGGAAAACACGATGGTCTGGCCGAAATCGGGCTGGAGCATCAGCAGCGCCGCGATCGTCGCGGTCAGCGCGCCGGTGATCCACAGCATCGGCAGATCGGGGTCGCGCGCGCGCAGCGACAGCAGCCACGCCGTCGTGACGATGAACATCGGCTTCAGGAATTCGGACGGCTGGAACTGCGCGATGCCGACGCCGATCCAGCGCCGCGCGCCGTTGACGTTGACCCCGACCACCGGCACCGCCACCAGCAGCACCAGGAACACCGCCGTCCCCGCGATCGCCAGCCGCCGCGCGACCGTGGTCGGCAGCATCGACACCACCAGCAGCACCGGGATCGACAGCGCCACCCATCCCGCCTGCCGCCAGAAATAATACATCGCCGGCACCTGATGCGCTCCGTCGGAATAGCGCACCGCCGACGCCGGGCTGGCGGCGGCGACCGCGACCAGCCCGATCGCGATCAGCAGAAAGACGAGGAACAGCAGCACGCGGTCGAGTTCCCAGAACCAGATCGCGATCGGCCCCTGATTGCCCCGGCCGAACCGTTCCTCCATCCGGCCGCGCAGCCCCTTGGCCGGCGTGGGTCGCGCGATCTCGGTCATGCCAGCGCCTCCACGGCAGCGCGAAAGGCGCGGCCCCGCGCCTCGTAATCGGTGAACTGGTCGAACGACGCGCAGGCCGGCGACAGCAACACCGTCTCCCCCGGCTGCGCGCGCGCGGCGGCGGCGGCGACGGCGGCATCCAGCGTGCCGCTGTCCTCCACCGGCATGTGCGGCGCCAGCAGCCGCGCAAACATCGCCCCCGCCTCGCCGATCGTATAGGCACGCGCGACATGACCGAAGTGCGGGACACAGGCGTCCAGCTCGTCGGTCTTGGCCTTGCCGCCCAGAATCCAGTGAATCCGATCGAACGCCGCCAGCGCCGGCGCGGTCGATGTCGGGTTGGTCGCCTTGCTGTCGTTGACGAAGGTCACCCCGCCCCGCACCGCGATCCGCTCCATGCGGTGCGGCAGGCCGGGAAAGCTCGCCAGCCCCGCGTCGATCGCCGCGTTGCCGATGCCCAGCGCCTCGCACGCGGCGATGGCGGCGAGCGCGTTCTGCGCGTTGTGCGGCCCCTGCAACGCCGGCCAGCGCGACTGGTCCATGCACACGCCGGGGGCGATCTTCGTCACATCCCCGGCACGCCCGCCGCGCGCGATCTGCCGGGCGATCGCTGCCGAAGGCTCGTCGCCGATGCCGATGATCGCCGCGTGTCCCGCCGATTGCATCGCGAACAGCCGCGCCTTGGACGCGGCATAGCCGTCGAACCCGTCATAGCGGTCGAGATGGTCGGGCGTGATGTTGAGCAGCACCGCGACGTCGCAGTCGAGGCTGTGGGTCAGGTCGATCTGGTAGCTCGACAGCTCGAGCACGTAGACGCCCCCCTCCGGCAGCGGCGCCTGCCCAAGGATCGGCAAGCCGATGTTGCCGCCCAGCCGCGCCGGCAGCCCGGCGGCCTCGCAAATATGGTGGATCAGCGCGGTGGTGGTCGACTTGCCGTTGGTGCCGGTGATGCCGACCACCCGGTGCGACGGCAGGTCGCCGCGCGCCTGTGCGAACAGCTCGATGTCGCCGATCACCGGAACGCCGGCGTCGCGCGCCTTCGCCGCGATCGGGTGCCGGTTGAGCGGCACCCCCGGCGACACCACGACACCGGCGAAGCCAGTGAGATTGATCGTTAGCGGATCGGCAAACTGGAGGGATACCCGATCCAGTCCTGCCGAGAGTTCCTGAACGACATCGACAAGATCTTCACGCGTCGCTTCGTTCGCATCCCACGCCGTCACCTCCGCCCCGCTCGCCAGCAGCGCCTCGACCGTCGCCGCGCCCGAGCGCGCCAGCCCGAGCACCGCATAGCGTTTGCCGCGCCAGGACGGGCTGGTGATCACCGCAGCTTCAGCGTCGACAGACCGGCCAGCGCCAGTACCAGCGCGATGATCCAGAACCGGATCACCACGGTCGGCTCGCTCCAGCCCAGTTGCTCGAAATGATGGTGGATCGGCGCCATCTTGAACACGCGCTTGCCGGTGCGCTTGTAGAAGAACACCTGGATGATGACGCTCATCGCCTCGACCACGAACAGCCCGCCGATGATCCCCAGCACGATCTCATGATGCGCGACCACCGCAATCGTGCCGAGCGCGCCGCCCAGCGCCAGGCTGCCGGTGTCGCCCATGAACACCGCCGCCGGCGGCGCGTTGAACCACAGGAACGCCAGCCCCGCGCCGACGATAGCGCCGCAGAAGATGGCGAGGTCGCCCGCCCCCGGCACGTGCGGAATGCCCAGGTACACCGCATATTTGGCGTTGCCGGCGAGATAGGCGATGATCATGAACGCGACGCAGGCGATGATCACCGGCATCGTCGCGAGGCCGTCCAGCCCGTCGGTCAGGTTCACCGCGTTGCCGAACGCGACGATCGTGAACGCCGCGAACAGGATGTAGAAATAGCCGAGATCGATCGAGAAATTAGACACGAACGGCACGTACAGGTGCGTGCCGTTGCCGCGCGTGATCAGGTACGCCGCCGCCCCGGCAATGACGAATTCGCCGATCAGCCGCACCCGGCCGGAAACCCCTGCGGTGCTCGCCTTGCGCACCTTGTCATAATCGTCGAGGAATCCGATCAGGCCAAATCCGAGCGTGACGAACAGGCACGCCCAGACATAGGCGCTCGACAGGTCCATCCACAGCAGGATCGACATCGTCATCGCGGTCAGGATCATCAGCCCGCCCATCGTCGGCGTGCCGCGCTTCGACAGGTGGCTCTGCGGGCCGTCGGTGCGGATCGGCTGTCCCTTGCCCTGGCGGACGCGCAGCCAGCCGATGAAGCGCGGGCCGATAATCAGCCCCAGCACCAGCGCGGTAGCCACCGCCGCGCCCGACCGGAAGCTCAGATAGCGCAGGAGGTTCAGCGCCCCCGGGAAGCCGAGCATCTCGGCGATCCAGTATAACATCAGCCCCCTGCCCCGATTGCGTGTTTGGCCAGCGCCGCGACCACCGCGGCCAGCCCGATCCCGTTGGAACCCTTGACGAGAACCGCGTCGCCCGGCGTCAATTCCGCGATCAGGCGGTCGCGCGCGGCGGCGGCGTCGGCCACATGGACGAAATCGATCCGCCCCTCAAGCGCCCGCGCCAGCGGCGCCATCTCCTCGCCCACCAATATGGCGCGGGAAATGCCCGCTTCGCCGATCGGGTCGGCCAGCGCGGCGTGATAGGCGTCGCTCTGCTCGCCCAGCTCGCGCATCCCGCCCAGCACCGCGACGCGCCGGCCCGGCTCGCGGCCCAGTACCTCCAGCGTCGCGCGCATCGACGTCGGGTTGGCGTTGTAGCTCTCGTCGATCACCAGCGCGGTGCCGTCGGCCACCGCCACCTCGAACCGCGCGCCGCGCCCGGGCAGGCCGGGCAGTTCGCCCAGCGCGAGCCCGGCCAGCCCCAGGTCGCCGCCCGCCGCCTCGACGGCGGCGATCACCGCCAACGCGTTAGAGACCCAGTGGTCGCCCGGCTGGGCGATCGTAAAGCTCAACTCGCGCTCACCCAGCACCGCGCTGACGAACGTTCCGCCGTTCGCCACCGGCATCACCTCCACCGCGTGGACGTCGGCGTCCGCGTCGCGGCCGAAGGTGACGATTCGGCCGGCATGGGGGCGGGCGTGGGCGATTAGCCGATCGCGGTGCGGGCTGTCATAGGGGATGATCGCGGTGCCGCCGGGCTCCAGCCCCTGAAAGATCTCGCCCTTGGCATCGGCGATCGCGCTCTCGTCGGGGAAGAATTCGGTGTGGGCCGGGGCGATCGCAGTGACGATGGCGATGTGCGGGCGCACCATCGCGGTCAGCGCGGTCAGCTCGCCGGGGTGGTTCATCCCCATCTCGAACACGCCGAACCGGCTGGCGGCGGGCATCCGCGCCAGGCTGAGCGGCACGCCGGTGTGGTTGTTGTAGCTTTTCACCGACCGATGCACCGCGCGCGGATGGGCGCGGGCGAGCGCGGCGGCCAGCGCCTCCTTGGTCCCGGTCTTGCCGACCGATCCGGTGACGCCGATGATCGTGGCGCGGGTCCGCGCCCGTGCCGCGCGCGCCAGCGCCTCCAGCCCGGCCATGGTGTCGCCGACGCGGACATGGGGGTGGTCGGTCCCGCCGCTGACCAGCGCGCCGGCCGCGCCCTGCCGGAACGCCTGGTCGAGGAAGCGGTGCCCGTCGGTGGTCTCGCCGGTCAGCGCGACGAACAGGTCGCCCGGCCCGACCTCACGCGAATCGAACGCGACTCCGGTGACGGCGAAGTCGCCGCAGACGCTGCCCCCGGTCGCGTCGGCGATGGCGGCGGAGGTCCACAGCGGCGTCATGCCGCGCACTCGCGCGCGACCGCCACGTCGTCGAACGGCAGCACCCGGTCGCCGACGATCTGCCCCTGCTCATGCCCCTTGCCGGCGATCAGCACGATGTCCTCCGCCCCGGCCTCGGCAACGGCGTGGGCGATGGCGGCGCGGCGATCGCCGACCTCCAGCGCGTCGGGAGCGCCGGTCAGGATCGCGGCGCGAATCGCGGCAGGGTCTTCGCTGCGCGGATTGTCGTCGGTGACGATCACCAGATCGGCGTGGGCCACCGCCACCGCGCCCATTTCCTCGCGCTTGCCGACGTCGCGATCGCCGCCGGCGCCGAACGCGACGATCAGCCGCCCGGCGGTGTGCGGCTTCAGCGCGGCGATCGCCGCCTCCAGCGCGTCGGGGGTGTGCGCGTAATCGACATAGACGGGCGCGCCGGTGCGCGTGATCGCCGCGCGCTCCAGCCGTCCGCGCACCGGCGCCAGCCGCGCGAGATTGGCCAGCGTGGTGGCGACATCACCGCCGGTCGCGATCACCAGCCCGGCGGCGGTGAGCGCGTTGGCCGCCTGATAGGCGCCGATCAGCGGCAGCGTCACCCGGTACTCGCGCCCCTCCGCCGCGACCGTCAGCGTTTGCCCCAGCAGCGTCGGATCGCGCCCGACCAGCCGCAGCGTGTCGCCATGCTCGCCGACGGTGACCAACTTCAGGCCGCGCGTCCGCGCCAGATCGACCACGCGTTCGGCGTGCTGGTCGTCGGCCCAGATCACCGCGGTGCCGTCGCCATCGACCACTTCGGAGAACAGCCGCAGCTTGGCGGTGAAATAGGCGGCCATGTCGCCATGATAGTCGAGGTGGTCGCGGCTGAGGTTGGTGAAGGCGGCGGCGCGCACCGGCAGCCCTTCGGTGCGGTATTGCGACAGGCCGTGGCTCGACGCCTCGAACGCCAGATGCGTCACGCCCTCGCGCGCCAGCCCGGCGACGTTGGCGAGGAAGGTGACGACGTCGGGCGTGGTCAGCCCGGTGGTCACCCGGTCGTCGGCGGTGGTGACGCCCAGCGTACCGATCGACGCCGCGTGGAATCCGGCCATCCGCCACAATTGCCGCGTCAGCTCGACGGTGGATGTCTTGCCGTTGGTGCCGGTGACCGCCACCGCCGTCGCGGGGAACGGCGCAAAGAACTGCGCCGCGATCCGCGCGAACCGCTCGCGCGGGTAGCTGTCGGCGATATGCGCCGCGCCGACGACGTGCGCTTCGGGCCGTGCCACCACCGCGATCGCGCCGCTGGCGATGGCCTGCGCGATGAAATCCTCGCCATTGACGCGCGCGCCCTGGAACGCGCCGAACACGGTGCCCGGCGCGACCTTGCGGTGATCGATGGCAAAGCCGGTGACGGTCGCCTGCTCGCCGCCCCCGGTCAGCTCGCCCAGCCTCACTCGGCCAGACTCGGCTTTTCGCCCGGCGCGCGCCAGATCAGCGGCACCAGATCGGAGACGTCGACGTCGCGGTGCATGTCCGGCTGTACGCCCAGCAGCGGGCCGGTGCGCATGATCAGGCGGCTCACCACCGGCGCCGCGGTCCACGCGGCAGTGGTCAGGCCAAAGGATTCGGCATTGCCGATGGGCGAATCGAGCATCGCGATCACCACATAGCGTGGTGCGTCCATCGGGAAAGCCGCCGCGAACGTCGATACGTTGACATGTTTCGAATATCCGCCCGCGCCGGGCTTCTCCGCGGTGCCGGTCTTGCCGCCGACGCGGTATCCCGGCGCCTCGCCCTTGCGCCCGGTGCCGTCGAGCACGACCAGCCGCAACAGCTGACGCATCCGCGCGCTGGTCGCCTCGGAGATGACGCGGCGGCCCGCGGGGGCGTGGCCCGGCTCGACCTTCAACAGCGTCGCCGGGCGCCACACGCCGCCGTTGACCAGGGCGGCATAGGCGCTGGCCAGGTGCAGCGGCGTCACCGCGATGCCGTGGCCATAGGCGGTGGTCATCGTCGTGGTGCGCGCCCAGAAACGCGGCCACAACGGGTGGGCCTTCTCGATCTCGATGTCCGGCGACGTGTCGAAACCCAGCTTGCGGAACATCGCCGCCAGCTTTTCCTCGCCCATCTCGTCGGCGATCCGTGCGGTCGCGATGTTCGACGAATGGATCAGCGTCTCGGGAATGTTGAGCCAGCGGTTCTGCGCATGGTCGTCACGGATCTTGAACCGCCCGACCTGAAGCGGCGCGGTCGCGTCGAACCGCCGCGCCATCGACGTCACGGTGCCGGTATCGATCGCCGCCGCCATCGCGATCGGCTTGAACGCCGATCCCAGCTCGTAGACGCTCTGGGTGACGGTGTTGAGCAGCGCGCCCTCGCCGGTGCGGACCTTGTTCGGGTTGAACGTCGGCAGCGACGACATCGCCATCACCTCGCCCGTCCGCACGTCGAGCACCACGCCCGCCGCGCCCTTGGCCTGGAACGATGCCATCGCGCGGCCCAGCTCGCTTTCCAGCGCGCCCTGCACGCGCAGGTCCAGCGACAGCGCCATCGGGGTCGATCGCAGCGCCGGATTGGTCAGCCGCGCGTCGAGCGCCTTCTCCATGCCGCGCACGCCGTGGCGCTCGGCGTTGAGATAGCCCAGCGCCTGCGCCGCCAGCGCCGATTGCGGATAGAGCCGCTCCGGTTCGCGGGCAAAGGTGATGCCCGGCTCGCCCAGCGCGTTCACCGCCGTCACCAGCTCGGGCATCGCGCGATGCTTGAGGTAGGTGAACGGCGCGTCCATCGTCAGCAGCCGGTAGTAATAGCCCGCGCCCTGTTCGGGCATCAGCGCGGCGAGCCGATTGGCGAGGTCGACCCGGTCGCCGATGATGTTGCGCGGCTGCACGCCGATCGACCAGGCGTCGATCGTCCGCGCCAGCGGCGCGCCGTTGCGGTCGACGATGTCGCCGCGCAGCGGCACCAGCGCCGCCGCCGCGTCGCGCGTCGTCGCCGGCTCCGCCGACAGCGCCAGCCAGCCGAGCCGCCCGACGATCAGCATCGTCGAGAACGCGAACAACAGCATCAGGATCATCAGGCGCACCTGCGCCACCGCGACCAGCGAATGCCGGCCACCGTCCCGCCGGCGATCCGCCGCGGCAGGGGCGACGAGGACGATCAACGCAGGCTGGTCGCTTCGCTGCGCGCGCGCGCCATCACGTCACCGATGGTCGAATCGCTGAGCAGCTTGCCGTCGAGCATCGCCACCGACTGTGCCTTGCCCGTCGCCACCGCGCGCTTGACCTCGCTCGCCACCGCCTCGATCGCCGGCGGCGACGGCAGCGCGGCGACCGCCGGCCGGAGCTCCGCCTGCTGGAGTTCGGGCTGCTGGATGCCCGCCGGCACCACCAGCGCGGCATAGCGCACCTGCCCCTCGCCCAGCGGCCGCAACGAAGCCAGCGCCGCCTCGCCCGCGACATATTGCTCCGGACGCGGCGCCGACAGCGCCAGCACCTCGCCGTTATAACGCTCGAGCTGCGCGATGTTGGCGCGCGTGTCGAATTCGGTCTCCAGCCCGCGGATATCGCGTTGCGCGCGGATGATCGCGCGCTCGACCGCCTCGACGCGCCCGCGCTCGGCGGCCACGGCCGATGTCACCATGTAGCAGGCCGGCAGCACCGTCGCGATGCCCAGGATCCAACCAAATCCCTTGAAGCCGATGGACGCCATTACTTGTCTCCCAGGGTACGCCACGGCGCGGCGGCGGTGCGCCGCGCCACCCGCAACGTCGCCGATCGCGCGCGCGGGTTGCGCGCGATCTCGTTATCGCTCGCCCGCACCGCGCGGGCCGGTGTCTCGAAGCTCGGCGCGTTCGCCGCCGCCGCCGCCGGGCGATGGCGCGATCCCGCCGGCTCGCCGCCGCTGCGCTCGCGCAGGAACCGCTTGACCATCCGGTCCTCCAGGCTGTGGAAGGTCACCACCGCCAGCCGCCCGCCGGGTTTCAGCACCCGCTCCGCCGCCGCCAGCCCCTCGCTCAGCTCGTCCAGCTCGCGGTTGAGGTGGATGCGGATCGCCTGGAAGGTCCGCGTCGCCGGGTCCTTCTTGTCGTGCGGCTTGTGGCCCAGCGCCTTGCGCACCACGGTCGCCAGTTCGCCGGTGCGGGTGATCGGACGCGCGGCGACGATCGCCTTCGCCACCCGGCGCGATCGCGGCTCCTCGCCATATTGGTAGAGCACGTCGGCGATCTCGCCCTCGTCGGCGGTGTTGACGAAATCGGCGGCGGTCATCCCCTCCCGGCTCATCCGCATGTCGAGCGGCCCGTCGGCCTGGAACGAAAAGCCGCGCTCGGGCTGGTCGAGCTGCATCGACGACACGCCGATATCCATCGTCACCCCGTCGACCGGCGCCAGCCCGCGCTGGACCAGCTCGGCTTCCATCGCGGAAAACGGCGCCTCGATCAGGATCAGCCGTCCGCCGGCGCTGGCGACCAGGGTTTGGCCGCCCTCGATCGCGGAAGGATCGCGATCGAAGGCGGCCACCTCGGCACCCCGCTCGAGGAACGCAGCGGTATAGCCACCGGCGCCAAAGGTCGCGTCGACCTGGACGGAGCCGGGAACGATGGCGAGCGCGTCGACCACCTCGTCGAGCAGCACCGGGATATGGGGGGCGACGCCGGTCATCCGCGCGCCTTGCGATTGGCCATCATGTGCGCACAGCGGTTGCGCAGGCGCGGGCTGGCCTCCTCGGTCGCCAGCAGCACCTGCGGCGCCCAGATGTTGAAGGTCGGGCCGGCGCCGACGAAGAACGCCCAGTCGGCGATCCGGGCGTCGTCCCGAAAGAATTCGGGCAGGACGAAACGGCCGCTGGGGTCGAAGGCCGAACGCTCGACGTCGCCGAACACCGACTCGCGCTCGCGCTCGATCTGGCGCAGGTCGACGCCGTCGTCGGCCATCTTGCGGAACCGCGCCTCCTCGGAATGCGACCAGGCGGTGTCATAGGCGCGCAGGCACGGCAGCGTGGGGTGAAAGCCGACGACGATGATCTTGGCGGCCGAGTTGCGGTCGATCGTCGAGCGGAAGTCGGCGGGAATCGCGACCCGGCCCTTCGGATCGACCGACTGCAGCCCCGCCCCTTCGTAAAGACCCGTCTCGATCACTCGCCATCCCGCGGGCAAACGGCTCCCCACCTCCGGAATCGCCCTCGCGAGCCCCGGATCAAGCACATGCAAGCAGGAGTCTGCCCCTCTGCCATCGAGTTAACAAAAATGCGGTTGAGCCGCAACGGTTTTACGTGCCTGGGGCCGGGAAAATCTGCCTGTAGCGGGGATTTATCGGATTTTTCGTGTAATGTTCTTCATTTGTATTTACTCCGTTTCATGGACGGATTCCGCGCTCCATGGTAAACGCCGGACACGGTGGGGAGGCGGGTTCTGGGCAGCATTCAGCCTTGGTTCTGGGTGGCGATCGCCTGCAATTTCGCGGGCTATGCCGCCTATCTGACCGGGCTGCGACGCCATCTGGTCGCGCCCAATCGCGCATCGTGGCTGATCTGGAGCGCGGCGACCGCGATCGAGGCGCTGACCTATGCCGCGGTCAATCCGGGACTGCTCCAGGGCTGGGTGTTCCTGATATCGGCGGTGCTGTGCATCGCGGTGACGCTCCGCATCTGGCGCGGCTCCGGCTGGGCGCCACCGAGCACCACCGAGAGCGTGTGCATGGCGGCGTGCCTCGCCGCGCTGGTGCTGTGGACGGTGTTCCGCGATGCTTTCTGGGCGCACATGCTGGTGGTCGCGGCGGTGCCGGTCAGTTTCTGGCCGACCTGGGCCGCCGCCGCCCGCGATCCGGCGCGCGAACGCTCGCCGGCGTGGGGGTTATGGACGGTCGGCGATCTCGCCACCTTGCTGCTGGCGCTGCGGATGCCGGGCGGCGGCTATGGCGAATATGCCTATCTGTTCGTCGAGCTCGCCGCCCATGCATCGGTGTGGTTCATGGTCGGGCTGGCGACGATCAATCCGCTGCGCTCGCTCGGGCTGCGCCGCGGCGGGCTCTACATCCTCGACGGCTATCGGCGCCGCGCGCGCCTGTTCCGCGTCGGCGAGACCCATATCGGCAAGGCGGTGTTCGCCGCCGTCCGGTTCGAAGAGGGGGCGACGCTGATGCAGTTCACCGGCCGCCATTTCCGCGCCGATCGAGTCCCCAGCCTGATGCACGGCCGCCACGACCGCTTCGTCCAGGTCACGCCCGATCACTATATGGGGCCGTCGGGCCGGATCGACGATCTGGTCAACCACAGCTGCGCGCCGAATGCCGGGCTGCGGTTCACCGACGACGGGGTGTTCCTCGTCGCGCTGCGCGCGATCGGCCATGGTGAGGAGATCAGCTGGGATTATTCGACCACGCTGGCGCAATCGAATTGGCACATGATCTGCCAGTGTCGCGCACCCGAATGCCGCCGCGTGATCGGCAATTTCGCGACGCTCGCGCCCGATCGGCAGGAATTTTTCCGCGCGCGCAATCTGGTCGCGCCCTATCTGCGCCGCCGCGACGGTCTGGCCGACGAACCGGTGGTCAGGCGGCAAGCCCGTTAGCGATCGCCTCGGCCGGTGCCGCCTGAAGCGTCAGCACGGCGCGTGCGCCGACCCCGCGACCGTCGCTTTCCAGCCGCAGCGCCCCGCCCATCGCCACCATCGAATTGGCGCACCAGTGCAGCCCCAGGCCGCCCGATTTCTGCGCCCGCGTGGAAAATCCGCGCTGGAACAGCCGCGCTTCGTCGGCGGGGTCGAATCCCTCGCCATTGTCGCGGATCGACACCTCGACGCGGTCGTCGCTCTGGGTGATGGTGACCGTGATCGATCCCCCTTCCCCGCCGCGCGCCGCGATCGCTTCCGCCGCGTTGGCGAACAGATTGCCGATCACCTGGCTCAGGATCACCCGGTTCGCCTGGCACCAATGGGGCCGCGACGGAAAGGCGAAGGCGATCGACGTGCCCCCGGCGTAGCCGGCGATCGCCGCGTTCTGCGCCACGATCTCCGACACGTCGATCGTCGCCAGCGGCGGCTTTTCATGCGCCTGCTCCTGCTGCTGGCCGATGATCTCCAGCACGTTGCGCAGCGCCTTGCGCCCGGTCTCCATCTGCCGCGCGCGATCGGTGCGGGCATCGCCCTCGGCCGCGATCGCGGCGGCGACGAACGCGGCCAGCTTCTGCCGGCGTGCCGGGGCGGTGTCGTCCGCGCCCAGCTCGGCGATCGCGCGGTCGATCGTCGCGCGATCGGCCGGCGCCGCCGTCTGCCCCTGTGACAGGATCGTGCTGATCGGGTTGAGCGCGTTGCGCACGTTGTGCATCACCGCCACCGCGCTTTCGCTCTGGCCCAGCTTGAACGACTGGACCTCGACCTGCTCGCGCAAGTCCTTCAACTGGCGGAGCATCGAATTGAAGCTGGTGACCAGGCTGCCGATCTCATCGCCGCGTCCGCTTTCGGGCAGCACCCCCAGCGCCCCCGACGCGCGCACCATCCCCATGTGGCGCTCGACGCGGTGGAGCGGGCGCAGCACCAGTAGCGCGATCATCCGCCGCAGCACGATCAGCACGATCGCCAGCAGCACGATGGTGCCGACCACCGCGAGCAACAGCATCCGCTGCCCCAGCAGCGACAGGTCGCGCGGAACCGAATAGCGCGTGCTGGCGACGGCGCGGCCGTCGCTGCCGACGATCGGCACCCCGATCGCCAGCGTGCGCGGTCCGGGCGCGATGGTGACCCGGTCGATCGGCGGCTGCTTCAGGTCGACCACCGCCGGCAATTGCAGCAAGGTGGCGAGCCGGGCCGATCCCAGCTCGCGCGCCATCAGCACATAGCCGCGCGGCGTGCCGGTGCCGTCGCTGCGCCGCACCTGCGCCGCGCCGACCACCGCCAGCCGGTCCCCCACCCGAATGTAGAATCCCCGCGAGCTGCGCCGCGCCAGCAGCGTCGGCAGGTGCATCGCCGGGATCGCCGCGATCAGCTCGGATCGCAGCGCGGGCTCGTCGTGCCGCCCGGCGACGTCGATCCAGCGGGCGATCAGGACGCGGCCGTCGCCGGTGACATAGGCCATGCCGGCCAGATCGAGGTTGGCCATCGCCAGCGTCGAGAAGCTCTCCTCCTCGAACGTCCGCGTCGGGTGCGCCATATAGTCGTAGCTGGCGTTCCAGTCGCCATAGTCGCGCACCGCGCTTTCCATCTTGCGCGCATATTCGTCGATCGCGGCGTGGGTGCGGTCGACGTGCGCGCGCACCGCCTCCTCCTCCAGCCGGTCGAAACTGGGAACGATCACCAGCGCCAGCAACAGCGTGATCGCCAGCGATCCCGCCAGCCCGATCCCGGTCAGGATCAGCACCAGCCGGGCGCCCAGCGACTGCGGGATGCGGGCGATCCCGCGCCAGCCCCGCCGGCGCGCGGGCGGCTGCGTCATCCGCCGCCGGCCCCGTCGACCGCTTCGAGCGATGGCGTCCGCGCGGCGGGCAGCCCGTCGGCGAGGAACCGTCGCTCGGCCAGCGCCCGCGCCGCCTCGTCGGGCACCGGCACCGACAGGTGATAGCCCTGAAGATGCGAGCAGCCCGCCAGCCGCAGCGCCTGCACCTGCGCGGCGGTCTCGACCCCTTCGGCCACCACTTCCATCCCCAACGCGCGGGCCAGGTGGATGATGGAATGGACGATCGCTGCGCTCTCCCGCTCGCGTCCCATGCCGTCGATGAAGCTCTTGTCGATCTTGAGGCAGTCGAGTGCGAATTTGCGGATGTTGTAGAGCGAGGAATAGCCGGTGCCGAAATCGTCCAGCGCGATGCGGAAACCCATCTGGCGCAGGCGGTAGAGCGTCTCGGCGGCGCGTTCGCTGTCGTCGAAGATCGCGGTCTCGGTGATCTCGATCTGCACCCGCGCCGGCGACACCCCCGAACGCTGGACGCGCTCGATCACCTGCCCGACGAAATTCTGGCGGCGGAACTGGCGCGGCGAGAAATTGACCGAGACATATTGGCCGGGCCAGCCCTTCACCGCGTCCAGCGCGGTTTCCAGCACCCAGTCGCCCAGTTCGTGGATCAGGTTCGATTCCTCGGCGATCGGGATGAACATCGCGGGGGATATCATGCCGTATTCGGGGCTGTGCCAGCGCAGCAGCGCCTCGAACCCGACGATCTCGATCGCCTCGCGCGCGACGATCGGCTGATAGACCAGGCACAGCTCGCCGTTGGCGATGGCGTTGCTCAGCCCTTCTTCGATACGCCGGCGGAACCGGATCGATTCGTCCATCGTCTCGTCGAACACGCGCACGATCCCGCGCCCGCCGCGCTTGGCCTCGTTGAGCGCAAGGTCGGCGCGGCGCATCACGTCGATCGGGTCGGTCGCGCCGCCCGGCTCGAACACCACCAGCCCGGCCGACGCCGCGCCCTGCACCGAATGGCCGAACACGCTGTAGGTCGTCGCGCACGCCTTGAGCAGGCGGTCGCACACCACCACCGCCTGATCCTCGTTGGGCGCGGGGAACAGCACCGCGAATTCGTCCCCGCCCAGCCGCGCGACGAATCCGTCCTCGGGCACCGCGCCGCGCAGCTTCTCGCACACCGCGCGGATCAGCTCGTCGCCGGCGATATGGCCGAAACTGTCGTTGACGATCTTGAACCGGTCGAGGTCGATCATCGCCATCGCGCAGCATTCCACCCCGCGCACCCGATCGTGCAGCGCGCGGACGAACCCCAGCCGGTTGGGCGCGTCGGTCAGCGAATCGTGATTGGCCATGTGCACCGCGCGACTCTCGTTCGCGGCCAGCTCCAGCTTCTGTTCCTCGAGCTGCCGGACCTGCGTGGCCAGCGCCTCGCGCGCGGCAGCCAGTTCGCGGTCGGCCAGCCAGCGGTGGGTCAGCGCGGTCGCGGTCTGGACCACCTCCTCCACCTCGAACGGCTTGGCGATGTAGAAGATCTTGTCGGCCGGCCCGGCGGCGCGGCTGATGTCGAGCGGAGAGAAATCGGAATAGCCGGTGACGATCACCAGGTTGATGTCGGGATCGAGCGCGCGGATGCGGCGCGCGGTCTCCTTGCCGTCGATGCCCGGCGGCATCCGCACGTCGATGAATGCCACGGGGAACGGCTCGTCGGCCTTGAGCGCCCCGGCGACCGCGGCGACCCCGTCCAGCCCCTGCATCGCGTGGACCAGTTCGAAGCGCGGCGCCCCGGCGGCGCCGGCGCCCTGCCCGCCCCCGCCGAACAATTCCGCCGCCATCGCCGAAAGCTGCTCGTCGCGATCCTCCCGCGCGCCAAAGCTGGCGCGGTAGGATTCGTGCATCGCCGGTTCGTCGTCGATGATCAGGATACGCACGGTGGCCCCCAGGATTATCTTTCGGAGGGGTAACCGGGCACGGTTAAGCGACGGTAAACGGGCGCGGACGCTTGGCCGGATGACCGGCGTTGAATCCGGTGCGGTGCCGGACCGCTCCCCGCCCGGCGACGCACACGGTGTATCTTGACGGGGGGCCGGGTGGGGGAGCGCGCCGGCACCGCCTCCACTCTAGCCAGCGTGCGCGGCGAGCAGCGACAGGACGGTTTCGGCCAGTTCGGCGCGGCAGATCAGCAGGTCGGGCAGATAGGTGTCGACGCAATTATAGACGAGCGCGCTGCCGTCGAGCCGCGACACGTGCAGCCCCGCCGCCAGCGCCACCGCCGCCGGCGCGCAATTGTCCCAGACATATTGTCCGCCCGAATGGAGGTAGATCTCCGCCTCGCCCAGCACCACCGCCATCGCCTTGGCCCCGGCCGATCCCATCGGCACCAGTTCCGCACCGATCGCGTCGGCGATGCCGGGGCATTCGCTGGCGGGCCGCGATCGGCTGACCACCATGCGCGGCGGCTGGCGGATCGGCGCCAGCGGCGGTGGCGCGTCGCTGCCCAGCACCAGCCCGCGCGCCGGCAGCGCGACCGCGCCGGTCACCGGTGCGCCATCGACGCTCAGGCCGATGTGCACCGCCCAGTCGTCGCGCCCCTGCGCATATTCGGCGGTGCCGTCGAGCGGATCGACCACCCACAGCCGCGATGCCGCGCACCGTGCCGGATCGTCGGCGGCTTCCTCCGACAGCACGAAATCGTCGGGCCGCGCCGCCGCCAGCCGTTCGGCGATCAGCGCCTGCGCCGCGCGGTCGCCCGCCGCGCCCAGTTCGCGCCCCGGCGCCTGTCCCGCGCGCAGTTCGAGCAGCAACCGCCCAGCCTCCGCCGCGATCGCGCGGGCCAGATCGATATCGGACAGCGCAGGGGTCATATGACGGGCATCCACATGCCGGTGATCCGGTCGACGATCAGTTCGGCGGCATCCTCGGGCGAGATGCGCGTCGTGTCGATATGGATATCGGGGCTGTCCGGCGCTTCATAGGGGCTGGAGATGCCGGTGAAATTGGCGATCTCCCCACGCCGCGCCTTGGCGTAGAGGCCCTTGATGTCGCGCGCCTCCGCCACCGCCAGCGGGGTATCGACGAAGATCTCGACGAACTCGCCTTCCGGCATCAGCCCGCGCACCAGCTCGCGCTCGGCGCGGAACGGGGAGATGAACGCGGTCAGCACGATCAGCCCGGCGTCGGTCATCAACCGCGCCACTTCCCCCACCCGGCGGATGTTCTCGACCCGGTCGGCATCGGAAAAGCCCAGATCGCGGTTGAGCCCGTGGCGGATATTGTCGCCGTCGAGCAGGAAGCTGTGCTTGCCCAGCGCGTGCAGCTTCTTCTCCACCAGATTGGCGATGGTCGACTTGCCCGACCCCGACAGGCCGGTGAACCACAGCAGGCGCGGCGTCTGGGATTTCTGCGCGGCGTGGGCATCGCGGGTGATCTCGATCGCCTGCCAGTGGACGTTGCGGCTGCGGCGCAACGCCTGATCGATCAGCCCGGCGGCGACGGTGCGGTTGGTCAGCTTGTCGATCAGCACGAACCCGCCCAGATCGCGGCTGTCGCGATAGGGCGCGAACGGGATCGGGCGATCGAGATGCACCTCCGCGATGCCGATGTCGTTGAGGCCGAGCGTGCGGACCCCCAGCCGTTCGAGCGTGTTGACGTCGATCGCATGTTCAGGCGCGCGCACGCTGGCGGTCGCGGTCGCCGCCCCCGACTTGAGCCAATACCCCCGCCCCGGCTGGAGCGGCTCGTCGTCCATCCACACCAATGTCGTCGCGAACTGGTCGGCAACCTCGGGCGGCGAATCGGCGGCGGCGATCACGTCGCCGCGCGAACAGTCGATCTCGTCCGCCAGTGTCAGCGTCACCGATTGCCCCGCCACCGCCTGCGGCAGGTCGCCGTCGAGCGTCACGATCCGCGCGACGGTGGAGCTGCGCCCCGACGGCACGATCCGCACCCGGTCGCCCGGCGTGATCGTCCCGCCCGTCACCAGCCCGGCAAAGCCGCGAAAGTCGAGGTTGGGCCGGTTGACCCACTGCACCGGCATCGCGAACGGCCGCGTGACGTCGCCCTCGCCCTCGCCGTCGATCGCCACCGTCTCCAGATGGTCGATCAGCGTCGGCCCATCGTACCACGGCGTGTTGGCGGAGGGTTCGGCGATATTGTCGCCGCCCAGCGCCGCGATCGGGATCGCCACCGCCTCGGCCATGCCGATCGACGCGCCGAACGCTGCGAAATCGGCGACGATGCGGTCGAACACATCCTGATCCCAATCGACCAGATCCATCTTGTTGACCGCCAGCACGATGCGTTTGATGCCCAGCAAATTGACCAGGAATCCGTGCCGCCGCGTCTGGGTCAGCACCCCGCGCCGCGCGTCGATCAGGATCACCGCCAGGTCGGCGGTCGACGCGCCGGTCACCATGTTGCGGGTATATTGCTCGTGCCCCGGCGTGTCGGCCACGATGAACTTGCGCCGCGCGGTCGCGAAGAAGCGATAGGCAACGTCGATGGTGATGCCCTGCTCCCGCTCGGCGGCCAGCCCGTCGACCAGCAGCGCGAAGTCGAGGTTCTGCCCCTGCGTGCCGACCCGTTTCGAATCGGCTTCCAGCGCGGAAAGCTGGTCGTCGAACACCGTGCGCGAATCATAGAGCAGGCGGCCGATCAGCGTCGACTTGCCGTCATCGACCGATCCGCAGGTCAGAAAGCGCAGCAGCGATTTGTCGGCCTGTTGCGCCAGATAGGCGTCGATATCGGTCGCGATCAGCGCGTCGGGCTGGTAGGTGCGGGCGGTCATATCCCGGCCCCCACGCCCATCATTCCCGCGCGGGCGAGGCCTCTGCAATACTCCACGGAGGAGGGTATCGTCCCCTTTCGCGGCGCCTTCGCCCGCGCGGGAAGGACGATGACGGAGGCCGGAGTGACACGGGCACGCATCAGAAATAGCCCTCCACCTTCTTCTTCTCCATGCTCGCGCTGGCATCATGGTCGATCGCGCGGCCCTGCCGCTCGCTGGTGGTCGTCAGCAACATCTCCTGCACCACCTGCGACAGCGTGGTGGCATCGCTCTCGACCGCGCCGGTCAGCGGATAGCAGCCTAGCGTGCGGAACCGGATCGACCGCTCGACCGGCACCTCCCCCGGCTTGAGACGAAACCGATCGTCGTCGACCATCAGGATCAGCCCGTCGCGCTCGACGGTCGGGCGCGGTGCGGAGAAATAGAGCGGGACGATCTCAATCCCTTCCCGCGCGATATATTGCCAGATGTCGAGTTCGGTCCAGTTGCTGATCGGAAAGACCCGGATGCTCTCCCCCCTGGCCTTGCGCATATTGTAGATGCGCCACAATTCGGGCCGCTGCGCCTTGGGGTCCCAGCGGTGCTGCGCGGTGCGGAAACTGAACACGCGCTCCTTGGCGCGGCTCTTTTCCTCGTCGCGCCGCGCGCCGCCGAACGCCGCGTCGAAGCCATGGTGGTCCAGCGCCTGCTTCAGCCCCTCGGTCTTCCACAGGTCGGTGTGAAGGCTACCGTGGTCGAACGGGTTGATGCCGCGCGCCTCCGCCTCCGGGTTCTTCCACACCAGCAATTCCATGCCCGCGGCAGCGGCGGCGCGGGCGCGCAGGTCGTACATCGCGCGGAATTTCCACGTCGTATCGACATGGAGCAGCGGGAACGGCGGCGGCGCGGGAAAGAACGCCTTGCGCGCCAGATGCAGCATCACCGCCGAATCCTTGCCGATCGAATAGAGCATCACCGGCCGCTCCGCCTCGGCGGCGACCTCGCGCAGGATATGGATCGATTCGGCTTCGAGGCGGTCGAGGTGGGTCAGATACGGCATCGCAGGCGCTATCTAGTCACACCACCCCGGAATGCGCGCAACCAAATCTAGGCCCGCGCCTAGGCTGGCTCCGCCGCCCGGCCCCATTCCTCGGCACCGGGCACGATCTCGACGATCACGTCGCCGGCCCGAAGCGCGCGCGCCTCGACCTCCCAGAAACCGAAGCAGGTGTCGCCGCGATAGATGCGCACGCCCAGCCCGGTGCCGATCTCGGCCAGCGGGTGCCCGATCTCATCCGCCGTCACCGCACGTTCGCGCAGCGCGACCCGCCCGTGCGCGGCGGCCAGGTCGGTCAGATAGTCGGCGGTGTGGCGGCCCTGCGTCGATCCGGCGAGCAGCAGCCCGGCAAAGCTGGCCGGGTTGATCACCGTATCGGCCCCCGCCTGCCGCGCCAGCGGCTCGTTGTCCTCCGACCGGATCACCACGCTGATCGGCACGTCGGGGGCGATGCGCCGCGCGGTCAGCACGATCAGGATCGACGTGTCGTCGCGCCCCGCCGACACGATCAGCGCGCTCGCGGCGGGCAGGCGCACCGCCTCCAGCGTCAGGTTGCGCGTGGCGTCGCCGTCGATCACCGTCACGCCGCGCTGCTCCGCGCCGATCCGCGCGGTATTGCGCTCCTCGATCACCACGATTCGCGCGGGATCGGTGCCGCGGCGGATCAGCTCGTTCACCGCCTCCGTGCCGCTGGTGCCATAGCCGGCGACGACGATATGGCCGCGCAGCGTCCGCTGGATGATGCTCATTCGCCACCGCTCCCAAACCCGCCTGAGCAGGAAATCATACGCCGTCCCCAGAAAGATCAGCCACACGAAGATGCGGATCGGGGTGACGACGAACGTGTCGAACATCCGCGTCTGGTCGGTGACCGGCACGATGTCGCCATAGCCCACCGTGGTGATGGTGATCATGGTGAAATAGAGCACGTCGGTGAAGCTGACATGCCCATCCAGCGTGTCGCGCAGCCCGTCGCGATCCAGCCAGTGCACCGCCAGCGCGATGCCCATCAGCCCGAACGCCAGCGCGACCCGCCACACCAGCGACAGCCACGGCGGCGTCCGGCTCTTGCGGGTCAGGCGCAATCGGTCGCGGAAATCGACGGGCTCCGGCATCATCACGACGACGTTACGCCAAAGCTATTCGACCGTCACCGACTTCGCGAGGTTGCGCGGCTGGTCGACGTCGGTCCCCTTGGCCACCGCGACGTGATAGGCGAGCAATTGTACCGGAACCGCATAGACCAAAGGCGCGATCAGCGGGTGGACCTGCGGCATCTCGATCGTCGCGATCGTGCCCTCGCCCGCCTGTGCGATGCCGGCGGCGTCGGAAATCAGCACCACCTGCGCGCCGCGCGCCTGCGCCTCCTGCATGTTGCTGACGGTCTTGTCGAACAGCGGGCCGGATGGCGCGAGCACGATCAGCGGCACCTTTTCGTCGATCAGCGCGATCGGCCCGTGCTTCATCTCGCCCGATGCATAGCCCTCGGCGTGGATGTAGCTGATTTCCTTGAGCTTGAGCGCCCCTTCCAGCGCCATCGGATATTCCGGCCCTCGCCCCAGATAGAGCACGTCGCGCGCGTCGGCGATGGTATGCGCCATCTGCGCGATCTCGTCGTCATGCGTCAGCGCGGCGTTGATCGCGGCGGGCGCCTCGATCAGGTTGCGGACGATGTCGCGCTCCTCATGCGGGGTCAGCTTGCCCTTGGCGCGCGCCAGGTTGACCGCCAGCGCCGCCATCACCGCCAGCTGGCAAGTGAACGCCTTGGTCGATGCGACGCCGATCTCCGGCCCGGCATGGGTGGACAGCAACAGGTCGACCTCGCGCGCCATGCTGCTGGTCGGCACGTTGATGATCCCGGCGGTGGTCACGCCGTTCGCCTTCATGTGGCGCAGCGCCGCCAGCGTGTCGGCGGTCTCGCCCGACTGCGACACCACCACGCCCAGCGTATTGGGCGGCAGCACCGGGTCGCGATAGCGATATTCGGACGCGACATCGACCTCGACAGGCAGCCGCGCGAAACGCTCGATCCAGTATTTGCCGATCATCCCGACATAGCTGGCGGTGCCGCAGGCGATGATCGCCACGCGCTCGATCCCGGCCAGGTCGAAATCCATGTCGGGCAGCGCCACCATCTGCTCGACCGGGCGGATGTAGCTGGTCAGCGTGTCGCCGACGACCACCGGCTGCTCGTGGATCTCCTTGAGCATGAAATGGCGGTAATTGCCCTTGTCGATCATCGCCGGGGACACGCCCGACGGCACGATCGCGCGGGTGACCGGGCGGTTGTCGCGGTCGAAGATCTCGATGCTGTGGCGGGTCAGCGCCGCCCAGTCGCCCTCGTCGAGATAGGCGATCTTCTGCGTCAGCCCGGCCAGCGCGTGCGCGTCGGAGCCGAGATAATTCTCCCCCTCGCCATAGCCGACGGTCAGCGGCGCGCCCAGCCGCGCGGCGATCAGCAGATCGGGTTCCTGCGCGAACAGCACCGCCAGCGCGAACGCCCCGTGCAGCCGCGGCAGCACCGCCGCCACCGCCTCGCGCGGGGCCTTGCCAGCGCGCAGCTCGCGGTCGACCAGATGCGCGACCACCTCGGTATCGGTCTGCGATGTGAACTCGCGACCGTCGGCGATCAGTTCGTCGCGCAGCGGCTTGAAATTCTCGATGATGCCGTTGTGGACGATCGTGACGTCGCCGACGATGTGGGGGTGGGCGTTGTCCTCGGTCGGCGCGCCGTGGGTCGCCCAGCGGGTATGGGCGATGCCGATCGTGCCGGGCAGCGGATCGGCGGCCAGCCGCGCGCCCAGGTTGGCCAGCTTGCCCTCCGCCCGGCGCCGCTCGATCCCGCGATCGGTCAGCGTCGCGATGCCGGCGCTGTCATAGCCGCGATACTCGAGCCGCTTCAGCCCCTCGAACAGGCGATCGGCGACCTCGGTCTTACCCAATATGCCAACGATTCCACACATGGCGCGTTACTTCCCCCGGCGCCTCAGCGCGGAAAATTGGTGTCGACGAAGATGCGGACGAACTCGGCGGGATCGGGCTCGCGGCCATGCGCCGCGACAAAGCGGGGGCGCCCGCTCGCCCACATCTCGCGCAACGCGCCTGGCATGTCGGCGGGAAACTTCATTTCCGCCGCGACCATCTCCCGCCAACTACCTGACACGCCGAATGTTTGCTGCACGTTCGCCGCGGCATCGCGCCGCGCCGGCTCGGCCATCGGGTCGAGATGGCCGATCGCATCGAGCACATAGCTGTCGAGCAGCAGCAGGAACGGCTTGCCGTCGTAACGGTCGCTCATTTCGCCGCCTTCTTCTTCGCCAACATCGCCTCCCGAAACCGTTTCGCCCAGCCGGACCGCGCGACCTGTTCGGGCCGCACCAGCGCCAGCGCGTCCGCTTCAACGTCGCGCGTCACCACCGATCCCGCGCCGACGATCGCCCCGGCGCCGATCGACACCGGCGCGACCAGCGCGCTGTTCGACCCGACGAACGCGCCCGCGCCGATGTTCGTACCATATTTGAAGAAGCCGTCGTAATTGCAGGTGATCGTGCCCGCGCCGATGTTGGCGCCCGCGCCGACCGTGGCGTCGCCCAGATAGGTCAGATGATTGGCCTTGGCGCCCTTGCCCAGCACGGTCTTCTTGGTCTCGACGAAATTGCCGATCTTGGCGCCTTCGCCCACCACCGTGCCCGGCCGCAGCCGCGCATAGGGGCCGATCGACGCACCCTCGCCCACCGTCGCGCCCTCGATATGGCTGAACGCATGGATCACCGCGCGGTCGGCGATGCGCACGCCGGGCCCGAACACGACGTTCGGCTCGATCGTCACGTCACGGCCGATCTCGGTATCGTGCGCGAACCACACGGTTTCGGGCGCGATCAGCGTCGCGCCGTCCGCCATCGCCCGCGCGCGGCGGCGCGCCTGCCAGCTCGCCTCGACCCCGGCCAGCTCGGCCCGGCTGTTGATCCCGGCGACTTCCTCCCACCCGGTCTCGATCACCGCCGACGCGCGGCCGTCACCGGCGGCGAGCATGACGATGTCGGGCAGATAATATTCGCCCGCCGCATTGGCGTTGCCGACCCGCGCCAGCAACGCGAACAGATCCTCGTTGCGGACCGCCATCAGCCCGGAATTGCACAGCGTCTCCGCACGCTCCTCGGCGCTGGCGTCCTTGTATTCGACCATCTTGACGATGCGTCCGTCGACGTCGGCGATCACCCGGCCATAGGCGCCAGCGTCGGGCGGCCTGAACCCCAGCACCACGCACGCCGGCTGATCGGCGCCGTGCAGCCGGTCGAGCATGTGCCGCATCGTCTCCGGCGTCACCAGCGGCGCGTCGCCATAGAGGACCAGCACGTCGCCGGCGAACCCACCCAGCGCATCCTCGGCCCGCGCGACGGCGTGGCCGGTGCCGAGCTGCTCCGCCTGATGGACGATCTCCGCCGCGGTCGGCGCCACCGCCGCCTCGACCTGCTCGCGCCGCGCGCCGACCACCACGATCGTGCGCGCGGGCGCCAGTTGATCGACTCTGGCGATCAGGTGGAGCAGCATCGGCCGCCCGGCGATCGGGTGGAGCACCTTGTGAAGATCGGACTTCATCCGCGTCCCCTGTCCGGCGGCCAGGATCACGGCGGCGACGGGGCGGGCGGGCGGGCGGCTTGGCGGGCTGTCGCTGGTCACCCCCGCGCCCTGCCACGAACATCTTGCCAATTCCATAGTGAAGCGGCCATGCGCCCGGTATGAACGATTTCCCCTTCGCGATCGTCGGGTTCGACCTCGACGGCACCCTGCTCGACACGCTCGGCGACCTGGCGGCGGCGGTCAATTTCGCGCTCGATCAGGCCGGGCGCCCCGCGCTGACGATCGACCAGATCAAGCCGATGGTCGGCGGCGGCGCCAAGAACATGCTGATCAAGGGGATCGAGGCGACCGGCGGCGCATCCGACGAGGAGTTCCGCCGGGTCTACCGGCTGCTGCTCGACTATTACGGGGAAAACATCGCGGCGGACAGCCACCCCTTCCCCGGCGCGATCGCCACGGTCGATGCGCTCAGGGCGATGGGGGTCAAGGTCGGCATCGTCACCAATAAGTTCGAGGGGCTGGCCGACAAGCTGCTGCGCGCGCTCGACCTGCGCGACCGGTTCGATTGCCTGATCGGCGGCGACACCATGGGCAAGGGCAATGCCAAGCCGTCGCCGCTGCCGATCCAGCGGATGATCGAGCTGTGCGGCGGCGGCGCGGCCGCGTTCGTCGGCGATTCGATCTATGACACCATGGCCGCGCGCAATGCCGGCATCCCCTCGGTCGCGGTCAGCTTCGGCTTTCTGACCCAGCCGGTCGCCGAACTCGGCGCCGACGCGGTGATCGACCATTATGACGAGCTGCTGCCGACGCTGCGCCGGCTGGGCGGATCGCGCGCATTGTCCTGATCGGGGCCGGCCCGTAAAGCGGGGTCATGGGGCCCCACCTCTCCTCGCGCGCCGTCGCGGCGTTCGCGCTGATCGCGATCGCGGCGCTGCTCGGCTTTGCGCTCAACCACGATCTGTCGGCGATGTTGCTGGTGATCGTCGCGGGGATCGCCGCCGTGCTGCTGCTGGCCGCCGCGCCCGCACCCGACCGGCCGGCCGGCGCCCCGGACGAAACGGAGGCGGACGCCGGCCCCGATCCGCTGATCGATGCGATCGTCGAGCCGGTGATGCTCGTCGCCGGCACGCGGGTGACCCATGCCAACATCGCCGCGCGGCAATTGCTGGGTGACCATATCCGGGGGGAGGACGTCCGCCTGGCGATCCGCCACCCCGCCGCCACCGAACGGCTGATCAACGCGCGGGACGGCGATGATCTGCTGCCGCCGGTCCATCTGGTCGGGCTGGGCACCCGCGACCAGCGCTGGGCGATGCGCGTGCAGGCACTGGGCGACGGGCGGCGGCTGGTCCACCTGACCGATTCGACCGGCAGCTATGCGACCGAGCGCATCCGCGTCGATTTCGTCGCCAACGCCAGCCACGAGCTGCGCACCCCGCTCGCCTCGCTGCTCGGCTTCATCGAAACGCTCAGCGACGAGGCCGGCGACGATCCCGCCGTGCGCAAGCGGTTCCTGGGCGTGATGTTCGATGAGGCGCGGCGGATGCAGCGGCTGATCGACGACCTGATGTCGCTCAGCCGGATCGAGGCGGAGAAATATCGCGCGCCGGAGGAGCAGGTCGATATCGCCGCGCTGGTCGAGGAAGTGCGCGCCGAACTGGCCGCGACCCGCGATCCGCGCGGCGGCGATATCCGCGTCGATATCGAACCGGCGCCGGCGGTGACCGGCGACCGCGCCCAACTTTCGCAGCTACTCCACAATCTGGCGGGCAATGCGATGAAATACGGCAAGGCGGGTACGCCGGTGACTATCACGCTCGCCCGCGCCGACGACGCGATGGTGCGGCTGACCGTCGCCGATGAGGGCGACGGCATCGGCCCCGAACATCTGCCGCGGCTGACCGAACGATTCTATCGCGTCGATTCGGGGCGCAGCCGCTCGGTCGGCGGCACCGGATTGGGGCTGGCGATCGTCAAGCACATCGTCGAGCGGCATCGCGGCCGGCTGGATATCGCCAGCCAGGTCGGTCACGGCACGACGGTGTCGATCCTGTTGCCGGCGGCACTGTCATCAACCCGTAACCTGACTGCAACACAGGGGCGCTGACCCGTCGCGAGTCGCGCCACGGATCGCGGAGGACGACGCATGGGTGTGGGCGGTTTCGGCACATGGGCGACGGTCGCGGCCGCGCTGCCGCTGGCGCTGCTGGCCGGCTGCGGCGGCGGACACACCCGCGACCAGATCAAGATCGTCGGCTCCTCGACCGTCTACCCGTTCACCACCGCCGTCGCCGAGCAGTTCGTCAACGGCCACGCCAACCTGAAGGCGCCGGTGGTCGAATCGACCGGCACCGGCGCGGGGGTCAAACTGTTCTGCGCCGGCATCGGCCCGCAGCATCCCGACGTGCTCGATGCGTCGCGCCGGATCAAGAAATCCGAATATGACCAGTGCGCCGCCAACGGCGTCGATGCGGTGATGGAGGTGGTGATCGGCACCGACGGCATCGCGCTGGCCGAATCGAACAGGGGGCCGCGGCTGACGCTGACCCGCCGCGACGCCTATCTCGCGCTCGCCGCCAATCCGTTGGGGCGCGCCAACACCGCGCGGACGTGGCGCGACGTCAACCCGGCGCTGCCCTCCATCCCGATCCAGGTCTATGGCCCGCCGTCGACCAGCGGCACCCGCGACGCCTTTGCCGAGCTGGTGATGAACCCCGGCTGCGAGGCGGCGATGCCACAGGCCGCCGCGCTCAAGACCGCGTCGCCCGATCGCTATGCCGACGTCTGCACCAGGCTGCGCGACGACGGCGCCTATGTCGACAAGGGCGAGAACGACAATCTGATCGTCCAGAACCTCGCGTCGAACCCCAACGCCATCGGCATCTTCGGCTATTCCTATCTGGAGGAGAACCAGGATCGGCTCCACGGCGTCCCGCTCGAAGGGGTGGTGCCGTCCTATGACAGCATCGCCTCCGGCCAGTATCCGGGCGCCCGGCCGCTCTACATCTACGTCAAGAAGGCGCATCTCAAGGCGGTGCCCGGCCTCAGGGAGTTCCTCGACGCCTATGCCGCCGCATGGCAACCGCGCGGCCGGCTGGCCAGGCGCGGCCTGATCGCGGCCAGCGACCCGGTGCGCCAGCACGCGCAGCAGGTGGTCGACCGCGGCCTGACGCTCGATCCGGCGTCGCTCCATTGATCGCGATGGCCCCCTTTCCGCGTCGCCGGGGTTCGATCGCTTGAACCCCTATGCGCTCCTGTTCCTGGTCGCCGGGCTCGGGCTGATCGGCTGGCTGACCGCGCGCGCCCGCGCGGTCCGCTTCGGCGGCGGCGTGCAGCGGCCCCATTCGCTGCCGGGCCAGCACGGCTGGTACGTCGCGCTGTGGGTGGTGGTGCCGACGCTGATCTTCCTCGCGGCGTGGGCGGCGATCGCGCCGCAACTGATCACCGCCAGCGCGCTCGCCGATCCCGCCGCGCAGGCGCTGCCGCCGTTCGGGTTCGAACGCGACACCATCCTGGATGAAGCACGATCGCTGGCGGCCGGCCGTGCCACCGGCGCGTTCTTCCCGCTGTCCGAACGGCTCGCCCCCGCCTTTGCCGCCGCCACCGGCCGCTATCGCTGGCTTGCCACCGCGATCGCCGTCCTGCTGGCGTTTTCGGGCGGCGCCTATGCGATGAGCCGCATCGCGCCAGCGTTCCGCGCCCGCCCGCGCGTCGAGCGGACGGTGATGCTCGCGCTGTTGCTCGCCTCGCTGGTCGCGATCCTGACCACGCTCGGCATCTTCGCCTCGCTGCTGTTCGAAAGCGCGCGCTTCTTCTCCGTGGTGCCGATCACCGATTTCCTGTTCGGCACCCACTGGAGCCCGCAGGTGATCCCGGCGAACGATCCCGGATCGGTGCTCGGCGCGGTGCCGCTGTTCTGGGGCACCTTCTTCATCGGCGCGGTGATCGCGATGATCGTCGCCATACCGTTCGGGCTGATGAGCGCGATCTACCTCACCCAATATGCCGCGCCCTCTGTCCGCCGCTGGATGAAACCGATCCTTGAGATGCTCGCCGGCGTGCCGACCGTGGTCTACGGCTATTTCGCCGCGCTCACCGTCGGCCCGGCGATCCGCGATCTCGCGGTGGCGCTGGGGATGCCCTACGCCTCGTCCGAAAGCGCGCTGGCGGCGGGGCTGGTGATGGGGGTGATGATCATCCCGTTCGTGTCCTCGATGGCCGACGATTCGATCGCGGCGGTGCCGACCGCGATGCGCGACGGCAGCCTGGCGATGGGCGCCACCACCAGCGAGACGATCGCGCGCGTGCTGCTGCCCGCCGCGCTGCCCGGCGTGGTCGCCGGCATCCTGCTCGCGGTCAGCCGGGCGATCGGCGAGACGATGATCGTGGTGATGGCCGCCAGCGGCGCCGCGACGATGACGCTCAACCCGTTCGAAAGCGCCACCACCGTCACCAAGCAGATCGTCGACCTGCTCACCGGCGAGGCGGAGTTCGACAGCCCCAAGACGCTGGCCGCGTTCGCGCTGGGGCTGACGCTGTT
>Ga0182736_1000765_pt1 | contig 41047 bp, 42 predicted proteins | sample eDN5th30CKraftBY_FD_128882 | JGI IMG/M metagenome (GOLD analysis project Ga0182736, IMG submission 128882) | Enriched backyard soil microbial communities from Emeryville, California, USA - eDNA 5th pass 30_C Kraft BY (version 2) (version 2) | ecosystem: Environmental > Terrestrial > Soil >... | reverse complement strand
GGATCGTCGAGCACCGCGTCCAATACTCCAGCGTCGCGCGATCCTGATCGCTCAGCGACAGTTGCGATGACGACATACGCCATCATCGCACATGTCAACTAACTTATGCCGCAGGACACTAGGGTCGCCCGGATGCGAGGCATCTTCATCGCCCCGTTCGACGAGCTGGCCGAGCCGGCGCGCGTCGTCGAGCTGGCGCGCCGCGCCGAAGCGCGCGGCTGGGACGGCTTCTTCGTCTGGGACCACGTCGCCTACCGCGAGCCGGTCTCGGCGCTCGCGGACCCGTGGGTCGTGCTGGCCGCGGTCGCCGCGCACACGTCGCGGATGCTGCTCGGCCCGCTCGTCACGCCGCTCGCGCGCCGGCGCATGCACCAGCTGGCGCGGGAGACCGTGACGCTCGACCGGCTCTCCGGCGGGCGGCTCGTGCTCGGCGTCGGCCTGGGCAGCGACCGCACCGGCGAGTTCGATCCGGAGCGGTTCGGCGAGGAGGGGGACCGGCGCGAGCGTGCGCGGCTGCTCGACGACGGGCTCGCGCGGCTGGAGGCGTACTGGGCGGGCGAGTTCCTGCCCCGGCCGGTCAACGGGACGATCCCGGTCTGGGTCGCCGCCCGCTGGCCGAACCGGCGCCCGCTGCGGCGGGCCGCGCGCTACCAGGGCGTGTTCCCGATCGACCTGCCCGGGCCCGAGGCGCTGGCGGAGATCGTCGAGGCGGTCGGGCCGGGCAAGGAGATCGTGGTCACGAACCCGCCCGGCACCGATCCCGCCCCGTGGGAGGCCGCGGGCGCCACCTGGTGCTTGACCGGGTTCGGCCCGCAGCCGACGTTCGACGAGGTCGCCGCCGCGATCGGTTAGGGGCGGTCGTCGAGCGCGCCGCCGTGCGCGACCGGCTCGCGCTCGGTGGTGGTGCGGGTGCGCCGGAAGCGCCCGCCGCGGCGGTCCTCGGCGACCGGCACCCCGCCGCCGCCCCCGACACGGGGCAGCATCGCCAGCACGATCGCGAGCAGGCCGCCGGCGCCGAACGCCAGGACCGTCCAGTCGTTGACGGCGACGACGCCGAGGACGTCGTTGCCGTCCGACAGCCCGATCAGCGCGCCGACGACGAGCACGAGCCCGACGATGAACGCCATCGACTTGGCGCCCCAGTGGACGGGCGAGCCGAGCAACAGCAGCACCCCCGCGGCCGCGAACGCGACCCAGGTCCAGCCGTTGCCCTCGATACCGAGGAACGTCGTCCCGTTCACGGTCCCGCGCGGGAAGTCGATGCTGAAGTTGCGGCTGGCGAAGATGAACCCGAGCACGCCGAAGATCAGCGACACGAGCCCGAGCAGGCCGATCGGCCCCTTCGCGAGCGAGACGCCGCGGCGCGCGCGGCCATCGGTGTATGGAGCGGTGGTCATCGCATCCTCCGAAGTTCGTTGAGAGGATCCTTCCCGCCGGGCCCGGCGAGCATGCACGCCGTCAGTGCCCGTTGGCGCGCTTGAGGACCATGCCCTCGAGCACGTTGGCGACCGTCTCGCAGGCGTCGACCGCGGATTCGAGCGTCTCGAAGATGTCCTTCCAGCGGATCACGATCATCGGGTCGATGCCGTTGGCGAACAGGTTCGCGATCGCGTCGCGCTGGAGCCGGTCGCCCTCGTTCTCGAGCCGGTGGATCTCGACCAGCTGGGCGCCGACGTCGAGGCCGTTGCGCAGGCCGCGCAGGCTGGTCGCGACCTGCTCGGCCGCGGCGATCAGGACCTCGGAGATCTGCTGCGCCTGCTCCATCGGCGCTTCGACGGCGTAGAGCGCGAGCTGGTCGGCCGCCTCTTCGGTGAAGTCGACGATGTCGTCGAGGGCGCCGGCGAGCGCGTACACATCGGCGGAGTCCAGGTGCGCGCGGCGCGAGCCGCGCTCGGCGAGGCGGTGCAGGATGTCGTGGACGATCCGGTCGCCCTCCTGCTCGCAGAGCACGATGTCGCGCGCGAGCCCGGCCTGCTCGGGGTAGGACGCGAACAGGTCGCGCAGCAGCATCGCGGAGCGCTGCACGTTGCGGCCGGACTCCTCGAAGAGCGAGAGCAGGGCGGGGTCGGGACGCGTCCGGCGCAAGCGCACGGGCCGAACGTATCCGTCGCGCGGCGTCCCGGCGGCGGCGTTCACAGCCTCTTCACGGGCCGGGCCCTCATTCACCACCTGGTCACGTCGGGCAGCCGCCGCCGGACTTGACTGTGAGCTGCGGTGGCCGGAGCGGCGCCGCGCTTCACTCGGAGCCTCGGCGCGGTCCCTCCTCTCTCCTCGCCGCGTCGGGGCTCCGGGTCACTCGTCGTTTCACAACCTGTTCACGGCCGGTTCACGGCACCGTAACCGGCTCGCGCCGCGCGCCTTCAAGAGTGTGCGGCGATGCAGCAGGTTGAGATTCTGAACGCGGGGGAGCTGGAGATCCGACCCTCCGAGCACCTGGCGCGGGCCCGCGGGCGCGCGCTGTCGCTGTCGGTCCGCGAGCTCGACCTGCTCGCGGCCCTCGCCCGGCGCGAGGGGAGCATCGTCGGCCGGGAAGAGCTGTACGAGACGGTGTGGGGCGCGCCGCTGCGCGGCGCCGACCGGTCCGTGGACGTCTACGTCCACAAGCTCCGGAGCAAGCTGGCGATCGCGCTGCCGGAGTGGGTGTTCATCCACACCCATTTCGGCTTCGGCTACCGGTTCCAGCCCGAGCCTTCACACCCTTTTCACAGGTCGAGCACACGTCAATAACAGACTTGCGCCGTCGGCCGCTTTCGGGTCGCCGGCCCACGTCACGGAGAAGGAAGGTTCGATGAACAACCGGTTGATGCCGGGGTGCGCGGCGCTGGCCGCCACCCTGGCGCTCGGTGTCGCCGCCTGCGGCAGCGACGCCGACAACGCGAGCTCGACGGCCTCGTCGGGCGCGAAGACCGAGCAGCCGGCCCAGCTGGGCGGCACGCTCAACGGCGCGGGCGCGACGTTCCCGCAGCCCGTCTACCAGGAGTGGGCCGCCCGCTTCCAGGAGAAGGTCGGTACGACCGTCAACTACCAGGGCATCGGCTCCGGCGGCGGCATCGCGCAGTTCACGGCCGGCACGGTCGACTTCGGCGCGACCGACTCGGCGATGAAGGACGAGGAGATCACCGCGGCGCAGGCCAAGGGCGAGCCCGTGCACATCCCGACCGTGCTGGGCGCGGTCACGATCTCCTACAACCTCGACGGCGTCGACTCGGGCCTCAAGCTCGACGGCGCGACGATCGCGGACATCTTCCTCGGGAAGATCAAGACCTGGAACGACCCGAAGCTCACCGCGGGCAACGAGGACGTCAAGCTCCCGAGCACCAAGATCACGGTCTGCCACCGCTCCGACGAGTCGGGCACCACGAAGAACTTCACGCAGTTCCTCGCCGCGTACTCGCCGGCGTGGGAGAGCGGGCCGGGCGTCGACAAGTCGGTCAAGTGGCCGACGGGCACGGGCGCCAAGGGCAACGACGGCGTCGCCGCCTGCATCAAGCAGAACCCGGGCGCGGTCGGCTACGTCGAGCAGGCGTACGCGCTGGCGAACAACTTCACGTTCGCGAGCGTCAAGAACAAGTCCGGGAACTTCGTCGCGCCGACGCTCGAGTCGACGTCGGCGGCCGGCCAGGACCTGGACATCCCGGAGGACCTGCGGCTCTCCACGATCGACTCGCCGGGCGCCGACGCGTACCCGGTCGCGGCGCTCACGTTCCTGCTCGTCTACCAGGACCCGTGCAAGGCGGGCATGGACGAGCAGGGCGCCAAGCGCCTGAAGGCCTGGCTGGACTACGCGCTCGGCGACGGCCAGGAGGTCGCCAGCGAGCTCCAGTACGCGAAGCTGCCGGACGAGCTGCACACGAAGGCGCAGGCCAAGGTCGACGGCCTGCAGTGCAACGGACAGGCGATCCCCGGCACCTGAGATGGCCACCGGGACAGTTGCAAGCGGCGACCGCATCGCCTCGCGGTCGCCGCTGTCCCGGCTCCCCGACCGCCTCCTGCGGTGGGTGCTGACCGGGCTCGCCGCGGCGATCCTCCTGCTGATCGCGTTCTTCTTCATCCGGCTCGCCACCGAGTCGGAGCCGGTCTTCTCGAAGTACGGCGTCATCGACTTCGTCTTCAGTGACGAGTGGGTGCCGTCGCAGGAGCTCTACGGGGCGCTGCCGCTGCTGGTCGGCACGATCATCACGTCGGTGATCGCGCTGGCGATCGGCGTGCCGGTCGCGGTCGCCTCGGCGCTCTACATCACCGAGCTCGCGCCGCAGCGGCTCAAGCAGCCGCTGACGATCCTGGTCGAGCTGCTGGCCGCCGTGCCGTCCGTGGTCTACGGCCTCTGGGGCGTGTTCGTGCTGATCCCGAAGCTGCGCCCGGCCGAGCAGTGGTTCAGCGACACGTTCGCGTTCCTGCCGTTCGTCGGCGGCGACGTCGCCGGCCCCAACTCCTTCATCGCGGGGCTGATCCTCGCGATCATGATCCTGCCGATCGTGTCCGCCATCTCGCGCGAGGTGATGGCGACCGTGCCGGTCGAGCAGAAGGAGGCGGCGCTCGCGCTCGGCGCGACCCGCTGGGAGATGATCCGCATGGCGGTGCTCCCGTACTCGCGCGCCGGGATCTCCGGCGCGGCGATGCTCGGCCTCGGCCGCGCGATCGGCGAGACGATCGCGGCCACGCTCGTGATCGGCAACGCGGCGGTGATCGGCGACTCGATCTTCTCCCAGGGCTACACGCTCGCGGCCGTGATCGCGAACGAGTTCGGCGAGGCGGCGTCGGATCCGACGCACCGCGCGGCGCTGATCGCCGCCGGCCTCGTGCTGTTCGTCCTGACGCTGATCGTCAACGCGCTCGCGCGCTACTTCGTGCTGCGGTCCGAGCGCGCCACCGCCCGCCGCGTGCCCAAGGGGATGGCGGGATGATCGCTCCCGTCGCGGCCCGGCGGCGCCGCACCGACCAGGTCATGCGCGCCGTCCTGCTGGGCGGCACGCTGGTCGCGCTGGTCCCGCTGGTGTTCGTCGTCTACTACCTGTTCAAGCAGGGCATCGGGGCGATCAGCTGGGACTTCTTCACCACCGACCCGACCGGCCGCTTCCTCGGCCCGCCCGGCGGCGTGAAGTCCGCGATCGTCGGCACGATCATGATCGTCGGCCTGGCGGCGCTGATCGCGATCCCGCTCGGGATCGGCGTGGCGCTGTACCTGGTCGAGTACGGCAAGCAGAACGTGTTCTCGAACGTCGTCCGCTACTTCGTCGACGTGATGACCGGCGTGCCGTCGATCGTGTTCGGCCTGTTCATCTACATCGTGCTCGTGCTGACCGGGATCGGCGGGAACTTCGCCGGCTGGAAGGGCTCGATCGCGCTCGCGCTGCTGATGCTGCCGGTCGTCACCCGCTCGGCCGAGGTCGTGCTCGGGCTGGTGCCGAACTCGCTGCGCGAAGCGGCGCTGGCGCTCGGCGCGCCGCGCTGGAAGGTCGTCTTCCGGATCGTGCTGCCGACCGCGCTGCCCGGCCTGATCACCGGCTCGATGCTCGCCGTCGCCCGCGGGGCGGGGGAGACCGCGCCGCTGCTGTTCACCGCGTTCGCCGTCAACGCGACCACCTGGAACCTCGGCGAGCAGATGAACTCGCTGCCGATCCAGATCTTCAACGACGTCCGTCAGCCGCAGGCCAACATCGTCGAGCGGGCCTGGGGCTCGGCGCTGACGCTCGTGGCCATGATCCTGATCCTCACCCTGATCGCCCGACTGATCCAGCGAAGGAGTCGTTTCGCATGAGCACCGAGCCAACGGAGCGGGCGGCGCAGGCGCCCGCGGAGGCCGTCCCGGCCGTGACGCCGCGCACCGCCGGCGCGAAGGCGCCCGCCGAGATCGTCAGCCCCGGCCGCACGGTCACGCTGGACGGCCTGAAGGCGTTCTACGGGTCCTCGGAGGCCGTCCGCGGCATCTCGCTGACCTACGCGGCCAACGAAGTGACCGCGATGATCGGGCCCTCGGGCTGCGGCAAGTCGACCGTCGTCCGCTGCATCAACCGCATGCACGAGGAGATCCCCGGCGCGCACGCCGAGGGCTCGGTCCTGCTCGACGACGCCGACGTGTACGCGGCCGACGTCGACGTGGTCGCGGTGCGGCGGCAGATCGGCATGGTCTTCCAGAAGCCGAACCCGTTCCCGACGATGTCGATCTTCGACAACGTCGCGGCCGGCCTGCGGCTGTCGGGCAGGCGCGGCGACGTCAAGGACCGCGTCGAGCAGTCGCTGCGCGGCGCCGGCCTGTGGGAGGAGGTCAAGGACCGGCTCTCGCAGCCCGGCATCGGGCTCTCCGGCGGCCAGCAGCAGCGGCTCTGCATCGCGCGCACGATCGCGGTCGAGCCCGAGGTCATCATCATGGACGAGCCCGCGTCCGCGCTCGACCCGATCTCGACCCTGAAGATCGAGGAGCTGGTCGAGCAGCTCAAGACGCGCTACACGATCATCATCGTCACGCACAACATGCAGCAGGCGGCGCGTGTCGCGGACAAGACCGCGTTCATGCTGTCCGGAGAGCTGGTCGAGTTCGCTGAGACTGAGAAGATCTTCACCAACCCCGACGACTCGAGGACCGAGGACTATGTCACCGGCAAGTTCGGGTAGCGGCCGGCAGCACTTCCAGGAGGAGCTGCGCGAGCTCGAGGCGCAGGCGCTCGGCGGGATCGACCTGGTGGTGCGGACGCTGGACCGCACGCTCGAGGCGCTCGAGCACCAGGACATCGAGCTGGCGTCGATCGTGGTCCACGACGACGACCGGATCGACGGCCGCTACCTCGAGGTCCAGCAGGGCATCCTGTCGCTGCTCGCGCTGCAGGCGCCGGTCGCGTCGGACCTGCGCGTGGTCGCCGCGCTGCTGCACGTGATCAAGCACGTGGAGCGGATGGGGGACCAGTGCGTGAACATCGCCAAGATGCTGCCGGTGGTCGGCTTCGAGCCGCCGTCGGACGAGGTGATGCTCGAGCACATCTTCCGGATGGGGCGGCTCGCGCGCTCGGAGGTCGAGCAGTCCAAGCAGGCGTTCATGCTGCGCGACGTGGCGGTCGCGGAGGATCTCGTCCGCCAGGATTTGGAGATCAACCGGCTCAACCGGAGCGTGTTCGCGCGCGCGGTCGAGATCGGGACCGACGAGGACCGGCGCGAGTGGGCGATGTCGATGATGCTGGTCGCGCGGGCGATCGAGCGGATCGGCGACAACGCCGTGGACATCGGCGAGCAGGTCGCGTTCGTGGTCACCGGCGAGTTCCGGGAGTTCTCCGACGCCTCCCGCGTGTCCCTGTGAACATGTCGTTACTTCTTGGGTTCTGAGGGCTCGGCGCGGATAATGTGCGGCGCGAGATGACGACGATGGTGGTTGACGAGCGGCGCACTTCCGCGAGCGCCGCGGCGGGCGCGAGCGTGCGCCTGGCGGTGATCGACTCCGACACCGGGTTCCTGCAGGTGCTGGGCAAGCGGCTGGAGGGCGTGGGGTGGCAGCACCGCGTGCTCGCCTCGCCCGTGCCGCTGGACGCGATGGTGGCGCTGCGGCTGAACGCGGTCGTGGTGGACCTGGCCGTGCTCGGGCCGCAGGGATGGACGTACCTGGACAAGCTCTGCGCCCGGTTGCCCGGGCTCGGCGTGATCGTGTGCACGGGGCAGTCCTCCGTCGCCCAGCGCGTGCGCGGGCTGCGGCTCGGCGCCGACGACTGGGTCACCAAGCCGTGTCACCCCGAGGAGCTGATCGCGCGCATCGAGGCCGTGGTGCGGCGGCGCAAACGGGCCGACGTGCGGATCGAGAAAGGGCCCGTGCTGGTCGGCGAGGTCGAGATCCGGGCGGATCAGTTCCAGGCGTTCGTGAGCGGTGCGTCGGTGGAGCTGACGCGGCGCGAGTTCGAGCTGATCCAGCTGCTGGCCGAGGCCGAGGGGCAGGTCATGCAGCGCGAGGAGATCTACCAGCGCGTGTGGGGCTACGCCATGGTCCACGGGGACCGGTCGGTCGACGTCTTCGTGCGCAAGCTGCGGTCGAAGCTGGAGCGGGCGTCGCCGTCGTGGCGCTACATCCACACGCACTTCGGGATCGGGTACCGGTTCGCGGCGGAGCCGGCCGACGACGGGTCGGGCGACGCTTCGCTGCCCGCGCTGGGTTCCGAGTCCGCCGGGGGCTCGGCTTCGCCCGCCGGGGGCTCCGCTTCGTCGTCCGCGTCCGCGGTCGCTTCGCCGGCCGCCGCGGGCTCCGCTTCGCCTGCCGCGGGCTCCGCTTCGTCGTCCGCGCCCGCGGTCGCTTCGCCGGTCGCCGCGGGCTCCGCTTCGCCTGCCGCGGGCTCCGCTTCGCCTGCCGCGGACTCGGCTTCGTCGTCCGCGTCCGCGGTCACTTCGCCGGCCGCCGCGGGCTCCTCCTCGCGCCTCGCTTCGAGCCCCTCTTCGCCGGCCGCGGGCTCCTCTTCGCGCCTCGCCTCGGCGCCGGCGGACTCCGCGCCCGTGTTCGTTCCCGCGGGGTAAAGTGAACGGTCCGGATGGGCCCGGACCGCAACAAGCACCTGCGCAACATCGCGATCGTCGTGGTGCTCGCCGTCGCCGTCTGGAAGCTGCCGGGCGGCGGAACCGCGGCGGCGACGATCTCCAACGCGCTCTCGATCGCCTTCCTCGGCGGGCTCTTCTTCTTCGGCTACCGGCTCTACATGGAGCATCGCGAGACGCTCTACGGGCTCGAGGAGCGCCAGCGCGCGCTGCTCTACGGCGCCCTGGCCCTGGCCGCGTTCGCGATCGTCGCGACCCGCACGCTGTGGGACTCCGGCGGCCTCGGAGGCCTGCTCTGGGTGGCCATGCTCGGCGCCTCCGGCTGGGCGATCTACAGCGTCTGGCGCGCGTACCGCACGTACTAGCCGCGGCGGCGCTCTGGCGCGCGCTTGTCGCGGCCGCGCGCCGTCCTCGCGCCCCCTCGCGCTCGCGTGTTGTCCGCGCCGCGCCCTCTTCGCGCCCGCGGACGCGACTCCGCGCCGTCACGGCCGCGGTCGCCACACCTCGCCCGCTCGCGTGTCTTCCGCGTCACGGCCTCGCGCTCGCGCGTCCTCCGCGCCACGGCCCCTCGCACTCGCGTGTCTTCCGTGCCGCCCGCCTCGCGCGCTCGCGCGTCTGCCGCGTCACGCCCTCTCCGCGCCCGCGGACGCGACTCCGCGCCGTCACGGCCGCGGTCGTCACACCTCGCCACGCGGGTGGCGCGCCGAGTGGTCGAAAACTGGCGCTCGGCGCCAATCTTTGACCCCTCGCTGAGCCACGCCGCGATCCGTCGCACTTTCGTGGCATTTTCGGCACAGACTTGTAACCAACGCGTCTAGATCCGTTCAGCGGCGCGGTGAAGGCTCCGGCCATGCCCTCCACCGCCCCTCCACGCGAACCCACTCCGGCGCCCGCCGCTCTCCGCCCGCTCGCGCCCCGTCTACGTCGCGCAGCCCACTTCCCGCACTCGCCCTCACCGCCCGCTCCGGGCACGCCGCGCCGGACGCCGCTCGACCCACCTCTTCCCGCGTCACGGCCGGCGCGAAGCCCCGCACGGCTCCGCCCGCCGCGCCTCGCACCGCTCCGCCCACCGTTCCCCGTGGCACTGCCCGTACGGCTCCGCCCGTCTCGCCCCGCATCCCCACGCCCGCCTTTCTCCGCGCGGCTCCGCCCGCCTCGGCCCGTGCCGCCACCCGCATCTTGCGTGCCACCGCCCTGGTTGCCCGGCGCCGGCCCGCCTGGTCACGCACCGCCGCGTCGGTCTCGCTCCGTTCGATCCGGCGAACGTGGGCAGGCCTCGGTCGAGCTGGTCGTCCTGCTGCCCGCCATCGCGGCGATTCTCGCGGTCGCCTATCAGGCGCTCCTGGTCGGCCAAGCGGTCTGGGAGGTGCGCGTCGCCGCGCGCGCCGCGGCGCGCGCCCACGCGCTCGGCGCCGACGCGACCGCCGCAGCCCGCGGACACCTCGAGTCCGGCCTCGAACGCGATCTCCGCGTCCGCTCCGGCAGCGACGGCGACGTCCACGTCTCCGTGCGCATCCCGACGCTCTTCCCGGACATTCGTCTCGGCCGCGTCTCCGCCACCGCCCACTTCCGACCGCAGAGCGAATGACCGCCACACGCATTCATGTCCCGCCCGCCCTATGCGGCACGAGCGGGCAGGCATCGATCGAGCTCCTCGGGCTGCTCCCACTGGTCGCCCTGATCGCACTCGTCGTCCTGTGCGTGATCGCGTCACACACCGCCGGCGAGCAGGCGGGCGAGGCCGCGGAAGCCGGCGCGCTCGTGCTCCTCCAAGGCGGCGCGGAAGACCCGCGCGAGGCCGCCGAGCGCGCGCTCGGCGAGTCCACGCGCAAGCGCGCGACGATCGAGGTCTCAGGCCATCGCGTCCGCGTCCGCGTACGCCCTGCGTTTCCGATTCCCGGCCTCGCCGACCGCCTCGCCGCCGAGGCCCGAGCCGACGCGGGCCGATGACCGTGCTCGACACCGTCCGCGCGTGGTTCATCGCGCCGCCGTCCGACACATCGCCGGAGCTTCACGGCTCGGCGAGTCCCAGCCAATCGCGCAAACGCCGCCCGCACCCGTCCCCGCACGTGCCCGCCGCTTCCGTCCCGACATCGCCGTCGCCCGTGTCGCCGTTGCCGTCACGGGTGCCGCCGCCATCGCAGAGCCCGCCGTCGCCGCCGATCTCGCCGCAGACGCCGTCCGTCGCGACCCCGGCGGTGGCGCCACTGGCATCCACATTCGCCGCCACGGCGGCGTCGTCTGCGGCCTTCGCGATCACGTCCGCCGCGGTGCTGGGCCGACCCGGGGACGCGGAGCCGGTCGCCGCCGCGCTGGCTCTCGCCCTGCGTCGCACCACGCGGTCGAAGGCCGCGACCGTGGCGGTTCTCGGCTCGGCGCCCACGGCGGCGGAGAGCGGTGGAAGCGCCGCGGCACGGCGCGTCACCGAGCGGCTGCGTGCGCACGGGTTCGCGGCGCACGCCCGCGGCTGTCTCGCGTGGACGCACGTCGAGCCGGCAAGCGACCGCGTCATCGCCCTCGCCCAGCGCGTCACCGTCGTCGCCGCCCCCGCGGTGTTCGCCGTCACCGCCTCGCGCACCCACGATGTCGACGAGATCGTCAGCGAGCAGGACCTGGTCGTGCTCGTCGCGTCGGATCCGCAAGGCCCGCTGGCGCACCTCGCCGCCCACGGTCTCGGTCCGGACGCACCGGTCGTCGTCGTCCGTCCACTCAGACGCGGGGTCGGACGCGCGCTCGCGTGGGCCGGGATCCGCCCGGCCCGCCCGATCACGCGCCTCCTCGGCCCCCAGATCGACACGGGCGGAGGTAGGGCGTGATCCGCGCGCGATCGGGCGGAACGGCGGTACGCCCCGCCCGCGCTCAGGCGGGTGGCGGAGCGAGCTGCGCAGGTCCGGCTGGGCGGTGCGGCGTGACCTGCGCGCGCGGCCAGGCCGCGGTACTGCTGATCGCCGGGCTCGCCGGCGTGCTGATCGCCGCGGTCGTCATCGGTGCGGTGGCGCGCGCCGTCGGCCGCGAGGCGGCGGCGCAGCGCGCCGCGGATCTCGCCGCCGTCGCCGGTGCCCGGGCGATGCACGACAACTACGGGCGGCTCTTCGAGCCGGCGTACATCCGCGAGCGTCCGAACCCGAACCACCTGACCAAACCCGCATACCTCGCGCTGGGTCGCGACGCGGCGGCTCGCGTCGCCGCCGCGAACGGCGCCAACCGCTCCGCCGTCAGCTTCCCCGACGAGGCCACGTTCGCCCCGGTCCGGATCCGCGTCGAGATCCAAGAGACCGTCCACGTCAAGAACCGCGCGGCGAGGATCGAGGTCGACGCCGAGGCGGAGCTCAGTCCCGGCCTCTATGCCATCTCCTCCGGCGGCGGCTACAGCGGCCCGTTCGCGGTGCGCCAGGGAGAGCGGATGCGTCCGGACATCGCCCTCGCGTTCGACCGCATGGCGGCCACGGCGCACGCGGACGGCATCGCGCTCCAGATCACGAGCGGCTACCGCTCCGACGCCGAGCAGGCGATCCTCTGGGCCCGCAACCCGGACCCGAAGATGGTCGCCCGCCCGGGCACCTCGCTGCACCGCAATGGGACCGAGCTCGACCTCGGCCCGCCGTCCGCGTACCGGTGGCTGGCGGCGAATGCGCCCCGCTTCCACTTCGTTCAGCGCTACAGCTGGGAGCCCTGGCACTGGGGATTCGTGCTGAACGCGCAGTCAACCCCGCGCAACGGCGTTGGAACGGCGGCGAGTGGTGCGGCGGGGAGTGGCGGCACGGTGGGTCGTGGCGGCACGGCGGCGAATGGTGCGGTGGCGAGGAGTGGCGGCGCGGCGGGCGCCGACGGTGCCGGCGTGTCGCACGGCGCGGTCCCCGGCTTCGTACCCGTGCGCTTCGCCCCGCTGCTCAGGACGAGCGCCCAGCGCTGGAGCGTGTCCGCCGCGCTGCTCGCTGCCCAGCTCTACACCGAGTCCGGCTTCAACCCGTTCGCGGTCTCCAAGACCGGCGCGCGGGGAATCGCGCAGTTCATGCCGGAGACGGCCCGCGCCTATGGGCTCGACGACGCGTTCGACCCCGCGCGGGCGATCGACGCCCAGGCGCATCTGATGCGCGATCTGCTGCGGCAGTTCGGCTCGGTCCCGCTCGCGCTCGCCGCCTACAACGCCGGCCCGGGCGCGGTGGGGGCGTGCGGCTGCGTCCCGAGCAACGGGGAGACGCCCGGCTACGTCGCCCGCGTGCTCGGGCTGATGTCCGGCGCCGGCGTCCCGATTCCGCTCGCGCTGGAGGTCCGGCTTGTCCGCTGAGCGATTGGCCGCCCGCGGCGAGACACGGAGCGGCGACGCGCCACGTTCCCGCGCGAGTGGTCACTTTCTGGCGCTCCGCGCCGAAACGCGCCCACTCGCGGCGTCATCGCGAGGCTGGGGGGTGGAGGACCGCCCCGCCGGGAGAGCCGCGCGATGCCGGCGTGACCGCGCGGGCCCCGAGGGCGCCGGAGGCGACGCGCGTCGCGGCGACGTGTGTGCGCGCGTGCCGTGCGATGGGCGCACCGTGGCCCGGCGCCCGCGCCGACGCGCGCCACCGTGCCCGCAGCGACGCGCGCGCCACGGCCCGGCGCGGCGACGCGCGCCACGGCGCGGCGCAGCGATGCGCGCCACGCGGATCGGCATGGCGCGGCGTGGCGACGCGCGCCACGCGGATCGTCACGGCGCGGCGTGGCGACGCGCGCGCCACGCGGATCGGCGAGGCGCAGTGACGCGCGTGCCGGGCGGCTCGCCACGCGCGGCGAGGCGCGGCGCCACGCGGCGACGCGCCCTCAGCGCGCCGCGGCCCCCGACGCGTCGAGCGCGCCCGCGATCACGCCCGCGAGGCGCCGCCCCGCTTCGGCGAGCTCGGCCTCGCCCAGATGGCTGAAGGAGAGCCGCATCTCGTTATGCCCCTCGTCCCCCGCGTAGAACGGCCGCCCCGGCACGTACGCCACGCCGCCCTCCAGCGCCGCCGGCCGCAGCGCGCGCACGTCGATCTCGGCCGGCACCGTGACCCAGGTGAACATCCCACCCGTCGGCTCGCTCCACGTGACGCCCTCCGGCATCCACTCCGCGAGCGCCGCCGACAGCGCCGCCCAGTGGGACGCGTAGAGCGCGCGGGCCCGTGCGACGCCCTCGGTGAAGTGCCCCGCGCGCCCGTACTCCTCGACCATCCGCTGCGCCAGCGCGCTCGCGCACTGGTCCGTGTTCTGCTTGGCGTCGGCCAGCGCGGCGAGCAGGGGCGCCGGCCCGACCGCCCACCCGAGCCGGAACCCCGGCGAGAAGATCTTCGAGAACGTCCCCGCCTGGACGACGACGTCCGGCCCCAGCGACCACAGCGACGGCAGCGGATCGCCCGCGAACGCCAGCTCGCGATACGCGACGTCCTCGACGATCAGCACCCCGTACCGCCGGCACAGCTCCACCAGCGCCGAGCGCCGCGCGAGCGACAGCGTGCGCCCGGACGGGTTCTGGTACTCCGGGATCACGTACAGGAACTTCGGCCGCGCCCCGCCGGCCAAGAGGTCCGAGAACACGTCGACCTGCAGTCCGTCGTCGTCCATCGGCACGCCGAGCACGGAAGCGCCGTAGTGCGCGAAGCCCATCAGCGCCCCGAGGTACGTCGGCGCCTCGACGGCGACCACGTCGCCCGGCTCCAGCAGCGTGCGGCAGAGCAGCTCCAGGCACTCGATCCCGCCGGAGGTGACGATCAGCTCGTCCTCGCCAGGCCGCCGCCCCTGCAACGCGAACACGCGCTCGCGCAGGTACGCCCGCACGGACGGCAGCCCCGCGCTCGGCCCGTACTGCAGCGCCACGCCCGGATCGTCCGCGATCACCCGCCCGGCGATGTCCGCCAGCACCGACGTCTGGAACGTCGCCACGTTCGGGAACCCGCCGGTCATGCCGAGCACGCCCTCCGGCACGCCTCCGAGGATGGCGGCGAGCTCCGCGCCGCCCCGATCGCGCGCCCGCGCGGCGAAGAGCGAGTTCCAGTCCATCCCCACATTGTGCACGGGGCGGGAAATTTCGAGGGCCGCCGCGTTGGTCAGACGCGGCGGCCCTCGCAGTGCGTCGGCCGGCGGGTGTCGAGAGGAGGAGAACTGCCCGGGGGCCGAGCGGTTGAGGAGAGGTGGTCAGCCTCTCTATGCATTACATGATGGCCGGAAATTGTGACCGGATCCATCACTCCTGAGAGTGAACTATTGCTCCCGGCCGCGCCGCTGAGACACCTCCACGGCCGAACGTTTTCATTTCGCGATCACGTTCCCTAGCGTCCAGCGCCGCAGGGGGAGACTCGCGAACCAAGGGGGGAAACGGCCGTGCCACACGCCCGTACCAAGCTCGCTGTCGCATTCGCGCTCGTCGCGACCGGGTTGACGCTGCCAGCCGCGGCGGACGCGAAGACCACGCTGGTCGAGGTGCAAGCCACCGACCACGCCACGCTCAACCGCCTCGAAGCGCTCGGCCTGGACGTCACCTACGAGGGCGACCACCGCACCGAGCTGATGCTGCACGGCCCCGAGGACGTGCAGATCCTCAAGGACAGCGGGGTCCCGTACACCGTCCTGCTCGACGACATGGACGGCGCCAACGACGCCCGCCTGCACACCGAAGGCGAGCAGCAGGCCCGCGTCGAGAAGGGCATCGCGCCCCTCTCCACGCTCCCGACCGGCCGCGTCGCCTACCGCACCCTCCCGGAGATCAACGCCGAGCTCCAGCAGCTGGCGGCGACCTACCCGGACAAGGTCAAGCTCTTCACGCTCAGCAAGCCGACGCTGCTGGGCAAGACGATCTACGGCGTCGAGGTCACCCGCAACGTCGACGCCAAGGACGGCAAGGCGGAGTTCCTGCTCACCGGCGCCCACCACGCCCGCGAGTGGCCGACCCCCGAGTTCACGCTCGAGTTCGTCTGGGACCTGCTGCTCAACGACGGCACCGACGCGGACGCGACCCGCCTGCTCGACAAGGGCCGCCTGATCGCGATCCCGGTCGTCAACGCGGACGGCTTCGAGCTCTCGCGCACGCTCCAGAACGAGCAGAAGCGCAAGAACTGCCGCATCAACGCGGGCGAGATCCCGACGGCCGAGCAGTGCGCCGCGTCCGCGAACAGCAACCGCGGCATCGACCTCAACCGCAACTACCTGCCGTTCTGGGGCGGCCCGGGCGCCTCCACCAGCTTCACGGCCTCCAACACGCGCGGCGAGGCGCCCGCCTCCGAGCCCGAGATCGCCGCCATGATCGACCTGCTCAACGCCCACCAGGTCACGCTGGCGATCAACAACCACACGCCGGACCAGCGGCTCCTGCGCGCGCCCAGCTCCTCCAACGAGCCGGACGTGGTCGCGGACGAGCAGGTCTACCAGGACCTGCTGGAGCGCCTGGCCCGCAACCTGCCCGGCTGGCCCGCCGGCCCCTGGACCGACGTCTACTACGAGGCGTCCTCGACCGCCGAGCAGCAGGCCTACTACGCCTACGGCGCGTTCGGCTTCACCCCCGAGGCGACCCCCGGCTTCAGCGGCACGCAGACCTTCCACCCGCCGTATCAGAACGTGATCGACAACTACCTGGGCACGGGCACCCGCTACGCCGGCCAGACGATGCGCGGCCTCTACTACGACGCGTTCGCCGCCGCGATCGACCCGAGCCTGCACGCCGTCATCAAGGGCACCGCGCCCGCCGGCGCCACGCTCACGCTGACCAAGACGTACACGCTCGACAGCTCGCGCACCGCGTTCACGACCGGCGGCCCGCAGGAGGTGCGCGCGCTCCCGAACGCGCTCAAGTCCACGCTCACCGTTCCCGCGGACGGCCGCTTCGAGTGGCACGTCAACCCGTCGCTGCGCCCGAGCCAGTACGACGATCGCTTCATCGACGAGTCCTACACGCTCACCTGCACCGCGCCCGGCGGCCAGGTCCTGGAGACGACCACCGTCCGGCTCGCGCGCGGCCAGGTCGCCGACCGCTCGTTCTGCACCCAGGGCACCGTCAGCGGCACGGTCCCCGCCACCCTGAGCCTCACGCTCGGCGCGCCCGCGGCGTTCGGCGCGTTCACGCCCGGCGAGGCCCGTGACTACAGCGCCGCCACGACCGCGACCGTCACCAGCACCGCCGGCGACGCCGCCCTCACCGTCGGCGACCCGGACGGCGCGCATCCGGGCCACTTGACCAACGGGACGTTCGCGCTCCCGAGCCCGCTCGGCGTCGCCGCGGGCACGAACGCTCCCGCGCCCCTGCCCACCACGCTGCTGACCTACGCCGGCCCGGTCAGCAACGACGCGGTGCCCGTGGCCTTCACGCAGGCCATCGGCGCCGGCGACGCCCTGCGGACGGGGACGTACAGCAAGACGCTGACGTTCACGCTCTCCACTACGAACCCATAGGAGGCGCCGTCCGCCGCCGATCGCCCGCCGGCCGAACACGCCGGCGGGCGATCGCACCGGATGAGAACGCACGCGACCCTCGGATACGCTGAAACTGGTCTTGTCAATGTCACGGATGTCATCGACGCGCTCGCTGATCCTGCTCGGCGTGCTGGTCGCCGCCGGAGCGCTGCTCTACGCCGGCCTCGAACGGCGCGATCCGGCCCCGCAGCGGCTACTCACGGGCGGCAACTTCGATCTCTGCTCGACGCGCGAAGGCGACGACGCCCGCTCGTGCTACACCCGCGAGACGGCGCGCGAGCTCGCCGCGGTCAGCGACGCCACCCCGGACGTCACGCTGGCGGCGCCCTCCGGCTCCGGCGAGGTGACGTTCGCGTCGCTGGACACGACCACGGGCTCTCAGCCGCTGCTGTGCGACCTGCACGCGCGCGTCGGCGTCGTCGACGAGCAGGTGCCGTCGTGGCTCGGGTGGACCGAGCCGCTGGCCGGGGCGTCCCCCGTCTCATGATCAGCCGCCTCGCGGGGCTGGCGCTGCTCCTGCTCGTGCTGGCCGCCTGCGGCGGCGCCGACCAGCAGCCCCGCGCGAGCGCACCGGCCACGACGAGCACGCCCGAAGCGACCGGCGACCTCGCCTCCTGCGCCGGGATGGTCGGCGACGAAGGTCGCGGGTGCTACTCGGCCGAGCTGGCCAAGATCGTCGACGACGCCAAGGACCCGCTGGCCGCGGTCGAGGGCATCACCGCCGCGGCGTACGCCGACCAGAGCGGCTTCCTGCTCGCCAACTGCCACGGGATCATGCACACGGTGGCGCGCGAGTACGCGCTGCGCACGCACCTGACGCTGGCCAAGCTGATGGACAACCTGCCCGCGACCAACGACCCCGGCTGCTCGGCCGGCTACGCGCACGGGCTCGTGACCGCGGTCGCGCCGGAGATCGAGAAGGCCGGCCCGAAGGTCGCCAACCAGCTGTGCGCCGAGGCCGAGACGCGCTACCAGCGCTACAGCTGCACGCACGGCTTCGGACACGCGTTCATGCGGCTCAACAGCGACCAGATCCAGCCGTCGCTGCAGATGTGCCGGCAGCTCGGCTCGGGCGCCGCGCCGGACTGCTCGCAGGGCGTCTACCACGACTACTGGTTCTCGGTGAACGGCATCGACGCCACCAAACGGCCGGAGAACCCGGTGACCGAGCCGCGCGAGCTGTGCGGCGCGCAGCCCGCCGAGTTCGTGCGCCCGTGCTGGTACCGCGCGTTCGTGGAGACCCAGCAGGGCCGCCGCGTCGGCGCGCCCGAGGACTTCGAGGACCTGTGCGGCGGCCTGGAGGGCCTGCAGCGGCAGGCGTGCGTGACCGGCGCGAGCGTGATCGGCCCGCCGGACCCGCGCAACCAGCTCACGCTCTGCAGCGGGCTGTCCTCCGCCACGGACGTCGTCGCCTGCATCCGCGGGACCAAGGTCCAGAACCTGCTCCAGTACCCGGACGACATGAAGGTCGACCTGATCAAGGACTGCCGCCAGTTCAAGGGCTCGCTGGCGGCCACGTGCTACCGCTGGCTGGGCAAGACGCTCGGCGTCGTCAGCGACGGCAAGCTGCTCGACTACGGCTGCCCGAAGCTGCCCAAGGGCGCGCCGCGCAAGGCCTGCGCCGCGGGCGTGAAGAGCATGGACGGCCCGCTCGTCACGTTCTCATAGCGCGCGCGACGGCCTCGATCGCCCGGTCCACGCCGGTGCGATCGACGTCGAGGTGCGTGACCGCACGCACGCGCCGCGGCCCGACGACGCCCATCCGCACGCCGTCGCGCTCGATCGCCGCGCACAGCCCGTCCGGGTCGTCCACCTCGAAGATCACGATGTTCGTCTCGACGTCGCCCGGGTCGAGCGCGACGCCGTCGATCGCCGCCAGGCCCTCGGCCAGCGCGAACGCGTGCTCGTGGTCGACCGCGAGCCGGTCGACGTGGTGCTCGAGCGCGTACAGCGCGCCCGCGGCCACGATCCCCGCCTGGCGCAGCGCGCCGCCGAGCATCTGCTTGTAGCGCCACGCCTCGTCGATCAGCTCCGCCGAGCCGGCCAGGCAGGCGCCCAGCGGCGCGCCCAGCCCCTTCGTGAAGTCCAGCCAGGCGGTGTCGAAGCCGGCCGTGAACTCCGCGGCGGGCACGCCGGACGCGACCACCGCGTTCATCAGCCGCGCGCCGTCCATGTGCAGCCGCAGCCCGTGCTCGCGCGCCACCTCGACGACGCCCCGCACCTGGGCCAGCGGCCACACGTGCCCGCCCGCCATGTTCGTCGTCTGCTCGACGGACACCAGCCGCGAGCGCGGCGAGTAGCGGTCCGGAAACCGCAGCGCGCCGCGCACGTCGTCGCCGGTGAACATCCCGGCCGGCGTGTCCAGCGGGTGCATCATCGCCCCCGCGAACGCCGCCGGCCCGCCCGCCTCGGCGATGATCGGGTGCGCCGTGCGGTGCAGGATCGCCTCGTCGCCGCCGGGACGGATGTGCAGGCGGAACGCGATCTCATTGCACATCGTGCCCGACGGCAGGAAGACCGCCGCCTCCATCCCGAGCAGCGCCGCGACCCGCGTGCACAGCTCCGTCACCTGCGGGTCCTCGAAGCGCTGCTCGTCGCCCACCTCGGCCGCCGCCATCGCTGCGCGCATGGCGGCGGTCGGACGAGTCTGCGTGTCGGAGTAGAGGTCGATCAAGCCCCGGAAGCTACTTCAAGCGGTGCTTGGCGTACTTCTTGAACTGCTCGAAGGCGGGCCGCGGCGACCCGTCCGGGTTCACGAGCCCGGAGTCGAACGTGGCGTCCGGCTCGCCCCACCAGCGGTAGACGTAGATCCGGGTGACGCGCGACTTGTAGCCCCTGCGGCGCGAGTCGAACCGGCTGGCGAGCTGGAACATGTACCTGGTCGCCGAGGCGGCGCGCGCCGGCGAGCGCTTGAAGCCGCTGGACTCGAACTTCGTGATGCCGCCGGTCTCGGTCAGCCAGACCTCGCCGGGAACGGTCTTGAGGACGTTCGTGAGGCCCTTGGACTGGTGCCGGTTGACGTCCTTGTAGTTGTGCAGGCCCCAGATCCGCGCGCGGTTGTGCGAGTAGCGGATGAAGTCCTTCAGCCAGGAGACGACCGTGCTCTGGTCGAGCACGTCGGCGCCGAGCACCTTGCAGCCCTTGCAGTTGCGCCGCAGGACGTCGTAATACTCGGCGGCCAGCTTCGGCTTCTTGGCCGTCGGCTGGGAGACGTGGTTGGCCTCGTTCCACGGCGCGTACGTCTTGACCCAGGGGAACTGGGCCTTGAACTTCTTGAACGCGGTCGTGTAGGCCTTCTTGGACGGCGCCCGGCAGGCCTTCGACTTCGAGTACTTCCCGTTGTGGTAGCACCCGCGCCGGGCCGTGAACATGACCAGCACTTCCTGCTTGTGCGCGCGGGCGGCGTTCATGAAGGCCGTGACCTCGCCGGCGCCGTCGCCCTTGTAGTAGTCCCACGGCACGATGTAGCGGACCCGCTTGAGCTTCAGCCCCTGCCAGAGCGGTTGGTCGAAGGTCCGCGCGTCCTGCTCGGAAAGGCCGACCCGGTAGTTCGCGGACGCCGGGACGGCGGGCAGGACGAGGGCCGCGAGCGCGGCCAGCACAATCGTCACTCTCAATCGCTGCATGGTGGTCGGAACCGTCGAGCCGGACCCGAGTTGCGCTCCGAGCCGAGGTCTAAGCTCGATAGGCAGACACGTATGGCCGTCGACGCACCACCAGAGCGCCTGCGCGAACAGCGCCGCAACCTCCCCGACGAGCCCGGCGTCTACATCTTCCGCAACGCGCGCGGGCGGGTGATCTACGTCGGCAAGGCGAAGTCGATCCGCAAGCGCGTCGCCAGCCACTTCTCCAACCCGGCGATGTACGGCACGGCGGCGCTGACCGACGAGATCGACCACATCGAGTCGCTCGTGGTCGTCACCGAGGCCGAGGCGCTGCTGACCGAGCAGAACTTCATCAAGCAGTACAAGCCGAAGTTCAACATCCGGCTGCGCGACGACAAGTCCTACCCGTACATCGCGATCAGCCTCGACGAGGACTTCCCGCGCGTCTACTTCACGCGTGAGCGCCACAAGCGCGAACGCGCCTACTTCGGCCCGTACAGCTCCGCCAAGCGCGTGCGCGGGACGCTCGACCTGCTCGGCAAGGTGTTCCTGTTCCGCTCCTGCGAGGGGCCGGAGCCGGGCCGCCACTCGGGCTCACCCTGCCTGGACTACTACATCAAGCGCTGTGGCGCGCCGTGCGTCGGCTACGTGTCCAAGGAGGAGTACCGCGCGGGCATCGACGGCGTGATCGCGTTCCTGTCCGGCCGCTTCAAGCAGATCGAGCGCGACCTCGAGCAGCGCATGTACTTCGCCGCCGGCGAGCGCGACTACGAGCAGGCGACGATCGAGCGCAACCGCCTGCAGGCCGTGCGCTCGCTGCTGGAGCGCCAGCGCGTGGCCGACGGCGGCGCGGGGACCTACGACGCGGTCGCGGTCGCGGTCGAGGGCACCGAGGCCAACGCGCAGGTCTTCCAGGTGCGTGACGGCGTGCTCAGCGACCGCCAGTCGTTCTACCTGGAGAACCAGGCCGAGCAGCACCCGGCGATCGTCGCCGAGGAGTTCATGCTCCAGTACTACGCGAGCGCGCTCTCGATCCCGCCGCTGATCGTGGTGCAGAGCGCGCTGGCGGAGGAGTCCGAGCTCGAGGTGCTGGGCGCGCTGCTGGCCGAGCGGCGCGAGGGCGCGGTGGAGATCCGCGCCGCCGAGCGCGGCGGCAAGCGCCGGATCCTCGACCTGGCGGAGCGCAACGCGCGGCTCGCGCTCGACCAGGAGAAGCTCAAGGCCGAGCGCCGCCGCCAGCAGCGCGTGGACGCGCTGACCGGGCTGCAGCGGGCGCTGGACCTGGACGCGCTGCCGGTGCGCATCGAGTGCTTCGACATCTCGCACGTGGGCGGCACGCACACCGTGGCGTCGATGGTCGTGTTCGAGGGCGGCGCGCCGAAGAAGAGCGATTACCGCCGTTTCACGATCCACGAGACCGCCAGCGGCGATGATTACGCGGCGATGGCGGAGGTCCTCACGCGCCGCTACGCGCAATGGGAGCGCCAGGCGGAACGCTCGCCGTACGACGCCGAGCGCGACGGCAGCTTCTCGGCGCTGCCCAACCTGGTGATCATCGACGGCGGCAAGGGCCAGCTGGCGGCCGGTCTGGAGCCGCTGCGCGGCTTCCGCGAGCGCGGCGTCGCGGTCGTCTCCCTGGCCAAGCGGATCGAGGAGGTCTTCCTGCCCGGGAACCCCGTGCCGGTCGTGATGGCGCACGACACGCCGGAGCTGCAGCTCGTGCAGCGCGTGCGTGACGAGGCGCACCGGTTCGCGATCACCCACCACCGGCTGCGCCGCGACAAGGCGATGACCGAGTCGATCATGGACGAGCTGCCGGGCGTCGGCCCGGCGCGCAAGCGCGCGCTGCTCAAGCACTTCGGCTCGCCGGACGCGGTGCTGGCCGCGTCGCGCGAGCAGCTCGAGAACGTGCCCGGCTTCCCGCAGAAGGTCGCGCGGGACCTCTACACCCACCTCAACCGGACGGGGCGATGACGGTCGGCAACGCGGTACGCGACGGGGACGGCCGCCGGCCGGGCTCGAACCTCCAGGACCTGGTGGTGATCAGCGGGCTGTCGGGCGCCGGCAAGTCGAGCGCGATGAACGTGTTCGAGGACGCCGGCTACTTCTGCGTCGACAACCTGCCGGCGGAGATGATCCGCTCGCTCAGCGAGCTGTTCATGCACGAGGGCTCCAAGGTCGAGCTCGCGGCCGTGGTCTGCGACTCGCGCGGCGGTGAGTACCTGGCCGCGCTGGCGGGCGTGATCGACCAGCTGGCGGCGGCCGGCGTGGTGCACCGCGTGGTGTTCCTGGCCGCCGACGAGGAGACGCTGATGATGCGCTACAAGGAGACGCGCCGGCGTCACCCGCTGGCGCCGCACGGCAGTGTCCTGGACGGCATCCGCGCCGAGCAGGAGCTGCTCGCGCCCGTGCGCGAGCGCGCCGACATCATCATCGACACGTCCGGCCTCAGCGCCGCGGCGCTGCGGCGCAAGGTCGCCGACGAGCTGCTCGGCCCGACCTCGACCGGCAAGCTCGCGGTCACGTTCACGTCGTTCGGGCACAAGCACGGGCCGCCGCGGGACGCCGACCTGGCGTTCGACGTCCGTTTCCTGTCCAACCCGCATTACGACCCGGATCTGCGCCCGCTGACCGGGTTCGACCGGCGGATCGTCGACTACGTCGGCCGCGACGGCCGGCTGGACGAGTTCTACTCGCACGTGATCCCGCTGCTCGAGTACCTGCTGCCGCAGTACGTGGCGGAGGGCAAGGCGCACCTGATGGTCGCGATCGGGTGCACGGGCGGGCGCCACCGCAGCGTCGCGGTCGCCGAGCATCTGGCCGCGCGCTTCCGCGACCGCGACGAGTACTTCGTCGAGGCCGCGCATCGCGACGTGGACCGGCTGCCGGTTCGGTAGCCTGAGCCCGGTTTTCAACGGAAAAGGATCGGGACCGAACATGGCTGTACGCGTGGGCATCAACGGCTTTGGCCGGATCGGCCGCAACGTCTTTCGCGCCGCGCACGAAGCTGGCGCCGACATCGAGATCGTCGCGGTCAACGACATCACCGACGCCGGCACGCTCGGCCACCTGCTCAAGTACGACTCGGTCTTCGGGCCGTTCAAGGGCGAGGTGACGGTCGGCGACGGCGCGCTCGTCGTCGACGGGCGCGAGGTCAAGGTCCTCGCCGAGCGCGACCCGGCGGCGCTGCCGTGGGGCGACCTCGGCGTCGAGGTCGTGATCGAGTCGACCGGCTTCTTCACCAAGCGCGCGGACGCCGCCAAGCACCTCGAGGCGGGCGCGAAGAAGGTCATCATCTCGGCCCCGGCGACCGAGCCGGACGCGACCGTGGTCCTCGGCGTGAACTTCGACGAGGTCTATGACCCGGAGAACCACCACGTCATCTCCAACGCGTCCTGCACGACGAACTGCCTGGCGCCGGTGGCGAAGGTCCTGCATGACCTGGTCGGCATCGAGAAGGGCCTGATGACGACGATCCACGCCTACACGGGCGACCAGCGCCTGGTGGACGCGCCGCACAAGGACCTGCGCCGCGCGCGGGCCGCCGCGGTCAACCTCGTCCCGGCGTCGACCGGCGCGGCGAAGGCGATCGGGCTCGTGATCCCGGAGCTCAACGGCAAGCTGCACGGCTTCGCGGTGCGCGCCCCCGTCCCGACCGGCTCGGTCGTGGACCTCACGATCGTCGCCGGCCGCGACACGTCGGTCGAGGAGATCAACGCGGCCGTCAAGGCCAAGGCGGGCGACGGCATCCTGCGCTACACCGAGGACCCGATCGTCTCGTCGGACATCGTGAAGGACTCGAACTCCTCGATCTTCGACGCGCAGCTGACGTCGGTCCTCCAGGGCAACCTGGTCAAGGTCGTCACCTGGTACGACAACGAGTGGGGCTACTCGAACCGGGTCGTCGACCTCGCGCAGAAGGTGCTGGTGCGTGCGCACGCTTGACGACCTGGACGTCGACGGCAAGCGCGTCCTCGTCCGGGTGGACTTCAACGTCCCCCTGGACGAGGCCCGCAACATCACGGACGACGCGCGCATCCGCGCCGCCCTGCCGACGCTGGAGGAGCTGCGCGCCAAGGGCGCGTCGCAGCTCGTCCTGCTCGCGCACCTGGGGCGACCGAAGGGCCGCGACGCGAAGTTCAGCCTCAAGCCCGCGGCCGAGCGGCTCGGTGAGCTGCTCGGCGTCGAGGTGACGCTCGCGCCCGACCTCGACGACGTGCCCGCGGGCGACGTGGTGATGGTCGAGAACGTGCGCTTCTTCGAGGGGGAGACGACCAACGACGCGGAGCTGGCCAAGCGCTACGCCGCGCTCGCCGACGTCTACGTCAACGACGCGTTCGGCGCGGCGCACCGCGCGCACGCGTCCACGGAGGCGGTCGCGCACCTGCTGCCGAGCGCCGCGGGCCGGCTGCTCGAGCGCGAGGTCAAGACGCTCAACGGCATCCTCGAGGATCCGAAGCGCCCGCTCGTCGCCGTCGTCGGCGGCGCCAAGGTGACCGACAAGATCGGCGTCCTGAACGCGTTCCTGGAGCGCGCGGACGCGGTCCTGATCGGCGGCGCGATGTGCTTCCCGTTCTTCAAGGCCTCCGGCCACTCGGTCGGCGCCTCGCTGTGCGAGGAGGCCGGCATCGAGCCCGCCCGCGCGCTGCTCGGTGACGCGAAGCTGCAGCTGCCGACCGACCTCGTCGCCGGCCGCGAGTTCTCGGCCGACACCGAGGTCCAGGCGCTCGACGGCGTCGACGTCCCGGACGGCTGGATGGGGCTCGACGTCGGCCCGGAGACCGCGGAGCGCTACAGCGCGACGATCGCGGCGGCCGGGACCGTGTTCTGGAACGGGCCGATGGGCGCGTTCGAGCTCGCCCCGTTCGCCGCGGGCACCGAGCGCGTGGCCGAGGCGATGGCCGCCACGTCCGCGACCACGGTCGTGGGCGGCGGCGACTCCGCGGCCGCGCTGGCGCAGTTCGGCCTCGCCGACAAGGTCGACCATCTCTCGACCGGCGGCGGCGCGTCGCTCGAGCTGATCGAGGGCAAGGAGCTTCCCGGGGTGCAGGCGCTGTCATGAGAAGACCGTTCATCGCGGGCAACTGGAAGCTCAACAACACGATCGCCGAGACCGAGGAGCTGGTCAGCGCGCTGCTGCCGCGCGTCGGCGCGGTCGAGGACGTCGACATCGTGATCGCGCCGTCGTTCCTGTCGCTGCAGGCGGCGGTGGACTCGACGCGCGGCTCGGCCGTGTCCGTCTACGCGCAGAACATGCACGAAAAGGACGCGGGCGCGTTCACCGGCGAGGTCAGCGCACCGATGCTGGCGGAGATCGACGTGGCCGGCGTGATCCTCGGGCACTCCGAGCGGCGCCAGTACTTCGGCGAGACCGACCGGGCGCTGCAGGCGAAGGTCCCGCGCGCGCTGGAGGCGGGCCTGGTTCCCGTCCTCTGCGTCGGCGAGACCGAGGAGGAGCGCGAGCGCGGCGACACCGAGCGCAAGCTCCGCCACCAGGTCCAGGAGGGGCTCGAGAAGGTCCCGGTCGAGCGGCTGCCCGAGGTGGTCGTGGCCTACGAGCCGATCTGGGCGATCGGCACCGGCCTGACCGCGACGCCGGAGCAGGCGCAGGACGCGATCGCGTTCGTGCGCGCGCTGGTCCAGGGCTTCGACAAGGAGGCCGGGAACCAGGTGCGGATCCTGTACGGCGGCTCGATGAAGGCCGACAACGCGGCCGAGCTGCTCGCGCAGCCGGACATCGACGGCGGCCTGATCGGCGGCGCGTCGCTGGACGCGGCGTCCTTCGCGGCGATCGTGGAGGCCGCCCGCTCATGACGGTCCCCGCGGTCTGTCTCGTGGTGCTCGACGGCTGGGGCCTCGCCCCGGCCGGGCCGGGCAACGCGGTGTCACTGGCGTCGACACCCGTGTTCGACGCGCTGTGGGCCAAGCACCCGCACACGCAGCTGACCGCGATGGGGCCGAGCGTCGGTCTGCCCGAGGGGCAGATGGGCAACTCCGAGGTCGGGCACCTGAACCTCGGCGCGGGGTCGATCGTGCCGCAGGACCTGGCGCGGATCGACGCCGCGGTGGGGGACGGGTCGCTCGCCTCGAACCCGGTGCTGGCGGACGCGCTGCGCGCCGCGCCGCGCGTGCACCTGATCGGGCTGGTGTCCGACGGCGGCGTGCACTCGTCCGACCGGCATCTGAAGGCGCTGATCGAGCTCGCCGGGCCCGGCGTGATCGTGCACGCGTTCACGGACGGGCGCGACACGTCGCCGACCGGCGGCGCGCAGTACCTGGCCGACGTCGAGTCCTGGGGTGGGCGCGTGGGGTCCGTGATCGGGCGCTACTACGCGATGGACCGCGACCAGCGCTGGGAGCGCGTCCAGCAGGCGTACGACCTGCTGGTGCACGGCCGCGCGGCGCACCACGCGGCGACCGCGGTGGAGGCGGCGCAGGCCGCGTACGCGCGCGGCGAGACCGACGAGTTCATCACCGCGACGACGGTCGGCGACGAGGCGCGGATCCGTCCCGGCGACAGCGTGATCGCGTTCAACTTCCGGCCGGACCGGATGCGCGAGATCACCCGGGCGCTCGCCGATCCGGGCTTTGCCGAGATCGACCGCGGCGGCGCCGGCGTGGTCGAGCGCTACACGACGCTGGCCTCCTACGACGAGGACTGGACGTACCCGGTCGTGTTCCCGCCGAAGCGGCCGGCGATCACGATCGGCGAGGTGATCGCGGCGCGCGGGCTGGCGCAGCTGCACGTGGCCGAGACGGAGAAGTACCCGCACGTGACGTACTTCTTCAACGGGGGCGAGGAGCACCCGTACGCGGGCGAGGTGCGCGAGCTGGTGCCGTCGCCGCGGGACGTGCCGACGTACGACTACAAGCCGGAGATGAGCGCGCGCGAGGCGGCGGACGCGTTCGTGCGCCACTTCGGGGCTGAGGCGCCGGCGTTCTCGATCATCAACTTCGCCAACTCGGACATGGTCGGCCACACGGGCGTCATCCCGGCGGCGGTGAAGGCGGTCGAGACCGTCGACGCGTGCCTGGGGCGCGTCGTGGAGGCCGTGCACGTGGCCGGCGGCGCCTGCCTGGTCACGGCCGACCACGGCAACTCCGACCACATGCTCAACGCGGACGGCTCGCCGAACACGGCGCACTCGCTGAACCCCGTGCCGTTCATCGTCACCGGGGGCTTCTCCGGGGAGCTGGCGGCGTCGGGGATCCTGGCCGACGTGGCGCCGACGGCGCTGGCGCTGTTGGGGATCGAGCAGCCGGCGGAGATGACGGGCCGCTCGCTGTTGCGCTAGCAGTTGTCCGCGCAACTACTGCCCGCTAGACTAGGGCGCATGACGGAGACCAGCATCGATCTCTCCGCCGAAGAGCTCGGCGCGTGGCGCGGGCTGCTGCGCGTGCACACCGCGCTCGTCCGCGCGCTCGACGCCGAGCTGGCCGCGGCCCACGACCTGCCGCTCAGCTCCTACGACGTGCTGATCACGCTCGAGTCCGCGCCCGGCCGCCGGCGCCGGATGGCCGAGCTGGCGGACTCCGTGCTGCTGTCGCGGTCCGGGATGACGCGCCTGGTCGACCGGCTCGAGCGCGAGGGCCTGCTGGCCCGCGACCACTGCACGGACGACGGGCGCGGCTGCTACGCGGTGCTGACCGAGAAGGGTGCGGAGCTGCTGGCGACCGCGCGGCCGACGCACCTGGCCGGCGTGCGCGAGCGGTTCCTGCGGCACTTCTCGCGGGAGGAGCTGGGGGAGCTGGCCGGGCTGTGGGACCGCGTCCTGCCGGGCTCGGCGGGGCTCGAGTAGTCCTCTAGGGCTCGGGCAGCTCGGCGGAGGAGCCGGGCGTGAAGCCGCTCAGGCGCAGCGCGAAGAGCGAGAGCGCGATGCCGCCCGCGGCGGTCAGGACGATCCCGGCGTTCGGCGCCGCGAGCTGGAAGAACTCGCGCACCGGCGGCGCGAGCAGCGCGGCGACGTAGATCGCGGCCAGGACGCCGACCGCGAGCGAGACCAGCGTGCGCCGGCGCAGGCCGACCGCCTCCAGCACCAGGATCAGGTAGAGCCCGAGCGCGACCAGCACCGTGATCGCGACGGTGCGGGCCTGGATCAGCGGCATCCGGAGCACGTCGAGCGCGAACAGGTAGCTGGCGAGCACGCCGACGCCCACGAGCGTTCCCGCGGGGACGGCGAACTGGGAGACGTCCGCGGTGAAGTCGCGCGTCCGCCACGGGCCGCTCGAGGGCGCCAGGGCGAGGAAGAACGTCGGGATCCCGATCGTGATCGTCGCGGCCAGGCTGAAGTGGCGCGGGAGCAGCGGGTAGGCGGTGGCGGTGATCCCGATCAGCACGATCAGGAACGCCGCGAACGCGGACTTGGTCACGTAGAGCTTCGCGACGCGCTGCAGGTTGCGCAGCGCCTGGCGGCCCTGCTCGACCATCGGCGGGACGACGGCGAAGGACCCGTGCACGAGCACGAGGTCGGCGACGCTCTTGGCCATCTGCGCGCCGGTGCCCTGCGCGATCGCCAGCCGGGACGCCTTCAGCGCCGGGACGTCGTTGACGCCGTCGCCGACCATCGCCACGTAGCGGCCCTCGTCGGTCAGCGCCTGGACGAACCGGCGCTTGCCCTCCGGTGAGATGCGCCCGACGACCGTGGTCTCGTGCACGAGCCCGCGCAGCTCGGCGTCGTCCTCGGGCAGCTCGGCGCCCGCCAGCGCCCGGTTGACGGGGATGCCGGCGTCGCGCGCGATCGCCGCGACCGTGTCCGGCGCGTCGCCCGAGAGCACCTTGATCTCGACGCGCTCGCGCAGCAGGTACTCGATCATCTCGCGCGTCTCGTCCCGCAGCCGCTCGCCGAGGACCACGAGCCCGAGCGGCTGCAGCCCGTCGGGCGGCGGCGCGTCGGGGGCGAGGTGCTCGAGCGCGGGGAGGGCGCCGCCGGCGGCGGGCGGTGGCGAGCCGTCCGGGACGCCGCCGGTGGCGGGCGATGGCGAGACGCCGCCGGCGGCGGGCGTGGCCGCGTCACCGGGCGTCGGCGCGCGCCCGCCACGCGCGATCGCGAGCACGCGCCGGCCCTCGCGGGCGTGGCGCGCCGCGGCCTCGGCGAGCTCGCCGAGCGGGAACCGCTCCGGCGCGCCGAGCACGAGCACGGCCCCGTCCGCGAGCTCGACCGCGCTCCAGCGCCGCCGCGAGGAGAACGGGACGCGCCGCGTCACCTCCGCCGGCTCGACCGGGAACTCCTCGGCGATCGCCGCCAGCGTGCTGTTGCGCTCCGGCGTGCTCGCCGCGGACACGGCCAGCGCGTCGACCAGCGCATCGCGCGCCACGCCCGCCGCCGGCTCGAGCGAGACGACCCGCAGCGCCGCCTCGGTGAGCGTCCCGGTCTTGTCGGTGCAGATCACGTCGACCGCGGCCAGCGACTCGATCGCGTTCAGCTGCTGCGTCAGCGCCCCCTGGCGCGCCATCCGCAGCGACGCGACGGCGTACGTGAGGCTGACGAGCAGCACCAGCCCTTCGGGCACCAGGCTCAGCACCGCCGCCGTCGCCGTCGACACTGCGTCCGAGAGCGCGGCCTCGCGGCGCACGAGCGCCGTGCCCAGCAGCGCGCCCAGGATCACCATCAGCGCGACCAGCCCGAACAGCAGCCGGTTGACCGCGCGCTCGAGCGGCGAGCGGGGGTGGCGGAACCGCCGCGCCTCGCCCGCGATCCGCTCCGCGTAGCTGTCCGGCCCGACCGCTTCGACCACGTACGCGCCCGTGCCCTCGACGGCGAACGCGCCGGACCGCACCTCGTCGCCCGCGCCGGCCGCGACCGGCTCGGACTCGCCGGTCAGGATCGACGCGTCGACCCCGAGCGCCTCGGCCTCGACCAGCTGCCCGTCGGCGACGATCTGGTCGCCGGCCTTGAGCCGCACCAGGTCGCCGGGCACCAGTTCGCCGACCGCGACCGAGCGCGCCGCGCCGTCGCGGACCACGGTCGCCGCCGGCGCGACCAGCGCCGCGAGCCGGTCGAGCGCCCGCTTGGCCCGCACCTCCTGCGTGATCCCGATCGTCGTGTTGGCCACCAGCACGCCGAGGAAGAGCGCGTCCCGCCAGTCCCCGAACGCGAGCGTCAGCACGCCGAAGAAGACCAGGATCAGGTTGAAGACCGTGAGCGTGTTGGCGCGCACGATGCTCGCGTACGAGCGGCTGGTGGCGGGCGGCTCGACGTCGCCGCGCGCAGCGAGCCGCCGCGCGGCCTCGGCCTCGCTCAGGCCGGAGACCACCGCGGCGCCGTCCATACGCAGATGGTGCCAAATCGGGATAAACTTGACATTCAGGCACTTAGATCTCATACTGGTGCGCAACGCAGTAATCGTCATTTCAGGAGGTTGGATATGGCCATCGTTCGCTGGGAGCCGCTGCGCGAGCTCACGACACTGCAGAACGAGATGAACCGGCTCTTCGGCACGGTGTTCGACGCGCCCGCACAGGGCAGCGGCGGGACACTCCGGCGCTGGATGCCGGCGATGGACCTGGTCGAGACCGACGACCACTTCGTGCTGCGGGCGGACCTGCCCGGCATGAGCGAGGCGGACGTGAACATCGAGGTCGAGGACCGCGTCCTCACCGTGTCCGGTGAGCGCAAGGCCGAGCACGCGGAGACCAAGGAGGGCTACCACCGCGTGGAGCGCGCGTTCGGGTCCTTCTCCCGCTCGCTGACGCTGCCCGAGGGCGTCGACGCCGGCCAGGTGACGGCGAGCTTCGACCGCGGCGTGCTCGAGGTGCAGATCCCGAAGCCCGAAGAGCGCAAGCCGCGCAAGATCTCGATCGGCGTCGGCAACGCGCCGAAGACGATCGAGGGCTCGGCCGAGAGCAAGTAGGTCCCCTGAGCGCGGGGCGGCGGCTAACGTTGCCGCCCCGTGTTCTCCATTCGCACGAAGGCCCCCGGCTCCTACGCCCGCACCGGCACGCTGCGGCTCGCGCACGGCACGGTCGAGACCCCCGCGTTCGTTCCGCTGGCCACCAAGGCGGTGGTCAAGACGCTGGAGGTGCGCGAGGCGGCCGAGCTCGGGTTCGACATGGTGCTCGGGAACACGTTCCACCTGTTCCTGAACCCGGGCCACGAGCTGATCGGCCGGCTCGGCGGCCTGCACCGCTTCCAGCGCTGGGACCGCCCGATCATCACGGACTCCGGCGGGTTCCAGGTCTTCTCCATGGGGCACGGGACGGTCGCCGACGAGATCAAGGGCCGCGCCGCGCAGTTCGTCGGCGAGCGGGCCGGCGCGATCCTGTCGATCGAGGAGGAGGGCGTGCGCTTTCGCTCCTACCTCGACGGCGCGACCAAGTTCATGGGCCCGGAGACGTCGATGGAGGTCCAGGCGGCGCTCGGGTCCGACATCGCGCTCGTGTTCGACGAGTGCACGCCGTTTCACGCCGACCGCGACTACACGGCGCGCTCGACCGAGCGCACGCACCGGTGGCTGGACCGCTGCCTGGCCTGGCACGCGCAGCACGGTCCGGCGGGCCAGGCGGTCTACGGGATCGTGCAGGGCGGGGTGGAGGAGGACCTGCGGCGCGCGTCCGCGCAGGAGGTCGCGGCCCGCGACGTGGGCGGGATCGCGATCGGCGGCACGCTGGGCGAGAACAAGGCGCAGATGTTCGAGGTCGTCGAGTGGACGGTCGAGGAGCTGCCGGAGGCCAAGCCGCGCCACCTGCTCGGGATCGGCGAGGTCGACGACCTGGTGCGCGGCGTCGAGCTCGGGATCGACACGTTCGACTGCGCGATGCCGACCCGCATCGGCCGCCACGGTATGGCGCTCATTCCCGACCCGGAGCGGCGCTGGCGCGTCGACCTGGCCAAGGCGCGCTGGCGCGAGGTCGACGAGCCGATCCTGGACGGATGCCCGTGCCCGGCCTGCGCGCACGGCTACTCACGCGCGTACGTCCACTACCTGCTCAAGGCCCGCGAGCAGACCGCGATGCGCCTGCTCACGATCCACAACCTCGCGTTCCTGTCCCGCTTGATGGCCGAGCTGCGCGCCGCGATCGACGAGGGCCGGCTCCCCGCGGCGGCGGCCGCCGTCCGCGCCGGCGCGGCCCCCTGGCACCTCAACGCCGAAACTTAACCCAACGTAAAGGGGCCAGGCCCCTTTACGTGCGCGTTAAGTTCAGCGCGTGTTCGCGTCGACCAGATCCTTGAAGGACTGGACGGACGAGTCGAGGTCGCCGCGCAGCTCGCGATTGAGGTGCACCTGCTTGTCACCGGACGAGCTGAGCTGGCTGTAGGCCACCACGCCGCCGATCAGCAGTCCGAGGACGAGGACGAGCGCGACCCAGCGTCCTGCGCGCGACTTGCCCCGCTGCGGCGTCGGCGGCTGGCGGCGCGCCGCGGCGGTCGTGCGGCGCGGCGGCAGCGGCTCCTCGGCGATCGGCTGCAGCGGCCGCCGCACGCGCTGGGTGCCCGTCGACGGCGCGAGCATCCGCGTCGCCTCGGTCTCCCCGAGGTCGGCGGTGCCACCGATCCCGGCCAGCCCGTCGGCGAGCGCGTCCTCCATCTCGGCGGCGTCGTGATAGCGGCGCTCCGGGTCGCGCGCCAGCGCGCGGGCCACCGCGACACCGAGCGCGGGCGGGACGTCCGGCGCCACGGCGGACAGCGGCTCGGGCGGCCCCGCGTTCTGCAGGCGCGCGAGATCGGTCAGCGAGCCCGCCTCATACGGCAGCCGGCCGGCCATCAGCTGGTAGGAGACGACGCCGAGCGCGTACAGGTCCGACGCCGGCCCGGCGGGCTCCCCGCGGGCCTGCTCGGGCGACAGGTACGCCGCCGTGCCGAGCACGGAGCCGACCTTCGTGATGTCCGACTGCTCGGCGGCCTTGGCGATGCCGAAGTCGGCGAGCTTGACCACCCCGTCGCCGTTGACGAGCAGGTTCCCGGGCTTGACGTCGCGGTGCACGACCCCGTTGCGGTGCGCGTAGTCGAGGCCGCGGCAGGCCTGGCAGAGGATGTCGACCGCCTGCCGCGCGGACATGGCGCCGTGGTCGCGCAGCAGCTCCGCGCACGAGTGCCCGTCGACGTACTCCATGACGATGAACTGGCGCCCGGAGGCGGCGTCGGAGCCGAAGTCGAACACCTGCACGATGTTCGGGTGCACGAGCCGCGCGGCGGCCAGCGCCTCGCGCCGGAAGCGGGAGACGAAGCTCGGGTCCTCGGCCAGGTGCTCGGCCAGCAGCTTGACCGCCACGTTGCGCTCCAGCCGCGTGTCGAACGCGAGCTGGACGGTCGCCATGCCGCCGACGCCGAGCCGGCGCTCGAGCCGGTAGCGGCCCGCGAAGAGCTGGTCGGTGGCCATCAGTCCCCCTCCTCGGTCGGGGCCTCGGTCGGCGTCTCCGGGGGCGTCTCGGTCGGCGCTTCGGTCACGGTCGGCGTCGCCGTGGGCGTCGGCGTCGCGGTCGGGGTCTCCGTGGCCGTCGGCGTCTCGGTCGGCGTGGGCGTCTCGGTGGCCGTGGCCGTCTCGGTCGCCGTCGGCGTCGGAGTCGGGGTCGCCGTTTCCTCCTCGGAGCGGCAGTCCTTCGCGATCCGGTCGCTGATGCGCTTGATCCAGGCGCGCAGGTTGTCGCGCAGCCCGTCGTTCACGGAGCCCGGCAGCGCCGCGATCTCCTGCTGGGCCTTCTGGACCTGTGCGCGCGCCGCGCTGCGGTCGAACTCGCCGCAGGACTGCTGGATCCGGTCCGCGGTCGCCTTCAGGGCGGAGGCGTTGCGCTGGGGGATCAGCTCGGGGTTCGACCGTCCGCAGCCCGCCAGCACAGCGACGACCAGGACGAGGAGCGGCAGGCGTCTCATCGAACGAGCCAGGTTACTGTCCGTACTGCAGGCGTTCGGCCAGCGAATCGGGCAGCCGGGCCGCCCGGATCGCCGCCTGCGCCCCCGCGATGTCGTACTCGGTGCGCTGGTAGACGGCGCGTTTGCGCTCGGTGTCCAGCAGCAGCCACGCGGCGCGCGGGTCGCCGTCGCGCGGCTGCCCGGTGGAGCCCGGGTTGACCAGCCACTCGCCTTCGGACAGGTCCAGCTCGACGCCCTCGCGCTGCGTCGAGCCGGTCGCCGGCTCGCCCTCCGGGCGGTGGAAGGACAACGCCACGTGCGAGTGTCCGATGAACGAGACGCGGAAGTCGGTCGCGTCGAAGCACAGCTCCGCGGTCAGGCCGGACAGCACGTACTCCCACACCGGGTCGCGCGGGGAGGCGTGGAAGAGGCCGATCCCGTACGCCTCGCCGGCCGGCTCCAGGCCGAGCAGGAACTCCCGCGTGTCCGGCGAGATCACCTCCTGCGTCCAGCGGGCGGCGAGCGCGGCGCCGCGCGAGAAGTCCTCCAGCGAGAGCGTCCCGACCACGGCCAGGTCGTGGTTGCCGGCCAGGCAGATCGTGCAGTGCGCGGCGGCCAGCGCGACGCACGCGTCGGGCTCGGCGCCGTAGCCGACGAGGTCCCCGAGGCACCACAGCTCCTCCGCGCCGGCGGCTTCGGCGGCGGCGATCACCGCCTCGAACGCGTGGCGGTTTCCGTGGATGTCGGTGCAGATGGCGACCTGCATGGCGTAGCGTCTATTCGGTGCCGCGACGGCTCCGCCTTCCCGCCGCTTTGATCACCGTGCTGGTGGTCGCGGAAGCGGCGGTCCTGCTCCTGCGGCCGAAGGAGCGCGTGGCGGTGGATCCGGTGGAAGCGCGAGCCTACTTCAGCGTGGCCGAGCTGTCCCGGGCGACGCGGTTCCGGGACGGCCAGCTGTGGCTGTTCGGCGCGCGTACGGCGCTCGAGCTGGGCGTGCTGGTCGCGGCCGTGCGGCTCGCGCCGCGGGTGGGACGGCGGCCGGTGGCGACCGGCGCGGCGGTGGCGGCGGGGCTCGTGCTCGCGAGCACCCTGGTCGCGCTGCCGGTGCGGGCCGCTTCGCGCGAGCGCGCGAGGCGTGTGGGGTTGGTCACGCAGTCGTGGGGCGGCTGGGCGGCGGACGTCGCCAAGGGCAGTGCGATCTCCGGGACGCTGGCGGCGGGCGGCGGCGCGCTGCTGGTGGTCGGGATGCGGCGCTTCGGGCGCGGCTGGTGGGCGCCGGGCGCGGCCGCGGTGGCGGGCTTCGCGCTCGTCTTCACTTACCTCGGCCCGGTCCTGCTGGACCCGGTCTTCAACCGTTTCACGCCGCTGCCGGCGGGGAGCACGCGCGCCGACGTGCTCGACCTGGCGCGGCGCGCGGGCGTGAACGTCGGCGAGGTCTACGACGTCGACGCTTCGCGCCGCACGACCGCCGCCAACGCGTACGTCACCGGGATCGGCCACACCAAGCGGGTCGTGCTCTACGACACGCTGCTGAAGGACTTCACGCCCGCCGAGACGCGGCTGGTGGTGGCGCATGAGCTCGGCCACGTCCGCTACCGCGACGTGCCGCACGGGCTGCTGTGGCTGGCGCTCGTGGCCCCGTTCGCCACGTTCGCGGTCGCCGAGCTGGCCGCGGGGATCACGCGGGCGGGCCGGACGCCGGTGCCGGCGGTCGCGCTCTCGCTGGCGCTGGTCGCGCCCGCGCTGACCGTGGTCTCCAACCAGCTCTCGCGCGCGATCGAGCGACGTGCGGACGCCTTCGCGCTCGAGCTGACGCGCGATCCGGAGGCGATGGTCGCCTTCGAGCGCCGGATCACGCTTCAGAACGTCGGCGATCCGGATCCGCCGGGCTGGCAGCGGTTCCTGTTCGGCACGCACCCGTCCACGGTCGAGCGGATCGGCCAGGCGCTGGCAAGTTAAACCCCGCCTAAAGGGGCCAGGCCCCTTTAGATGGGGTTTAAGTGTCGTCGTCGGCCTCGGGCAGGCGGCGGATGTGCTGCGTGGTGCGCCAGCCCGCCCAGTCCTCCTGCATCGCCTCCAGCAGCTCGCGCAGGGCCTGCGGCGCCAGCGAGACGCGGGCGACGACGACGCCCGGCACCTCGTCCGCGTCGACCTCGTGGTCCACGCGCGAGAAGGTCAGCGTGAACTCGTAGTCGGAGTGCGAGACCGTCGCGAAGTTCGCGTACACCCCCGCCATCACCTCGGGCGTGGTGTGGAGGTTGAAGCGGCGCTCGCGGTCGCCGGAGCCCATCCCGCCTAGCATCCCACACGTGCGCTACTTCGTGGTCGCCGTCGGCAAGGCGCGCGCGCCCTACCTCGACGATCTCCAGCACTACGCCAAGCTGCTGTCGCGGTACGCGCGCGTGGACGTCATCGAGGTGCCCGACGAGGACGCGCTGCGGCGCCGGATCCCCGAGCGCGCGTGGATCTGCCTGCTCGACTCGCGCGGCGCCGCGTACACCAGCGAGGCGTTCGCCGGCTGGCTGGAGGAGCGCCGCCAGGCCGGCCGCGACGTCTGCTTCGTGATCGGCGGCGCGTTCGGAATCGAACTCCCGCACGCCGATCACCGGCTCAGCTTCGGGCCCGCGACGCTGCCGCACCTGCTCGCACGCGTCGTGCTGCTCGAGCAGCTCTACCGCGCGCACAAGATCCTCGCGGGCGAGCCGTACCATCATTAGCCGCGTGCACCCGATCGACGAACTGCGCGCGGCTGTCGAAGCGGCCGCCGGCGACCTGCGCAACGGCGGGCCGGCGCCCGCCGCCCGCGCGAGCCTGGAGCGCCCGAAGAAGGCCGGCTTCGGCGACTACTCGACCAACGCGGCGATGCTGCTGGCGCCCGCGCTGGGCGCGCCGCCGCGCGAGATCGCCGAACGGCTGGGCGCGAAGCTGACCGAGCGGCTCGGGCCCGCGGTCGACCGCGTCGAGGTCGCCGGGCCGGGCTTCCTGAACGTCTTCCTGGCGGACGCGTGGTACGTCGACGCGGCGCAGGTGATCCTGGACGCCGGCGACGCCTGGGGGCGGGGGACGCCCGAGCACCCGGAGCGCGTGATCATCGAGTTCGTCTCGGCCAACCCGACCGGGCCGCTGACCGCCGCGTCCGGCCGCCACGCCGCGTACGGGGACGCGCTCGGGCGGCTGCTCGAGCTGTCCGGCCACGGCGTCGTGCGCGAGTACTACTTCAACAACGCCGGCTCGCAGGTCGACCGGCTGGGCGCGTCGGTGCGCGCCCGCGCCCGCCACGAGCCGGTGCCGGAGGACGGCTACCAGGGCGAGTACGTCGCCGAGCTGGCCGCGCGGATCCCGGACGCGGCCGAGAAGGACGCGGCGACGCTCGGCGTCGAGGCCTCGGCGCTGATCATGGAGAGCATCCGGGCGACGCTGCACGCCTATCGGGTCGAGTTCGACTCGTTCTTCCTGGAGGGCTCGCTGCACGACGGCGACCCGTCGCCGATCGCGGTCGCGTTCGACCTGCTGCGCGAGCACGGGCACACCTACGAGTCCGAGGGCGCGCTGTGGATGCGCACCAGCGAGTACGGGGACGACAAGGACCGGGTGCTGCAGCGGTCGACCGGCGCGCCGACGTACTTCGCGGCCGACGTCGCCTACCACCAGAACAAGGTCGAGCGCGGGTTCGATCTGCTGATCGACGTCCTCGGCGCCGACCACCACGGCTACATCGGCCGCATGAAGGGCGTGATGGCCGCGCTCGGGCACGAGCCGGACCGCCTGGAGATCCCGATCCTGCAGTTCGTGCACGTGGTCGAGGGCGGCGAGAAGGCCAAGATGTCCAAGCGCCGCGGGGACTTCGTCACGCTCGACGAGCTGATCGAGGCGATCGGGGTGGACGCCACGCGCTGGTTCATGATCTCGCGCTCGCACGAGTCGACGATCGACCTGGACCTCGAGCTGGCGCGCAAGCAGGACGCCGAGAACCCCGTCTACTACGTGCAGTACGCGCACGCGCGGATCGCGTCGATCCTGCGCAACGCGGATCCGGGCGTGGTCGACGCCGCGCTCGCACGCGACGTCGGCGCGGTCGCGCTGAACGCGTCCGAGCGCGAGCTGGTGCGCAAGCTGCTCAGCTTCCCGGGCGAGGTGCGCGAGGCCACCGAGCGGCGCGCGCCGCACCGGATCGCCGGGTTCGCGCTGGAGCTCGGGCAGGCGTTCGCGGCCTTCTACCGCGACTCGCCCGTCCTCAAGGAGGCCGACCCCGACCTGCAGGCGTTGCGGGTGGGCCTCTGCGTGGCGTCCCAGCGGACGCTCGCGGCCGCGCTCGGCCTGCTCGGCGTGTCGGCACCGGAGGCGATGTGACCACCACCGTCGGAGCGCGCCAGCCGGCGCCCTACGTGCACGCGGACAACCGCGGGCTGATCCTCTGCAACGGGCCGCGCTGCGTGTGCATCCCGGCGTCCGGGCTGCGCACGGCGGCGGAGACGTTCGAGATCATCGCCGGCGAGCAGCGCGCGACGCGCCAGCAGGGCCCGCACGTCGTCGGCGGCTACCTCGCCGGCGAGGACGTGGTCCTGTACGCGGGGACGACCGACGATCTCGTGTCGGTCGCTGTCTCGCTGGCGGACTTCGGTGCGCTGCGCGAGGCGCTCGCCGCCCGCTAGAGGCTCTTGAAGACGTTCAGGCCGAGGCTGTCGAGCGCGTTCTGCGCCGAGATGTTCAGGCGCGCGAGCTCGCCCGTGAACAGCAGGACGCCCATCGTCACCAGGATCAGGCCCGAGATCCACGTGATGATCAGGTAGTGCCGGCGCAGCCACGTGAACGCCGTGGTCATGCGCGTGAACGCGATCGCGGTCAGTAGGAACGGGACGGCGAGCCCGAGCGAGTAGAACGCCAGCAGCACGCCGCCCTTGCCGACCGTGTCCTGCGTGGCGGCGACGTTGAGGATCGTGCCCAGCGTGGGCCCGACGCACGGCGTCCAGGCGACGGCGAACGCGGCCCCGGCGATGATCGGGCCGCCGGAGCCGGCGCGGCTCATCAGCGCGTCTGGGCGCCAGTCGCGGTTCAGCCGCGGCACGAACGGCGTCAGCAGGAAGAAGACGCCGAGCGCGATGATGATCGCCCCGGCGATCTTGTCCAGCGTCTCGCGCTCGGTCTGCAGCGTGTGGCCGAGGCCGGTCGCGGTCATGCCCAGCGCCACGAACACCGCGGTGAATGAGAGGCAGAACACGATCGCGGGCAGCAGGATCTTGAGCTTGTTGCGCTCGCCGCCCTGGATCTCGGCCAGTGAGACGCCGGAGACCGCGGACAGGTAGCCGGGGACGAGCGGCAGCACGCAGGGGGAGATGAAGGAGACGAAGCCGACCGCGAAGGCGGCGATGATGGTGGGGTCGACGGCCTCGTTCATCGGCTCAGCTCCGCGTCGAGGCGCGCGGCGTCCTCGGGGTTCAGTGGGGGTGGGAGGTCGGCGGGCGCCGTGGGTGTGCGGCGCCGCCAGCGGCGCAGCGCGACGGCGATGCCGGCGGCGGCGGCGAGCACGAGCCCGATCGGCACCAGCCACAGGGCGGCATTGAAGCCGTCGGCCTCCGGCCGGGCGAGCACGCCCTCGCCGTACTCGTCCACCAGCGCCGCCTTGATCTGCTGCTTGGTCTTGCCCGCCGCGATCTGCTTGCGAATGAAGTCGCGCTCCTGCTGGGCGACGGGGGAGTTGGACACCGACAACACGGTGCCGCACTCCACGCACATCACCTCGTCCTCGATGTCAGGGAGGCTCGGGGGTGCCGCCGCGGTGGCGGCCGCCACGAACGTCAGGAGGATCGCGAGGGCGATGCTCGTGACCCTCATGCCTGCTCCTGCAGGAGCTTGGGCAGGTGCTCGTCGAGCCACTCCTGCGTGACCGGGAAGCGGCGCAGCGCGCGAATCTTGCCCCGGCGGTCGATCAGGAACGTCTCCGGGTAGCCGGAGACGCCGAACTCGCGGCCGTAGCTGCGGTCGCGGTCGCGCAGGCTCGGGAACGTGGCCTTGGTCTTCGTGAGGAAGGCCTTGGCGGCCTCGGTCGCGTCCTGGGTGTCGATGCCGAGCACGACGCCGCCCTGGCCGGCGATCCGCTCGTGCGTCTTCTGCAGCAGCGGCATCTCGTCGCGGCACGGGTCGCACCACGACGCCCAGACGTTGAGCACGACGACCTTGCCCTTGTAGTCGGCGAGCGACCCGTCGCCGTCGCGTTCGAGCCAGGGCAGGGCCTTGATCGGCGCCACTGGACGCTCGTCGCGCGCCACGGCCTGGTCGAGCGTCGTGTCCGTGCCCTTGCTGACGACCCCGTACGCGAGCAGGCCGACGAGCGCCGCCGCGGCGAGGGTGACCGGCCAGAACACGCGCATGCGCACGTGGTCAGAGTATCCGCGTCGAGTACACTCTCGACCCGCGCGGGCGTTGTCCAATGGCTAAGACGTTGGCTTCCCAAGCCAAAGATGGGGGTTCGATTCCCCTCGCCCGCTCTTGTAGAGCCAAGCCCCGCGGTCGCTGAGCGCGCAGGACAACCTGGAGGACAACCGACAGGGTCCGGATGTACGGCGCGTCCACGTGTGCGAGGCTCGCCGTGACACGCGCCGAGCTTCCCTGCGCTGCACGTTCAATCCGGGCGTCCCGATGAGACGGAATCCGTGCTCCGGAGCGGGTTCCGCTCGTGGTGGCCGAGTGTGGACGAAGCCGTTTCGCGGCGGTGCACGGCGCGTCGCCTTGGGCGGGCTCAGAGCT
>Ga0182736_1000764_pt1 | contig 41049 bp, 25 predicted proteins | sample eDN5th30CKraftBY_FD_128882 | JGI IMG/M metagenome (GOLD analysis project Ga0182736, IMG submission 128882) | Enriched backyard soil microbial communities from Emeryville, California, USA - eDNA 5th pass 30_C Kraft BY (version 2) (version 2) | ecosystem: Environmental > Terrestrial > Soil >... | reverse complement strand
TACAAAATTCTTGTCGGCCGATTTAGGAGGCGCTTTTTTCCACTCTAAGACCGAGAACACGGTAGTGAATCCACTTTCGTCCGCCTACAGGTATGGCCCCTTATGGACACCCTATTGGTCTGATGGTAGAATATCTGACGGCAGAAACGGCACAAATAGTTGGGCAAGGGTGAATTATGGAGGCTTTGATAACGATTGGGGCGATGAAGTAACCGGACGGGTAGGCTTGAAATTCAAGCCGATAGAAAGCCTGACCGTTTCGGGGGTTATAGCGCCGTCGGTTCGGATATCCAAGGGGAAAACCTTTGTCAAACAGATTCCTTATTACAATTCTCCCGACGCAACAACAACCAGCGGTTATATTGGTGGAAACCTTACGACAAGTTTGGCTGAATCTAGAGGAGAAGTTCGCACCATGACGAAGCAATTGACAGCAAATTATACACCTAAGATCGGTGAAGACCACAGCCTATCCCTGATGGCCGGTTATGAAGATTATTACCTATTTCATGAATCACTGGGTGCCTCCTCTGATAATTTTCTGGTCTCGGATTACCCTTATTTGGACAGAGGCTCTCTGGACTATATGCTGAATAATGGGAATGCCGTAGAAAATGCCTATAATTCCTATTTCGGAAGAGTAGCTTACGACTATGCCGGTAAGTATTTGATACAGGCCAACATTCGTTACGATGGTTCATCGAGATTTCATAAGGACTATAGATGGGCAAGTTTTCCGTCTGTCTCTATAGGCTGGGTGGCTACGGAGGAAAGTTTTGTGAAAAATCTAAATCTCAAGAACTTGAATTTTTTCAAAATAAGAGGTTCATGGGGTAATTTGGGCAACGAGCGCATCGGAAACTATCCTTATCAGGCCATCATGAATTTCAGCAACGCACTGTTTGTGGACGGTGACGGAAAGATCATACCTCAAACCACGGCGGCACAACAATCCTACAATATCAAAGATATCACCTGGGAGACAACCGAATCGTGGAATATCGGTTTCGATGCAGCTTTGCTATCGAATCGATTGTCTCTGACTGCGGATTATTATAAAAAGGTGACCCATGATATGTTATTGGGCCTAGAAATACCGGCCTTTATGGGATACAATAATCCAGATCAGAATGCCGGAATCATGTCTACCAAGGGTTGGGAAGCCCAGATAGGATGGAGTGATTGGATTGGAAACCTGAAGTATTCGGTGTCGGCGAATATATCGGATTATAGATCGATTATGGGCAATTTGTCCGGCACTGTGTTCCTTGGTAATCAGATTATTACGGAAGGAGTGGAGTACAATTCGTGGTACGGCTACCGTTCGGATGGGCTGTTCCAGTCGCAGGATGATGTCGACCGTTCGCCTTTATTGAGCACTGTAGTAAGAGCCGGAGATGTCAAGTACCTGGACATCAGCGGGCCGGATGGCGTACCCGACGGGATTATCAGTCCGGAATACGACCGGGTACCTTTGGCGGGATCGCAGCCTAGGTATCTTTACGGTGGAAACATTAACTTGAGTTATAAGGGGTTTGATGCTTTCCTGATGTTTCAGGGTGTAGGAAAGCAAACTAGCCGCCTCGAAGAGGATATGGTTTATCAGACAACAGGATGGTACAACTTTCCGGATTTTATAGATGGTAATTATTACAGTGAATATAATAATGCCGAACAAAATGCTGAGGCAAGGTACCCGCGGCTGTCACAACTAGCCTATGATGGCAACAACTATAAAATGTCAGATTATTGGCTGTTTGACGGTTCTTATTTCCGTCTTAAAAATGTGACTTTAGGTTATACACTGCCCGGTAAATGGAGCAATTATTTAAAAATGTCGAATATTCGGATCTATGCATCTGTTAATGATCTCTTTTCGCTTGATAAATATCCCAAAGGATGGGATCCAGAGTCCGGTTTGACGGCCTATATTGCGAGAACTTGGAATTTTGGGGCTCAAATTCGATTCTAAAAACAACGAAATGAAACCTGAATGAGCTGCCACTCAAAAAGAATATGAATAAATGTAGCTCATGTAAGATTCATTGCCTTTAAAAACAATTATGCTAATGAAAAAGCTAATATTATCAATCCTATCAGTACTCTTCGTGGTAACGGGATGTCAGCGCCTAGACTTAAATCCATTATCTGAAGGATCCAGTGAAAACTGGTATAAAAATGAAGATGAAATCACCTTGGCGCTTAATGACTTGTACCGGAGCACAATTTGGTACGTTGAAGCGAATAGACTTTTCAATACCGACCGCTGGACGGACGATTGGAATCAGCGGGAATATTTGTACGATTGGGTGGCCGGTTCGATTACAGGTGAATGGTCTGATACCGAAAATACCTGGGCGAACAGCTATAAGGGTATTGCACGAGCAAATACCATATTAAATAGTCTGGATAATGCAGTAGAAAATGTTTCCGAAGAAAGGTTAAATCAATTTAGAGGTGAAGCCAGTTTCTTTCGTGCATGCTTCTACTCTTACTTGATCTTTCTATATGGAGACGTTCCGCTGGTTACCGACTATATCAGCATCGAGGAAGCCTTTGCAACCGGGCGGACAGACAAAGCCGTAATTCTCGAACAGATTTATAAGGATTTTGATGTGGCTATCGAATATCTCCCCACGAGTTACGCTGGGTTGCAACGAGTTACAAAAGGCGCAGCATACGCTTTTAAAGCGAGGACAGCGACCTGGATGTTGGATTATCCTACGGCAAAAGATGCTGCTAAAGCCTGCATGGATTTGGGTGTCTATTCTTTACATGCAGACTATAGTGCGTTATTCCAACCCAGTACGAGTACATCACCGGAGCTGATTTTTACGATACCGAATTCCCGGGAACTAACCGGATCAGGTCTTTCGGTATCTAGTATGATCACCCGGAATTCAGGTGGAACGGCTACTGCCCAGCCATCCTGGGAACTGTTCTGTTCTTATACCTGTACAGACGGGTTACCTATTGACGAATCGCCTCTATTTGATCGTGTAAACCCCTTTAAAAACAGAGATCCCCGCTGTGCTGCCACATTCGTTGAATTTGGAACCGAGCATCTGGGCTTTATTTACGACCCCGGAGCGACAACGGTATTAAATGTATCTACCGGTACCAATATTACGAACAAGGATGCCTTGTTGAACGACCAATATGCGGCTTACAACGGGATGTGCCTGAAAAAATTCGTCGACCAAGACTGGGTAACTTATAAAGAAACAGACATGGATTCTAAAATCATGCGCTATGCGGATGTGTTGCTTATGTATGCTGAAGCAAAGATAGAGCTGGAAGAAATTGATGCTTCTACACTGGATGCTATCAATCAGGTACGGGCACGCGCGTATAAGGTTGCTGCCAACCAAACCACGCTATACCCTGCGGTCACAGAGACCGATCAAGCTAAGCTTCGCACCATTCTCCGTAACGAGCGCCACGTTGAACTGGCTTGGGAAAATAGAAGATGGTTTGACCTTATCCGTTGGAGACTGGCCGAAATAGCCTTAGTGCGACCAGTATATGGTTTGCCTATAAAGGCCGGTCTGGCAGCCAATATTGCCTCAGGCGACTATTTCTTTCCAAAAGGTGCATTGCCCAAAATCGACGAAAACGGTTTGGTGGATTTTTCTACCATGTACGGAACAGGAAAAATAAGGGCGGTAGTGCCCAGAAGCTTTGATAAAAGGCAATACCTCTTTCCTATTCCTTCTAAGGAAGTTATAATTAATGAAAATATAAAACAGAATCCGGGGTATTAACAAGTTATACTCCATTAATTTAAATGAATATTATCATGCAAAAGACGAAATGGATTGGATTGTTTCTTATGATGCTCTTGCTGTCGTGCAGCAAGAATGGAAACGGAGATACCAATAATGGCAATAATAAAGGAGACGATGACAATGGGAACGGTCAAGAAAACCCTTTAATAGGCAAGGTCTTGCCCGATTGGGAAGAGGGATATCTCGATATCCACGCCATCAATACAGGGCGTGGGGAAAGTACATTGCTGATTTTTCCCGACGGAACCACGATGTTAATTGATGCAGCAGGCTCGCTGATTTCTCCTACGAATGCGATACCGCCACCTCCGCAAAAGCCCAATAGCAATGTGTCTCCTGGTACGGTGATAGCTAACTATTCGAAACACTTTATTAAGACTGCAAGTAATAAATTAAACTATATGATGCTTAGTCATTTTGACCCCGATCATATGGGTAGTTGTGAAGACATTTTGCCTATGGATCCGTCGGGAAGTTTCCGCATGGGAGGAGTGACAGAAGTAGGTGCAAAAATAGCCGTAGACAAAATTATTGATAGGGGATATCCGGATTATAATTTCCCAATTGACATGACTTCGGAAGCTAGAATAGCCAATTACATGAAATTTATCAACTGGGCGAAAACTGTTTATCATGCCACCGCTGAGCAATTTGCTGTAGGCAGGAACGATCAAATTGTCTTAAAAGAAAATCCGTCGAAATATTCAAACTTTGAAATCCGAAATATTTGTTCGAATGGTGTGGTATGGACGGGGACGGGTACGGAAACAAGCACTAGATTTCCGGCCATTGACGATTTGGTAGCTGCCAGTCCGGCTGAGAATATTTTCTGTATTGGGCTCGTATTGTCATATGGCAAATTTGACTATTTTACGGCAGGCGATTTACAATTCAACGGCAAGTCTACTTATCCTTGGAAGGATATAGAAGCTCCAGTAGCTGATGTGGTAAAATCTGTTGACGTGATGAAAGCGAATCATCATGGTACCTCCAATACAAATAGTGCCGCTATCCTGGAGCGTTTGAAACCACAGGTCATGCTCATCCATCCCTGGAGAGACGTTCAGCCTAATCCTGAGACAATAACCCGTATGTATGATGCAAGTAGTAATTGCCAGGTATTTACTACCAATATGACAGAGGCCAATAAGTCCCGTTTGGGAGCTAATCTGAACAAGCTGAAGAGCATGCAGGGACACATCGTGGTGCGGGTGAGTCCTGGAGGAGAGGAATATTATGTCTATGTCTTGGATGACAATAACGAGGACTATAAAGTAACCGGAGTTTTCGGGCCTTATCAAAGTAAGTAAATGTAGAAAGTACAGCCAGTCCGATATGTTTGACTGAAACGATGAGAGATGACACCTGTTATTGAATGAAATGTACTCATTGAGGTTGAAGATGTATTGACGACGACTATGAACTTAACTTGATTTGACAAAGAATAGCGAGGCGTAGAATGGGGTGGTTAGGTTAAAAATAATCTTCTAATACACTTGGCCCCAACATGAATTATGAAAAAAGGTAATATAGTATTCGGTCCGGGAAGTTTTTTAATGCATGCCGGTAAACCCGAAAACAGAAGGTGGTTAATTGTGGCCGTTACGTTCTTAGCTATTGTGTTTAATTACACCGATAGACAGTTGGTTTCGGTTTTAAAGCCGCTGATTAAAGATGAGTATAGTCTGGATGATTCGGGTTATGCCGTTGTTGTGAATATTTTTACTGTATGCTATGCCATGATGTATCCGGTTACCGGATGGATGGTGGACAGATTTGGCCCCAAAAAGGTTATGTTTTGGGGAGTATTAACGTGGTCGTTGGCTTGTATTGGGGGTGGAATCTCTAAAACCGTTGGCCAGTTTGGTTTTTTTAGGGGAATGCTTGGTGTTTCAGAACCGACGGTTTTTCCAGCACAGCTGAAGGCTATTACAGTTTGGTTTCCCGGTAAGCTACGGGCTACTGCTAACGGGTTGTGCCAAGCAGGTGGTTCAATAGGGGCTATTATAGCACCATCTCTTGTAGCCTGGTTAGCGCTTACTTATAACTGGCATGCTGCATTTGTAGTAATGGGAATAGCAGGAGTTATTATTGCGCTGATCTGGAAGCTGATTTACAGGGATCCTCCGGAGTATATTCAAAAAGAAGCACTTCAAACTACTGTTACCGACGGGATTACTGGTTTTTCATGGAAGGAGCTGTGGAAGAGAAAAAGTTTGTGGGGAGTAATTTTGGTTCGATTTGTCAGCGACCCCGTTTGGTATTTTTGTTTGTTCTGGCTTCCTGGATATTTGCAAGAAGAATCTGGTTTATCGCTTGCCCAGATAGGGATGTTCGGCTGGATTCCCTTTCTGATTGCCGATGTGGGAGCTATAGGCACTTCTGTGCTGTCGGATAAAATTGTTAAAAGGGGGCGAGCTCCGTTGCATGCTAGAAAAAAGATGCTATTGATGATTACATTTTTTTCTTCCTTATGTATTCTTACTCCATATTTTAACAATACAGCATTAATCATTGCAATTTTTAGCATAGTTGCATTAGTTTGCGTGAGTTGGCTTTTTACGATGGGTGTGGTTATTGCAGAAGCCTTTCCTGTAAAAAATATAGCTAGTGTACAGGGAATTGCGGGTGGTTTTGGCGCCTTAGGTGCTGTTCTCTTCAATTATTTCGTGGGGCAGTTAATGGGCACTTTCAGTTCGGAAAAGATATTTCTTGTAATGGCTTTCTTGCATCCTTTAGCACTATTGATACTTTGGATATTTATTAAACCTGAGAAACCTAAACAACTATAAAGACTTGAATTTTTTTAGCGAAGCAGGAAGCGGGATCAGTTTATTGGTAGTAGAACGGCATACCTGATGGGATTTATTATTTAGTAATAGAATTTGAATATTATGCAAGAGCATATGAGAAAAGCAACAGATACAAAAGAAAGAATAACGCAAGAGCGAGAAATTCCGGTGATTGCAGAATACGATGTAGTGGTTTGTGGGGGAGGCCCTTCGGGGTTTATTGCAGCGATTGCTGCGGCCAGAGGGGGTGCCCGGGTGGCTTTGGTTGAACGACTTGGATTTCTCGGAGGTATGGCTACTGCGAGTCTGGTTGCGCCAATCAGTGTATTTAACTACAACAAGCGTAGAATAATAGATGGGATCCCTTGGGAATTTATTGAGCGGCTTATTGATGTAGGAGGAGCTAGAGAAGAAAAGCCTATCGGTAATATTACTTTTTCACCTGAAAAATATAAGCTTATTGCGCAGCGTATGGTACTTGAAGCAGGGATATCACTTTATTTTCACTCCTATCTTACCGGATGTAAAAAGTCGGGAAACCGGCTGACCCATGTGATTATAGATAATAAAAACGGGGCAGAAGCAATAGCAGCAAAATATTTTATTGATTGTACCGGTGATGCTGATTTGTCCTATCAGGCTGGTGTGCCGATGCAGCCTATGCAATCTGAACTCCAGCCAGCAACATTAATTTTTATGTTGGGAGGTGTTGACACAGACGCTCTTCCCATGATTCGGCACAGCCAGCAGGGCGTGAACTACCATGATTTAGATATGAGAAAGGTGCTTGAAGAAATGGACAAGAAGAATAAGCTGCCGCAATTTGGAGGACCATGGTATTGCGGTGTGCTTGATCATGGTCTTGCATTGGTGAATATGACCCGTACCTATGCAAATATGGCGGACAATCGGCAGGCTACGAACACAGAGTGCCTACTAAGAGAGGATGTATTTACTTTTGTAGATCTTCTCAAGAAGAATGTGCCTGCATTTAAGGATGCCTATCTAGTCATGACCGCGCCACAGACAGGCACACGCGAGACCCGTAGGATTCAGGGGGTACATACGCTTACAGGAGAAGAATATATTGAGGCGCATGACTTTCCGGACGCTATCTCGAGAGGGTGCCATCCAGTCGATATCCATTCGTCCGCATCCAATAACCAGCGATGTGAGTTTTTAAAGGATGCTGCATTTGTTCCCTATAGGTGCCTCATCGCTCGGGACTTTCCGAACTTATTGGTAGGTGGGAGGGCGTTTTCCGCTGATGGCATATCCTCTGCATCGGTTCGCGTGCAGGCGTCCGTAATGGGGCTAGGACAGGCGGCTGGGGCTGCCGCTGCATTGTGTGCTCAATCGGGAACGGATGTTGCGAAGGTGGATATTGTAAAACTTCGGAATATGTTGACAAATTACGGTGCTAATCTCACAAAATAATGAGCAATCCGAATGTAGTTTGTTTTGGTGAGATCCTGTGGGATAACCTCAAAGAAGGTAGACGGCTAGGAGGGGCACCGCTGAACGTTTGTTACCATTTAAATAAGTTGGGTATCAACAGTACGATTGTAACTCAGATTGGGTCAGATCTAGCCGGGAAGGATATCTTAATTGAATTAAAGAAGCTAGGTGTCAACAACAGATTCTGTGCAATTCACCAGTCAAAATCTACTTCTACTGTAGAAGTAGTAATAAGTGAACAGCAGGAAATATCTTATGATATTGTTGAAGATGTGGCCTGGGATTACGTGGAAAGCTCACAGCAGATAGAAGGATTGGTAGCGGATTCCTCAGCACTGGTATTTGGATCATTGATTACTCGGAATGAGGTTTCCCGCAGAACATTGTTTCAGTTAATAAAAAAAAGTAGATTCAGAGTTTTTGATGTAAATCTGCGCCATCCATTTTACTCTAAAGAACTCATATGCTCACTCTTAGAAGAGGCGAATCTATTAAAACTGAATGAGGACGAAATGAAGATTATATCTGGCTGGTTAGCTGCTCCGAACGGAGGAATAACAGATCAGTTTAGATACATACAAACCTGTTTTCCGAGTATAAAAGAAATAATTCTGACAAGGGGTGGTGAGGGCGCTGTTTATTTTTCAAGCACCGAACAGGTGAAGGTAAAGGCGCACCCCGTCAAGATCAAAGATACCGTAGGAAGCGGCGATGCCTTTCTGGCAGGCTTTCTGGCTTATAAAATGAAAGATAAACCGATACAGACCGCATTGCAACAAGCTAGTATTCTGTCTTCTTTTGTGGCTAGTCAAAGAGGGGCTTGTCCAATTTATGAACCGAATGATCTGCATGAGATATGATACGCCAATGTATATATTCCACTTAGTTGACCTAAAAGTTAAATATACCTTTTCCCCTACCTTTTTTGATATGACCTAAGTATCTTGGTTTAGGTGATTTAGAAAACTCTGGGAGATGTAACCAAGCTTCGAGTTGCTTTCGGTGATGCTTGCTATTGTGGCTCAAGCTTGTTGGAAACTTATTGGGTACTCCTTTGGGTGATACCCGATGCACGATATACGGAGAGACTAAAGGATAGTGAAAGGAAAGATAAAGGAAAGCTATAGCATGAACGGACTTGAGCGGACTTTAACGGACTTTTTAGGAAAAATATTTGGAAATTGCTATGAAAAATTACTCGAGCGCTGTAAGATCAATTCTCAGTTCAAACGGAAGTCTATTATAAGCAAATTTTAGGTTTTTACCAAATAAAATTAAAAAAACTCTTATCGGTAACATAAAATTAACGTCGACTAAATCGCTACTTTTTTTTATTTTCGCTTGCAATGCGATAAACCAAAAGCGTAGATGGATATATTTATAAATAACACATTTCCGGTAATGCTCAAACTGGGTAATGGACAGCTAACACTCCACGCAATAACAGAAGTTCTAAGCTTTTTCCTAGCATATCGCTATTACGCATTCCTGAAATGGCGTAGCGGAGATGCCATCCCCTCAGAAAATAGGCTTTGGATTATTTTAGGAGCAGCAATGGGGGCACTACTTGGCTCCCGCCTCGTGGGGGGCATGGAAGATTTTCCTGCGCTATGGCATAGTCAACGCCCATGGAGCTATTTCTATTTAAATAAAACTGTTTTGGGAGGCTTTCTTGGTGGGATATGGGGCGTAGAGCTGATTAAAATACTGATCGGCGAAAAACAGAAGAGCGGCGACCTATTTGTTTACCCCATTATATTGGGGCTGATTATTGGTCGTATCGGATGTTTTAGTATGGGAGTACATGAAGAGACCTATGGTTTGCCAACTCAATTTTTTACCGGTATGAATTTGGGCGATGGCTTGTTTCGACATCCTGTTAGTTTGTATGAAATTGCTTTTTTACTTTTACTGTGGTTAGGATTAAAGAAAATTGAAAGCAAAGAGCTATTAGCTAATGGAGCACTTTTTAAGTTGCTGATGATCGCCTATTTCAGCTTTCGTTTTTTATTGGATTTTATCAAGCCGCATTACACGTGGCCTATCGGACTTTCTACTATCCAGATCGTATCGCTCATCGGCTTATTATATTATGCACGTTTTATTGTTCAACCCAAGAGATTATTAAACTTATCATATGCCTGAACGTCCATATACTTATTATGATTTTACCACCAGTATTTGCAGTACTTGCTTGAGAAGAGTAGATGCCAAAATTGTTTTTGAAGACAATAAAGTTTATATGCTGAAAAATTGTGTTCATCATGGTTTTGAGAAGGTGCTTATTGCTACTGATGTGGCCTATTATAAGAACATCCGCAACTACAATAAGCCATCTGAGATGCCGCTTCAGTTTAATACGAAAACGCATTATGGTTGTCCGTACGACTGTGGACTTTGTGCTGATCATGAACAGCACAGCTGTTTAACCGTTATAGAAATTACCGACCGCTGTAATTTAACCTGCCCTACCTGTTATGCCATGAGTAGCCCACATTACGGGCGCCATCGAACAGTGGAAGAGGTAGAGCGGATGCTCGATATTGTGGTAGCCAATGAGGGAGAGCCCGATGTTGTCCAGATCAGCGGGGGTGAGCCAACTGTGCATCCGGATTTTTTTGAAATCTTGGATATCGCAAAAAAGAAGCCCATCAAACACCTCATGGTGAATACCAATGGTATCCGCATTGCAAAGGATTTTGAGTTTACCAAGCGTTTGGCTACTTACATGCCCGATTTTGAAATTTACTTACAATTTGATTCTTTTAAGCGGGAGGCACATGAGCATTTGCGTGGTCAGGATTTAACTGCGGTTAGGAAACAAGCGCTAGAACACTTAAATGCATTGAACTTATCCACTACTTTGGTAGTGACCCTGCAATTGGGCGTGAACGACGATGAAATTGGAGAACTCATCAACTTTGCCCTAAAGCAGAAATGCATAAGAGGGGTAACTTTTCAACCTGTACAGGTTGCAGGGCGGTTTGAGAAGGTGGATCCTGCAGTTCACCGCATGACAATGACAGACGTTAGGCAAAAAATCTTAGATCAAACGGATATCTTTACTGCGCAAGACCTGATTCCGGTTCCCTGTAATCCAGATGCTTTAGTAATGGGCTATGCCTTAAAGTTAGCCGGTGAAGTATACCCACTCACGCGTTATATCGATCCGGCAGTTTTGCTCGATAACAGTAGGAATACCATTGTATATGAACAAGATCAGGTGTTAAAAGAAAAAATGATCGATATTTTTAGTACGGGCGTATCGGTAGATAAGGTAGAGACGGAGCATATGCACCAGCTACTGTGCTGCCTACCTAATATACAGGCCGATGGTTTAAGCTATGACAATCTCTTCCGCATCATCATTATGCGCTTTATAGATGCTTATGATTTCGATGTGCGCAGTATTAAAAAGAGCTGTGTGCATATCGTCAATAAAGATGGTAAAATCATTCCTTTTGAAACAATGAATTTATTCTATCGGGATAATAAGGAAGCATATTTGAAAGAACTGCAAGCAGAGCGAATACCTATTTAAGTAATTAGATGGATTAACATTTTTAATTTTGGCCATATGGAACTTTTTGGATTGATTTTTCTCATACCCTTTATACCGTTGATTTTAATGTTCATTGGTTTTTTAAAATTATTAAAGAACGATGAGAAATCGAAAGCACAAGGAAAGGCTTTCTTTTTAACGGGTTTTATTATTGTGGCCTTGGCACTGCTGATTGGCTTTTCAATCTGTAGCGGGGGATTCTAATTTTTTCTTATTTTACCATGATGAACAAATACTTAGCGAACGACTTATTACAATTAGATACTTTATTGGAGCTGATAAAAAATCAAAGCGCGGATTATTTAAAGGCACTTGCCGAACGGCCTACATCAACAAAGGCTACAGTTAAGCCCACAAGTAAATTGCCTAATGAAGGATTTGGCGCTATCGAGGCACTCCGTAATTTCAATGAGAACTTCGAGCCGATAATTGTAGGGGCAAGCGGCCCACGTTATTGGGGTCTGGTAACAGGTGGCACTACTCCCGCAGCTATTATGGGTGATTGGTTGGCCACGGTTTACGATCAAAATACCCAACTCATCAAGGGGCATGGTGATATTTCGGCGGTTATAGAATTAGCAACCATAGAACTATTATTGGATCTGTTTAATTTGCCACACGATTATGTGGGTGGTTTTGTCAGCGGCGCTACCATGTCCAATTTTACGTGTTTAGCGGTTGCGAGGCAGTGGGTCGGTAAGCAGTTGGGTAAGGACTTCGCTAAGGAGGGAATTAGTGAAGAAGTTGCAGTGCTTGCTTCAACACCACATTCATCGGTAGTTAAATCACTTGCGCTTTTAGGCATAGGAAGTAATCGGATTATTCCGGTTAAGACAATGGAAGGCAATAGGGAGGCGGTGGATATAGCAGATCTTCAACGGAAGATTATGGAGCTTAATGGCAAGCCTTTTATTTTAAGTACAAGTGGTGGTACTGTAAACACGGTTGATTTTGACGATTTTGTTGCCATCGCCAAACTGAAGGAGCAATTTAATTTTTGGTGGCACGTAGATGCTGCCTTTGGTGGTTTCGCCAGCTGCCTTGATACCCATAAGAATTTACTGGCGGGATGGGAGCAGGCAGACAGTATCACAATAGATTGCCATAAATGGTTAAATGTGCCATATGAAAACGCTGCATTTTTTGTGAAAGAAAAATATAAAATCTTGCAGGTAGAAACTTTTCAAAATTCCAACGCACCCTATCTGGGCGATCCGTTGGAACACTTTAATTACCTGAATTTATTACCAGAAAACTCCAGACGTTTAAAAGCGCTTCCAGTTTGGTTTACTTTAATGGCTTACGGTAAGCAAGGATACAAAGAAATTGTAGCCCGATGTGTTGATTTAGCTCAGCAATTTGGACAAATGATTGCAACAAATAAGCGTTTTGAGCTACTGGCTCCGGTACGCCTGAATACTGTTTGTTTCACTTTAGCCGGAGAGGAAAACCAAGATAAGGTTACAGATTTTTTAGCCGGTTTAAACGATACGGGAGAAGTTTTTATGACGCCAACGATATATAAAGGGAAAAATGGTATCCGGGCAGCTTTTGTAAATTGGCGGACACAGCAGGAAGATATAGAAAGGGTGTATGCATTAATGACGACAATTACTCTTGAGCTATAAGTGTCTAAAAACAGGCATGGTTTGGCCTATGAATTGTTCGTGTAGTACTGTTACACAGAGCCGGCCTTCCTTACCTTTTGCATATATTCACTTGGAGTTAAGCCAAATTGTTTTTGAAAACTTCTAGAAAAATAACTTTGCGAGTTGTAACCCACTTGTTCACATACTTCATACATTTTTAAATCATATTGGGCCATTAATTCTGCAGCTTTTTTTAAACGCACCATCGTAATGATCTCATTTGGTTTCAGGTTAGATACCCCCTTTATTTTTCGAAAAAGTGTTGGTTTACTCATGTTTAGCGTTGATGCTAGCAAACTTACATCTAACATGGGGTTATCTAAGTTCTCCATGATCACTTGGTTGAGCTTCTCCAGAAACCTTTCATCGGTTTTTCCTACCGCCATGGTTTGTATACCCGCGAGAGGGGAAGAAGCAACCTGATTTCTTACCCGTTGCCGGTTTGTTAATAAACTGTTTGCCTGTGCCACCACATAATCTATCGAAAAGGGCTTTTCAATATACACATCCGCGCCATATTCAAGTCCTTCTATCTTTGCAGGCAGCGTAGTTTTGGCGGTAAGCAAGATAACTGGGATATGTGAAAAAAGCACATTATTTTTTACCTCACGGCAAAGCTCGAAACCGTCTTTAATAGGCATCATTACATCACTTATAATTAGAGAAATGTCTTGTTTGTCTAATACTTCTAACGCATCACTACCATTTGCAGCTGTCCACACTTGCATGTGCGGAGCAAAATCATTCGTAAGAAGTGCTAATATGTCGGGGTGATCTTCTACGAGTAATACGGATTGTTTACCCCGGCCTCCAGGGTGTGAGGGCTGAGCTAAGATCTCCGAACTACGGGCTTGGCTTGTTTCAATGTCAAATTCGTGATGTTGATGAATGGGAACAGTTAGCGTGAATTCATTTAGATCTTCGGCGTTTACACTATAAATAAGCGAGCCTTTATGCAGATTCGCCAACGATTGTGTCAAAGGAAGCCCCAGGCCGGTTCCAATTTTCCATTCAGCATGCTGTGGCCTATAAAATGGTTCAAAGATTTTTTGCCGGTCGGCTTGTGGAATATGCTGTCCATCATTCGCGATACGCAAAACAACAGAACTGCCCCTGTCATCAATTCCCAGGGTTATTTTTATATACTGATCTGTATACTTAATAGCATTATCAATTAGGTTGCTGAGGATTTTATGGAATGAACCCGTATCTACAGAGGCTAGTAGCGGACTATCAGGAAGATTGAGCTCCAGTGTTATGGCATGCTGCGTAATTAATGGTTCGTAACGCTGGCAGGTTTCCTGTAGCATGCGCCCAATGTCCACTCGGGTAAAATATAGCCCTTCTTCAGGAGACGCATCTTTGCGAAAATCCAGTAGCTGGTTAATTAAGTTTATCAGGTAACTGGTGTTTTTCTGCATCAGTTGCAGTGATGTCGCCGTTTTGGGGTCAGATTGCTGCATCAGCAGTTTGTCTAGTGGGGCTTTAATAAGTGTTAATGGTGTTCGTATTTCATGGGTAATATTAGTAAAGAAATCAATTTTTGCCTGGTAGATTTCCCTTGCTTTCTCTTGTTCCAGCTGGTTAATACGTTCTTCATGGGCCCTATGTGTGCGCCGATGATAATTGCGTATCAGGTAATAGGCAAATCCCAGCAAGCACAGTATGTACAGCAGATATGCGCCTATACTGGCATAAAATGGCGGCTTGATCGCTATCGTCAGGCGTGCCGGTACGTCGTTCCAAACACCGTTACTATTAGCGCCTTTCACCAGAAAATGGTAGGTACCCGGACTTAAATTGGTAAAGTACACCTTTCGGTTGGTTCGCAGGTAAGTCCAGTCGTCGTCTAATCCTTCCATTTTATAGGCGTATTCATTCATGTTTGGTGATACATAACTGAGCGCAGCAAAATCAAGACTGAAGGTTGCTTGGTTATAAGCCAACTGAATATGATCGGTAAAGGAGATAGACTGCTTCAGTGGAGAATTGTTCGTAATGGGAAGCTCTTCATTATCTACCTGGAATCCGGTGATATACACAGGCGGGATAGCGTCATTTGGTTGAAAGGTTTCTGGATTGAAGTGGATCATTCCTTTTACGCTTCCGAAGTACATGGTGCCATTCTCCAACCGTATACCCGAATTATAATTAAACTGGTCTGTAATAAGACCATTCGCCTGGGTATAGATTTTAAAAGTTTCCGAGACTGGGTTAAAAGCAATCAGGCCTTTAGATGAACTGATCCATAATTGCTTATGACCATCTTCTAACATTCTAAACGTAATGTCGCTAGGTAAACCATCCTTAACGGTATAGCTTTTAAAGGTACCGTTTGCCTGTAGTTTGCAAAAACCACCACCTTCTGTGGTAAACCAGAGGTTGTGTCCCGAATCTTCAAAAGTTCCTGTAACGGTATTGCTGCTTAAGCTGCCAGGTTTATCAGCATCCATTTGATATTGGCCGCTGGTTTTCAATTTCCTGTTGTAATAATATACGCCATTACGTAATGTGCCGGCCCATACTGTGCCCTGCTGGTCTTCGTATAGGGAATAGATGAAGTCATGCTGCGTAACCTCTGCAACAGGTAAAAAAGAATCAGTGTCTTCTTGGTATTGGAAAAGGCCCAGACCTGTGCCAACTAAGATGGTTCCTTCCCGCGTTCGCAAAAGGGTAATGATAAAGTTACTTCGAAGTGCACCTGGAAGGTCTGACGCACTATAGTGCTTAATGACACGATTGGTTTGCCTGTCAAGTATATCCAAACCCTGTTCAAAGGTACCTATCCATATATGGTTACCAACAGGCAACAATGCATGGATATTAGAGGAAGAAAGCGATCCAGCGTCCTTGCCATCGGCAATACGCTTAATAATACCCTTACCAAGGTCCATCTTGTTCAAGCCGGCATCTTCCGTCCCTATCCATAGTTGACGCTGGTTATCTAAGCAAATTTCACGGACGGCGTTGCCGCTAATGCCTTGATGCCAGTTTTGAGGATAGCGTTTTTGGAACAGTTCATTTCTACCTGCATAGTAATTAAGACCTCCAAAGTAAGAACCCGCCCAGATGCCGTCTTCCCGATCCCTACATAAGGTATAAATTGCATTGTCCGATAACGCGTATGGATCGCCGAATTGTTTCTGTATACGAACAATCGCACCCGTGCTTTTGTCGTACCTAAAAATCCCACTCTCCGTGGCTATCCAATAGTCGTTGTTGCCTACTTCCAGAAAGTCGCGCACATAGAGTTGTGATAGATCAGGGGCTAATGGATGCGCCGTCCCCTTAGCTGGTTGAAACACCCAGGCACCGTAGTGAGCTGTACCAATTAGGATTTCGCCGCTTGTCAGCGGATAAATTTTTTCAATCCATAGGGGCGCATTTCCATTAGGTTGGAGAACAGCATAGCTGGCCAATTCGCCTTGCGGGTTAACCTTTATTAGCCTGCCGTTATTGGTAGCGGCCCAAATATGCTGCTGATATAAGGAGATGGACGTAGCCGAAAAATTATTGAACACGCGAATGATTCCGCGGTGCGGATGATAGCAATACAGGGTTAAATTGGCAATGTACCAGATATTTCCTTGATTATCTGTAAGTACATCCATTACATCGGCTTGTTCCGTTCCGTGTATTACCTCAAAATCTTCTGTGCTGGGCTGATATTGATATAGGCCTTTACCGGTACCGACCCATAATCTATCTAATGTATCTTGATACAAACAATTGATAAAATTGCTCCCCAAACTGCTTGCTTCCTCAGGATCATGTCTAAAGACTTTAAACGAGTAGCCATTAAAGCGGTTCAGCCCGTCGCGCGTACCAAACCACATAAATCCGCGCTGATCCTGTAGGCTACAAAAAACAATATTGTTTGATAGCCCCTGCTCTACGGTATAGTGCTTGAAATATTGACTATAGGTAAATTCAGGCAAGCCCGCAAAGGCGAGCATAAATAGCAAAGTGATCCTCATGAGTGGTTTTTGTTTCGGCAAAACAAACTTAAATAAAATTACGAGAGTTGTGGACTATATCCAAAAAATGCCACTTCTCTAATGTATTGATTTTTTTTATTAAATGGCTGATTGTTAGTTGTTTGTTTTGTTTTTTGTTGGATGATATAATTGAAATGGCGCTAAGTTGATACTATTTTTAAAAACATTGATAGGATAGTGTTAACTACCAAGGGCCATTTTTGAATTCTTTTGTAATGCTAATACAACGCCTTGTTAACGAGGTATACCTATTAAGAAACTAACCGGTTGTTTTTACGGACATTTTATTTAAACATTTTTTATGATAACCAAGAATTATACTTTTTATTGGAAAACACTTTTTACAGTGTTGGGGCTGTTTATTTCTACGGTTGGATTTGCGCAGACGCCGTTACGCGTAAAAGGAGTGGTCACCGACGAAAGCGGTGCAGCCTTGCCAAGCGTAAGCGTTCGTTGGAAAAATGGACAACGTGCCGTAGCTAGTGGTACAGCAGGCCAATACGAAATGGAAGTAAGCGGAGAAAATCCTGTATTGACCTTTTCGTATATAGGTTATGTAACGCAGGATATCCCTGTGCAGGGACGCACTACGCTTAACGTTGTCTTAAAGAGCGAGCCTGGAAGCTTGAATGAAGTACTTGTTATTGGATATGGCACACGCAAAAGAGGAAGTGTGGCGGCGGCGGTGAGTAGTATTTCGTCTGAAGATCTTTCAAGGACAACATCTACTACCGTGAGTGGTGCTCTCGTAGGAAAATCATCTGGTATTACTTTCAGACAGAAATCGGGCCAGCCCGGGAATGCCACTAATATTCAAATCCGGAATCTAGGGACTCCTTTGTATGTTATTGACGGGGTGATGAAAGACGAAGGCCAATTTAATAACCTGGACGTAAATGACATTGAGAATATCTCCATTCTAAAGGATGGTGCCGCCGCTATTTATGGGGTAAAAGCGGCTAATGGTGTGATATTGGTTACCACAAAGAGAGGAAATACCAACCAAAAACCTGCGATTAGCCTCAATACTTATTATGGAGCACAGCAATGGTTCCGCTACCCTCAATTGCTGAATGCTTATGAGTGGGAATATGCCAACCTCATGAAGGAAGTCAATAATGGTACCTATAGCGGTAATCCAGACGCCGATAGGCAGCTATTGGATAAATGGCAAACAGGATATTATAATCCGGAAACCGGAGAAGATTATCGCGGTTACAATTGGAAAGACAATTTTGTTAGCAATCATGCGCCGCAACAGTATATTAATCTTTCGGCCTCTGGCGGCACTGGAAAATCGAACTACTACCTTTCTATGGGGCATATTAATCAAGATGCCGTCTTTAAAGATTATAATTTTAACCGTACCAATATCCAAACGAACTTTGATACGCAACTGAGCAGTCGCTTTAAGATAGGAGTGCAGTTAAACGGACGTATTGAAACCCGGAAAAACCCAGGTATGCCCGGAACGGATGACTATGAAGCTGCTAGAGCTGCGGTATTTTACTTGCCACCTATTTACAGGCCTTATGCTAACGATAATGACCTTTACCTCACTGCTGTTCCAAATCGTTTGGGCAGTAACTTAGCAGCAATGACTAAGGATAATGCAGGTTCTTATGAAAGTCAGTGGCGGGTATTACAAAGTAATTGGACGGCTGAATATCGCACTCCTTTAAAGGGGTTGACAGCCAAAGCACTTTATTCTTATTATTATGCCAATGAGACAACAGATAATTTTGAAAAGGGTTGGCAGGAATACACCTACAATCACGCTGATGACAGCTATGTGGCCAGTTATGATAAGTCGGCTGCGGGAGATACCTGGCTGGTAAAAACGCGTCAAAACACACAGGAACATACCGGTCAATTTACCTTGAATTACGACACAACATTTAATAATAACCACCATATAACAGCCGTATTGGGTACTGAATTTTATCAGCGTAAAGGAAATTACCTAAGTGTTTCACAAAATCCTGTCGACAATAATTTCATCGATCTGCTAACCACCAATGAAAATAATACGGTAGCCGATTCGAGGTATACCAACTCCACAGCTAGTGTAATCTTTCGCGCCGGATACGATTATAAGCAACGGTATATCATTGATTTTGCTGGCCGATACGACGGGTCGTGGAAATTTCCGGAAGGAAAACGATGGGGCTTTTTTCCGTCTGTGCAATTGGCCTGGAGAATATCCGACGAAACCTTCTTTAAAAATGCAGGAATTGATTCCTGGCTCTCAGATGCCAAGCTACGCTTCTCTGTCGGACAAACCGGAGATGACAATCTCGGATACTATCCTGACTTCGCCTATTTAAGTGGTTATAACTACAATGTAAGCAATTACTTAATGAGCCCATATCCGGGTACCGGTGCAGATGGCCGGAATATTACCGGGATTCGTAATAAGGGTTTGCCTATTACAGATCTGACCTGGATGAAAGCAACGATGGTGAATGCTGGAATAGAACTGGGTTTCCTGAATAATGCGTTGACTGCCGAAGTAGACTTCTTTAAACGTAGTCGGAGCGGTATCCCAACTATTCCCAATGATGTAGCTTTTCCAGTTGAAACCGGACTAACTACCTTGCCACAAAATCTTGACTCTGACGAAACAATTGGGGTTGACGGACTTATTCGTTACAATGGCAGCGCCAATGATTTCCGATATAACATAGGCGTGAATTTCACACTAGCCAGACAGAAATATGGTGATCGATACGGAGAACGCTTTTTCAACTCTTGGGATCAATACCGTTATGCACAGTCAGGACGATGGTCCAACGTTTCTGGCGGATCACAAATGTGGATGTGGGATGTAATTGGTGTATTCCAAACCCAAGAAGAAATAGATAATTATCCGGTAAATATTGACGGGGCAAATAATGCCAACCTCAGACCTGGCGATTTGATTTTTAGGGATGTTAATGGCGATGGTATTATGGATGAGCACGATGAGCGCCCTCTGGGATATGCGGCGGCAGATTGGCCCGGCGATGCCTCTGGAGGTAATAAGGCACCTTTAATGACGCTTGGTTTAAACTTGGGTTTCACTTGGAAAGGGATTGACTTCGCTACTGATTTGGCCGGCGGATTTATGAACACTTTCGTGATGGACTGGCAAACGAAGTGGGGTGTAGACCGTACCTCGAATGGTTACTATTACAACAGCATGGATGTTTGGCGACATGAGGATATCTTAGATCCCACTAGTGCTTGGGTTCCCGGCACTTTCCCTTCCATTGGTACGGTTTCAGCGCGTTGGTGGAATAATTATTACACCAAAAATGTAAATTATCTACGTATCCGCAACGTAACATTAGGCTATACTTTACCGCAAACATGGACAAAAAAAGTAGCCATTTCGAGATTGCGCTTTTATTTTCAGGGAACTAACCTGGCTTCATTTGACAGTCTGAGTAAACTGGGTTTCGACCCCGAAATTTCGACGGTAAATGGTCAAGATTATCCACAGCACAGAACATATACACTAGGTTTGACGGCTACTTTCTAATCGGTTAAATGGGTTTTTAATTATAAAAAAAATGAACATATTACTAAAATATACACTTGCTGCCACTGCCGTATTGATCTTGGCATCGTGTGGAAAGGATTTCCTGAACCAGCAACCAACCAATGTAATATCTCCCGAACAGGCTTATTCGTCGCCAGATGGGGTTAATGGAATTGCGGCTGATTTATACGCCCGCATACGGTATGAGCAAGATTTTGCAATAGATAACGAATCGTATGATATGACCCGTTTTGATGAAGCCTACAATAATAGCGCATATGGTTTTGCCGACGACGGCTGGGGCAACGGCTATCGTGCCTATTACGATTATGGATTAATACGGGATATTAACTTGCATTTACAACAATTGGAGCATACCGGTAAAAATGTCACGGAAGAACAAAAACGTTATTTCATTGCAGAAGCACGGTTTATTCGTGCCTTAGTTTATTTTACCATGGTAAGCCGTATGGGAGGGGTTCCCTTAGTTACCGGTGTATTCGATTATGCTAATAACCCTGAGGCTTATGCGCAGGCCAGAGCTAAAGAAAGTGAAATTTATGACTTTATAGCTAATGAAGTAGATGCTATTAAAGACGATCTTCAAGCAGGCAATAGTAATATCCGGGTGAAAACCCGCGCGAGTAAGGGGGCAGCGCTAGCACTGAAATGCCGAGCCATGTTATATGCTGGATCCATTGCAAAAAATGAAACGAAAAGCAGAAGCAAAAACGTCTGGCTTAACAGTGGAGCTGTGGGGATTTCTAACGCTATGGCTGAAGCGTATTTTACCAAATGTCTGGAGGCATTTACCGAGTTGCAAGGCTTGGGGTATTCGCTGTATAAAGGAAATACCGATTTGTCTGAGAATTTCTCGGAAGCTTTTTTGAAAAAGAATAACGATAATCCAGAACAGATATTTATCAAGGATTATGATGGTGTGAAGACCTTGAATCGTTTTACGGAAAGAGCTATTCCACGATCGCAGCGTACGGTGAATAATGCAGGCAGCCAGATAAATCCAACGCTTAACCTCGCGGAGTCTTTCGAAGTTGTAGCTACCCATGTCGCAACACCTTTTAAAACAGTTAACGGAACAGAAACAGAAGAGAATATGGAGAGCAATAGCGCTACATTGGATTATGTAGTTTATGATACGCCGCTCGCTATTTTTGAAGGTCGGGATCCGCGCTTAGCGGGTACAATCATCACGCCGGGCGGACAGTTTCGCGGTAAAGATGCACAATTATGGGCAGGCTTAGCAGTATGGAATGGCAATGGCTACGATTTTAAGTCGGTAGATGGAATAGAAAATGCAACCGACAGCAAAGGAATGTACGAAGGTATGCAGATGACTGGGATAGACGGACCGCATTTTAAAAGCTTTTATACCTCGCACACGGGCTTTTTACTCAAGAAGTATGTAGACGCAGACGCCGGCTCAGAATCATCAGGAAAAAGCGATGTAGCTTATATTGTTTTTCGTTACGGAGAGATGTTGTTGGATGCAGCAGAAGCAGCATTTGAATTGGGCCGCAGCAATGAAGCGCTAAGCTATATCAATGAGGTGCGCGAACGCGCTGGCGGTGCGGCCTTCCGTATTCAGGCATCAGAATTAACATTAGAACGTATTAGAAATGAACGCCGGATAGAATTGGCTTTTGAAGATCATCGATTTAATGATTTGCGTAGATGGCGCATAGCCGATGAGTTGTGGAATGGAAGCCAAAACAACAGCCAAGCAGTACTTTATGCACTTTGGCCATATAAAATATACAGGCCTGGGCATGCCAGTCATGAAAAATGGCTATTCAGGCGATTACGTATCAGAGGAACAAAAACCATTAATGGGGCTATTAAACAGCCACTGCGCTTTACATTGGGATTGTATTATGCAGCGATGCCTGGAGATGCGCTTTCCAATAATCCGCTATTAGAAAAAAATCCTAACCAATAATTTAAACAGGAGCTTTATGTTACCACTATATAGATTTAAAAGAAAAAATACCAGCTTACTGGTCTTGTTAGCGATGTTCTTATTGAATGCCTGCAACTATGATAACTACGATCCGCCCCAAGTACTATTTTCTGGAGAGCTAAAATATGGCGATACCCCGCTACAATTTGATGGCTATGCTGAAGGGGAGGGGCTCTCCAAAATTATTGAGCTTTACCAACAGGGTTTTGGTAAAGCTGGTGTACCCATTAGTGCCGCTGTTAATGCTGAGGGAAATTTCCGACAACAAATATTTCCTGGTGATTACCAGATTACCGTTAAAAATACGCCGTACCCTTTTACATTTGATAATTGGGAAAAGACTGCCTCCGGTGCTTACGATACCCTAAAGGTGAACATTAAAAATGACTATTCACTAGCTATTCCCGTGACGCCTTATTTTACTATTGAAGACCTGGAAACAGAGGTATCTGGCACCAATCTGGTGGCTCGGTTTCGGATAAAAAGAATACAGGAAGGTGCTAATTTGGTGCGGGCAAAATTATTTGTCAATACTTCATCTATTGTAAATAGCGCTACCCCTGCGAGCGCAGAGATAGCGGTGACCGATATTTCGGAGCCAATTTCCGTTTCGTTTAGCATTCCTAATTATCGTACACGTTACACCAATAATTTCAGGACTTACGCATTTATGCGTATTGCGCTAGAGACAGATAAATCGCCCACTTATTTTCTGTGGTCGCCGGTATATAAAATAGAAAATATACCATTGGAATTTAATGATGTATCCGATCAATACCTGAAGAACTATAAACAGCCTTTTGCCATTAGCAGTTGGATAAATGATCGACGCGGTATTGTGAAAGACTGGCAGGCAACAGCAGATATTCAGGGCTCTATGTATGATGGTTGGGGCGACCGACTGTTCATGGGTGCCGAGAATTGGGGTGGTCCCACCTTGCTAACCGGTTCAGTTTGGCAAACCACCACGCTACCAGCAGGTAAATATATTCTCATCGCCAAGCGGGGTTGGAACAGTGGAGATCTGGGTGGGCGTGCAGATCGCGCCTTCGTCGTGGTAGCCCAAGGCGAATCACTTCCTATCTCTGGTGACCAAGTGTTGGGACGTGCAGACTGTGGTCTGCCACAGAATAATAGCTCCCTTTCTGTAGACTTTGAGTTGAGCAGTGAACAAACCATTAGCTTGGGCTATGCGGTAAACTTTCCTGCAGGTGAAACCAATGCTGTATCTTTTGTAAATTTTAGTATTCTCCGTATCGATTAATGATGAAACTAGTTATAATATATGCTTTGATATTGCTGGTAAGCTGCAAAAAGACAAAACCGGATGATGTAGAAACATCAGCCTTATCCAACTTGCAAACCGCAGACGCGGTCTTAGAAGTAGTGGGCGGAGAAGGTAAATATGGAATCTCGATTAAGCTGAACGATGGATCTACGTCCTATATACAGCAAGAACCCTTACAAGTGCAAGTGGTTCCGCAAAACGGGCAAACCTATTGGAAAAAGGCAGCCTATCGTTCGGTTGAGCAAGTGGAAGGAAAGCTGGTGGCCAAGGGACAGCTCCAAACAAATAATGGTTCTGTACTACAGTTTACGGATGTGTATGGGCAACAGTCTGACTGTGCTTGTTTTATAGCTACCCGAGAAGTACAAGTCGAGTCGGCTGGCGCGGGAGATGCAGGTTTTTCAACTCGGTTTGCATTTCAGCAAGCCGAAGCTAGTTCTCTTAGAGAATATGATTTTATGGTGCCATCGATTTGGTATGGCCAAAATGAACATGTTCCGAGTTATGCATTGGCCAGTAATCTGGATGACGATTATTACTGGTTTCGGGAAGATCGTCTGCCTTTACCGCTGGTTATGTTGCGCAAACGGAATGGTGGAGCAACGTTTGTGGTTTATCACCATCACCCAGATGGCGCGACATTCAAGGAAGAAGACGGTCTGAATCGTATCATAGACGCGCGAATGCAATTTGCAGCATTAGGGTTGGAAAATAAAAGTCAGCCCTTAGTTGGCTTAACTTTCCCTGGCTCGGAAGGCGAGCGTACAGGAGTATATGGCATGTTGGCTGCAAAACGCTGGGCATGGCGCAGTCATCCCCTACAAGAGGGGTTTATACAACGGTATGAAGTAGCCTTTTCGCTCACTAAACAGGCAGATTATCCTACTGCATTAAGAAATACGTGGGACACATTTTATAAACTAAGTAATCCAACGATTTACACGGTAGACTTAAAAGAAGTATATCGCCAACAATTGGATGTGCTTAATAAGTATTGGAAAGAGATTAATGGAACAGCGGGCTTACCCTTCCGTATTCTATTAAATGGATTGGTGGAGGCGGAATCCGATTACAACTGGGATATGGGTTTTGTAGGTCAGCAGTTGGCCAATGCTTCACTTATGATTCGAGAAGGTGGTTTGAATAACAACCAAATGCTGCTTGAAAAAGGCGAAAAAATGGTTGATTTTTGGGCAACTCACTCGTTGAGTACAATCGGCATCCCCCGTACTTGGTACGACCCTATTCCGCAGTCATGGCGTACTGAAGCTACCCATATGCGGGTAATTGGTGACGGGATGAACGGTCTATTGTGGGCGTGGAATTTTAGAAAAAAGCAAGGGATAGACAAAGCGGAATGGTTATCATTCGCGGGCAAAGTAGCCGACTGGTTGCTTTCTATTCAGAATAGCGATGGCTCTTTCTTTCAGCAATATAATTACGAAACCGGAGCGATGGTAAATAGTACCAAGAATAATACCTCCAACGTTATTCCATTCTTAGTGGATTTGTACTTGATTACCGGAAATATAGCTTACCGGGATGCGGCGTTAAAGGCTGGGCAATTTATCTACACCAATATCCATGAGCCGTTCCACTATGCAGGAGGTGCTGCCGATAACCCCAACGTGCCAGATAAAGAGTCGGTTTCGATGGCGCTACGTGCTTTTCTTGCCCTGCACGATGTAAATAAAGAAGAGCGTTGGTTAACTGCTGCATTACAAGCAGCATATTATTACCAAACCTGGGTATACGCTTGGAATGTGCCCATTCCAATAGATGATAGTCATGCCGTGTTTCCAGCATCACGCTCAGTAACAGGTACCAGCGCTATAGCAACGGCCAATAATGCGGCAGATACTTATGCCGCAATCGATGCATTTAATTATTTTAGGCTTTACTTGTATACACATGATACACAATTGCTTAACCAAGCTCGTTTATTGTTGAAAAATACGAAACAATTTATGAATTGGAACCCGGCAGATCCCATATCTGCTATCAGCCCAGGTTTGTTGGGGGAAGCCTTTACCGTAATCATACCTCGCGGACATGGTGTAAATTATTTTTTACCTTGGCAAACCTTTAATTTGCTTGAACCTATGGTATTGCTACAGGATGTTTTTGGCAATATGGACATTGATGAGCTGGAAAAACAATCCGAGTCACAATTGGAACAGGCCAACAGAGAATACGCGTCAAGCCGTGGTTTTAAAACAGGAACAATAATCCATAGAAAAGTTGACTAATAAGGAACAGCATTTATTTTGATATTATTTTAGCATGAAGAAATACAATAGTTATCTATCCATTGGATTGTTGTGTATAGTAGTTTTAGGTTGTAACCCGCCTCAAACGGATAAGTTAACGACCAATTGGACAGATAAAGTCAATGCAGATCAGCCTTTGCCTGAATATCCAAGACCAGCACTAGTACGTGCGGATTGGCAAAACTTAAACGGTAGGTGGGATTATGCCATTTTGCCAATAAAAGAGGCAATGCCAACACAGTGGCAGGGGAAAATTGTAGTTCCATTTCCTGTTGAGTCGCAGCTGTCTGGCGTTGAAAAGCAGGTAGGGAAGGACAGTACTTTATGGTATCGCCGACAGTTTACCGTAAATAAATCAATAGGAGAGAAGAGGTACTTGTTGCATTTCGGGGCAAGCGACTGGCGCACCGAAGTATTTCTAAATGGAAAGCAAGTGGGAATACACGAAGGTGGATATACAGGTTTTTCGTTTGATATTACACCCTTCCTTCGTGGTGGCGAGGAAATGTTGACGGTAAAAGTTTGGGATCCAACAGACGACGGGAAGCAGGCGAGAGGGAAGCAGGTAAAAAAACCTGAAGGTATTTATTATACGCCCGTAACGGGCATTTGGCAAACGGTGTGGATAGAAGAAGTTCCGGAAACGCATATTGAATCCTACCATGTGGAAACAGCTATCGATCAAAGCCTGGTTACCATTATACCAACAGTGGCGCAACCTACTGCGGCTGATGGTTTATCACTTCGTATATCATTTCAAGGAAAGACTGTGCTTGATACCGCTTTTTCAAAAGTAAAGGAGATGGTTGTTCCTATTAAACAGGCGAATTTATGGAGCCCGGACACACCATCGTTATATGACTTTGAGTTGGCTATAGTCCGTAACGGACAACCTTTGGACCAAATAAGAGGATATTTTGGTATGCGGAAAATTCAAATAGCGAAAGATGAATACGGTATATACCGGATGTTTTTAAACAATAAACCCCTGTTTCAGTATGGTCCTTTAGATCAAGGATATTGGCCAGACGGAATTTATACGGCACCTACGGAAGAAGCTTTATTATCGGACATAAAGACCATGAAGGATATTGGCTTTAATATGGTGCGCAAACATGTCAAGGTAGAACCACAGCGCTGGTATTACCATTGCGATAAACTTGGCTTAATCGTATGGCAGGATATGCCGAGTGGGTATGGTGAAATTGTGCCCGTTAAAGACCATGACCACTCTATTGATAGTAACTGGATGGATCTGCACTATGAAGACGTAAACAGGAATCAGGAGGAGGAGGAGGGCTTCCGTAACGAATGGGAAGCTATTATCCGCCAGCATATTAATCATCCTAGTATTTGCGTGTGGGTACCTTTTAATGAAAGTTGGGGTCAATTTAAAACAAATGAGATTTTGCAGTGGACTAAAACGCTCGATCCAACGCGTATTGTAAATGGGCCTAGTGGGTGGATAGATCGCGGAGCGGGAGAAATGCGGGATTATCATCTGTATGGAGACCGCCTTCAAATGCTTCCGCTCGAAAAGAATAGGGCTTTGGTAATTGGCGAATTTGGAGGTTTAGGCTATGCATCTCCTGGCCATACATACGCCAAGGATGCCTGGAGCTATCAAGGGTTTAAGCATCCTGCTGATCTGCAAAAGGCCTATGCAGATTTGCTGCAGAAAGTAAACGATTTAAAACAACAGGGGTTCGCGGCGGCAGTATATACGCAACTTACAGACGTAGAAACGGAAATCAATGGATTAATAACCTATGACCGGAAGCAGCTGAAAATCCCTGCCGATACGCTTAAACGTCTACATGAAAAATTGATTAGATAGGGTTATAGATTTAAAAACGTATTATATAACAAACTCCTTTGTACAAAGGAGTTTGTCATTTCTTTATTGTTCTCCAATAATCTATTCTTCGTTTCTTTTCCAAAATTGTTTAATCAAATCGGTTAGGCCAACGGTTTGGTTCTGAATCAGTGGCTTTGCGTAAAATGAAATACTTAGGATATAAGCCAGTGTCAGAAACAAAAAAAATAGCGCATAGCGAAGGCCAATGAAATCACCCAGCCAACCTATGATAAACGGGACTAGTGCGCCGCCGAAAATACCGGTACACAGAATGCCCGCAAATGAACCGTGATGTTTATTTATTGAATTAAGGGCTAATGAAAATACTACAGAGAACATGATGGATATGGAAATTCCACAACAGGAAAAAGCAATGATTGATATTGTTGTTGAGCCAAATAAGGCAACGGCCAGGTTAACAAGGGCCAAGATGGAAAATCCTCTCAGCATAAGCTTGGCGTCCATTAACCTGATGAGAAGCAAACCAAGTACGCAGCCTATTGACATCAGGCCCCAAAACCACGCTATTGTTTCTGCTCCTACAGTTAACGGATCGACGTGATGGTAAACGTTTAAAAACTGACTCATCCAGTTAGCCAAGCCCTGTTCTGTGCCTACATAAGCGATAATCCCCAAAAAGAAAAACCATATCTTCTTTTGTTTCAATAAATCCTTATAGTTTTGAAGCGTCCCTGTTTTCTCCGTCTCAGCCAATACTACCTTTGGAAATTTTGTGTTTGCGATAATAATCAGCATTAAGGCAAAGACCGCCGTAAACAATACATATAGCGAGCACCAAGGCATTGATTTGGGAATGAAATTCCGTAATGTTGCAATAAAGAATGAATCGTTATCGGTATTAGCCAAAGCCTGTATGATGTTGGTCATGATGAATGGACTGAGAAAAGAGGCCGACCCAAATACAATTTGGGCAAGCACGGAGTTGAACGCGTACTGCTTTTCGCCGCCAGCCTCCCGCATTAATGGTAAAATAATTACCTGTAACATGGCCATTCCCATCCCAATAATAAATAAAGAGATTAGAACAACTGTATAGATTGGGAACAGCACAAACAGGAACGAACCTGAAAAAGCCAGACTAAAAGCTATCAATAAAGAATTTTTTCCTCCAAGTCTTTCTATCATCATTCCCGCAGGAATAGACATTAGGCCATAGGCCAGAAAAAAAGAAAAAGGGAGGAATGATGCCATGGTGAGACTAAGCCGAAAATCGGTTATAATCATCGGTAAAGCCGGACCCAAAATGTTAGTAACGAATGAGATAACAAACCAGATACACAGTATTAAGATGACAATTAGGTTATTTTTCTTCATCGGTTGCACTTATATAATTAAATACCAATGCCGAAGCACCTAAAAATCCAGCCTTATTGCCCAAGGAGGCGCGTACAATCGTTGTAAAGCACGAAGTTTCTTTCATTACTGAGGCGTTGACTAATTGCCTGATGTTGTTTATATAATAATCACCAGACTCGGAAATACCTCCGCCTATGATAACCTGCTGTGGCGCAAAAATATTTATCAAACTTACAATGCCCGTTGCCATATACCGAAAATGATTCTCCATCGCAGCAACAGCCTCCCATTGATTTTCTTTGTACCTAGCAACAATATATTTACCGTCAATTTCAGTAGAGAGATGTCGCTGTTTCGGGGAGCGTAGATGTTGATATTCCGCTATTAATACATTTATCGAGGCATAGGCTTCTAGGCAACCACTCGCACCACAAGAGCAAATTCTTCCTTCGCTATTAATAATGAGATGCCCAAGCTCCGCACCTCTATCCCTATATCCATTATATAATTTTCCGTTTAAGATTAAGGCACCACCTATTCCCGTTCCTACCGTGAGAAAAACGGCATCAGAAATATTTTTAGTTTCACCGTATTTTACCTCGCCCAAGCCCATTAGGTTGGCATCGTTATCTACAAATACGGGCAAGTGGACGAAATCTTCGATGATCTGTTTCAGGTTCTGATGATCTAATTCAGGAATATTATTGGCAAAAAGAACAACACCATTATCTACAATGGAGGGCACACCAATGCCGATACCTATAACTGGTAATTTAGAAGAATAGGCATAATCGCTGACTTCAGTAATGATATTTTTCAAGCACGTTATAAGGCCGAAGCCTTCGTTTACCTGTCTTGCCGGTTTTAACGATTCATATACAATCTTTCCAAGGCGATCTACGAGAGCATACTTTATATTAGTGCCACCGATATCTATAGCTACAACATATTCCATTTTGTTTTTTTTTAAATTCCAGCAGCTGCTTTGTCTATAAGACATATGGCATTTGGATGGAGCCATAAATAAGAAGCGGGGAGACGATTGGTTATCTTTTGTGAAAGAAGGCATTGTGTTATCTCTTTCTTCGTTTCGCCATTTATAAGCATGATGATGAGTTTTGCCTGCATAATATCAGCCATGCCCAAGGTAAAACCGTATGACGGCTTTTGGGTGCTGCTTACCACCATACTATGTTGAAGCGATTGAGAAGAAAGCGTTGCCACATGGCATCCAGTTTGTAGGTAGTCCGCCGGTTCGTTAAAAGCGATATGCCCGTTCATCCCTAATCCCAATACGCAAATATCAATTGGTCCCTTTTTGTTCAGCTCATGTTGAATTCTTTTACATTCTTTTTTGGGGTTGGATGCATCACTCTTAAAAGAGATATAACGATTTTCAGGAATGCCAAATGGTTGAATAACCTGATGCTGCAAATAGGATTCGCAAGTTCCCGGATGATTCATCGGTAGTCCTCCCCATTCGTCTAGCTTAATTATGCTGATTTGAGAAAACAATTCAGCATGTTGTCGATACTGCTTGCCTAGCAATTCATACATCCGCAAGGGGGAACTGCCTGTTGCAGCGCAAAACAATAGGGATTGGTGCTGCAACAGGTTTTCTACAATAATATCCTGGGCTTCGCAACTTATTTCTTCATAAGAGTCGTATATCGCTGTTTTCACTGCTGCTTGCCTGAAGTTTCTAATTCCTTGATGCGGATATTGCGGAAGCAAACGCCGTATCCATGGTCTTGTAACCCAATATACCCCGGTTTTTTACCACAGGCTAACATCAGCTCATAAGCATCTGGGCATTTCTCGGGGTCTTTACTGAATTTACTGAACTTACTCTTGTCTACCAAGGCTTTCCATACGGGTGTGCCCAACTGAAAATCTAGAACAAGTGTATCATTCATATAATGGTATACGTGCCCTTTGTATAAGATAATTTTAGTTTTATTCCAGTTTCCATAAGGTTTTACGGGTTGTGGCACCGGCGGAATCATATCGTATACCGCACCGGCTTGTCGGTTTCCGTCCACACCTTCCCAAGCATCTGGCATGTTTTCATTGTCAAGTAATTGGTATTCGGGACTTGAGTAATAAATGGGCTTTCCTTTTACTTCTTGGGCGGTATAGAAAATTCCGCTATTTCCTGCTTTATCTATTTTCCAGTCTATCTCGAAAATGAAATTTTCAAACTGTTTATCAAAAATAAGGTCGCCACCTTCTGGATTGGTTGTACTTTCACTTCCTTTAAACGTAATATTTCCATCTTCAACCACCCAGCCTTCGGGAATGTCTGTCATACAGTAGCCGCGCCAGCCCTTAAGCGTTTTGCCATCAAACATATTGATCCAATCTCCACCTTCGGGGATGACCTCTTCAGTACTGGTGAAGTTTTCTTCTTTTGCTTCTTGTGTTTTGTCCTTTTTGAACGTGCAGGAAACAGCCAGTATAGCCGTAAGTGCGATTAGGGCATTATGATGCATTTTTTTCATATCAGTTTTATATAATTGTTTTATAATGTTAATTCTTCCCAACCTTTTCTGTATGCTCTTTTTACAAACCTATTGGCCGCTTCAAAATTTGTAATCTTCATGTTACGCCCATCCCATAGATAAGTTATATTACGTCCAGGATAAATATGGGCATCCATTTCACCATAAACGGAGTCGGTACGTTTTACCACTTCGCGTATATTCTGCCCCCTGAGTATCAGGTTGCCCATTAATACGGCTTCGGTTAACGGCCCTGCATAGCCTTCGAATGGCGACTCCACATTTGCCTTATCATAACCCGCTATGCAGGAGTCTATCCACGCCCAATAGTGGCCATTGGTACCGCCTTCGATGCGCTTATATTTTTCTGGAATATCAACATCTTTTGCGAATAGCGGTTTCTTATTACCATTTTTTACCCATAAGCGGGGGTCAGATCCACCCCATCCACAGGAAACCTTCCCTTTTGTGCCTACAAATACTGTAGCTCCTTCAACATCGTGCGGATCCAGATCGCCCATAGCATTTGTTAAATCGATATTGGGATCTACCTCTTCGGGGCGCTCGGGCATAATTCCCCCATCCATCCAATATAGTTGGAGGTCTTTGCCATTTTGCTGCTTAAATTTAAAACGGATGGAACTCGCAACGGGGGCACTTTCAGGATAATACGCTTCTTTAAAAATGCCGGTAAACTGATTGGTTACGCTACAACTCACCTCGGTGGGATAAGCCAGGCCAAGCAATTTGAAAGGTGGGCCGATAATATGGCATCCCATATCGCCTAAAGCCCCTGTACCAAATTGCCACCAGCCCCTCCAGTTGAAAGGTACTAGATTTTCGATATAATCAACATGCTGTGCGGTACCTAACCAAAGATCCCAATTCAACTCTTTTGGTACCGGCACCTTTGCCGTGGGCCATGGAATCCCTTGTGGCCATACCGGACGGTTGGTCCAGCAGTAAACCTTTTCAATGTCGCCTATCAGATCTGCTTCAAACCATTCGCGCATGGTTTTCATCCCATCGCACGAATTTCCTTGATCACCCATTTGCGTAACCACTTTATATTTCTTTGCGGCCTCTGTAAGTATTCTGGCTTCATAGATATCGTGTGCCAGCGGTTTTTGCAGGTAAACATGTTTTCCCATCCGCATGGCTCCAAATGCTTGTATGGCATGATTATGATCAGGTGTAGAGATGCAGACCGCATCAAATTTTCCAGATGCTTTGTCGTACATCTCGCGCCAATCTTCATAAAACAATGCTTTGGGGAATTTCTTTCGCGCATCGGCAGATGCGCGGGCATCTACATCACAAAGGTAAGCTATTGTAGCATTTTTTCTTGGTGTATTGATCAAGTTGCCGAGGTCGGCCGCGCCCATGCCTCCACATCCTATTTTGGCAATATACAATTTATCGCTTGGAGCTACATGACCTAATCCGGCGACGGTATAGCTTGGCAGGATAGTGATACCGGCGATACCAGTAGCGGCAACACCAAGAAATTTTCGGCGAGATATTTCAGCTGCTTTCGAGCTTTGTTTTTTAGTTTTTTCCATAATACGAGTTTAAAAGTTAGTGCTTTTATTGATTAGAAGCCGGGGTAACCGGGATTTTGGGTGAGCTTGTTGTTCTTTTGCCACGCCGTAAATGGTATGGGCAATAATTTACGATAGCTTTCAGTTACATTAGGTTTCAGAAATTTAGGTTGGAGAAAAGTGCCAAAACGGATCATATCCTGGCGTTCGGTAAATTCGTATGCCAGTTCGAAACGACGTTCGTTATACACATCGGTTAAGGTGAGTGCAGTGTAATTGTGGCTGCTGCCACCAAAAGCTCTTTGGCGTATTTCATTTACCAAAGGCAAGGCTTCTCCCGCTCTACCTAAACGAAGCAGCGCCTCAGCTTCCATTAAATAAACATCAGCTAAGCGGAAAATAGCGACATCATTTTCCATATCGGTATTGGCCATTCCTTTTTCAAATTGCCATTTTTTGATACGTGCGCCATCTTCCTGATTTACTTCACCCCAACCGGTTAGCTTGCCCGATGCATCTTTTTTTTCCGTGCCGGGAACAATGTGCAAATCGATGGTGTGAATCAATGGGCGATTAGCGGTGGTCATCAATACTTCTCCTGTGCTAGGGTCTAACATAGGACCGATAAGAAAGGTGGCGGCTTTGCGTATATCTTCATCATCAAACGCTTTTACAAAATCAGGAACGGCACAGATACCATTCCATGTGGCGGCTTTAAACCCAAGTGCAATGGGGTCTAGGTAATGCAACGTATAGAGGTGGATGGAGTTGCCCCCATCTGTGGCACTAAAACTGATGGGTAGAATAATTTCCCTTGATACCTCATTGTGTACTGCGAAATTGGCGGTCCAGTCGCCCGCCATAATATAACCCAACTTTTTTATTTCCTCGCATTGGTCTATCACCCCTAACCAGTTTGGTGTTCCGGTCCACTCTTCGGAATTGAGGTACATCTTGGCTAATAGTGTGCGTGCGGCACCTTGTGTGAATTTACCGTAGCTTTCATCCGAAACATCTGCACGAAGTGCGGGAATGATATCATTGAGCTCATCTACTATAAATTTATAAACCTCTGCCCGTGGTGTGGTTGCTGGTAAGGAGGTGTCTTTAAAGTCGGTAACTAAGGGTACATTACCATAATAGTCTATCAGTTGATAATACCAGAAGGCACGGAGTCCGCGAAGCTCACCCAGGTAGCGTGCCTTTAATTCCGGTTCCAATAAGTTATTTGCTTCTACAATACTATATACGGCGTTTACCGTAGTTAGGCCTTCGGTACAGTTGTCCCATAAGGTTTGCACGGAATAGGAGCGTGCATCCCAAGTATGCATCGTTTGTTCCATATACATGCCACCGTCCCACCAGTCGCCTCCCAAACGGGTGGGTGCAATCATTGCATCTGAAGTTAGGCTCGACATACCCCATGAACTATCATAAGGCAATAACCTCTTTAAGGTTTTGTAGGCCGGACCTATGATGGCGTTCAGCTGTTCGGGGGTATTACCAAAGCTATCTTTGGGTAGTTTGTCATACACCTCCTCGTCCAGGTTAGTACAGGCCGACAGAAGTGCAACCAATAACAAACATGATATATATTTTATTGCTTTTTTCATTGCCGTATTTTTAAATTAGAAATTGATGCTCAAGCCAATTGCAAAAGTTCTTGCCTTTGGATAGAATTCGCGGGGTTCAATGCCAGGGGTTAATCCATCCTCTGAATCAATGGGTACCTCGGGATCTAGCCCTTTATACTTAGTAATGACGAACAGATTTTGAGCAGTAAGATATAGACGTGCTCCATTTAGAACATGATTGTCGAACCGGTAACCTAGCGACATATTGTCTAAGCGTAAATATGAACCATCTTCGATATAGAAAGAAGAATAACGTGGCGTGGTTTCCTGTAATTGATATGTAAGCGGATCATCCTGGGCATTTGTTCCGGGTAAAAAACCCGACTGAGCAAAAGCCATGCGTGGCATGTTTAAGATATCGTTGCCAAGTGATCCGCGGAAAAATACGGAAAGATCGAACCGTTTATAGCGGAAAGCATTGTTTATGCCGTAAATCAGGTCGGGCTGGGCATTCCCAATATAATCCAGATCGGTTGGGTCTGAAATTTCACCGTCATCATTTTTATCGACGAAGATGTACTTGCCATCGGCATCTAACCCTTCGGATTTCAACCCGTAAAACTGACCGATAGGACGGCCGACTTCTAAAATATGGGTTGTTGAACTTCCGCCGCGAATAAAGGCACCTCCTAACAATATCCGATCGGTGGTATAGATAGCATTGGATAACTTAGTGACTTCATTTTTATTGTGCGAAAGGTTAACAGAGATATCCCAACCGAAATCTTTGGAACGTATCGCACTGTAGTTTAGGGTTAATTCTATACCTTTATTTACCATATCACCAACATTTGCCATGATTTCATTTTTTAGGTAAGGGGGTGTTGGTACGGGGTAGGTATATAACATGTCGGATGTTTTCTTATTATACCATTCAAGCTTGGCACTGACGCGATTTGAAAACAGGGCCATGTCTAACCCGATATTTAGCATCGCCGTTTGTTCCCATTTAAGATCTGGATTAGCATTCTGGCTGATGCTATAAGCTGATAGCCAGGAGCCATTATCGTAATAAACGCCATCTGAACCAAATAGTTCGAGCGTTTTGTACGGATCCAATCCCGATTGATTTCCGGTAATACCATAACCTATACGCAGTTTTAGATCATCCAACCACTTCGCTCCCTGCATGAAAGACTCCTCGGAAATATTCCATCCGGCCGAGAGGGAGGGGAAAGTACCCCATTTATGATTTTTCCCGAATTTAGATGATCCATCCCGGCGAACGGTGGCAGTTAGCAAATACTTCTCCATGAAACTGTAGTTTAACCTGCCATAAAAAGAGATCAGACGACTTTTGTCGCGCGCAGATGTTGCATCACCGGTATGGATATTTTGGCCAGATGCTAAATCATTAGGGCCGAGTAAATCGGTAATATATCCGCGGGTTTGTGCAGCATGTGTTGCGTATACCTGTTGCTCCCAAGAGTACCCGCCCAATAGGTTAATCTTATGCTGGTCGAATTGAGCAGTATAGTTTGCCGTCCATTCGGAAAGATCTTTATCGGTTATACTACCTGAGCGCAGCGCAAATCCGCCATCGTTATAACCCGCTTCAGACCCAATACTTCTGTATTCGCTATAATCCTCATTATTCCGACTCTTTGATAACAATACTTTCAAATCAAGTCCTTCTATTGGGGTATAGGTCACATTAGCTGTTCCGTAGAAATTGTTTATCTTATTTTCATAGGTGTTTTCATCTTGATTACGAACGGGATTCCCTTGGTCATATTCTCGGGAATCGTACCATGATCCATCGTCTAATTTTATTGGACGCACGGGAATCATATTATAGGCTAACACAAAATTGCGTGTATTGCTGGGAGTGTTGGTGGTGAGCGTTGCTGCTCCTGTTAGATCTATTTTTAACTTGTTATCAGCGGTCCATTGGGTAAACTGCAATCTCGTATTGTACCGGTCCATGGAATTGTCTCTTGCTACACCATTTCTTTGCAGTCGAGATACAGACCCGCGATAATTGTTACGGGTACCCCCTCCAGATAAAGATACATTGTGGTCTTGCTGAATTCCGGTACGAGTAATGGCATCAAACCAATCGGTATTTGCCCCCATATCAAATGGGCCCCCGTCTTTTCCGGGAGTACTGGATGTGTATTCACGCCATTTGGCGGCAGACATCAGCTTGGGTTTATTGGCTAGCGTAGAAACACCTACAGTTCCGGTATAACTTATGCTTGGCTGATCTGCTATCCCTTTTTTTGTCGTGATCAGGATTACTCCTCCTGCCGACCGTGAGCCATAGATCGCGGCGGCGGAGGCATCTTTTAAGATAGATATAGATTCAATATCTTGTGGTGCTACCGTCGAAATATCGGCACCGGGAACATTGTCTATCACAATAAAGGGTCCTTGATCATTCTGTAACGTAGAAATTCCACGTAAACGGATGGATGCATTCGCCGTTACGTCTCCCGAACCGGTATTGATTTCGAGCCCGGCAACCTTACCTTGTAGTAATCTTGCTGCATCATTCGAAAATCCTTGATTGAAATCTTTAGCGGTTACGTTGGTTACTGATCCGGTAATTTCTCGCTTACTCATCGTTCCGTAGCCAACGATTACAATCTCGTCTAGATTATGAATATCTTTGAGTAGCTTTATAGTTAATGTTGTTTTACCAGCTACACCGACTTCCTGTGGCAGATGGCCAACATACGAAACAAGCAATACTGATGATGAATTTACGTCGAAACTAAAAACGCCGTTTTCGTCGGTATGTGTACCATTGTTGGTGCCCTTTTCAATAATATTTGCACCGATAAGTAGATCGCCAAACTCGTCAGTTACCGTTCCGGTTATTTTTCTTTTGACAGTAGTCTGCGTATCTCGCTTGTTGGATATTTGTTTGATGACAATATGATTTTTTTCAATACTGTATTCAAATCCGGAATTAGCCAATGCTATAGATAGTATTGCATTTAACGACGTATTTTTCGACGGGATTTTAATTTCCTGTGATACATTTAAACGTGTTTGATTGTAATCGACAGAAAGGTTCGTCTGCTTTTCAATTTCTTGGAAAATTTTCTCGATAGTTAGGGGGCCTGTGGGCAAAGAGATTTTTTGATCTTGGGCCTCTGCTATTCCTGAAATACAAATGAAACATATTACGATGGCTTCTTTTATATACGCAGAATAGGCGTAGATACAATTTATTTTCATAATTTTGTGTATCAGATTTTAAAATTGGTTAGTTAACTCAGGTTCTTTGGAAATGGAATATGGGACTGATTAATTTCGGATGCCGGAATAGCGTTGTGGAAAATCTTTCCGGCATCTTTTTACAGGTTTACCTCCTTTCTTTTTGGAAACAGACTAATAATCTGCCCTTGACGTTTATAGTTTATATTATTCCCTGCTATTTGGATAAATACGTGTAAGACATCCTCAATGGTCTCGTGCGATTTGATCCGCATGGTATACTGGTCTGAATTCTCTATTTCAGAATCAATTAAAAAATGAACGTTATAATGCCGTTCAACAGATGCTAATATGTCTCGTAAAGATTTATGATCAAAGAATAATCCACCCGAAGTCCATTCTGAGAAATATGAAGCATCCACAGGGGCCATTCTAAAGCTTTTGTCTTTTTGCGAATATTTCAGTTGTTCATTTGGCCGCATTAACTTTGCTGCTGCAAAATTGTCGCTTTCGTAAACTTTTACTGCTCCTTTTTCTAGTGTAACAGTGATATGTTCATCTTCGGAATAAGATTCTACATTGAATTTGGTTCCCAAAACGTGTACTTTCAATGTTTTTGCATTTACAATAAAGGGTTTATCGACGTCATTGGCCACCGAAAAGTTAGCTTCTCCAACAAGGTAGACTGTTCTTTCCTTTTTGCTGAACTCTTTGGGATAAATGAACAGCGTTCCTGCATTGAGTTGTACGGTAGAGTTATCCGCTAAGTTGATTGTTCGCTGTTGCCCGTTAGGCACATAGCACGTTATCATCTCTGTAGAGGTAGGTTGATTGTTGTTCATAACAAACCAGACGCATAGTGCTGAAATGAGTGGTAACATCAGAATAGCGGCATAACGAAGCGAACGCTTGATCAACGAAATTTTTAAAGAGCTTCTCTTTGCGCTTTCAATTTTTAGATAAGTCTGTGCTAAAGACGCATCAATTGATTCGGTTATTGGAGCCTCTGTTTCATCCCAAATCCGTTTTAAAGCTGCATCTTTCTCTTCTACATCGTTTTTATCTATAAGCCAATACCTAATTATGTCGCGTTGGCTTGACGATAATTTTTTTGTTGTTAGGCGGTGGAGGATGTGATATATATTAGTTGGCTTCATTCTTTTCTGCTGCAATATGCCGATTTAGGTATATGACAGTAGAAAAGACAAACACACGTAGTCTAATTTAAAAAAAGAATAAAAATAATCGGAGCGCCTTTCTGATATCTGATAAGGCTGCTGAAATATGCGTTTCTACAGTGCGCTTGCTAATATGTAAATGTAGCGCAATTTTCTTATTGCTTAATCCTTCTTTACGGCTTAAATTGAATATCGTTTTCCGTTGTGGCGGCATTTTTTCGACAGCACAGTCTATTAAAGATTCTAAATCCTTGGCCGCTAGTAGTTCTTCGAGTTTGTCGATAGTAGGAAGTTCAATAACGCTTGCGATCGATAAAAATTTGGTTTTTTGAGATCGTTCAATATAGTTGTACAGCATGTTTTTCGCTGCTGTGTATAAATAAGCATTCAGGTTTTCGATGTGAATAAACAAAGAATGGTTTTGCCATAATTTGACAAAAATATCCTGTGCTAAATCTTCAGCCTCGTTTTCGTTATGGAGAAATCCATCAAGAAAATTTTTCAATTTCGGGAAGTAATTTCTAAATAACGCGTCAAAAGCTTTCTTATCACCTTTACCAAGAGCTTGTAACTGCTGTTTTTCTTCGTAAGAATGCATCTTGTGTACGCAAAGCGTATTTTATTTCTTCGATATGATTATTAGCCAACATTGATAAATTCAATACTGGAAAACTGAATAAAAAGAATAAGTTGTTAGATTTATTGGTTTATTTTTGCTTACCTTATCATTAATTCTGTTAGCAAATGTATCGATATAAACTATGCAAATCAAGAGTTCGTCTTAGGTTCACCATTAAAAATACTGATTTATTGATGTAAATTTTTGATGGATAGTTTTTTACGGGGCTTCTTGGTATTGATTAGTTTCCCTTGGTAGAATTTTTTGGTAACCTGTTGTTGGTGGATAATGCGCCGAACAGCCTTATCGAGTTGTTCTCAAACAAAATCAATTCGTAATACGCTCTTCTAGTTTTTGTTAATACAATTTTTTCTCATCCTGTTGTTTCCAAAGGAGAAAAGGTGCTAAAAATCTTTCCTCATGATAAAATTCAAAAGGTATCTTTCGTTTATCTTGGTTGAGATCTATTTCCTTGTAAATAAATTCGTCGTCAAAGCCAGCATCAGCGGCTGTAAAACGGGTTGCGGCGTAACAGACACGTTCGGGTCTTGCCCAGTAAATAGCACCTAAACACATCGGGCAAGGTTCGCAGGAGGAATAAAGCACACAGCCATCTAATTGATAGGTGCCGAGGTGCTTGCAGGCATCCCGTATAGCAACTATTTCAGCATGTGCTGTAGGATCAGTATTGGAGATAACCGAGTTACTGCCTTTACCAATTATTTTTTCATTTTTCACAATGATACAGCCAAAAGGCCCTCCTTTACCATGCTTTAATCCGTCTATTGCCAGATCGACGGCTTGCTGTAGAAATGAAATATCTTTTTCGGTAATCATAAACTAACCATTATTTTGACGTAAACTTAGCTAAATTTGTTTTTTTATAACGGGAATATACATTTCTTTTTTTTCTTTTCAATAATACTGATT
>Ga0182736_1000760_pt1 | contig 41145 bp, 36 predicted proteins | sample eDN5th30CKraftBY_FD_128882 | JGI IMG/M metagenome (GOLD analysis project Ga0182736, IMG submission 128882) | Enriched backyard soil microbial communities from Emeryville, California, USA - eDNA 5th pass 30_C Kraft BY (version 2) (version 2) | ecosystem: Environmental > Terrestrial > Soil >... | reverse complement strand
GTCGTCGGTCAGGTCCTGCGCGAGCAGGGTGACCGCCGCGTTGGGGGTGTTGGCGCCGCCGCCCCCGAACACCGTGAACCCGACGACCACGGCGGCGATCACGACGACGACGCCCACGAGCGCGGTGATCAGCGGCCAGCGCTTGCGCTTGGGCGGCTGGCCGCCCGACCCGTCGAACCCGGGCGGGGGCGGGTACCCGGGCGGCCCACCCTCGCCACCCCAGGCCGGCTGCGGCACGGGCGCCTGCGGGTAGCCCGCGGCGGGGTACTGCGCCGTCTGCTGCGGCCCGCCCTGCCAGCCGCCGGGCGCCGCGCCTGCAGGCTGCGCACCCCACGCCGGCTGCTGCTGCCAGGCCTGCTGCGGATATCCCTGCTGTGAATATCCCTGCTGTGGATATCCCTGCTGGTAGGGCTGCTGCTGGTAGGCCTGCTGGGCCTGGGGGTCGCCCCACTGCTGCTGTCCGGGCGCGGGCTGCGGGGCCCCCCAGCCCTGCTGCCCGCCGTCCTGCGGCCACGGCTGCCCGGGGGGCATTGCTCCACGTCCCTGGTCGTCGGTCATGAGTCCCCTCGGTGTATCGCGCGTGACCGCCCGGTGCGGCCCCGACGATGATCTGCGAGTCGTGTCGAGCCCGGAATGGGGCCAGCACTACGTCTGGATTCGCACTCAGGGGGTGCTAGCTCCCCCTTGTCGGACGCAGACTAACCGTTACGCCATGTGGTGGAAGTTCTTGACGGTGAGCGTGTGGTGGTTGGGAACGCGTCCCTCGAATGGCACAGTCACCCCGGCCGCGCCGGGTGATCATCGCGGCCGGAGGGGAGACGTGTCGTGCGGGTCGGGCGCGCGGTGCTCGTGGTCGTGCTGACGGCTGCTCTCGCATTCGCGGGCGGCACGCCGGCCGCGCTGGCCGCGCCGCCCCCGACGCCGCCGCCGAACCCCAGCGACCAGGACCTCCAGAACAGTCGCAACACGGTGTCGGGCACGGCCGCGCAGGTCGCCCGGCTGACCGACCGGCTCAACGAGCTCCAGGCGCAGGCCGACGACCTGCAGATCCAGGTCGCCGAGCAGCACGAGTCGGCCAACGCCGCGCAGGACACCTACACGGCCGCGCAGAAGGCCGCGGCCGACGCCGCGCTGAAGGCGCAGCAGGCCCGCACCGAGACGCAGGCGGCGGGCTCGGCCATCGACGCCGCCCGCGCCCGCCTCGACGACTTCGTCGCCAACACCTACCAGGGCGGCCTCGACCTCGGCCCGCTCGGGCTGCTCACGTCGTCGAGCGGGCCCGCGGACTTCATCGACCGCGCCCAGCTGACCGACTACATCGCCCAGCAGCAGACCGCCGCCCTCGACGGGCTGCAGAAGGCGCGCGCCGAGAAGGCCAACGCGGACTCCCTCGCCCGGCAGGCCCAGCAGGAGGCCGACGACCGGGCCGCCGCGGCGGCCCGGGCCAAGCAGGCGGCCGACGCGGCGCTGGCCGACGCCCAGCAGCAGGCCGCGGCGCAGGCGCAGAAGCTCCAGCAGGTCGGCGCCCAGCAGGCCGAGGTGCAACGTCAGCTCGACGCCGCCCAGAACGCCGACGCGGGGCTGCGGGCACAGCGGCAGCGTTTCGACGACTGGCAGGCCCAGCAGGCGGCGGCCGAAGCCGCCCGGCAGGCGGCCGAGCAACGGGCCGCGGCGGCCAGGGCGGGGCAGGCACCGCCCGCGTCGGTGCCGCGCAGCGCGTCGGCGAAGGTGCAGACCGTCATCGACCGGGCCATGTCGCAGCTCGGGGTGACCTACGCCTGGGGTGGCGGGACGGCGCGCGGCCCGAGCCTGGGCATCCGCGACGGCGGCGTCGCCGACCAGTTCGGCGACTACCGGAAGGTCGGTTTCGACTGCTCGGGGCTGATGCTCTACGCCTTCGCGGGCGTCGGGATCAACCTGCCGCGCTACAGCGGCAACCAGCACGCCGCGGGCCGGCAGGTGCCCCTCTCGCAGATGCGGCCGGGCGACATGCTGGCGTGGGCCCGCAACGGGCGCGTTTACCACATCGCGCTCTACATCGGGAACGGCAAGATGATCGAGGCGCCGTACTCCGGCTCGTCGGTGCGGATCAGCCCGGTGCGCTACGCCGGGCTGCTGCCGACCGTCGCCCGGATGTTCTGACCGGCTCACCGGCGTCATACGGCTCGGCCGGTTGGATGGACGCGTGAGCGTGCCCGATTCCCGTCCCGAGCCCGTGGCCGACTCCCCGGCCGACTCCCAGGCCGGCGGGGCCGCACCGACCCCCGCGCGCGACGCCGAGCTGCTCGAGCGCGTCGTGTTCGAGGTCAAGCGCGTCATCGTCGGCCAGGACCAGCTCGTCGAGCGGATGCTGGTCGGGCTGCTGGCCAGGGGCCACCTGCTCATCGAGGGGGTGCCCGGCGTCGCGAAGACGCTGGCGGTGGAGACGGTCGCGAAGGTCGTCGGCGGCTCGTTCGCCCGCCTGCAGTTCACGCCCGACCTCGTGCCCGCCGACATCCTCGGCACCCGCATCTACCGGCAGGGCCGCGAGGAGTTCGACGTCGAGCTCGGCCCGGTCGTCGCCAACTTCGTGCTGGCCGACGAGATCAACCGGGCGCCGGCCAAGGTGCAGTCGGCGATGCTGGAGGTCATGGCCGAGCGGCACGTGTCGATCGGCGGCCGCACGTTCCCGATGCCCGACCCCTTCCTCGTGCTGGCGACGCAGAACCCCATCGAGAACGAGGGCGTCTACCCGCTGCCCGAGGCGCAGCGCGACCGCTTCCTGTTCAAGATCGTCGTCGACTACCCGGGCGTCGAGGAGGAGCGCGAGATCGTCTACCGGATGGGCGCGGAGCCGCCCGTCGCCGAGCAGATCATCGACCCCACGGTGCTGACCCGGCTGCAGGGCACCGCGTCGCGGGTGTTCGTGCACCACGCGCTGGTCGACTACGTGGTGCGACTGGTCGTCGCCACCCGGACGCCGGCCGAGCACGGCCTCGCCGACGTCGCGGGGTGGGTCTCCTACGGCGCGTCCCCGCGCGCGACGCTGGGGATCGTCGCGGCGGCCCGTGGGCTCGCCCTGGTCCGTGGCCGCGACTACGTGCTCCCGCAGGACGTGCTCGACGTCGCGCCGGACGTGCTGCGGCACCGTCTCGTGCTGTCCTACGACGCGGTGGCCGACCAGGTGCCGGTCGAGCACATCGTCTCGCGCGTCCTGCAGACGGTGCCGTTGCCCCAGGTCACGGCCCGGCCGCAGTTCAGCCCGGCGGGTGCCGCCCGGTGAGCGGCCGCCGTGACCGGTGACGCCACGGCCGCGCCGGCCCCGGTCCCGCGCGGTGCCGCGGCCCGCAGGCCGGCGACGGCGCCGCCGTCGTTGCGCGACGGCCGCCTGGAGGCCGCCCTGCGCACGCTCGAGCTGAGTGTCCGGGGCCGCCTCGACGGGCTGTTGCAGGGCAACCACCTCGGGCTGGTTCCCGGCCCGGGCACCGAGCCGGGGGAGGCCCGGGTCTACCAGCCGGGCGACGACGTGCGGCGGATGGACTGGGCGGTCACCGCGCGGACCACCGAGCCGCACATCCGCGAGACGGTCGCCGACCGCGAGCTGGAGACGTGGGTCGTGGTGGACCTGTCCCCGAGCCTCGACATGGGCACCGCGGCCTGCGAGAAGCGCGACCTCGCGGTGGCCGCGGTCGCGGCGGTCGCGCACCTCACCCGCGGTGGCGGCAACCGCATCGGTGCCCTCGTCACGACGGGGGAGCACACCGTGCGGGTCCCCGCCCGCGGCGGCGTGGCGCACGCCCGGGGGCTCGTCCGTCGCGTCGCGGAGGTGCCCAGGGCTCCCGAGGGGACGCGCGGCGACCTCGCCGAGGCGCTGGAGCAGCTGCGCCGCCCGGCGCGCCGCCGCGGCCTGGCCGTGGTGGTCTCGGACTTCCTCGGCGAGCCGACGTGGGAGCGCGCGTTGCGCGGGCTCTCGGCCCGGCACGACCTGCTGGCCGTCGAGGTGCTCGACCCCGCCGAGCTCGACCTGCCCGACGCCGGGACGGTCGTGCTGGCCGACCCCGAGACCGGCCGTCAGCGCGAGGTCCACGTGACCCCGCTGCTGCGCCGGGAGTTCGCGGCCGCCGCCGGCGCGCACCGCGACCGGGTCGCGACGACGCTGCGGCGCTGCGGCGCGGCCCGGCTGACGCTGCGCACCGACTCCGACTGGATCGCCGACATCGTGCGGTTCGCGCTGGCGCGCAAGCGGACCTGGTCGGGAGGCGGCCGGTGACGTTCTCGCATCCGTGGTGGCTGCTGGCGCTGCTGGTCGTCGCCGCGCTGGTCGCCGGGTACCTGCTGCTGCTGCGCAGGCGCCGGCGCGACGTCGTGAAGTTCACCAACCTGGAGCTGCTCGACACGGTCGCGCCGCGGCGTCCGGGCTGGTACCGGCACGTCCCGGCGGCCGCGATGATCCTGGCGCTGGCGGTGCTGGTCGTCGCCATCGCGGGACCGCAGGCCGACGCGAAGGTGCCGCGCAACCGGGCCACGGTCGTGCTGGTCATCGACGTGTCGCTGTCGATGCAGGCCACCGACGTCGCACCGACGCGGCTGGCGGCCGCGCAGGCCGCGGCGAAGTCGTTCGCCGACCAGCTGACCCCCGGGATCAACCTGGGGCTCGTGTCGTTCGCGGGCACGGCCGCGGTGCTGGTGTCGCCGACGACCGACCGGACCGCGGTCAAGCAGGCGGTCGACGGGCTGAAGCTCTCGGAGTCCACCGCGACCGGCGAGGCGATCTTCGCGGCGCTGCAGTCGATCGACTCGTTCTCCCGCACGGTCGCCGCGTCGGGCACCGAGGGGCCGCCGCCCGCGCGCATCGTGCTGATGAGCGACGGCAAGCAGACCGTCCCCGGCCCGGACGGCGAGAACGACCCGCGCGGCTCGTTCACCGCGGCCAAGCAGGCCGCCGCCGAGAAGATCCCTGTGTCGACGATCTCCTTCGGCACCGACTACGGGACGATCGACATCGAGGGCGGGCGGACCCGCGTCGCCGTCGACGACGCGTCGATGCAGCAGATCGCGTCGCTCTCGGGCGGCCAGTTCTTCACCGCCGCGTCGGAGTCGCAGCTCAGGCAGGTGTACTCGGAGCTGGGGGAGCAGATCGGCTACGAGACCCGGCAGGTCGACACGAGCCGGCCGTGGCTGATCGGCGGGGCGATCCTGCTGCTGCTGGGGCTCGGCGGGGGCATCGCGCTGGGGCGCAGGCTGCCCTGACGGGCGGTCCGGCGATCTTCGTCGTGCACTAGGTTCTCCGGACGTGGGACGCAGCGTGCTGGTGACCGGAGGAAACCGCGGGATCGGCCTGGCCATCGCCCAGGCGTTCGCCGCCCAGGGCGACCAGGTGGCGGTCACGTACCGCAGCAGCGCCGACGGGCTGCCCGACGACCTGCTGCCCGTGCAGTGCGACGTCACCGATGCCGAGGCCGTCGACCGGGCGTTCGGCGAGGTCGAGGACAAGCACGGCCCGGTCCAGGTGCTGGTCTCCAACGCGGGGATCACCGACGACGGGCTGCTCATGCGGATGAGCGAGGACTCCTTCACCCGGGTCGTCGACGCCAACCTGACCGCCGCCTACCGCGTCGCCAAGCGCGCGTCGCGCGGCATGTTGCGCGCGAAGGGCGGCCGCATGATCTTCGTCTCGTCCGTCGTCGGGCTGATGGGCTCGCCCGGCCAGGTCAACTACGCCGCCTCCAAGGCCGGGCTCGTCGGGCTGGCCCGCTCGGTCGCCCGCGAGCTGGGCTCGCGCGGCATCACCGCCAACGTCGTCGCACCCGGGTTCGTCGACACGGACATGACCCGCGCGCTGTCCGACGCCCGCCGCGCCGAGATCGTCGCCCAGGTGCCGCTGGGCCGCTACGCCGCGGTCGAGGAGGTCGCCTCGGCCGTCACCTGGTTGGGCTCCGAGCACGCCGGCTACGTCACGGGGGCCGTCATCCCGGTCGACGGCGGCCTCGGCATGGGCCACTGACCTTCCCTGTTCCCTCCCCAGAAAGGGTCCTCATGGGACTGCTCGACGGTAAGCGCCTGCTGGTCACCGGTGTGATCACCGACGCCTCGCTGGCGTTCCACGCGGCGAAGATCGCCCAGGAACAGGGCGCCCAGGTGGTGCTGACGGGCTTCGGCCGGATGCGGCTCGTCGAGCGCATCGCGCAGCGGCTGCCCGAGGCCGCCCCCGTCGTCGAGCTCGACGTGTCGGACCAGTCGCAACTCGACTCGCTGGTCGAGCGCGTCAGCCCGCACCTCGGTGACGAGCCGGGCCTCGACGGCGTGCTGCACTCCATCGGCTTCGCCCCGGCGTCGTGCCTGGGCGAGGGTGCGTTCATGAACGCGCCGTGGGAGGACGTCGCGACGACGATCCAGGTCAGCGCGTACTCGTTCAAGTCGCTGGCGACGGCGGTGCTGCCGCTGCTCGGGCCGGGCAGCTCGGTCGTCGGGATGGACTTCGACAACCGGCAGGCGTGGCCGGCCTACGACTGGATGGGCGTCGCCAAGTCGACGCTGGAGTCGGTGACCCGCTACCTGGCGCGTGACCTGGGCCCCAAGGGGATCCGCGTCAACCTGTGCGCGGCCGGGCCGGTCCGGACGATGGCCGCGAAGTCGATCCCGGGTTTCGCGGCGTTCGAGGACGCCTGGGACGGGCGGGCCCCGCTGGGCTGGGACGTGAACGACCCGGTTCCGGTCGCGAAGACGGTGTGCGCCATGTTGTCCGACTGGCTGCCCGTCACCACCGGCTCGATGGTGTGGGCGGACGGCGGGTTCCACGCGATCGGGGTGTGACGGGCGCGTGGAGGTCGATGCACTGCTCGTGCTCTCGTTCGGTGGCCCCGAGGGTCTCGACGAGGTGCGCCCGTTCCTCGAGAACGTCGTGCGGGGGCGCAACGTGCCACCCGAGCGGCTGGACGAGGTCGAGGAGCACTACACGCCGTTCGGCGGGGTGTCGCCGATCAACGCGCGCAACCGTGAGCTGATCGAGGCCGTGCGCGCGCGCACGGACGTGCCGGTCTACTTCGGCAACCGCAACTGGCACCCGATGGTCGAGGACACCGTCGCGGAGATGGCCCGCGACGGTGTCCGGCGGGCACTGGTGTTCGCCACCAGCGCCTACGGCGGCTACTCGGCGTGCCGGCAGTACACCGAGGACATCGCCCGAGCCCGCGCCGCGGTCGGGGACGGCGCGCCGGAGCTGGTCAAGCTGCGGCACTTCTACGACCACCCGGCGTTCGTCGCCGCCAACGCCGACGCCGTACGCGCCGCCCGGGAGTCGCTGCCCGCAGAGGTCCGCGACGCCGCCCGGGTCGTGTTCACCGCGCACTCGATCCCCGTCGCCGCCGACGAGACCGATGGCGTACCCGCCGAGGGTCACCACCGCTACTCCCGGCAGGTCGCCGAGACCGCGCGGCTCGTCGCCGCCGAGCTGGGGATGCAGGAGTACGACCTCGTCTGGCAGTCGCGCTCCGGGCCGCCGCAGGTGCCGTGGCTGACGCCCGAGCCGGAGCCGACGGTCGAGGCGCTCGCCGCGGCCGGGGTGCCGGCGGTCGTCATGGCGCCCATCGGGTTCGTGTCCGACCACGTCGAGGTCGTCTGGGACCTCGACGAGGAGCTGCGCGACCTCGCGCACGGGCTCGGGCTCGCGTTCGCCCGGGCGGCGACGGCCGGGCCCGACCCCCGTTTCGCGGACATGGTCGTCGAGCTCATGGCCGAGCACACCGCCGGCGTCGCCCCCCGCGGATCGGGCACCGTCGCGCGGGCGGGCTGCACCGTCAACGGGGCGCCGTGCGCCGTCGACTGCTGCGTGCCGCGCCCGCGCCGCCGCCCGTGAGTGGCGATGGTCGCCATGACAGTCGCCCCCGGCGACCATCGCCACTCACGACGGATCGCAGACTCCCGCGGGCGGGGACGGCTCACCCGCGGCGGCCGACGGGTCGGCCGCGGCTGACGACGGCTCGCCCGTCGTGGTCGACGGGTCCGCCGCGGCGATCGCGGCCGCGACCAGGTCCGCCGCCGTCGTGTCGCGGGTGCGCATACCGCGGTCGTAGTGCTCGGTCGTCGTGATCGAGGCGTGCCCGACGTCGGCGCGCACGTGCTGGATGCGGGCGTCCTGCTCGAGCGCGATCGTCACGTAGGCGTGCCGCAGGGCGTGGGGGTGGATCCGGTCGGCGACGTCGGCGAGTGCGGGGCCGGCCGCGGCGGCGATGCGGCGCAACAGCCGGTACAGGTCCACGCGTGAGCAGCGATGGCCGTCGCGGGTGGCGATGAGGGGCTCGGCCACGGCTCGTGAGGTCCCGCGGCGGGCCGGCGTCGCGGTCGACCCGAGCCGGTCGCGTTCGGCCAGATAATCGGACAGTGCCTGCTGCGCGAGGTCGGTCATGTAGACCTCCCGCCGCACGCCTCCCTTGCCGTGCACCCGCAGCACCTGGTCACCGCCGGTGCGGAGGAGATCGTCGCGGTCCAGCCCGGTGAGCTCGGAGATCCGCAGCCCGAGGGTCAGCAGGGCGACGACCGCGCGGGCACGCGTCGCGTAGAGCGTCCGCAGCGCCGGTCCGTGCCGCAGCGTCCCCGACGCGTCGAGGAGGGCGCGGACCTGTTGCGCGGTGAGCCGGATCGTCGGTGACGGCTCGCGAGTGCTGACGACGAGGCCAAGCCGCCGGCGGTCGATCGCCGCCGGGTTCGCCGCAACGGCGCCGGTCTCGGCCAGGTGGCCGTAGAGCGCCGACAACGTCGCGAGCATCCGCTGCCGGGTGCGCCGCGCCGCGCCCGCCGCCGACAGGGCGTGCAACCACGCCTTGACGTGCGCGGACGTCGCGACCCGGGGGTCGAGGTCGCGGGTGGCGCACCACCGGAACCAGGCCAGGGCGTGCAACGGGCCGGGTGCGGCGGCGGGTGGTCGGGGGCGCGCCGCGCGTGTGTCGGGGGAGTGGGCCCCGCCGAGCGCGTCGACCCAGGCGACGGGCAGCCCCAACGCGTAGGCGTAGGTCCGCCGGGTGCCCGCGTTGTCGTACTGCGCGAACCAGTCGAGCAGCTGCGCCCGCAGGACGTCGGGGTCGGTGACGCCGGGCCACTCGGGTGTCTCGACGGTCGCGGGTGCGTGGCCGGGTGCCGGCGCGGCGCCGGCTTCCAGCACGAGCAGGGGGTCGTCGATCACGGGTCGATCCTCGCCCAGCGACGCGGCCGGATCGCCGCGCCACGCCGGTGCGCCAACGAAACGATGGTTTCGTTGGCAGCAGAGATTCAGTTTCGAAACGCCGAACCGGTTACGTGGTTTACGAAACGCCAACAGATACGGTCCGGCGGTGATCGACGAGCAGGTCAGGTGCGGGTACAGCCGATGCCGGGCGGAGCTGCCACCCCCGGGACCCCAGGGCGGACGACCCCGGTCCTTCTGTCGCGACACCCGCTGGGAGGGCGGCCGCACCTGTGCGCAGATGGCCCGGGCCGAACGCGAGGCCCTCGGCGCACTCGGCCTGGACGCGCCGAGCGCGGGGTTCGCGCTCGACGCCGACCGGCTCCGCGAGCACGTCGCCGCTCTCCAGGGACCCGTCACGGCGCTGACCGAGGCGCTGGCCGCGATCGGCACCCGCCTCGACGAGGTCGAGGCACACGCCGTCGCGGCCGTCGAGACCGCCAACCGGGAGACCGCCGCGGCAACGGCGGCCCGGGCCGCCGCCGAGCAGGCCCGCGAGGAGGCCGAACGGGCCGCGCGACGCAGCCGCGAGCACGCCGAACAGGCCGACCGGGAGCGCGCCGACGCCGTGGGCCGCGCGGCGGCGGCGGCGCGGCAGGCGATCGAGGCCACGGAGGAGCTGGGCGCCGCGCGCCAGCGCGCCGACGAGGCCACGGCCGCACGCGCCGCCGCCGACGACGCCGCGGCGGCAGCGGAGCACGGCCGTGTCGAGGCCGAGCGTCAGGCCCGTGACTCGGCCGTCCGCGCCGAGCGGGCCGAGACCGAACGCGATGCCGCCACGCGCCGGGCGGCGGAGTGGCAGGCCGAGGTCGACGCGCTGCGCGCGCAGGTCGACGATGCGCGCGACGCCGCCGCGGCCGCCCGCGGTGAGGCCGCCGCCGCGGCCGCGGGCGCGGCGGCGGCGGCCGCAGAGCTGGCTCGGGAGCGGGACGCGCGCGCCGCCGCGGTTGCCGACGCCGCGGCGCGGTACGCCGACGCCGCGGCCGACGCGGCCCGGCTGCGCGCCGAGCGCGACGCGGCCCGCCGCGAGCTCGACGAGCTGCGGGCCGCCCAGAAGGGGTCCGTGCACGTGGCCGCGGAGCGCGACGCGCTGCGCCGGGAACGTGACGAGCTGCGCGCCGAGCTGGCACTGGCGCGGGAGCGCGCCCTGCCCGACGACCTGCGTGCACTGCTCGTCGCCACCCTGGGCGGCGGCCGCGCGGCGGCCGAGTCCTTGGAGTGACCTCCAACCGGTCGCCGGTCGGGCCGTCGCCCCGGCCGCGGCCGCGTCCCTACCGTCGCCGCGGGGCCGCCCGGCTCCGCCGCGACGGAAGGAGACATCGATGGCGTGGGACTTCGCCACGGATCCCGGCTTCGAGGAGAAGCTGACCTGGGCCCGGGAGTTCGTCCGTGACGAGATCTACCCGCTGGAGGTGCTCGACCTCGACCACGAAGGGTTCCGTCGCGTCGCCGCGCCGCTGCAGGAGCAGGTCAAGGCCAACGGTCTGTGGGCCGCGCACCTCGATCCCGAGCTCGGCGGGCAGGGTTACGGGCAGCTCAAGCTCGGCCTGCTGCACGAGGTACTGGGGACCAGTGAGCTGGCCCCGTTCGTCTTCGGCTGCCAGGCCCCCGACTCGGGAAACGCCGAGCTGATCGCCGTCGCCGGCACGCCCGCGCAGCGCGAGCGGTGGATGCGCCCGCTGCTCGACGGCGAGCTGCTCAGCGCGTTCGCGATGACCGAGCAGGGCACCGGGTCCGACCCGCGCCAACTCACGACGTCGGCGCGGCTGGAGGGCGGTGAGGAGGGCGGGGAGTGGGTGATCGAGGGCCGCAAATGGTGCGTCGGCAACGCCGGGCGCAGCGACTTCCACATCGTCATGGCGGTGACCGATCCCGACGCCGACCCCTACCACCGGATGTCGATGATCATCGTGCCGACGACTGCGCCCGGGATCGAGGTCCGCGAGCTCGGCCTGATGAACGACCCGAACCACGACATGCCGGTGTGGTCGCACGCCGAGGTCGGCTACCACGACGTGCGGGTGCCGGCCGAGAACCTGCTGGGTGGCCGCGGCGAGGCGTTCACGTTGGCGCAGAAGCGGCTGGGCCCCGGGCGCATCCACCACTGCATGCGCTGGATCGGGGTGTGCCGCCGCGCGTTCGACATGCTCTGCGAGCGCGCGGTCAGCGTCGACGTCCACGGCGGTCCGCTGGCCGACAAGCAGACCGTGCAGAACTGGGTGGCCGACAGCGCCGCCGCGATCGAGGCCGCGCGGCTGCTCACCCTCAAGGCCGCGTGGACGATCGACCAGGTCGGCGCCTCGGCGGCGCGCACCGAGATCGCCATGATCAAGTACTACGGGGCGGCGGTGCTGCACGACGTCATCGACCGCGCCATCCAGGTCCACGGGTCGCTGGGGTTCTCCACCGACATGCCACTCGAGCAGATGTACCGGTGGGCCCGCGCGGCCCGGATCTACGACGGCCCCGACGAGGTGCACCGGGTGACGGTGGCGCGCAGGCTGCTGCGGAACTACCGGCCGACGCTGCCGCCCACCGAGCACATCCCGACGCGCCGGGCCGCGGCGCTGGAGACCTTCCGCGAGCGGTTCGACGCCCAGGCGGTCCAGTGAGCGGCCGGTCTCCACTGCGCGGGCCCGCGAGCACGACGCCGACACCGCGCGAGCGCGGTGGCGCGGTGGCCGACGTCGCGGCGCCGCTGGCGCGCTGGCTCGACCGGCACGTCGGGGCCCAGGGGCCGTGGCGGAGCGCGCCGCTGGCCGGCGGGAACTCCAACGAGACGCACCTGCTGCGCGACGGCGACGGGCGGCGCTACGTCCTGCGGCGCCCGCCGCGGGCGGCCGTGTCGTCGTCGGCACACGGCGTCGCGCGCGAGTTCCGGCTGCTCACGGCCCTGCACGGGACGGCGGTCCCGGTCCCGCGACCGATCGCGTTGTGCGAGGACCCGGCCGTGGCGGGCGCCCCGTTCCTGGTCATGGAGCACGTCGGGGACGCGCTGTCGGTCACCGACACCGTCCCGCCGGGCTGGGCGGCGCATCCGGGCGCGCTGACCGCCGCCGCCGACGACCTCGTCGACGCCCTCGCCGCCCTGCACCGCGTCGACCCGGCCGCGGTCGGGCTGACCGGATTCGGCAGGCCCGACGGTTTCCTGCGCCGCCAGCCGGGCCGCTGGTACGCGCAGTGGGAGCAGACCGCGTGCCGACCGTTGCCGGCGATGGGGCCGTTGGCCCGATGGTTGACCGATCGGCTGCCCGACGCCTCGCCGACCGGGTTGCTGCACGGGGACTTCCACCTGGACAACTGCCTGTTCGCCGCGGCCGCGCCGCGGTTGCGGGCCGTGATCGACTGGGAGCTGGCGACCGTCGGCGACCCGTTGCTGGACGTGGGGCTGTTGCTCGCGTTCTGGGGTGACCGGCCGTGCGCGACGGTCGCGATGCCCGCGGTGCAGGGCGTGTCGCGGCTGCCCGGAGCACCGCCGCGCGAGCATCTGCTCGACCGTTACGAGCGTGCGACGGGCCGGCCCGTCGGCGACCTCGCCTACTACCGGGCGCTGGCGCTCTACAAGCTCGCCGCGATCGTCGAGGGCGCCTACGCGCAGTACCGGTCGGGCGTGCTCGACACCCCGTACGCCGCCGCGCTGGAGCACGACGTGCCCGCGCTGCTCGACGAGGCGATGGCGTGTGCCGGACTGGCCGTCGGGCGTCGGTGAGCGGCCGCCTCGCGCGTTTGTGGAGAGCCACAACACCCCGACGACACGGCACTGTGACGGGCGTCGCCCGTCGACCATGCTCGGCGCGTCACCGACTCGATCCGCTGCGCGACGACGCGCACCGACGAGGGAGCCCCCCGTGAGAGACGGCTGCAACTTCGGCCTCTGGTACGACTTCCGCAATCCCGCCGCCTGGCGGCGTCCGTTCAGCTCGGTCTACCGCGAGTCGCTGGACCAGATCGCCTGGGCCGAGCGGCTCGGACTGGACTCGGTCTGGCTGACCGAGCACCACTTCTGCGACGACGGCTACACGCCGTCGCCGTTCACCCTGGCCGGCGCCGTCGGTGAACGGACGTCGACGATGCGGATCGGGACCAACCTGATCGTGCTGCCGCTGCACGACCCCGTCCGGGTGGCCGAGGACGCCGCCACGGTCTCGTTGCTCACCGGTGGCCGGTTCGACCTGGGCGTCGGGCTCGGCTACTGGGGGCGGGAGTTCGCCGCGTTCGGCCGCGACCTGCGGCACCGGCCGAGCCTGTTCGAGGAGGGCATCGCACTCATCCGGCGCGCGTGGTCGGGTTCGGACGAGCCGTTCGAGGGCCGCCGCTTCAGCTTCCCCGGCGTGCCGGTGACCCCGGTGCCGGAGCAGACCCCGCGGCTGCTCATCGGCGCGATGGCCGATGTGGCGATCGACCGCGCCGCGCGCCTGGGCGACGGGTTCCTCAGCACCCAGAACCATCACCACCAGAGCTACGTCGACGCGCTGGCCCGGCACGACACCCCCGTCGAGCGTGGCCGGATCATGGCCGGCCAGTGGGCCGTCATCGCCGACGACCCGGAGCGCGAGTGGGCCCGCATCGGGCAGCACGCCCTCTACCAGCTCAACGAGTACATCGGCTGGGGTGCGTTCGGCCCGCCCGAGCAGGTCCCGACGTTCGCCGACGCGGACCAGATCGTCGCCGCGGGCGCCTACACGCTGTGGGACCCGGCCACCGCGGTCGACGAGCTGACCCGGATGCTGCTCGACCGTCCCGAGATCGACGACGTGCACTTCTGGGCCCAGCTGCCGGGGGAGAGCGTGGAGAGCGGCAACGCCCGGATCGAGCTGCTGGCCGAGAAGGTCGTCCCGCAGGTCCGGGAGCGGCTGGCCGCGGCCCGCGAGCCCGCGATCCGGTGAGCGGGCGAGCAGTGATGAGCGGGTGAGGGCCCCGATGACGCGGCACCCGCTGCTGATCACCGGTTTCCTCGACCGGGCGGAGCAGATGTTCGGTGGCACCGAGGTCGTCGGGTACGACGGCGGGCGGGAGGTGCACCGCAGCACCTACCGCGACCACGCCCGCCGGGTCCGGCGGCTGGCCGGAGCGCTGGTGGAGCTGGGCGTGCGGCCAGGGGACCGGGTCGCGACGTGCTGCTGGAACCACCACCGGCACCTGGAGCTGTACTCGGCGGTGCCGTTGGCCGGTGGTGTGCTGCACACCGTCAACCTCCGGCTCGGTCCCGACGAGATCGGCCATGTCGTCGGGCACGCCGAGGACACCGTGCTGGTCGTCGACACGTCGCTGCTCCCGCAGGTCGAGCGGGCCCGGCGGGCGCGGCCGGAGATGCGTGTCGTCGTCACCGACAGCGACGCCGGACCCGGCACGCTGGCCTACGAGGATCTGGTGGCCGGCGGGGAGCCGGTCACCGGGCCACCGCCTGTCGCCGAGGACGACCTCGCCGCGCTCTGCTACACCTCCGGCACGACGGGCACCCCGAAGGGGGTCGGCTACAGCCACCGCGCGCTGTTCCTGCACACGTTCGCGGCGTGCCTGGCCGACGGGCACGCGATCAGCGAACGCGACACCGTGCTGCACGTCGTGCCGATGTTCCACGCCAACGCGTGGGGCATCCCGTTCGCGGCGCTGATGGCGGGCGCGACCCAGGTGCTGCCCGGCCCGCACCCGTCGGTGGCCGACCTCGCCGCGGCGATCACGGGCGAGCGGGTGACCTACACCGGGATGGTGCCGACCGTCGCGGTCGACCTGGTCGCGCACGCCCGGGCCACCGGCACCGACCTGCACGGCCTGCGCGCGCTCGTGCTCGGCGGCTCCCCGCCGTCCGACGAGCTGCTGCGCGCGCTCGACGAGCTGGGGGTGCCGACGTTCCAGGGCTGGGGGATGACCGAGATCTCGCCGATGGGCACGTTCGCCCGGCCGACCCCGGCGGCCGAGGCCGATCCCGCCGCCCGCCGGGCCGCCGTGCGCACCCAGGGCCGGCTGCTGCCGGGTCTGCAGTGGCGGCTCGTCGACCCCGACGCCCTGCCGACCGGGGACCTGCGCGACGTCCCGCACGACGGCGTCGCCACCGGCGAGCTGCTGCTGCGCGGGCCGTGGGTGGCCGACCGCTACTACCGCGACGAGCGACCCGAGTCGTTCGTCGACGGCTGGCTGCGGACCGGGGACGTCGCGACCATCGATCCCGACGGCTACCTGCGGATCGTCGACCGGGCCAAGGACCTGATCAAGAGCGGCGGCGAGTGGATCAGTTCGGCCGCGCTCGAGCAGGCGGTGCTCACCCACCCCGGGGTCCGCGAGGCCGCCGTCGTCGCGGTACCCCACGAGCGCTGGCAGGAACGGCCGCTGGCCGTCGTCGTCGCCGCGGCGGACACCGCCCCGACCGGGGAGGAGCTGCGGGCCCACCTGGCGGAGCAGGTGCCGCGCTGGTGGCTGCCCGAGCGCGTCGAGTTCGTCGCCGCGCTGCCGCGCACGAGCGTCGGCAAGATCGACAAGCGGGCGCTGCGGAGCCGGTTCGGCGCCGCGGCCCCCGAGCGACCCCCGTCACCCGTCCAGTGAGGAGCTGACCATGGCCCATCTCGACGTCGAGGGATCCCACCGGATCTACTTCGAGCACCATCCCGGCACCGGCACCCCCGTCGTGCTCGTGCACGGCTGGGCGGTCAACGGGCGCTGCTGGGACACCGTCGCGCCGGCGCTGCGCAGCGCCGGGCACGAGGTCGTCGTGCTCGACCTGCGCTGCTGCGGCCGCTCCGACCTCGACTTCGCCGACGTGTCGATCGACGCGATGGCAGGTGACGTCGTCGCCGTGTGCGAGCACCTGGGGCTGGACCACCCGGTGGTCAACGGCTGGTCCCTCGGCGGTGCCGTCGCGGCGGCCGCCGTCGCGCGGCTCGGCGACGCCGCCGGCGGGCTGGTCCTCACCGGCGGCGCCACCCCGCGCTACACCGCGGCGCCGGACTGGCCCCACGGCGGGACCACCGACGACGTGGAGGGCGTGCTGGGGGCGGCCGCGGCGGACCGCGCGTCGACGTTCCGCGGGGTCACCCAGGCGGTCTGCGCCGTCCCGGTCGGCGACGACGTGAACAACTGGATGTGGGCCATGTTCATGGCGGCCGGGCCGCGGGTCGACGACTCGCTGCGCGACCTCGCCTCGACCGACCAGCGCGACCTGCTGCGCGGGCTGGCCGTTCCGGTGCTGCTGCTGCACGGCCGCCAGGACGCGTTCGTCCCGTTCGACGGCGCCGAGGCCGCCGCGGCGTTGATCCCCGACGCCCGGCTGGTCGCGTTCGACGCGAGCGGGCACGCGCCGTTCCTCGAGGAGCGCGACCGCTACCTGGTCGAGCTCCTCGGTCACCTCAAGCGATGACCTGGCTCGTCACGGGCGGGTCCCGCGGTATCGGCAAGGCCGTCGTCGACAAGGTCGCGAAGGCCGGCGGGCATGTCGCCGTGCTGGCCCGCGGACCCGCGACCACCCCGTACGCGGTGCCCGACCTCGTCCGGGAGATCCCGTGCGACGTCACCAGCAGCGAGGACGTGGCCGCGGCGGTCGCCCGCGTCGCCGACGAGCTGGGCGGCCCCGACGTGGTGGTGAACTGCGCGGGCGCGCACCGCGGCGGGCGGGTCTCCAGCCTCAGCCGGGAGGCGTGGGACGAGGTCGTGGCCACCAACCTGACCGGGGCCTTCGAGATCTGCCGCGCCGTGGTGGGGCGGCTGTCGCCGGGAGCGGCGATCGTCAACGTCGGCGCCGTCGTCGGGTTCCGCGGCTTCCCCGGCGACGCCGCCTACGGCGCGGCGAAGGCCGGGCTCAGCGGCCTGACCCAGGTGCTCGCGGTCGAGCTGGCGCCCGCGCAGGTGCGGGTCAACCTCGTCGTACCGGGTTTCGTGGAGACCGACATGACGGCGGGGCTGAGCGGACCGGCCCGCGAACGGATCCTCGCGGCCATCCCCGCGGGGCGGGTCGGCGATCCCGAGGAGATCGCCGACGTGGTCGTCGCCGTGGCCGGGGCGACCTACATGACCGGCGCCGTCGTCCCGGTCGACGGCGGCCTGCTGGCCTCGTTCGGCGGACTCGCCCGCTGACGCCGGTCCACGACACGTCAACGAAGAACTGTCACCCCAGCAAAGGAGAGTCATGGACGTCGGTGTGCTGCTCGTGTTCCAGAACTGGTTCGAGGACATGAGCGACGAGGAGGTCTTCACCAGCGACATGGAGCTCGGCGTGCTCGCCGAGCAGTACGGGTTCGACTCGGTGTGGTCGGCCGAGCACCACTTCGACGACTACTCGATGTGCCCGGACAACCTGCAGATCATGACCTACCTGGCGGCGCGGACGTCCCGGGTGAAACTGGGGACCGGGGCGGTCATCCTGCCCTGGAACGACCCGCTGCGGGTCGTCGAGAAGACCGTCATGCTCGACCACCTCTCCGGCGGCCGCGTACTGCTCGGGATGGGCCGCGGCCTGGCGAAGATGGAGTACGAGGGCTTCAACACGCCGATGGACGAGGCCCGCCCTCGGTTCAACGAGGCCGCCGACGTCATCATCCGGGGGCTGCGCAACGGGCACGTCGAGAACGACGGGCCCATCTACAAGCAGGCCCGGGTGAACGTGCGGCCGGCGCCGAGCCCCGACCGCAGCTGGGACGGGCGGCTGTTCGGGGTCGCGATGTCCCCGGACTCGATCCCCGTCGTGGCCGACCTCGGCGCCCAGCTCATGACGTTCATGCAGTACGACACCGCGACCCATGCCGAGGCCGTCAACCGGTGGCGTGAGCTGCACCGCGCCAAGCACGGCACCGAGCCCGGCCCGCCGCTGCTGCAGGACTTCACCTACTGCCACGAGGACCCGGACGAGGCCAAGGCGGTCGCGACGGAGTACATCTCCAAGTACTTCCTGTCGGTGATCAAGCACTACGACTTCGCGGGCAAGCACTGGCGCGAGACCAAGGGCTACGAGACCTACCAGGTCGGCGCGGACATGATCCGCGAGGCCGGGATGGAGGTGGCGGCCAACGCCTACGTCGACGCCAACGTCTACGGCACGCCCGAGCAGATCATCGGCAAGTACGAGGAGCGTCGCGACGCCATGGGCGACTTCATGGCCAACCTCGCCTTCTCCTACGCCGGGCTGCCCTACGACAAGGTGCACGCGAGCATGAAGCTGTTCGGCGAGAAGGTCGTGCCGCAGCTGCAGAAGATGAAGGCGCGCACCGGCGCCACGGTCTGAGCGGCGCGCGGTCGCCGGGACGGGCGCGGCACGGCGTTTCCGTCCCGGCGGCGCCGCAGGCAGACTGGATCGCGGCCGGTCCCCGGACGTCGGAGGTGGAGCGCGTGACGAGCTCGGTGGCACATCCGTCGGGGGTGGCATCGGCACGCACGCGCAGCCGGGAACGCGAGGTGATCGCCGCGTTCGCGGAGATCACCACCGAGGCGATCACCGCGCCCGGGCTGGAGGACCTGCTGCAGCTCATCGGCCGGCAGCTGTGCCGGTTGCTGGCCGTGCACCGCTGCTCGGTCTACCTGCGCCGGGGCGACCGGTTCACCGGCGCGGCCGGCCACTGCGAGATCGAGGGCGACATCTCCGCGGCCGTGCAGGCCCAGGAGGCCGGCATCGCCGGTGACGCGTTCAGCCAGGAGGTCATCGCGACCCGGCGCCCGGTGCTGATCAGCGACGTGCCCGCCGACCCGCGCCCCCACCGGCGCACGATGGAGCACTGGCGGGTGCGCGCGATGCTCGGCGTCCCGCTGGTGTTCGACGGCGACGTCATCGGGCTGATCTTCGTCGACAACGTCGAGGAGGAGCACACCTACTCCGACGACGACGTCGGGCTGGCCGAGCTGTTCGGCCGGCTCGCCGCGATCTTCATCCGGCAGGCGGTGCTCAACAGCCGGCTCGCCGCCAAGGCCGCCGAGGTGGTGCGGCAGAAGAACGTCCTCGGCTACCTGGCGACGGTCCACCACAAGCTCACCGATGCCGTCCTCGAGGGCGCGGACATCGGCGCCGTCGTCACCATGCTCAGCGAGCTGGCCGCCAAACCGGTGGTGCTCTACGACGACGCGTTCGGCGTGCTGGCGTGGGCGGCGCCGGCGGCGCTGCGGATGACCGAGCCGCCCGTGCTCGACCGCCGCACGCGCGAACACCCGGCGGTGCGCACGGCGCTGACCGCACTGTCGGCGAGTCGGCCGTCGACGGTCGTGCCGATGTTGCCGGCCGTCGGGTTCGGCCGCCGCCACCAGCTGACCCGGTTGACGATCGAGGGCCGGCCGGGCGGCTATCTGGCCGTCGTCGAGGTCGGCCGTGGTCTCAGTGACCTGGACGCCAAGCTGGCCGAGAGCGGCGCGACGGTGCTGGCCCTGCAGATCCTCTCCGAGCGGCGCCAGATCGAGGCGGAGGGCCAGGCCCGCGACGACTTCCTGTCCGACCTGCTGCGCAGCACGCGCGACGAGGCGCAGCTGCTGCGCCGCGGCCCGCAGTTCGGCATCGACCTGTCCGAGCCGCACGTGATCGTCCGGCTCGCCGTGGGCGGGGGTGTCTCGCAGCTGAGCGCGTCGGCGGGACGAGGGCTGGTGGTGCGCCGCTTCGCCGCGGTGCTCGGCGGGGCCGAGCCGCCCGCGGTCGGGCTGCCCGGAGCGGTGGTCGTGCTCGTGCGGCTCGGGGGGCGGGCCGGCGGGCCGGCCGAGCTGCGCGACCACGTCGCGGAGGTCGTCGCGTCGCTGGGCCCGCAGCTCGACGTGCGGACCGCCGTCGTGTCGCGGGTCTGCAGGGCGGCGGCGGACTTCCCGCGGGCGCACCGCGAGCTGCGCGAGGTCGAGGAGCTCGCCGCGTCGTTCGGGTGGCGCGAGGGCGTGCGCACCGTCGACGAGCTGGGTCTGTTCCGGGTCGTGATGAACAGCGGGCAGGTGAAGGAGGCCCTGCGGTTCGCCCACGACCTGGTCGCGCCCGTGCGCGCCCACGAGGCGGGCGACGGACCGCTGCTGACGACGTGGCGGGCGTTCGTGGCGGCCGAGGGCAAGGTGCAGGCCACGGCGAGGACGCTCGACGTCCACGAGAACACCGTCCGCTACCGGTTGGGCCGCGTCCGCGAGCTCACCGGCACCGACCCGGCCGACCTCGACGTGCTGCTCTCCGCGCGGCTGGCCTTCCAGGTCCTCGATCTCGCGGGCTGGTGAGCCTCAGACCGCCGGGCTGGTGGCCAGCACCCGCACCGCTTCGGCGACGGCCGCGCGCCGGGCCACCCGGACCGCGGCCTCGATGGGGCGCAACGCGTCCCGGCGGGCACCCGCGGCCGACGCCGACAGCGCGCCGCCCGGCTCGTCGACCGACGCCGCGGCGAGGATCGCGTCGACCTCGTCGGCGTGCTGCAGCACCCGCAGCGACTGTCCGGGCATCCCGTCGGGCCACAGCGAGCGGGGCCGGGACCGCAGCGCGGCGGCGATCTCCTCCCGCACCCCGGGCCGGTGCCGCGCGACGCCCAGCGAGGTCAGCACGGACGCGGACCGCCGCACCTGGTCGCGCAGGTCGAACTCGGCGTGGTTGAGCGGCACGTGCTCGGCGGGCGGGACGGGGTCGGGCACCGCGTGCACCGTCCAGCGCAGCACCCCGTCGGCGACCACGGACGGGACCGCGCCGAACCCGGCGTCGGGGAACAGCACGCCCTCGCCCGCGGCGAGCGCCGCGTCGGAGAAGCCGCCGGGGCCGGGCAGGCCGCGGATGTCGCCGGCGACGGGCAGCACGACGCGGGCCTGGCCGCGGGGGGCGGCGCGGCGCAGGGCGGCGAGCAGGAAGGTCACCGACGTGGCGGGGGAGCCGGGACCGGGCAGGTCCGTGGCGGCGGCCGCGGCGTCGTCGGCGGCGAGGACGTCGTGCGCGTCGGCCCAGGGCGCCAACGCGTCGAGCACGTCGTCGGGGGCCGCGGCACCGGCCAGCCAGGCCGATGCCCACACCGTCAGGGTCGCGGAAGCGCGGGACACGGGACTTAGGCTAACCAACGCGGACGGGCGACGACATGACTGCCGGGTGGGTGAACGGTGACCACCCGGGGTGACCGGACGGTTCCCGCCGGTCACGGCCGGTCGACCCGCGCGGACGTCCCGGCCCCGGCGTGTCGGACCCCGCGGCGGCGGCGGACGCGGGGTACAACCTCGACGTGCCCCTGCGTTCACAGGACTACCGCGGCGCCTTCGGCAGCGACGGAACCCGCACCACGGTGCGCCGTCGGGTGCCGGAGGTGCCGGCCGAGCCCGGGCTGGTCGTCGAGGACCCGGGCAGCGGGTTCTGCGGCGCCGTCGTGAAGGTCGACGTCCGTGAGGTGACGCTGGAGGACCGGCACGGCAGGCGCCGGGTGTTCCCGCTGCGGCCGGCGGCGTTCCTGTTCGAGGGTGCGCCCGCGACCCTGGTGGTGCCGAAGGCGGCCCCGAAGGGGCCCGGGCGGTCGGCGTCGGGGTCGGTGGCCGTCGCGAACCTGAAGGCGCGCACCGCCCGCGCGTCGCGCATCTGGGTCGAGGGCATCCACGACGCCACCCTGCTCGAGACGGTGTGGGGCCACGACCTGCGGGTCGAGGGCATCGTCGTCGAGCCGATGCACGGCATGGACGACCTCGCCGCGGCGGTCGCGGACTTCGGGCCCGCCCCGCACCGGCGGCTCGGCGTCCTGGTCGACCACCTGGTCGCCGGGTCGAAGGAGACGCGGGCGGCACAGGCGGTCGCGGGACCCGACGTGCTGGTCACCGGGCACCCGTTCGTGGACGTGTGGCAGGCGGTGAAGCCGTCGGTGGTCGGCATCCGGGAGTGGCCGGTGGTGCCGCGCGGCGTGGACTGGAAGACCGGTGTGTGCGCCGCGCTGGGCTGGAGTGAGCCCGCCGACGGCGCGCGGCGGGTGCTCGGGGCCGTGCGCAGCTTCCGGGACCTGGAGCCCGACCTGATCGGCGCCGTGGAGCATTTGATCGATTTCGTCACGGTCGCCGACTGATCTCTGGCAGGATCGGTGTCGTGGGCGCACTGATCTGGCTGATCGCCGGAGTCGCGCTGATCGCGGCGGAGGTGCTCAGCGGCGAGTTCTTCCTGCTGATGCTCGGCACCGGCGCGCTGGCGGCCGCGCTCGGCTCGCTGCTCGGTCTGTCGGTGCTGCCGGCGACGTTGGTGTTCGCGGCCGTGTCGGTGCTGCTGATCTTCGCGGTGCGCCCGGCGCTGCGGCGCCGGCTGGACCGGGCGATCGAGCACCACGCGACGAACACCGAGGCGCTCGTGGGCCGGCACGGCACCGTCGTGGCGGCGGTCCGGGGCGATCACACCGGTGGCCGCGTGAAGATCGGCGGCGACGTCTGGTCGGCGCAGGCCTACGACCACGAGCAGACGATCGAAGCCGGTGCGCGCGTGCGGATCATCGAGATCTCCGGCGCGACCGCGATGGTGCTCGCCGACGACTGAGCGCCGGGCGATACGGTGCGGCCCTTCAAGGTCGCTGGTGACCGTGGGCAGGGAGGGATCGGGGTGGATGGCACGGTGACGCTCGTCGTCGTACTGGTGATCGTGGTGCTGGTGGCGGTGACACTGATCAGGGCCGTGCAGATCATCCCGCAGGCCACCGCCGCCGTCATCGAGCGGCTCGGCCGCTACAAGGCCACCCAGCCCCCGGGGCTGACGTTCCTGGTGCCCTTCGTCGACCGCATCCGCGAGCGCATCGACCTGCGCGAGCAGGTCGTCTCGTTCCCGCCGCAGCCGGTGATCACCCAGGACAACCTGACGGTCAACATCGACACGGTCGTGTACTTCCAGGTCACCGACCCGCGCTCGGCGGTCTACGAGATCTCCGACTACATCGTCGGGGTCGAGCAGATCACCACGACGACGCTGCGCAACGTGGTCGGCGGCATGACGTTGGAGGAGACGCTGACCTCCCGCGACCAGATCAACACCCAGCTGCGGGGTGAGCTCGACGAGGCGACCGGCCGGTGGGGCATCCGCGTCGCGCGCGTGGAGATCAAGGCCATCGACCCGCCGCCGTCGATCCAGGAGTCGATGGAGCGGCAGATGAAGGCCGACCGCGAGAAGCGGGCCATGATCCTCACGGCGGAGGGGGAGCGGGAGTCGGCGATCCGGTCGGCCGAGGGCCAGAAGCAGTCGCAGATCCTCACCGCCGAGGGTGCCAAGCAGGCGGCGATCCTCAACGCGGAGGCCGACCGGCAGTCGCGCATCCTGCGGGCGCAGGGTGACCGGGCCGCGCGCTACCTGCAGGCGCAGGGCCAGGCCAAGGCCATCGAGAAGGTGTTCGCGGCGATCAAGGCGGGCAAGCCGACGCCGGAGCTGCTGGCCTACCAGTACCTGCAGACGCTGCCGCAGATGGCCCAGGGCGACGCCAACAAGGTGTGGCTGGTGCCCAGCGACTTCGGCAAGGCACTGGAGGGCTTCACGCGCATGCTCGGCGCGCCGGGCGAGGACGGGGTGTTCCGTTACCAGCCCAGCCCCGACGACGGGTCGGCCCCGACGAACCGCCCGGAGGACGACGACCCCGGCCTGGAGGGCTGGTTCGACACCCGCACCAGCCCGGAGATCGCCGCCGTCGTGGCCAACGCGGAGGCCCAGGCGCGCCAGGAGATCCCGCCGCTGGGCGCGGAGCCGCCGGCCATCGCCGCCGCCCAGCCCCAGCTGCCGCCGTCGCCCCCGCCCGGTCCCCGGCCGCCGCAGCAGGGTGCCGAGGCGCCGCAGGGCCGGCCGTCGCCGCAGCCGCGCCACGAGCAGCGTGCGCAGGAGTGGCCCGACAACGGGGAGAGCTCGGTGCCGACCCCGCCCGGCGGCTCCCCGGTGGTCCGCCCGGCCGAGCCGGGCCGCGAGCAGGGCGACGACGGCGGCCAGCAGCCCCCGCCCGGCTACCCGGCGCCGCCGCCCGCGCGCTGACCCCGGCCTCGCGGGTCAGGCGAGCGCGAACCCGAACGGCAGCTCGAGGCGGTGCGCGCGCAGCAGGTCGGCGTCGGCGAGCAGGTCGCGCGTCGGGCCGTCGGCCACGACGCGCCCGTCGTCGACGACGACGCTGCGCGGGCACAGCTGCAGCGCGTAGGGCAGGTCGTGGGTGACCATCAGCAGGGTCCGGTCCAGGCGCAACAAGGTCTCGGCCAGTTCCCTGCGCGCCACCGGGTCCAGGTTCGACGAGGGCTCGTCGAGCACCAGGATCTCCGGGTCGCAGGCCAGCACGGTCGCGAGGGCGACGCGTCGGCGCTGCCCGCCCGACAGGTGCAGCGGCGAGCGGTCGGCGTGGCCGGCCATGCCGACCTCGGCCAGCGCCGCGTCCACCCGTGCGGTGAGCTCGGCGCCGGTCACCCCGAAGTTCGCGGGGCCGAACGCGACGTCCTCGCGGACGGTCGGCATGAACAGCTGGTCGTCGGGGTCCTGGAAGACGATCCCGACGCGCCTGCGGATCTCCTGCAGGTTCGGCTTGCGCACCGGCAGCCCCCCGACGGCGACGGTCCCGGCCGTCGGGGTCAGGATCCCGTTGAGCTGCAGCACGAACGTCGTCTTGCCGGCGCCGTTGGGCCCAAGGAGGGCGACGCGTTCGCCGGGGTCGATGCGCAGGTCGACACCGCGCAGCGCCGGGGTCCCGTCGGGGTAGGCGAAGTCGAGGCCGGTGACCTCGAGCGACGCGGTCACGTCGTCACCAGCGCGGTCACGGCGACGGCCGCGGCGACGACCGGGACCGCCAGGCCGCGGGCCCAGTCGACCCGCGCCGCGGCGGCGGCACCCGCGGCCGGCAGGGTCCCCGTCCAGCCTCGGGCGAGCATCGCGAGGTGCACGCGCTCGCCGCGTTCGTAGGACCGGACGAACAGGCTGCCGATCCCGCGGGCGGTGGCGCCCGCCTGCCACAGGAACCGTGGGTCGTGGCCGCGGGCGATGCGCGCCACCCGCATCCGGCGTGCCTCGGCGGCGATGACGTCGGCGTAGCGCAGCATCAGCGTCGCGATCGTGACGACCAGCGCGGGCGCCCGCAGCCGCTGCAGGCCGAGCAGCAGGTCCCGCATCGGCGTCGTGGCGGCGAGGGTGAGCGAGGTGAGGACACCGAGGGTCCCCTTGGCGAGGATGTTCCAGGCGCCGAGCAACCCGGCATGCGAGAGCGACAGGCCCGCCCACTCGATGCGCGGGTCGGGTCCGGTGAACGGCAGCAGCACCGCGAGCACGACGAACGGCGCCTCGATCAGGGCCCGTCGCGCCAGCCAGCCCGGCGGGATCCGGGCGGCCACCCACACCGCGACGAGCAGCAGCAGGTAGCCGGCGAAGGCGGGGAACGCCTCCCGCGGGGTCGCGACGACGCAGAGCACCGTCAGGAACGCCGCGACGATCTTCACCTGGGCCGGCAGCCGGTGCACGACCGAGGTGCCGGGCAGGTACAGCGGGTGGGAGTGGCCGGCGCCCATCAGTCGGACGGGCCGCGGCGCCGGCGCAGCAGCCGGAACAGACCACCGGCGAGGAGCACCGTGACCAGCACGCCCACGATCCCCGCGATCCCGACCGAGCCCGCCCCGCCGCCGACCGTGTAGTCGGCCAGCGGGCCGGAGCCGAGTGGGTGGTCGGTGGCGTGCTGGGCGACGCAGGTGCCGTCGAGCTGCTCCCCGGCCGGGGTCTCGGTGACCTCGCAGCCGTGCAGGGTGACCGTGTCGAGCCCGTCGGGGGCGGAGCTGGCGAGGTAGGACAGCCCGCCCGCGACGACGAGCGCGACGAGCAGGAACGCGACGAGGAAGCGCGAACGGCGGCGGCCGGCGGTGCTGGGGCGGCTCATGCGCCGCTCCCGTCGCCGCGGCCGGCCGGCTGCGTCACCGCGGCCGGCCGGGGCGCCGTGCGCAGTAGGTGGACGAGGTCGGGCCGGACGGCGGCGACGGCCCCGACGGTGACGGCGGTGATCACTCCCTCGCCGATCCCGATGAGCGCGTGCAGGCCGACCATGAGCGCGAACACGGTCCCCGTCGTGGCGCCCGCGGCGCCGCCGAGCGCGTACTGGGCGACGAACCCGAGCGAGGCGAGGACGGTGCCCGCGAACGCGGCGACGAACGCCGTCGCGAGCAGCCCACCGCGGCTGCGCACGGCGAACCGGCGCAGCGCGACGGCGACGCCCCAGCCCGCGAACACGCCGATCACCGCCATGTTGACGACGTTGGTGCCCAGCGCGGTGAGCCCGCCGTCGGCGAACAGCAGCGACTGCACGACCAGCACGATCGTGATGCACAGCGTCCCGACCCACGGCCCGACCAGGATCGCGACGAGCGCGCCGCCGAGCAGGTGCCCGCTCGCCCCGGGCAGGATCGGGAAGTTGATCATCTGGACGGCGAAGACGAACGCCGTGACGAGCCCGGCCATCGGCGCGGTGCGGTCGTCGAGGTCGGCCCGGGCCCGCACCGCGGCCCAGCCGACGAACAGGATCGCGACGGCCCCGAACAGCAGTGACGTCGGGGCGTTCACGATCCCGTCGCTCATGTGCATGGCGACGTGCCTGCTCACCCGGTCTCCTCACGCGTGCAACGGTCCTGGGCGGACGGACGAATCCGTCGCGATGGACAGCGAAGCACGAACCGCGGCCTTGTCGCCAGTCATGTGCGAAAAGCGACGATGTGCGACAACCGCGGATGTGCAGGACGTGGGCGCGCGGGTCAGGCGGTCGCGATGGCCACGTACTTCGTCTCCAGGAACTCGTCGATGCCCACGGTGCCGCCCTCGCGCCCGAGCCCGGACTGCTTGATGCCGCCGAACGGCGCCGCCGGATTGGAGACGAGGCCGGTGTTGAGCCCGACCATGCCGGCCTCGAGCCGCTCGGACACCCGCAGCGCCCGGTCGAGGTCCTGGGTGAACACGTAGTCGACCAGGCCGAAGTCGGTGGCGTTGGCGTCGGCGAGGGCCTGGGCCTCGTCGTCGAACACGGTGATCGGGGCAACGGGTCCGAAGATCTCCTCGCTGTTGAGCCGCGAGTGCGCGGGCACCCCGGTGAGCACGGTCGGGCGGTAGAAGTAGCCGGGGCCGTCGGCGCGCTCCCCGCCGAGGACGACCTCCGCGCCGTGCGCCACCGCGTCGCCGACCAGGTCGACGATCTTGTCGCGGCCCTTGCCGTCGATCATCGGCCCGACCTGCACCCCGTCCTCGGTGCCGCGGCCGACGGTGAGCGCGCCCATCCGGTCGGCCAGCCGCCGGGAGAACTCGTCGGCGATGCCGCGCTGCACGAGGAAGCGGTTGGCCGCCGTGCAGGCCTCGCCCATGTTGCGCATCTTCGCCTGCATCGCACCCTCGACCGCGCGGTCGACGTCGGCGTCGTCGAACACGAGGAACGCGGCGTTGCCACCGAGCTCCATCGACGTGCGCAGCACCTTCGACGAGGCCTGCTCCAGCAGCAGCCGGCCGACCGCGGTCGACCCGGTGAACGACAGCTTGCGGGCCCGCCCGTCGCGCAGGACCGGTTCGACGACGTCGGCGGCTTCGGTCGTGGTGACGACGTTGAGCACGCCGTCGGGGAGCCCGACCTCCTGCAGGATCTGCGCGAGCGCCAGCATCGACAGCGGTGTCTGCGGGGCGGGCTTGACGACCATCGCGCACCCGGCCGCGATCGCGGGGGCGATCTTGCGGGTACCCATGGCGAGCGGAAAGTTCCACGGCGTGACGAACACGCTGACCCCGACGGCCTGGCGCATCACCAGGAACCGGTTGCGGCCGTCGGGGGACACGGCGAAGCCGCCGTCGACGCGCACGGCCTCCTCGGAGAACCAGCGCAGGAACTCGGCGGCGTAGGTGACCTCGCCGCGGGCCTCGGCGAGCGGCTTGCCCATCTCGAGGGTCATCAGCAGCGCCAGGTCCTCGACGCGGGCCAGCACCGCCTCGTAGGCGCGGCGCAGGATGTCGGACCGCTCGCGCGGGGCCATCGCGGCGAACGCCGGCTGCGCCCGGTCGGCGGCGGCGAGCGCGGCGAGGCCGTCGTCACAACCGGCGTCGGCCACCTCGCACAGCGCCTTCTCCGTCGCCGGGTCCTCGACGACGGTGGTCGCGCCGGATCCCGCAGGGCGCCAGCTGCCGTCGATGAGCAGCTGGTGGGGCACGGAGTCGACGACGGACTGTTCACGATTCGGATCAGTCATGGCCGCGATGCTGCCATCGGCCCGGGGCCCGCGCAGGACGCGCGCTGAGCAGCGGCGGACGTCACACCCACCGCCCCTCTGCCGAACCGGGCGGACTCGGACACCATGGGCCCTGTGACGCAGACCCTGACGCGGTTGCCGGCAATGGTGCCGCCCGCGGCCGAGCTCCCCGCACGCACCGACGCGCTGCGCGCGCAGGTGCGGGAGTTCCTGGCCGCCGAGCGCGCCGCGGGCGCCTGGACGCCGAGATCGGACGTGTGGCTCTCCGGCTGGGACGAGGACTTCTCCCGGCGGCTGGCCGCGCGAGGCTGGCTGGGGATGACGATCCCCACCGCGTACGGCGGGCACGGCGCGTCCCCACTCGACCGCTACGTCGTGACCGAGGAGCTGCTCGCGGCGGGCGCACCCGTTGCGGCGCACTGGGTCGCGGACCGCCAGATCGGTCCGTCGCTGCTGCGCTTCGGCACCGAGGAACAGCGCCGGCGGTTCCTGCCCGGCATCGCGGCCGGCGAGGTGTACTTCGGCATCGGCATGTCCGAGCCCGACTCGGGGTCCGACCTCGCGTCGGTGCGCAGCCGGGCGACCAAGGTCGACGGCGGCTGGTCGCTGTCGGGAACCAAGGTGTGGACCTCCGGCGGGCATCGCGCACACGCGTTCTTCGCGCTGGTCCGGACCTCGCCGCCGGAGGAGGGCAAGCGGCACTCGGGGCTCTCGCAGCTGATCGTCGACCTGCACGCCCCCGGCGTCACCGTGCGGCCCATCCCGCTGCTCACCGGCGCCCACCACTTCAACGAGGTGGTGTTCGACGAGGTCTTCGTGCCCGACGAGATGGTGCTGGGGGAGGTCGGCGCGGGCTGGGCGCAGGTCACCGGCGAGCTCGCGTTCGAGCGGTCGGGCCCCGAGCGGTTCCTCTCGACGTTCCCGCTGCTGCAGGCGCTCGTCGGCGAGCTGGCGGGTGCCGACCTCGGGGTCGCGGGACGCCGCGAGCTGGGCTCGCTCGTCGCGCGGCTGTGGTCGCTGCGCCGGATGTCGCTGGCCGTCGCGGGGTCGCTCGCGTCGGGGCAGGCCCCGGAGCTGGCGGCGGCCGTGGTCAAGGACCTCGGGACGCGGTTCGAGAACGAGATCATCGACGCGGCCCGGCTGCTGGTGACGGTGCCACCCGATCCCGGCGCGGACAGCGGGTTCGCGCGGCTGCTGGCCGACGCGGTGCTGCACGCCCCCGGCTTCACGCTGCGCGGGGGGACCAACGAGGTGTTGCGCGGCATCGTCGCGCGGGGACTGGGGCTGCGATGACCGACGTCCACGACGACCTGTCCGACGCGCTGCCCGAGGTCGACCCGGACCTGCTCGAGCTGGCCGGCTCGGTGTTCGCCGACGCCGACGCCAGCGGCACCGGGCTCGACACGGCCCTCTGGGACAACCTGGAGCAGACCGGGCTCGCCCGGCTCGCCGTCGCCGAGGACGCGGGCGGCAGCGGCGGCACGCTGCTCGACCTCGCCGCCGTGCTCGTGGAGGCCGGGGCCTACGCGGCCCGGGTGCCACTGGCCGAGACCGATCTGGCGTGCCGCGCCGCGGCCGGGGCCGGGCTGGACGTCCCGGCCGGACCGTTGACCTTCGCCCTCGACCGCGCCGGCGCGCTGGCCGTCGCCGGGGACACGGTGTCCGGGACGCTCGCCCGGGTGCCGTGGGCGCGGTCGGCGGCGGCGGTCGTCGTGCTCACCGGCGGGTCCGTCGTGGTGCTCGACCCGGCCGCGGCGACGGTCGTCGAGGGCACCAACGTCGCCGAGGAGCCGCGCGACACGTTCACCTGGGACGGTGCGCGAGCGGCCGTCGCCGCCGCGCCCGAGGGCGCCGCCGGGCAGTTCGCGCTGCGTGCCGCGCTGTGGCGGGCGACGTTGCTGGCCGGCGCCGCGCGGGGGGCGTTGGCCCGCTCGGTCGGCTACGCGGGCGAGCGGGAGCAGTTCGGCCGTCCGATCGGCCGGTTCCAGGCGATCCAGCAGCAGCTCGCGCTCGCCGCGGCCGAGGTCGCCGCGGGCGGGGCGGCAGCCGAGTCCGCCGCGCGCGTCGTCGTCCGCGACGGGATCGCCGCGCCGACCGCCGAGCTGGCCGTCGCCTCGGCGAAGGTCCGCACCGGTGAGGCCGCGACGGCCGTCGCGCGGATCGCGCACCAGGTCCACGGCGCCATCGGCTTCACCCGCGAGCACGACCTGCGGCTCACGACGACCCGGCTGTGGGCCTGGCGCGAGGAGGACGGCACCGACGGCCAGTGGGCGGCCCGCATCGGCGAGCTCGTGCTGGCCGCCGGGCCCGACGGGTTGTGGCCGCTGGTGACCGCCTGACCGTGGGAGCGGTCAGCGCTGCCGGTCGGCAGGCAGCTTCCGGAAGTCCCAGCTGGTGATCTTCTCCGGACGCAGCCGCAGCCAGGCGTGCCGGCCGTCGTGGTGGATCACCCCGCCGTGGTAGCGGTCGGCCATGAGCTGCTCGGGGCCGTCGAGCTCCGGGCACGGCTCACCGGTCCGGGGCACCTCGCCGACGACCTCGACGCGCCCGCGCAGCTCGACCCCGCGCAGCTCGTTGTAGTCGTGCCCCGCGTCGACGACGGCCGCGATCCGCGGGTCGGCCATCAGGTCGGTCCAGCGCTGGCTGCGCGACAACGACGTCAGCCACAGCGCGCCGCCGTGCCAGGCGTACCAGAGCGGGGTGGCGTGCGGGCCGTTCGTGCCGTTGGTGGCGACGCGGCAGGTCCGCTGCTCGGCGAGGAACGCGTCGATCTCGTCGGGAGTCATGGCGATGGCGCGGGCGCGGCGTTGTTGCTTCACGATCACCGACGCTAGCCGGTCCCGGGCCTCGCGACGGGCGCAGGAAGACTGGCCCCGTGCACCCCGCGCTGGACGCCTTCCTCGCCGACCGGGACCGGCCCACGCCGTACCTCGTGCTCGACCCGGCCGTCGTCGCCCGACGCCACGCCGACGTCGTCGCCGCGTTCCCCGGTGCGGAGGTGCTCTACGCGGTCAAGGCGTGCCCGCACCCCGCGGTGCTGCGCACCCTCGTCGCGGCCGGTGCCGGGTTCGACGCCGCGAGCCCGGCCGAGGTCGACCTGTGCCTGGCGGCCGGGGCCGATCCCGCGCGAATCGGCCTGGGCAACCCGGTGCGCGGGGCCGCGGCCACGGCGGCCGCCCACCGGGCCGGGGTGCGCCGGTTCGTCACCGACAGCGTCGAGGACCTCGACGAGCTCGCCGCGCACGCGCCGGGTGCAGCCGTGCTGGTGCGGCTGCTCGTCGACGACTCGGGCTCGGCGACCCCCTTCTTCGGCAAGTTCGGCGCAACCCCGCAGGTGGCGACGGACCTGTTGCGCGCCTGCGCCTCCCGCGGCCTCGTCGCCGCAGGGGTGACGTTCCACGCCGGTTCGCAGCAGACCCGGCCGACGACCTACGCCGCCGGTGTCGCCGCCGCGCTGGCCGTCGCCCGGGACGCGGGGCTGCAGCATCCGGTGCTCGACGTCGGCGGCGGGCTGCCCGTCGCCTACCGGGCCGACGTGCCGTCGTTCACCGAGTTCGCCGCCGCGATCGGCGGTGTGGACGGCATCGACGCGGCGCAGCTCGTGCTGGAACCCGGCCGGGCGCTCGTCGCGGAGGCCGGGGTGCTGCGCACCAGCGTGCTGCGCGTGTCGCGGCGCCCGGGCGTCGACCACCGGCGCTGGGTGTACCTCGACGCCGGGCGCTACCAGGGGCTCGCCGAGACCGAGAACGAGGCGATCGGCTACCCGCTGCGGGTCCCCGGCCGGGACGGTCCCTGCGGGCCGGTGGTGCTCGCGGGCCCCACCTGCGACGGCGACGACGTCCTCTACCGCCGGACGCCGTACGCGCTGCCGCTGTCGCTGCGGGCGGGCGACCACGTCGACCTCCTGCACGCCGGTGCCTACACCGCCTCCTACGCGTCGGTCGGCTTCAACGGGTTCGGTCCGCTGCCGGTGCACATCGCCCCGGCCCACCCCTCCTGACCCGCCGCAGCCCCTGTGCCGGGCCCGAGGCCCGCCCCGGCCGCAACCTCACTGTCGTCACTGTCGTCGCCGGGCCGCGGGACGACAGCAGGGTTGCGCTCGACGTGGTGACCGCAGCCTCACCGCTGTGCGGGAGCCTCGGGGAGGGCGGCCCGGGGCTCATCTACTGTCCGGGGACGTGACCGGTCCGCCCGCACCCGTCGGCCTGCACGTCCTCGCCGACCTCGACCGTATCGACCCTGCGGTCCTCGACGACGCCGCCGGGCTGCGCACCGTGCTCGCCGACGCGCTCACCGCGGCCGGGGCGACGGTCCGGCAGGTCGTCGCCGAGGCGTTCGAGCCGCACGGGGTCACGGTCGTGGCGCTGCTGTCGGAGTCGCACGCGTCGGTGCACACCTGGCCCGAGCACGGCCGCGCGCTGGTCGACGTGTTCACCTGCGGCGACGCCGCCGATCCGGAACGTGCTGTCGCACTGCTGGCGACGGCGCTCGGCGGGACCGTGCGCGAGTCGCGCACCGAGGCCCGCGGCGGCACCCCGCCGGTGCGCGAGCCGATCGCACCGGGCCTGACGCGGGTCTGGGACGTCGAACGCCCCGTCCACCGCGAGACGACCCCCTACCAGCGGATCCTGATCGCCGGGACGGCCCACGGCGTCACCCTCTTCTGCGACGACGAGCGGCAGAGCGCCGAGTCGACCCAGCTCGTCTACCACGAGGCCCTGTTCGTCCCGGCCGCCCTGCTGGCCCGTTCCCGGGCGCGGGTCCTCGTGATCGGGTCGAGCGAGGGCGTCGTCAGCGAGCTGGCCCTGGCCTGCGGGGCCGGCCACGTCGACCACGTCGATCTGGACGCGGCGGCCGTCCGCGCCTGCGCCACGCACCTGCCCTACGGATACGACGAGAAGGCGCTCGCCGCCGCCGAGGCGCACGACGGCCCGGTCCACGTGCACTACGCCGACGGTCTGCAGTGGGTGCGCGGCGAGGGCCCACGCTACGACGTGATCGTCGTCGACCTGCCCGACGAGCGGCCCGACGAGCCCGACAACCAGCTCAACCGGCTCTACGGACGCGACTTCCTCGCCGACTGCCGCGACCGGCTCGCCCCCGGCGGCGTCGTCGTCTCGCAGGCGGGCAACCCCGCGCTCTGGCGGGACGCGACGCTGCGCGCCGCCTGGGCCCGGTTCCACGAGGTGTTCGGCGACGTCGTCTACGTCGGCAGCGACGAGCACGAGTGGTCGTTCCTGCTCGGGCGGGCAGCCGGGGACGATGCCGTCGAAAGGATGCGCGCGGCGCTGCCCGGCCTGCCGTACCGACCGCTCAGCGTCGACGACGAGTTCCTGCGCTCCCGCACGGTGCCGCCGCGGCGGCTGCGGACCCGCTGAGCGCCACGAGCGGGGGAGGCCCCGGCGAGCGGCCTTCCGCGGGACCGCGCCGTGCGCCATGCTCGGTCCGCCCGGCCCGATTCGGGGCCCGCTCCCGGAGGTAGGTCGGACGTGCCCCGTCGCCACGTGTGGAGAGCTGTCGTCTCGTTCGCCGCCGCCGCGGGGATCGCGGCCGCCGGGTCGCTGCTGGCGGCGGCGCCCGCGCTCGCCGCCGAACCCGCGACCGCGGGCCGGTACGTGGCGCTGGGCGACTCCTACACGGCGGGCCCGCTCGTCCCGATCCAGACCGGGCGGCCTGCGGGGTGCCTGCGTTCGACGAACAACTACCCGGCGCTGGTGGCCCGCGCGCTGGCCGTCGGCACGGTGTCCGACGTCAGCTGCAGCGGCGCGACCACCGCGAACCTCGGCGGGCCGCAGCCGACCGGGCTGGGCACCAACGCGCCGCAGCTCGACGCACTGGGCCCCGACGTGTCGCTCGTGACGCTGGGCATCGGCGGCAACGACATCGGGTTCGTGTCGATCATCACCGACTGCGCGACGCGCTCACCGCTGCACCCCACGGGCGCCGCGTGCCGCGACCACTTCACCGCGGCCGACGGCACCGACGAGCTGGCTGCCCGGATCGACGCGACGGCACCGAAGATCGCGGCGGCGTTGGCGGACATCGAGGAGCGGGCGCCCGATGCGCACGTGCTCGTCGTCGGCTACCCGGCGCTGCTGCCCGACACCGGGCCCGGCTGCTTCCCGGTCGTCCCGTTCAGCCCGGGCGACGTCGCGTACCTGCGCGGCGTGGAGAAGGAGCTCAACGCGATGCTCGCCGCGCAGGCCGCGGCGGCGGGCGCGGACTACGTCGACACCTACACCCCGGGCATCGGGCACGACATGTGCGCGCCGCAGGGCACGCGCTGGATCGAGGGCCTGGTCCCCACCTCACCGGCCGCGCCCGTGCACCCCAACGCCGCCGGCATGCGCGGCATGGCCGACGCGGTGCTCGGCGCGCTGTCCCCGCAGGCCCAGTCGGCGGCGTAGTCCCCGGCGGCACCGGCCCGGGCGTGGCCGCCGGTCACTTCTCCGCGTACGAGCCCACGACCCGGCCCGGGACGGGGATCCGGACCGGGGTGTCGCCGAAGAGCCGGCGGGTCGCGGTGTCGGCGGCGTCCTGCACGAGCCGTGCGGCGAGCCCGGCGCCGTCGGCCGGGCCGTGCAGGAGCACCTCGTCGTGCTGGAAGAAGACCAGCCGGGCCGGGTCACCGGCCGCGTGCAGTGCTGCGCGCAGCTCCGCGAGCAGGACGAGCGCCCACTCCGCGGCCGTGGCCTGCACGACGAAGTTGCGGGTGAACCGGCCCCGCGCCCGGGCCCGGGCGGGCTGTTCGTCGCCCGGCGCCGCCGGCGGGCACGTGCGGCCCAGCCACGACCGGACGATCCGACCCTCTTCGCCCGCCCGCGCGGCCGCCTCGACGACCTCGACGGCGGCGGGGAACCGGCGGCGCAGCAGGGCCAGGTGGGCGCCGGCGTCGCCGGAGGTCTGCCCGTAGATCGCCGACAGCACGGCGAGCTTGGCCTTGGCCCGGCCGTCCGGTCCGGCGCCGCCGAACAGCTCGTGCGCGAGGCCCGCGTACAGGTCGGAGTCCTGGTCGCGGCCACCGGCGCGGGCGAGCGCGGCGTCGCCTGCCATGGCGGCGAGGATGCGTGGTTCCAGCTGCGCGGCGTCGGCCACGACCAGCCGGTTGCCGGGATCGGCGCGGACAGCGGCGCGCACGGCCTTCGGGATCTGCAGCGCCCCGCCGCCGCGGGTGGCCCAGCGTCCGGACACGACGCCGCCGACGACGTACTCGGGACGGAACCGGCCGTCGTGCACCCAGGTCCGCAGCCACGCCCAGCCGTGCGCCGAGTGCAGCCGGGCCAGCTCCTTGTAGGCCAGCAGCGGCGCGACGGCCGGGTGGTCGACCTGTTTCAGCACCCAGGACCGGGTGCTGGGCAGCTCGACGCCCACGCGGCCGAACGCGCGCAGCACCTCTGCGGGGGAGTCGGGGTTGACCGGCCGGCCGAAGGCGGTCGCGATGTCGTCGGCGAGCGCGGCGAGTCGTCGCGGGCGCGCGGACCCGGCCGGGCGCGGGCCCAGCGCCGCGGTCAGCAGCGCGTCGTGCACCGCGGCGTCCCAGGGCAGCCCCTCGGCGCGCATCTCCTCGGCGACGATGCCGCCGGCCGACTCGGCGGCCGCGAGCAGCGTGAGCCGCGCGTCGGCCGCGAGAGTGCGGCGCTGCGCGGCGTGCACCGCGACCAGTGCGGCGAGTGTCTCCGGGCCGGTCGGGGCGGCGCTGCGGAACAGACCGGGCGGCTCGTCGTCGGCCTCCGGGGCGGGGTCCGGCTCCTCGGGCAGCCCGGCGAGTCGGGCGCTCGCGGCCGCGAGTCCGTGCGGGGCGCCGAACCGGCCGGCGGCGGCCACCAGCAGCCGCTCCACGAGTTCGACGTCGTGGGCACGAGCGACCCGCACACCCGCCGCGAGCAGTGCGCGGTAGGTCCGGGCGGTACGCCACACCCAGCGTGGCGCGCCCTCGTCGAGTGCGGCCACCTCGGCCGGGGTGACGGGAGCGGGCGGGTGCAGCGGCGCGTCCGTGTCGTCGAGGCGCTGGATGTGCAGCGGGCCGTCGGGATCGGCGTGGACCGCGATGCGGAGTGCCGGACGGTCGGCGACCCGGTCGGCACGGACGGCGGTAGGAGACGACGGTTCGATGGGCCGACGGTAGCCGCGGGCACCGACATCGCGACATCGTGGCCGTCGGACACCTGTCTAGGTGGCCGCCCGCGGTCCGACGGCGCGGTGCCGCGCCCGTGCCGGCAGCCCGGCCAGCAGGCCCCGCTGCGGGACGCCGTAGACGTCGACGCCCTGCGTCCCGAGCTCGGCGAGCACGTCCGCGGCGGCCAGCACCCCGGTGACGGCCGCGCGTTCCATCAACCCGCACACCAGCGGCGCCTCGACGAAGTCACCGGCGACCCGGACCCCGCGCGCGTCCGTGCGCACCCCGGGACGGGTGCCCGCGGACCCGGGCGGGAAGGCGGGCGCGGTCGCGTCGACCCGGTCGACGCGGTGCACCTGTGCGGTCCCGGCGGTCTCCGGCCACAGCGCCGCGAGCTCGCCCAGCATCCGCTCCACCGCCGCGTCGGGCTCGGTGCAGGCGTAGGAGTGCAGCTCCAGCACGCAGCCGCCCGTCTCGCGGGCCCACTGCGCCGACGGTTCCTCCAGCCGCGAGTACACCGTCACCGAGTCCAGCGTCGGCTCCCCGCTGACGGCGTTGAACACCGCGCGGCCCGGGTCGACGTCGGCGGCGAGCCACACCCTGCTCACGACGAACGGCGGCGCCGTCGTCAGGCCCGCGGTCTGCGCGGCGAGCCGCGGCGCGACGCCGGTGAGCTCGGGTGAGGCGCCCACGACGGCGCGCAGCCCGCCCGGGTCGAGAGCCAGTACGACGTGGCGCGTCGTGCGGGTCGCGCCGTCGTCGAGGGTCAGCGCCCAGCCGGGGCCGTCGGGCCGAAGCGACCGCAGCGCGCAGCCGGTGCGGATCGTCGCGCCCCGGGCCCGCAGGTACTCCGCGAGGGGCGCCCAGATCGCGTGCAGGTGGTCGGTCCGCGGTGCGTCGAACCCGATGCCCGCGGGGTTTCCGAGGAAGTAGAAGTGGAACATCGCGACGAGCTCGGCGGCCGAGAGTCCATCCGGGTCGCAGAAGAAGGACCGCGCGAACGCCTCGAACAGCATCTCCCGTGCCCGGTCGGACACCCGCAGCCCGGCGAGGAAGTCCCCGGCGCTCATGGTGTCGAGCACCTCGGGCGTGCGGGCGCGGTCGAAGGTCAGCAGCTCGGTGCCCAGCGCGACGTCGGCGCCGAGCAGGTCGGCCACGGTCAGGCTCGACGAGCGCGCGAACAACGCCAGCAGGTTCAACGGCGGCGCGGCCGGCAGCCGGCCGAGGTCCTCGGGAGGGAACCGTCGCGAGATCACCGGGTAGCCCTTGACCGGGCGCAGGAACCCGAGCCCGGGATCGATGCGCCGCAACACGTCCCGCCACGTGTAGTAGTGCCGGAAGAACGCGTGGAAGCCGTGCTCGACGACCTGCTCGGTGCCGTCGGGCAGCGTGTGCGGCCACGCGCCCAGCCGTCCGCCCAACGTCGCGGCCGCCTCGACGAGCGTCACCGCGACACCGCGCTCGGCGAGGATCGTCGCGGCGCTGACCCCCGCGACGCCGGCTCCGACGACGACGGCCTCGCTGCCGGGCGGGGCCTGCCGTGGCAGGGTGGGGTCGGCGGCCACGAGCAGTCGCGGCCGCATTCGCAGGGGAGCGGCGCGACCGCCGGGGGAGCCCACGCGTGCAGCGTAGAGCGACCCCGTCGGCCGTGCCCGGAGGCGCCGGTCGTGGGCCGGCCGAGGAGGTACGTCGATGACGGTGCAGGTCGGGCGGTACGGCGTCTGGCGACGCGCGAGCGACCTCGACGGGACGCTCGCGAAGCGGATCGAGGATCTCGGGTACGGCGCCATCTGGATCGGCGGCTCCCCACCGGCGGACCTCGCGATCGTCGACGAGCTGCTCGCCGCGACCGACCGCATCGCGATCGCGACGGGCATCGTGAACATGTGGAACAGCCCGGCCGACGAGGTCGCGCGCTCCTACCACCGGATCGCGAGCGCGCATCCCGACCGCTTCCTGCTCGGCGTGGGTATCGGGCACCCCGAGGCCACCGCGCAGTACGCGAAGCCCTTCGACACGATCGTCGGCTATCTCGACGCGCTCGACGCCGCGGACGTCCCGGTCGAGGCCCGCGTGCTCGCCGCGCTCGGGCCGAAGGTGCTGCGGGTCGCGGCCGAGCGCACCGCGGGCGCCCACCCGTACCTGACGACGCCCGAGCACACCCGCGAGGCGCGCGAGATCCTCGGTGCGGGCGTGCTGCTCGCGCCCGAGCACAAGGTCGTCATCGACACCGATCCCGAGCGGGCCCGCGAACTGGGGCGCCCCGCGGTCCGCAAGCCCTACCTGCGGCTGGTCAACTACCGCCGCAACCTGATGCGGCTGGGCTTCGACGAGCAGCAGCTGGACTCGGCGGCCGACGAGGTGGTCGACGCGGTCGTCGCGCACGGGGACGCGGCAGCGGTGGCGGCCCGGCTGCGTGAGCACATCGACGCCGGGGCCGATCACGTGTGCGCCCAGCTGCTCGTCCCGGCCGGCGCCGACCCGGTGCCCGGGCTGACGGAGCTGGCGAGGGCTCTCGGGCTCTGAGCCCGCCGCGTCAGGACCGGTCGGACGGGTACATCTGCGGGCTGGTGATGCCGCAGTGCGGGCAGCGCTCCAGCGCGACCCGCTCGTCGTCGACGCCGTCCGGTTCGCCTGCCGGCGCCGGCGTCCGCCCGGTCCTGACGAACAGGAACGCCACCAGCGCGGCCAGCACCAGCAGGGCGGCGCCGATCACGACGGTGACCCGGTACCCGGCCTCGAAGGCCACGGGATCGGTGTAGGCGTCGCCGGTGATGCCCGCCACGCCCGGGACCACCGCGACCGCGAGCAGGCCGGCCGCGCGCGCGACCGCGTTGTTCACCCCGGACGCGGCGCCCGCGTGCCGGTCGGACGCCGCGTCCAGCACCGTCGCGGTCAGCGGTGCCACCGTCAGCGACAGCCCGGCGCCGAAGACGACGACCGCGGGCGCGACGTCGGTGAGCCACGACGCGCCGGGCCCGATGCGCCCCATGAGCAGCAGCCCGCATGCCGACACCAGCGGGCCGACCGTCATCGGGATGCGCGCCCCGATCCGCTGCGCCAGCGCGCCGGCCCGCGCCGAGAACAGCAGCATCAGCACCGTGACGGGCAGCAGCGACGTCCCCGCCTGCAGCGGGCTGAACCCGCTCACGATCTGCAGGTTGAGCACCAGCATCACGAACACCGTGCCCAGCGCGGCGTAGATCAGCAGCGTCGCGACGTTGGCGGCGGTGAACACACGGTCGGCGAACAGCTCGGGCGGCACCAGCGGATGCCCGGACCGGCGCTCTACGAGGACGAACGCGCCGAGCGCGGCGACGCCGACCACCAGCCCCACGACCAGCGCCGGGGAGGTCCCGGAGCCGAGGCCGGTGAGCGACCACGTGAGGGCGCCGAGCCCGACCGCACCCAGCACCGTGCCGGCGACGTCGAGGTGCGGGGCGGCGGACGGGTCGCGGGTCTCGGGCACGTGCCGGACGGCCACGACGACCACCAGCACGGCGAGCGGCAGGTTGAGCAGGAACACCAGCCGCCAGTCGATGCCGACGAGCCAACCGCCGAGGAAGGGCCCGACGGCGCCGGCGATGCCGCCCAGCCCGGACCACGCGCCGATCGCCGCCCCACGGTCGCGGCCGTGGAACGACGCGGAGAGGATCGCCAGGCTGCCCGGGGTGAGCAGCGCGCCGCCGACGCCCTGCAACGCCCGGGCCGCGATGAGGGTCTCGATGTTCGGCGCGAGACCGCAGGCCAGCGACGCCAGCGCGAACCAGACGACGCCGATCAGGAAGACCCGCTTGCGCCCGAACCGGTCACCGAGCGAACCGCCGAGCAGGATCAGCGAGGCCAGGGTCAGCGTGTAGGCGTTGACCGTCCACTGCAGACCGGTGAACCCGGCGCCGAAGTCGCGCCCGATCCGCTCGAGCGCGACGTTGACGACGGTGCCGTCGAGCATCGCCATGCCGGAGCCGAGCACCGTGGTGAGCAGTACCCAGCGCCCGGCGGGCGTACGGAGGCGCAGACCCTCGGGCGCGGGGACGGTCATGACGCTCCTGTCGGGACGGAGCCGGCGGACGCGGTCAGCGTAGGCCCGCCGGAAGGTTGCCTGCGGGCTCGTCGCCGGCCGGGCGATCTTGTGCGCCTGGTATCACGCTCCGTGACCGAAATGGGCCGAGGACGGCGTTCCCGATCCCGACTCACCGGGTGAACGCGGTCATGTGGAACAGTCCGTGACGAGACCGTCACCGTGTGGCAGGACGGTCGTTGCACCGAGCACGGGTCTGACGGAGGTCGGCGATGGGCGAGCACAGGTGGCGCGGGTCGTCGCGGCCCACCGGAACCGGACCCGCCGGACCCGTGTCGACGGCCCGGCCCACCCGTGCACGGCGCGCGATCGTCGCCGCGGCCCTCACGGTGGCGGCCGGGCTCGGGGGAGCGGGTGCCGCCCTCGCGGCGCCGTCGGACCCGCCCGCGCCGGCGCCGCCGACCGCCTCACCGTCCGCGCCGGCCGACGGCCGCGCTCTCCGCGCCGACCTGCCGCTCGTCGGGACCGCCCCGCACTCGGCGACGCGCGCTCCTGCCTCGACCCGGACCGCCGACCCGGCCCCGACGACCACCACCCCGACGACCACCACCCCGACCGGCCCCACCCCGACGACCACGACCCGCACCACGGCCGCGCCGGCCCCGGTGCGGCCGGAGGGCGTCGCCGGGACGCCCTGCACCGCCACGGCCCGCGCGTGCGTCGACCTCGCGT
>Ga0182736_1000758_pt1 | contig 41228 bp, 35 predicted proteins | sample eDN5th30CKraftBY_FD_128882 | JGI IMG/M metagenome (GOLD analysis project Ga0182736, IMG submission 128882) | Enriched backyard soil microbial communities from Emeryville, California, USA - eDNA 5th pass 30_C Kraft BY (version 2) (version 2) | ecosystem: Environmental > Terrestrial > Soil >... | reverse complement strand
GCGAGGTTTTCTTCGCCGAGGAAGTTCAGCACCACCGCAAGGTCGCGGCGGCGCGCGCTGTCGTCATCGATCAGCAGAATCTTGGTTTCACGCCACATGCAATAGCAACTTCCCTAGTCATATCGGCGCCCTGCGGGGGCGTGCTCGACATCATTCCGACTGAATGGTCAGTGTTCGGACGTCTGAAATTCGAAAACAGCCACTAGTAAAGTCAAAAAACACCGATCAGTCAAATTAATGGCGCACGGCTTTTTGCAACAACGGTGGTCAGGTGAACAAATGGTATACCTTTGCCGCGTTCTTCGCCTGACGGATTTTCGTCATTTCATCGACCAAGGATTGACGTTCACCACTTGCAACCTCGATTAGTTGGCGGTACACGACCAGCAATTGCTCGAGACTGGCACTGACATCCGCCTCATTGCCTTTGGCTTCGGACACCATGTCACCGATGCGCAAGCGACATTCCAGGTCCAACTCCCCCACCGCTTCCCAGTCGCGGTCAGCCAGCGCTGCCAGCAGCATGTCCCGGGTCTGTTCGATTCGGGCGACTACTTCGCTCATGTCATGCTCCTTTATCAGGAAGCCGACGACTGATCGCCGATTGCATCCCAACCTTCCTTCACAGTGATCAGAAGGCGCGCGACCTCGTCGATGATGGTCGGGTCGCCTTTGACGTTGGCCTCGATCAAGCGACGGCTCATATACATATACAAGCTGTCCAGCTCGGCCAGGCTTTCAGCATGGTTTTCCAGGTCCAGGCCTTCACGCAGGCCGCCGATGATGTCGATGGCCTTACCGATGAGGATGCCCCTCTGCGCGATGTCGTTGCGAGCAATGGCACCCTTGGCCTGCGCCATGCGATCAAGGCCGCCCTGCATGAGCATCTGCACCAGGCGGTGCGGGCTGGCTTCGGAGGTCTGCGCTGCGCCGTTGACTTTCTGGTACTGCCGAAGGGCCAACATCGGGTTCATGGATCTGCCTCGTTGCTGCGGTAAAAATTTGCTTGTACCTGCTGTATCGCCTGTACGTCAAAAAACTTTAGGGGAAAAACAAAAAGCCCGGGGCATCTCGCGGACGCCGCCGGGCTTTTGGCATGTTCAGCCGATCAGGATTTCTTGGCCTGGGCGTTGATCGCTTCGAAGATCGAGGTAATCTGGTCGGCCTGGGCTTTCATCTTGCCCAGGGCGGCGTCAAGGGCCACGTACTTCTTGGTCAGCGATTCGGTCAGGGACTCGGTGCGGCGATCAAGCGCGGCCTGCTGGTTGGCCAGTTCCGAGACCGCCTTGTCGAGGTTGGACTTGCGCGTGGCAAGGCTGCCATCGGTCTTGTTGTAAGGATCGATGGCATTGTTCATGCGCTCGAAGATGCCGTCGGTGCCGGTGAACAGCTCCTGCACCTCCGGGCCAAGCTTCTTGTCATTCATCGCTGAGCTGAACTTGCTGCTGTTGAATTCGAGCGTGCCATCTTTCTGGGTGTTGATACCCAACTGGCTCAGCGTGGTCAGCTGGTCGCCGGCCCCCACCTCACTCAGCACCTTGCGAATATCACCCAGCAGAGAGCGGGTGGTCGGGTCGTTGGTGAGCGGGCCGAGCACCAGCTTGTCATCGCTGTCACGACTGGTCGACGTCAGCGACGTGATCGCCTTCTGCAGCGTATTGTAGGCATCGACGAAGCTCTGGACCGACTTCTTCAGGCCATCGTTGTCCGCCGCAACGGTGACCGCCGTCGGCGTACCAGGAGCGCCGCTGGCCCTCGGGCTGACCCCGGTCAACTCCAGGGTCATGCCACTGATGGCGCTATCGAGCGTATTGGAGGCACTCTTGACCTTCAAGCCGTCGATGGTCAATTCGGCGTCCTGAGCCTTGGCAGTGATGAAGCCTGCACCGGTACCGGACATCTGCGTGGTGCCATCGATTGCCAGCTCGGCAATACCGCTCAGGGAGAGGTCAGTCCCCGCCCCTGTGGTCGTAGAGCCGAGCACCAGGCGCGAGCCGCCTTCCTCGTTGATGATGTTGGCGGAAATGCCGTTGGCACTCATTTCCTTGTTGATCTGGTCGCGCACACTTTGCAGCGTCGCGCCGCTGGGCACATCCAGGTTGTAGGTCTTGCCATTCTGGCTGATGGTAAGCTGGCCAGCAGTGATCGGGCTGGTAGCACCACCACTGAACTGCTGACTGGCCACTTTCGAGCCGGTGGCCAGCTTGTCCACCACGATGTCATAGCTACCCGCTACCGCTGAGTTGCTCGACTTGATCTTGACCACCGACTCGTTGGCCGAGGTCGCTGCATAGGCGTTGAAAGACGGCGCATCCTTGTCGTTGAGCGCCTTCATGGCATCCTGGAATGCCGTGAGGGCACTGCGCAGCGAGCCAATACCCGAAATCATCGCAGTGTTATTGCTGGTTTGCCGAGTGATCTGCGCCTGCTTGGCGGATGTATCGGCTTTAACCAACGCGGTCACGATCTCGGTAATGTTGAGACCAGAACCCAGGCCTGTACTGGAAGTAATCGGGCTTGCCATGCTGTAGTCCCTCTCATCAACGCGTCAGCCCGCTCCTGCGGGACCGACATGCATCACTTCATTTGGTGTTCGCCGCCGATCATACCTTGGCGTCGAACAGAACACTTTTGACATCGCTCAGGCTGTGAGCGATCCGCAGGGCCTCTTCCGAGGGCAACTGGCGAATCAGTTCACCACTGTCGGTAGCGATGACCTTGACCACGATCTTGCCGGATTCTTCATCCGTGGAAAATTCCAGATTGCGCTGCGATGCCTTCAGGAACTTTTCGATCTCCGAAACGGCATGTTTGACCTTGTCGGCATCGTGCTCCGCCTTTGGGTCTTTCCTGTCGTCTTCGGGCTTTACGTTTTCCGTCGACCGGGCTACCGGTTTTTCGGCAACCTGCTCGGCCGGACGTGCGGCCGGATAAGACAGGTTCAGCTTGACGCTCATGTCCATGCCCACCACCTCGCAATGAAAAGGCGGGGAAGTGCCTTACCAGCACTTCCCCGCCAGCAACCAGGCAGATTAGCCCAGCAGCTTCAGTACTGCCGATGGCAGCTGGTTGGCCTGGGCCAGAACCGAGGTGGAAGCTTGCTGCAGAGTCTGCTGCTTGGTCAGCTGGGCAGTTTCAGCAGCGAAGTCGGTATCCTGTACACGACCACGAGCAGCTTCGGCGTTTTCGTTGATGTTTTGCAGGTTGTTGATGGTGCTGGTCAGACGGTTCTGCGCGGCACCCAAGTCAGCACGGTTGCTGTTGATGGTTTGCAGAGCGGCGTCGATGGCCGAAACAGCAGCGCTGAAGTTGGCTTCGGCGGTGGTGGTGTCGGAACCCTGGATGTTGATCGAGGAAGTAACGCCCAGGTCCGAAGCGGTGAACTTGGCGCTCAGGTCGATGGTGATCTGGTTGGCGGAACCGGTGTTGGAGCCAACCTGGAAGGTCATGACCGAAGCCGAACCGTCCAGCAGGTTTTTGCCGTTCAGCTGGGTGCTGTTGGCAATACGGGTCAGTTCCGAAGCCATCGACTGGAATTCTTTGTCCAGAGCGACGCGGTCGTTGGTGCTGTTCGAGTCGTTTCGGGACTGAACGGCCAGTTCACGCATACGCTGCAGGATGTTGGTCTGCTCTTGCATCGCGCCTTCAGCGGTCTGGGCGATGGAGATACCGTCGTTGGCGTTTTTGATAGCCATGGTCTGACCACGGATCTGCGAGGTCATGCGGGTAGCGATCTGCAGGCCGGCGGCGTCGTCTTTGGCGCTGTTGATTTTCAGGCCGGAGGACAGACGGGTCATCGAGGTGCTCAGCGCATCGGAAGCACGGTTCAGGTTCTTCTGAACGCCCAGAGAGGTGGTGTTGGTGTTAACAGTCAAAGCCATGACGAATTCCTCGTTGGATTGGGTACTACGGCTTCCGGCCTTGGCAATTCGCCGGGTGTGGCACAGAGAACCTTCGTACTATTTATCGTCGTCAGGGCAGTTTGCTTTAGGGTGATTTCTCACTTTTTTTGCTGGCATCCGGCCACCTCAATGAAATCAAGGGTTTGACGCCAGAAAAGCATCACCAAAAATGAAAGAAGCGCAGCCCGGGGACGGGCTGCGCTTCTTTGTTCAGCCGGCGCTCAGTCAGCCATTGCGCTCGATGATCGCCGAGCCCCAGGACAGGCCGACGCCGAAGCCACTGAGTGCAACGCGTTGGTGCTGCGAGTTGAGCACATGCTTTTCCAGCAGCAACGGAATACTCGACGACACGGTATTACCGGTCTCGACCATGTCCTTGACGAATTTCTGCTTGTGCGCGCCCTCGTCAAAACGCGCGGACACGGCATCGACGATCGCCGCGCTGCCCTGATGCAGGCAGTACAGGTCGATATCCTCGGCACGCAGCTGGCTGGCCTCAAGCAATTGTTGCAGGTGCGCAGGCACCTTGACCAAGGCGAAGTTGTAGACCTGACGGCCATTCATGAAGAACTTGCCGTCGGTCGTGCGCAGGTGCTCGGCACCTGCACCGTCGCTGCCGAACAGCGATTTGCCGAGCTGCCAGACCGCATCCTCGCCCATCCAGGTCGCGGTGGCGGCGTCGCCGAACAGCATGGTGGTGTTGCGATCTTCGGGATCGACGATCTTCGAATACGGGTCGGCGGTGATCAGCAGGCCGTTTTTCAACCCGGTCGCCTCCATGAAGCCTTTCATGGCATAAAGACCGTAAACGTAGCCGGAGCAGCCCAGCGAGATATCAAACGCTGCAACCTGGGTGCTCAGGCCGAGCTTTTGCTGAACGATGGCAGCAGTGTGCGGCAAGCCTTCGCCGTCACCGTTCTGGGTGACGACTATCACGGCATCAATGGATGCAGGATCGAGCTCAGGATTAGCAGCAAACAAGTTTTTCGCTGCTTCCACGCAAAGATCAGAGGTTTCCTGAGTGGTTCCCTTGCGCGGCAAGAAAGTCGAACCGATCTTGCCAAAGATAAAATCCTGATCTTTGCCAAATTTTGCGCCCTGTGCGTAATTGTCGACACCTTCGACAGGTACGAAACTGGCGATGCTTTTGATGCCAATCATTGTGGCTTCCCGATAGATATGGCGAAAATTCGCGGGCTTGTGCGCCAGGGTCAGGATCTCGCGTGACGAGACGACGTGATTGCCCGCAGACTCGATAGCTTAGAGATGCACGTTTCGACTGCCAAGTCACGGTTATGTATACGATCAGGCAATTGCTCGACAAGATCAATGCCTTCGCGCGCAGCCGCGACCCGCGAGCACGGCCGGGTACCCACATTGCGCGGGCTCCCGGCCTTACCTCAGCACCTCAGGCGAGCCAGGCCTGGCGCCAGGCTTCCAGGCGCTCCCCCTCGAGCAGCCAGTTCGAGCGAACGGCATTCTGCAGCGCATCACCCAGCGCAGCCGAGGCGTCACGATCTTCCAGGTGCAGACGAATGGCGCGCAGCCAGTCAGCCGGCTGGTTATCCACTTTCGACAACGGCAAGCTACCTGCACCAGCGAAACCGGCCACACGACTGCAGATGACGGGATGAGCGCAAGCGGCGTGCTGCAGCACCCGCAGATCGGCCGAGCACGCATTACCCAGGGTATCGGCCATGGGCACCAGCGCCAAATCCAGATTCAGCGCGGCGAGCGTAATGCCCAAGCGCTCGAACGGGACCGGTGGATGCTGCTCGCTGACATACGGCCTCAAAGCCTGCGGGCAATCACCCAGGACCACCCAGTCGACCTCCTGGGCCATGGCTGGTACGACCTCGGCCAACAGGCCCGCATCCTTGTTGCCAATCCAGCCCAGACGCGGCCTGGTCGCCGCACCACGCAAGCCTTGCAGCTGCCCCCAGGTGGCAGGTAATGCACTCTCGAGCAGGCGAACGTCGTCATGTTGCCCTAGCAGCATCTCTGCCAACGTCGGGCTGGCCACGACCACCCTGTCTGCCTGCATCAGGCCGTAATTCAGGCGCTGCAGCAACTCTTCGCCCCCCATGCCCGCAGCAAGCCCCATTTCTGCGACATAGCCGTCCAGGTCATACACCTTGAAGGCCTCGGAGAACGCGCGCAGACGACGCAAAGTCAGCAGGCCAGCGTCTGCCAGCGGGCGCTGCAGGACGATGGTCGAGGGCGCGTAACGCTGAATGTCGACCAGGGTGAGCACCCCAGTGGTCACCGAGCCATCGATTGCGCCGGTATTTCGCAACGCCATGAGCGGCTGTATCACACGTGCCTGGCCGGCCGCTTGCTGGTCCGCCGCAAAAGCCAGCACCGTCGGGACGATACCATGCAGCGGCCGCCAGCACAGGCCATTATCCTGTCGCGCATAACTATGGCCGGCCAGGAGCGACAGGTTGGCATTGTAGGAGGGATCACTGACCAGTTGCGGCAACCAGCGAGCGTAGAGTGCCTCCTCCTGTTCAGCGCTTACCACAGCGGCTGCTGCCGCTTCCAGCTGCAGCCTGGCGCGTGGCGTCCAGACATTGAGGTAGCCGGCCTGCTGCAAACGCAGGCACAGATCGACTGCAACCCACGGTTCCAGCAACGGATCGACAGTGAAGCCACCCAGGTCGAGGAAGGTTGCGCGCCGAACCATCAGGCAATGATCACCCACTGCTACGCCGTTGCGCTCGATCATCAGCGCCGCCAGCTCACCCTCCTCGCCAATCGCCCGCCCGGTGTAGGCCGGGCCCACGCTTCCGCCCTGACCGAGCACCAGGCCAGCCTGCCGGACCACACCGTCGACGCTCGACATCAAGCCGCCCACGGCTCCAACCTCAGGACGCTGCGCATGGTTGAGCAAGGCCTGCAACCAGTCACCGTCACTGACCATGGCGACTGCATCCAGCCAGACCAGGAATTCGCCCTGTGCTTCTTGCGCTGCGGCGTTGCACATGGCGGCGCGTGTCTGTCCGGCCATGAAACGCAGCACATGGATCCGTCCCTGGCCTACCTGGCACAGCATTTCCAGCCACTGCAGCATCAGCTGGTCGTCATTGCCCGGCTCGACCAGCAGCACTTCATGCTCGATAGCCGTGGTATAGGCTAGCAACTGCTCCACGCAGCGCTGCAACCGCGACAGGTCGCCATCGATATAGATCAGGATGCTCACCGAAGTCGGTTGCTGGTGCCCATAGTCGATTTCATAGCGATTCGGCGCCTGCGTGGTCGGCCGGACCTGTGCGTGCGGATAGCCACGCTCCAACAGGTGTGCCTGGATGACCGAGCGTTCGTCATCGCAGGTCAGTGGCTGTTCCAGGTTGGCGATCAACAGCGGCTCGCTGACATGGCCTACTACCCCAAGGCCATGATCGGCAATCAGGCGCAACTGGTATGCCAGCTCGAATGCGCGCCCTGATGCCGGGTCGAACCCGCCCTGATGCAGCAGCGCACGCGTGTCATACAACCAGTGCCGCGACAAGGCGGCTGGATGGGCGAGCAACATATCCAGGTTGAGGTCCGGGCGCAGGCGCCCTTCGACAGTGTCACCGGCGCCACGAACGGCCTCATCGGCAAATACCGCCAGGCAGGTTTCCGGGGCCTGCGCCAGATCGAGCGCCACCACCAGCAGGCCGCTGGCGGTAAACTGCACGCCTGCATCGACTACCATGCACCACTCGCACGGGCTGTTTTCGAGCGCGCTATGGATGGAGGGTAGCGGCGCCCGGGTGTCAGCCGAGAGCCACTGTACGTTCGGCCGGCGGGGTTCCTGCGCGCCCAGAACACACACCTGGATGCGTTGGTACAGCACATCGTCGAGGCTGCCCAGGGTACGCGCCAAGGCGGCGGGGTCACCATGATCCAGCACCAGCACGGCAACCGAAGGCGCACCGGGTGCAGCCAGACGCTCCTGCATCAATTGCAACTGTTGCGGCAACGGGTACCGCTGGCGCAGCCATCTCAGCATGCCGGCACGGTTGCCGGCGGACTCGCGACGGGCCGCCAACTGCGTCTTGGCAATGAACACCTCAAGGTGCTGCCAGAACGGTGCAGTCTTTTCCACGTAGCGCTGCAGGGCACCCTCGAGGCCGGCACTGGCGCGCGCCAACGCGTGCGGCTGGTCGAGCATCGCAAAGCCGTGGCTGCCGATGAAGCTGGCTTCAAGAAACGACTGATCAATCCCGTACCCCGGAATGAAAATCACCGGGCAGCCGCACAGAACGGCGATCACGCAGGTCATCGACCACTCATGGGTGTAGAGCACTTCGGCCTTGCGCAGCAACACCGCCAGTTCAGGTAACGACAGGGCGTTGGCCATGCTAAGCAGGCGGATATCGCCAGGCAACTGTGAGTAGTCGATCTGCTCCAGAGGGTGGCGGTTCTGGTAAAGGTACTTGCCCTCACGCGCGCTACCCGGTGCCGGCGCGCTGAACAGCTCGACATCGATGGTCGGCAGGCACAACAGGTCGCCGTCCGGGTAGCCATGCCGCGCGGCGATCAGGGCGCCGGAATAGAACAACAGGTCACTGCCCGCTGCCTGCATGCTTTGGCCGGTCAGGAAACCCTCGAAGTTCAGCAGGAAACGCGCCACAACATCGCAGCCAAGCGGATTGCCAACCACCACTTCCGGATAGACAGCGATGGGTACCTTACCTTCATCCTGGTGCCGCTTCTGGGTCCGAGGGTCCAGTAGTGGCGTCTTGAGGTTCGGGTTGACCACCTGGCCACCGCAGATGTATGCCTCGCGCCCGTTCAGATTGAGCACATGGCAGAGGTAATGCAGGGACGCGACGCCCGACGAGGTTTCCCGGTAGTCCGGCGCCAGTATGTAATACGGATGCTCCGGCTTGGCATACATAAGGCGCAAGCGCATCAGCGCCTGGTCGAGCGATTGGGCGTCAACCCGGGCAGAATTGGGCATCGCTTGGAAACTCCAGAATCAGGAAATACAACGGCAAGCCGGCCTCAAACAGCGCGGGACTCGGCAAAGAATTGGGCGACTGCGGCACATACTTGGGCGACTTGGCGAGCGCTCATGTCGGAATACAGCGGCAAGCGCACCAGACGCTGGGCTACATCACAGGTCACCGGCAGTTCTCCGACGCTGCGCGAATAACGAAGGCCGGCAGGCGAATCGTGCAGCGGTACATAATGAAACACCGCGTGAATATCCCGCTCGCGCAGGAACCGGATCAGCTCACTACGTTCGTGGTTGTTGCGCATCAGCAGGTAGAAGATGTGCGCGTTGGCTGGCCGCCCCCCTGGCGTGCGCGGCAGTTGGAAGTACCCATCGGCTTCCAGTGCCTGCAGCTGGTTGTAGTAAGCCTCGTACAGGCCACGCCGATGAGCGTTGATGCTTTCGCCCTGCTCCAGCTGGGCATACAGGAAAGCGGCCGTCAGCTCGCTGGGCAGGAACGAAGACCCGACATCGACCCAGGTGTACTTGCTGACTTCACCGCGGGCAAACGCCTTACGGTTGGTACCCTTCTGCCAGATGATCTCGGCGCGCTCGATCAGTTTCGGGTCATTGATCAGCAATGCCCCTCCCTCACCACTGATAACGTTCTTGGTCTCATGGAAACTCAGGCAGCCGAGGTGGCCGATGGTACCCAGGGCCCTGGTCTTCTCACGGGCAAGAATTGCCTGGGCGGCGTCCTCGATGAGCATCAGGCCGTAACGGTTGCAGATACGCAACAGCGCATCCATGTCACAGGGCTGCCCCGCATAATGCACGGCCACGACCGCCTTGGTCTTCTCGGTGATTGCGGCTTCGACCAGACGCTCATCAAGGTTGAGGCTGTCCGGACGAATATCCACGAACACCGGCACTGCACCACGCAGCACGAAGGCGTTGGCGGTGGAGACGAACGTGAATGACGGCATGATGACCTCATCCCCCGGCCCGACATCGGCAAGGATCGCCGCCATCTCCAGCGCTGCAGTGCATGAATGGGCTAGCAGCGCTTTTGGGCAGCCCAGGTTGTCCTCCAGCCATTGCTGGCACATCTGGGTGAACTGCCCGTCGCCAGCGATGCCGCCGTTCATCACCGCTTGGGCGATGTAGAACAACTCCTTGCCAACGACAAAAGGTTTGTTGAAGGGTATTACCTGTTTGCTCACGTTCGTATTCTCCAGCCCGTGCCTCAGGTGAAATCGCTCAGCGGCAGGTAGCCACCGATCAGCGCATCGATAAACTCGACCTGTACTGCCTGCTCCATGCCATTACGGGTAAAGAAATCTCGGGCACGCTGGTAGTAATACTGCTCAAGCGCCTGGTCGGCATCGGTATGTCCCGCGTCGAAACCATGCTGGGAAAGCGCCGAGCATTTGACTGCTGCGTATTTGCGACAACACACCTCGACCGACTGATCGAGCATTGCCCGTCGCTGTGGCCGGGTGTGTGCGAAATACGCGCTTGCCTGTGGCGAAAGAAGCTGCCCCTGCACCAGCGCTGCCAAGTTGTCCGCCAACCACGGCGCGAAATGGTAGCCGTCGCGCCGCGTGCCGGTTGCGATGAACGTATTGTCGTTGAGCTGACCAATGACCGGATAACCATCGAGGCTCACCGGTCGATAGCCAAAGTTGTACCGCACGAAGCCACTGGCGCGGTGCATCTGATTGACCTGATTGATCGCACCATTGATCAGTGCTGCCACCGACTCTGCGCGCGGTACCTGCTCGTCAACCGTAGTAATCAGGTTTGTCGCACCGACCACGAAAAGATCGTCCCGGTAAGGCGCATGGTAGATGCCACAGGCGCCACCACGGTTGGGTGTGCGAAGCACGTATCGGCCCTGGATACTCTGGTTTTTCAATACCACGGTAGCGCCGACGCCATTGATCACCCGAATGCAGTCGTCCTCTGCCCACAGCCGGGTTGCCATGCTGCCATTGGCCAGCACCACGCGCTCTGCGGCCAGCACACGGCCATCGGCCAGGCGCGCGCCACAGGTGCGGCCGCCGACCTTGTCCAGCGACTCCACTACCCCCTCGACAAAACGCACGCCGCGCCTGGCCAACGTCTGCTGCAGGGCATGCACTACCCCGTCCGGGTTGACCACACCCTCTCGAGGTAGGAACAAGGCGTTGCGGCTGCGATAGCCCGAAGCCGGCGAGTATGCAGGCTCTAGCGTCGGCTCGATCCGCTCGTGGGGTTCCGCGAATTCTTCGAGATAGCCGGCAATGGCATCGAAGGCCTGGTCTTCGAACGCGTTGGAAGCGTTGTTGTTGACCAGCACGGTGCCTAGCCGATAGTGCTCGGCGGGGATTTCGAATTCTTCGACGAACGCCGCCCACAGCCGTGCGGAAGCCTGGCTGAGTTCGAACTTGAGGCGATCGCGCGGCTGGTCCAGTGCACCCGGCTCAAGTTCGGCGAACGAGTTGAGCATGGCGGCGGCGGCCATCGACGCGCTGTAGGGTCGCGATATCGGGCCCACCACAGTAATGCGCTCGGCCGGTACCGAACGGGAAAGACCTGCAGCGATCGCCAGGCCAACCATACCGTTACCAATGATTAGAAACATGGCTCGCCCCCTTACAGCAACTTGACGATGCACAGGGACGGGTATGTCTGCGAGCGCTTGATCTCATGACGTACCTTGCCCAGCACTTCGGCCACATAGGCGTAGCCCTCGCCCGGCAGGAAGTCACGCTGCAACTGGAAGAACGCCAGCTGCGAACCCGGTACGCAGCGCGGCAGAATCTGCTCCAGGGCAAAGCGGGTCGGCCCTTCCAGGTTCATGTCGAAGAAGGCCAGCGCCACAAGCAGATTGCGGTTTTCCTCGATGAAACGCGGCAAGGTATCCTTGATGTCGCCCTCGACCACCTGGTGGCCGCTGGAAACCTGCGGCAGCGCATTGATGCTTTCATGCACAGCGAGCAAATGGCGCAGGTAATCGGCATAGCCGCTACCAGTATCGTAACAACCGTCCTGGAAATGCTCGTTGTCGACCTTGCTGTCGCTGGCGTGGGACTTGTAGCCGGCGAAGGTATCGAACGCCGCTACCCGACGCTGCTTGTTGAAAGGCTCGAAGATGGCACGCAGGTTTTCGCATAGCACCGCGTTCTGACCACGCCAGGTACCGAAATCCAGCACCGAACCAGGCAGTGGGACAATCTCGCGATACAGGTCGGAAATCGCCAACATCCGTGCAAGGGAAGCCGAACGGATGAACAGGCCGAGATTGCGCTCTTTCTCGGCATCATCGAGCGGCGCGTTGGCGAAGGACTGCCAAAGGCGCTCACGCGCTTCAAGCTGGCTGTCGCTGGATTGGGTGACGGAAGTAGAGCCTTTCTTGAGCATGGATGTCTCCAGGAAACAGGGAAGTCGAATGGCAGGTCACGGGGCCTTGCGCACGAGCAGGGTGAATTCGTACAAGCCATAGTCATGCAAGAGTGCCACCTGCCTGGAGTAGGTTCTTTTGCACAGGTCAAAGTAAAAGCACGGATCGCCGTAATACAGGTAGTCACGCATGAAGGGCGCATCGGAGTAACTGGTCAGGCAGTTGAACGCGAAGCCTTTGATAGAGCAGGCATCCATACTGCGAAGCACCTCGGCAATATAGTTTTCCCAGGCTTCACGCGGAGTCTGCTGTGAAACGTTAAAAATGCCGCTGGCCACCGCGTAGTCCGCCGTTCGGCTGGACCGCTCAGCGACCTCGAAGCTCGTGGACGGGTCCGCCCCGTGCCTGGCGCGGGCCGACGCGATCATTTCGGCTGACAGGTCATAGCCGTGGTAGTCCACCGCCGCGCCGCGTTCGCGCAACCACTCCAGCAATGCGCCGTAGCCGCAACCAACATCGACCAGGCTAAAACCTTGCTGCCACTCCTGCTGCGGGACCAGCTTGAGCAGCTGTTCAAAGCGCAGATGTTGGGAAGCGCTACCGTTCCAGTCAACCCCTTCCGGGGTGGCCCCATGTTCGCGAATACGCGAGGAGTAGTACTGTTCCACTTCGCGCAGAATGGTAGTGCTCATGGTCGCCGCTCCAGGAAGGCAGGCGCGTCAGCGCCAGTATTGAACAACAGGTCGATGACACTCAGCGCGTGCTGGAAACCGCCGTATAACTGCGGGTACTCGGGGTAGCCGGCATAGTCCATGTACGACAGACCGAGTCCGGCAGCAGCAAATGCGGCCTCGTCCAGATAACAGCTTGCTGCCGGCCCCGACAGGTAGTGCGTGCCACCAACGGCCTGGCATAACTGGATCAGCCGTTCGTTCTTGCCGGTTGCCTGCCCCAGCTCTTCGGCGCGAAACAGCGGCGTGTAGATGTTCAGCAGCGGACACAGACCGGCGATGAACAGATGGTTGATACGGGAAAGATGAGTGAGCGCTGCGGCCTGCTCGAAGAGTGCCCTGATCGGCCCCTCCATCTGTTCGAAGCAAGCCGCGCGGCGGTAGCTCATCTCAATGGTTTTCCAGTGCGCCTGCGCCCAACCCGGCTCGCTGACCTGCACTTCGTTGATCAACTGCTCGTAGCGTCCCTTGTTCCTCACCGGTATGCTCAGCCAGTGCTCACCCTGTGCAGTCTTTATCTTGTTGCGATTACGCCAGTCTCGGCGCGTGTACTGGACATCGTCGAACAGAATGAACGCGTCGACGCTGCCGATCAGGTCGAAATACCCTTTCCATGGAATGTAATTGGACTGCAACACAGCCACTTTCTTTTGCATCCACGACCTCGTTCACACCGCGTGAAGCCAGGCGTCAGCCTGTCAATTAATTGCCGCCAGGCGAAAAAAAACCGGGCATCTGCCCGGCTTTTGCAATTCCCGCGCCAGCTACTTGAACGGGACGAGCCAAGCGGCTTCGGCGTGCCCCCCCTGGCCGTCAGTAGCAACTTCGCGGGTGAAGGCGCCAGGCCATTTCGCCAGCAATTGCTGAACAGCCTCAGGAGCCAGAGCAGCAGGGCCCTCGATCGCCAACTGCGCCTGCGGTGCAAGCACCACGAGGCTGCCAGCAGCTGCCACAGTGAGGCACAAGTCGACATCTGCCGCCAGCACCGCCTGCATCCCACCACACTGTTCGAACACGCTTGCGCGCACCATCAGGCAATCCCCCGATACCGCTCGGCAGCCACGCACGACGCCAGACCAGCAACCATGGCTGCCCGGTACCCCCGCCCAGGGCGTGTGCACCCGCGGCCCGGCAAGCAAATCGTATCCGGCATGGGCGAGACCGCCATCACTGTCGACCAGGCGCGCGCCGACAACCCCGACCTCGGGCCGTTGCGCCTGGTTGAGCAGCGCCTCAATCCAGGCCGGGGTGACCACCTGGCAGCGTTCACTCAGCAACACCAGGTATTCACCACGCGCCTGCATGGCTGCCTGGTTGAACGGATTCTCCGCTGCCTCGGCAGTCACCAGACGTACGCGGCCAGCGAACGGCTGAAGCGCTTCGGACAACAAATCGTGTTGATCCTGAGCGCAGGCAAGCACGACTTCGTAGCGGGGATAGCGAGTGCGCTGGAACAGACTGGTCAGGCTGCGTTCAAGCGCGGATCGATTGCCCTCATAGACCATCAATACGCTGACCAATGGCGTCGAGCCGTGTCGAAAATCGATGACCAACCCGGCAGCACCCTGTTCGCTCGCCTGCCCCCGATAGCCCAGCCGCTTCAGGTGGCGGTCGAGAATTTCCAGCGCCTCGGCAGGCATCGATTCCGATGCCTGACTGCCGATTACCAGATACTCATCCATGTGAGCCATACCGCCGACACCCCGCTCCTCCACCAGACGCAGCAGCAAGTCGTACTCGAGCGCATGGCCGAGGCGGCTGTCGAAGCCCCCCAGATCAAGCACGACCTGTCGGCGCAGCAGCCAGTGACGAGACATCAGGCCCGGCTGGCTGCGCAGCACATCCAGATCGCTGCCGGGACGCATGATGCCCAGCAGACGGCCGTCGGCATCACGCTGCACCTCATCGGCACAGATCACATCGCAGGCCGGCGACTCGCTCAGCTCCAGCTGCAAGCGTAACAAGCCACCGTTGGCGAGCACATCGCCCGCCTGCAACAGCATCAGCCATTCGCTCTGCACCTGGCGCACAGCCTGATTCAGGTGCGACACCCAGTTACTTGGCTCGACCTGAATGAAATGCAAGGTATCCCGCGCCGTGGTGATGGCTGGCGGTTTACCGGCCTTGAGCACCACCAGTTTGAAATTGCGCAGACCTGTGGCCAGCAGACTGTCGAAAGTCGCCTGCAAGGCAAGGTCATCATCCTCGAGGTCCACCACCATGAAGGCAATCTGTGGGCCTGGCCGCTTGGCCAGTTGCGCAAGCACGCGCTGACGCACCGCCGCCGTCGGTGTCGCCGCCGCCAGCGCCTGTAAAAGCTGGCCCGAGCCGGTGGTCGCGAGCCACCCAGGCACATCCTGGCCGGGAACGCCGTCGAGGTGCTCCAGCCAGGCACTCAACTCACGCACCTTTTCCGCATGCTCCTCGCCCTTGAGAGTCGCGAGCAGGCGTTGGCAGACGTCCCGGGTAAACAAGCCCAGCGCCAGCGCCTGCCAGTAGCGTTGCTGCAAAGTCTCGGTGGTGTCGTTGGGGTGCACTTCGAGCAGTTCCCGCTGACGAACCCAGGTGCCCTCCAGCGCATGACGGTGCTCACGCCCTGTCGGCCAGGCATGACAGAGGAATTCAAGCTCGGTCAGGCGCTGGAACAGGGTGTTCTGATAGTACGGCATCTCCACATACTGCCGGGGTTCGAACTGCCGGTCCGGGTCGGCAATCACGCTGGTCCAGCGAGAGGTGAACAGCAGCGGCGGCTCGCCTGCATCATAGCTGCCACGCACCAGGCGATTGAGCACAACGAAGGCGGATTCGTCGGCGAACACACCCGCGCGTTGCGCATCCCATGCGCGCAACAGGCGTACGGTACGCGCCAACTGTTCTTCCCGGGCAACTGCCGACACACTGCGCGGCGCCAGCTCACAGATCACGTCGGTCTGGTCCAGCTGGATGAATTGCCCTTCAGCCAGCAACGCCAACGACAGCGCCACACGCCAGCCGGCGAAATCCAGATCCTCGGGCAGACTGGCAAGTGCCGCACGCATCCCTTCGACCCTGACCACGGCGCGCCAGGCCGGCTGGTTGGACAGGGCATGCACGCGCATGCGCGCCAGCACGCTCTCGCCCTCCAGCAGTGGGAACGGATGGCCTATCTTGTAATAGGCTACCTGGCTGTTGCCCGGGGCATACCCCAAAGCGTAGCCTTGGGCTGCCAGCGCCGCAGGGTTGGCGCTCAGGCTGGCGGCAGCGCTGTCCAGCGCCGGAGCCTGCACGAAGTCTGCATCCAGGGTCAGACTGACCAGCGGTGTCGCCACCTGCTGCAGCGCCTGCTCCAGGCGCGCACTGCACAACGCCGCAGGGCTGTGCCCTTCAAGCGCATCCAATGCCAGGCAGGCAATGCCAGCCTGACGATAATAATGCAGTGCCCGTTCACGATGAGCGGCTTGGTCGTGGCCAAGCAACAGTACCGTGACGTCACTGCGCGATCCGTTTGCGATTTCGACCATAAAGCACCTTTGAAGGGAGAGTTGGGCGCCCGCTCGCAACGAACGCAAAAAATGAATCAGTCCGCCAACCAGGCGTTGGCCCACTGCTGCAGATGCTGTGGCATCAGCACGTAGTCACGCAGTACCACTTCGCGCAGGGCATCACCCTGGCGGTAGCTGGCCTGGGGGTCGGCCAGGTGCATGCGAATCGCATCCAGCCACTGTTCGGACGTGTTGTTGCGCACCCGTGTGCACGGCAGGTAGCCGTCATAGGCCTTGGTATCGGTGCAGATCACCGGGAAGCCGCACGCGCCATATTCAAGCAGGCGCAAGTTGCTCTTGCAGTCGTTGAACAGGTTCTGTTCGAGCGGTGCCAGTGCCAGGTCGAGGTTGAGGTTGGCCAACTTCTGCGGGTACAACGCCAAGGGCACGCCTTTGTGAAATTCCTTCACGTAAGGCCGCAACGCATCCGGGCACATGCCGAAGAACACCCAGTCGACCTCGTCGGCCAGGGCCTTGATGACGTCCAGCAACAGCTCCAGATCGCCACGGTGGCTGGTGCCCCCGGCCCAGCCCACGCGCGGCCGCGCGCTAGTCTGACGCTCGCTGGCCAGCCCGGCCCACAGGGGGGCGGCTAGCATGTTGGGGACTACCCGGATATCGTGGTGCATGCCCGACAAGGCATCGGCTAGCGGCTGGGTCGACACAACCACCCGGTCACACAGGGCAATACCTTGGGTGACCAGCTCACGCATGTTGGCCGGCATGTTCCGCGCATGGGCGTTCTTTTTCGGCACGTCGATGATGTAGTCGTCGATCTCGTAGATGCGCCGGGCGTTCGACAGGCGCTTGAAGCGCGTGATTTCATCGATCGAGTTGCTCGTGTAGCGGCACTGCAAGATCATCACGTCGGGCTTCTCACGCTCGATCTCGATCATCTCGGGTGTACTGAAATCAAGCCGCCCCTGTATCCAGCCCGCGCGCTCCAGCTCGGTGAACGGCTGCGCCACCCGGTAGTGACCAACCGCCGAGGTGTTGATCGGCAGCGCCAACACCGACGGCAGCACACGGCTGATGAACGGGTCCCAGCCACGACGCTGTCCGGCATCAAGGTTGAAGCTCGCCATCTTCAGGCTCAGGTTGCGGTTGTAGGCAGGGTCACGGGCAACCTTGTCCAACCAGCGTTCATGGAAGATGTCCTTGTCCAGCACCTTGCGCTTGCTGTCGGTCCGCGCGTCGCGAGTGGAGGCGAAGCGAACGAGCACTGCATGGGGTGTCCACACCGCCAGATAGCCTTGTTCGCGGATGCGCAGGCAGAGGTCCGCGTCCTGCAGGCCGCCCTTGAGTCCCTGCTCGTCGAAACCGCCCAGCGTGGCGAACAGCTCGCGGCGCACCAGCAGGCAGTCCAGGCTCAGCGCACTCCAGTTCTGCACGGCATTGAGCCGGAGCATGTAGCCGCCACTGTCAGCCGGCATGCCGACGAACGGGCTGCTGACGCCGCCATGCAGCCCCAGAACCAGCCCGGCGCCAAACACCTCGCCAGTGCGGGTACACAACTTCGGCGCAACCACGCCGACCTCCGGGCGCTGGGCCTGGGCCATCAACTCCGCCAACCATGGCCGGTCAAAGGCGGTGCAGGCGCTGTCGAGCATCAGCAAGTAATCGCCACGGGCGGCCTCGCTGGCCTGATTCAACTGCGCCACCTGGCTGCCGCTGGCGACCTCGATCACACGCAGCTGATCGCTGCCAAGCCGCTGCATGGCCAGGAGCCATTGACGCAGGTCGGTCGGTGTATCCGGCGAGGCAATCAGCAGCACCTCGAAATGGCCATACTGGGTGTGTTCGAACAGGGACTCGACACAACGCATTACCGTGCTCAGGTCGTCACCGAGCGTCACCAGGATCGAGACCAAGGCTTGCTCCGGGTGCTGGTACGCCACCTGGCACAACGATATGCCTTCGGCACCGACAACCTCGGCATCGACGCCCAGGCGTCGCAAATGGGCCTGAACCACGCGTAGCGCCTGCCGCACGCAGCGCGGGTCGTGCAGCCACTGGCCAAAGTCCCACTGGCAATGCACCAGGAGTTCGTCTATGTGCTCGATGACCTGCAGGCCCTGGCTTTCCGCCAGGCGCCAGAGCAGGTCGTGGGGTGCAAGGGTATCGAAGTCCGGGTCGAAGCCGCCGACCTCGCGCAGAGCGGCACAGTTGAATGCCAGTACGCGCCCTACATACGGCAGGCTGCGCATCAGGTCGAGGTTGAAATCTGGCTTGAAGATTGGTGTTGTCGGGCGCAGCCCGTCATGGCTACCTTCGTCGACGTAGATACAGGCCCGCTCGCGAAGTGCCATGCGCTCGCCCATGATCGCCAGAGCATGGGGCACGAGGCGGTCGCCAGCGCGCAACAGCAGGATCCAGTCGGCATCACCTGCACGTGCCAGGCGCGCCTGCACCTGGGCCAGGCCATTGCCCTGCACGAGCATGCGCTCAAACCCGACCGGGTGACCTGCCAATTCCAGCGTCGCAGGCGCCAGCAGCCAGGTGCCGGCCGCCGCATAGGACTGCGCCGCAAGGCTGTCGAGGGTCGCACGAAGGGCCAGTTCATCACCCGCCTCGGCCCAGATCACAGGGACGATACGCGGCTGCCGGGCCCACTGTTCGAAGCGCTTGGGCAACGCCTTGAGTTGTGCAGCCGACAGGTCACGACACTCCAGCCACTGGGCATACAACTCGTCAAACGACAGGCAGTCGGTACCAACCTGTTGCGCCTGGCGGGCCTGCTGAGCCCCGTACAGGCGGTTGAGTTCGTACTCGTCCCACTGCGCGCCCTGCTCGCCGTGGTAACGCTCCAGCGACAGATAGCGTACCCAGCCACTGGCCGGTGCAGCCTCGCTTGCCCGCGCGGCCAGCATTGCCTTTATCCAGTCGGTCTCGATGGGGAAGGCCAAGGTCATGCCTGCCTGGTGACTCAGGCGCGCAGGGTGCAGGCGCTCCATGCTGAGGAAGCGTGACAGGTGCCCCAGATTGCCTTGGCGCATGAGGCAAATGTACAGCGCCATGTCCAGGCGCGCGACAAACCCACTGCCCTCCTGCACCAACGCCGGCAGGTACTCGGCCACCAGGTCACGGCGCATCAGTGCATGGCTAAGGCCGCCGAACAGGTTGGGGGCGTTTGTCTCCAACGCTTCGAGCAAGTCGCTGCCCTTGACTACCGCATCCTCCGGGCACATCACAGCATTGAGCATGCGCGGCGGTAGCAAAGCATCGTCGGCCGCGCACAGCATGCGCTGGCAGATGGTCATGCTGACATCGGCATGCTGCTCCATGACCGCGGCCTGCAGGCCGACACATTCAGGGAACAGTCGGTCGTCGTCACAGAGAAACTTGATCAGCGGCCCTTCAGCATGCTCAAGGCACGCCAGCAGGTTACGGGCGAAGCCAAGGGTTTGTGGGTTGCGCACGTAGCGCACCGGCTTGCCGGTCTCGCTCACCACCTCGTCGACGATACGCTGGATCTCCGGGCCACGGCTGTCATCGCAGACCAGCACTTGCAGTGCCGAGTAATCCTGGTTGAGCGCGCTAAGCAAGGTGGCGCGGAAGAACTCGGGGTTGAAGGCGGGTATGGCGATGCTGACGAGGGTCTGTTGATTCACGGCGAAGACCTTGAAGAAGAAGCGTGACCAGCGCCGAATGGGCTGGCACACGCCGGGTGACGCAAGAGGGGATGGAATCAGATGTAGTTGACCAACGACAAGCTGGCGACCTTGGCATAGGCCTGCAGCGACGCTTGCAGCATGTTGGTCTGCATCTGCAGGCGCAGCATCACTTCGGCCGGGTCGCTTTCGCGAATCGAACTCTGGGTCTTGGTGTTCTCCGTGCTCAGCGCCTCGTTGGTTTCGGCCTGCACATCCAGCGCCTGGCCTCGGCCACCGATCGCACTGACCGACGACGACACCTGGTTGGTGGCACTGGCGATGTTGCCAATCGCCGAATCCAGTGACGCGAGGAAGTTCTGCCGGGCCACCGGGTCGTTGTCCACTGGACTGGTCAGGGCGGTACGCAGCTTGCCGATGGTGTCGAGGATGTTCTGGGTCTGATGGGTATCGACCTTGACCGCGAACGAGTCCCCCGCGTTCGGTGCGCCAGACAGCTCGAAGCTGACCCCTGCCGCAGTGGCGGTAGTGCCGCCCGGCCCGCCCAGCGTACCCGAGGCCACCGGGCGGCTGTCAGCCGTGACCGGCGTGGCGTACAACTCGAAGGTGCTGCTGCCGGTGAACTTGAGCACCGCGCCACCGCCCGGGAAAGCGGCCTTGTAGGCAGCCTGATCGGAGATGGTCGCGCTTGTCACCTGCTCGGCGGAGGTATTGCCAGGGCTGCGGGTGCCGGAAACCTCATCGGCCTTGGAACTCAGGCTGAAAGTATGCCCTGCGATAGCGGCATCTTCATTACCCTTGTCGCCGTCCTTGAAGGTGATGTCCAGGCGCAGATCGACACCGCGGAAGCTGATGCTGGTGTTATCGCCATTGGGGTCGAACTTGCCGTCCTGACCGGCCTCGAGCGTAACGTCATTGCCGTCGACGTCGGTGATCTTGTATTCGGTGCTGCTGAGGAATTCGATGGTGTACGGCTCGCCACTGCGGAAGCGATCGTTGTACAGGCTGTTGCCGGAAACCTGGCCGTTGGACAGGCTGACGCGGCCATCGTCGGTGGCCGGTGCGGTCAGGCTGGTCTGGCTGCGGCTGGTGTTCAGCGCCTGCTCGAAGGCATCGTAGCCGGTCTCGTTGGCGGCCAGGCTGAGCATGTCACCGACCTGCAGGTTGAGCTTGCCCTGGTCGCCTTGGTAGCTATAGGTACCATCGGCATTGCGCGCGTAAGGCGGGGTATCGCCCTTGGAACCAGAGAAGATGTACTTGCCGTTCTCGTCCTTGCTGTTCATCAACGAGAACAACTGGTCTTCCAGCGACGCCAGTTCATCGGCATTGGCCTTGCGATCGGCGTCGGTGAACGTACCGTTACCCGAGCTCACCGCAAGCTCGTTGACGCGCTGCAGAATGGTGCCAATGGAGTTCAGGGTGCTCTCGGCAGTGCCCAGGGCGTTGCGCACATTGACGATGTTGCCGCTGTATTGCTTGAGCATGTTCTGCTGCTGCTCAAGCTGCAGCAAACGCGCCGCGCCCACCGGATCGTCCTTGCCAGAGCGCACGCGGATACCATCGCTGGCTTCCTGCTGAGACTTCACCGCCTTGGCAAAGTTGCTCTGATAGTTGGCACTGTTGGTGTTGTAGAACTGCGAAGTAGAAATGCGTACGCTCACGATCTACGGCTCCTTAAAGACTGTTGATCAGGGTGGCGAAGGTTTCCTGGGCCGCCTTGATGATCTGCGACGACGCGGTGTAGTACTGCTGAAACTTGATCAGGTTGCCGGTCTCTTCATCGATCGACACGCCCGACAGGCCATTGCGGCTGTCCAGCGCGGAGGTGTGCAGCGCGTTGGTCGCATCACTGTCCATTTGTGCCTGTCCGGCCTTGCCGCCAACGTTGGAGACCAGCTTGGCATAGGCATCGGTTAAGCTGATGCCCTTGCCGTCGGCACCCACCTCGACCGTGGACTTGGTCTGCAGGTCGATCACCGACTGGGCGTTGCGGTTGTCCGCCGAACCTGCGCCGGCCAGCGCGACGGTATAGCTGTCGCCATTTTTCGGCGCACCAGAAACGCTCATCTCGAAGGTGAAGTTGCCACCCAGCGGATTGCCGCTGCCATCAACCATCGGCACCGATAGTTGCAGCTTGTTTTCCTGGCCCGGCACGATGGTGCCGCTGCCGATCTCGGTGCCCTTGGCGTCGTACATCTTGTAGGCCTGGGGCGAGCTGGTGTCGTCGCCAAACACCAGTTTGACCGGGGTCGAATACTTCAGGCCCGTCTGCAGTTGCGAACGCTGGGCGGCGTCATAGATGTCCATTTCCGAGGTCAGCGTCGGCTGGGTGATGACGCCGGTACCTTTGTTGCCCGATCCATTGGTAGCGGTCAGCGGCGAAGCCAAGGCCAGGCGCTTTGGGTCGGTCAGGACAGTATCGATTCCTGCGGCCGCATTGCGGGTCGGGGTGATCTTGAAGCTGTCACCAGCACTGAGGCCACCGCCATTGAGCGACAGGGTGAAACCGTCGATTACCGGAGGCGGCGTGTCGGTGAGGTCGAAGCTGCCCATGTCGGTGCCTTCAGGCAGCTTGCGCACGCTGTAGCCAGTGGCGCTGGTGAAGGTCACCTGGTAGTCGCTGGTGCTCAGCTTGCCGGTGTCCTTGATGGTCACGTCGAGGTTGCCGGAGCCGGCGCTGTTGCCGGTCTTGGCGACACTGCGCTGGCTGATGGCCGCGGCGCTGTTGATGTCACCGAACAGGGTGGCACCGAACTCACCGTTCTTGTCGATGCCTTGGGCCAGCTGGCTGTTGATCGCATCCGCCACCACCAGGGCCACGCGGCCCAGCTCGTTGAGCGCGGGGTCGAGGGTTTCCTTGCGGTAACGGATCAAGCCGCCCAGCTCGCCACCGCTGGCGCTGCTGGTGATGTCCATCTTGGTCGAGCCGCGATTGAGGATAAGACTCATGCGGGTCGGGTCGGTCGCGCTCGGCTCCACACCCAAGGTCTGGGTCGTCTTGCCCAGTACCAGGGCCTGGCCGTTCTTCAGATAGATGTCGTAGTTGCCTTCACGCTCGACCACATCGGTGCCAATCAACTTGCTCAGCTCACGCACTGCACCATCGCGCTGGTCGAGCAGGTCGTTGGGCTGGCCGGAGATGGAGCTGACGCGGGAAATCTGGTCGTTGAGCTCAGCGATGGTCTTGGTCAGGTTATTCACCTGATCAGCCATCGACGCCATGTTGGCGTTGATGTCGCTGTTCTGCTGGTTGAGCTGCGCCGACAGGGTGTTGAAGCGCTTGGCCAGGGACTGCGCGCTGGTCAGCAGCAGTTGGCGCGAGGCGTCCTCGGTCGGCTTGGCGGCAGCATCCTGCATGGCGCTGAAGAAGCTTTTCAGGGCAGCAGTGATACCGGTGTCGCTGCTCGACAGGGCGGTGTCCAGCGGCGTGATCTGGTTCAGGTACGAGCTGGCATCGCTGCTCAGCGAGGTGGTGCTGCGCAGCTGGTTCTCGAGGAACGCGTTGTAAACCCGGCGCACATCCGCCAGGGTGGTACCACTGCCAATGAACACCTGGCCGACCTGCTGGCCGCCCTTGGTCTTCTGCACGTTCTGCTGGCGCGAGTAGCTTTCGACATCGGCGTTGGCGATGTTGTTACCGAGGGTGTACATCCCCGATTGCGCGGCGCCAAGCCCCGACATACCAATGTTGATCAGACTCGCCATGGTTCCATGCCCTTAAAGTTTCGTTGCGGTATCGAGCATTGCGTAGTGCTCGTACGACTTCATCTGTCTTGCGATCTGCGAGATCTTGCTGGCGTAATTCGGGTCGGTGGCGTACCCGGCCTTTTGCAACTCTTGCACGAACTGTTCCGGTTTATCGGCGGCCTTCACCGCATCTTGATAGCGCGAATTGTTCTGTAGCAGGCTGACCAGATCGTGGAAGCTGTCCTGGTAGGAATCGTAGGAGCGGAACGCCGCCGTTTCCTTGACGAACTGGCCATCGCGGAACTCGCTGGTGATCGCCCGCGCCTCGCCGCCTTCCCAGTTACCGGTCGCCTTGATGCCGAACAGGTTGTGGCTGCTGCTGCCATCGGTGTTGCGCATGACCGACTTGCCCCAACCGGTTTCCAAGGCGGCCTGCGCCACCAGGTAGCGTGGGTCGATACCAATGCGTTTGGCCGCCTGCTCGGCCATCGGCAGCATGGTGGCGACGAACTCGTCGCTGTCGGCAAAAGCTTTTTTCGGCGCCAGCGGTGGCTGGGCCACGGCGCGCCCGACAATGCGCAGGCCGGTGTCCGGCACAGCGAAGGCCTTGGCCACTTGCTGGCCGTCACGGGCAGGCACAGTGGCGGTATTCGCAGTGGCCGCCGACGGCACGATACCGGCCAGCAGGCGATCGGTGAGTTTGCTCGGCAGCGCCAGACGACGCGAGTTAAGTGCAGCGACGTCGTTGCGGGTGGCGGTCGACTGGGTGGCATGCACGGGCTCGGCCACCTTGTTACCCCACAGCGCCGGGGCGTTGCCCTCGATACGTGGAAACGGGCTGGTGCTGGCCTGGCTGGCCTTTTTCTTCGACAGCTGGCGCACCAGCACATCCTGCAGGCCAATACCACCGCCCTCGCGGGACATGCTCACGGCCAACTGCTGGTCGTACATGTCGCGGTACTGCTTCACCGTTTCAGTGTTCATCGGGTTGTCGTCGGCCAGCACATCACTGGCCTTGCGCGAAGCCTTGAGCATTTCGCTGATGAACAGCGATTCGAACTCCTGGGCTACCTTGCGCACGTTGGCGTCACTGTCGCGATCGCCATGCTTGAGCGAACTCAAGCGGTTGAGGTCGGTGTAGGCACCGCTGTCGGCACCACCGGAAACCAGGCTTTTGCTGTTCATCCGCACCGTCCTCAGATCACGATCAGGTCGGCCTGCAAGGCGCCGGCCTGTTTCAGGGCTTCGAGGATCGCCATCAGGTCGCCGGGCGCTGCGCCCACCTGGTTCACCGCGCGGACGATCTCATCCAGCGTGGTGCCCGGGCCGAACTTGAACATCGGTTTGGCTTCCTGCTCGGCATTGACCCGCGAACGTGGCACCACGGCGGTCTGGCCGTTGGAGAGCGGCCCGGGCTGGCTGACGATCGGGTCTTCGGTAATGGTCACGGTCAGGCTGCCGTGGGTTACCGCCGCCGGCGACACCTTGACGTTCTGGCCGATGACGATAGTGCCGGTACGCGAGTTGATGATGACCTTGGCCACCGCCTGGCCCGGGTCGATTTCGAGGTTTTCGAGGATCGACAGATAATCCACGCGCTGGCTTGGGTCCATCGGCGCGCTGACCCGCACCGAACCCCCGTCCAAAGCCTGGGCCACGCCAGGGCCGAGCAGGTCGTTGACCTTGTCCACGATACGCTTGGCGGTCGTGAAGTCGGGACGATTGAGGTTCAGGGTCAGGGTATTGCCCTGGTTGAAGCCGCTCGGCACCGCACGCTCGACGCTGGCACCACCCGGAATACGGCCGGCGGACGGCACGTTGACAGTGATCTTCGAGCCATCACGACCCTCGGCGTCAAAGCCGCCCACGACCAGGTTGCCCTGGGCAATGGCGTAGACATTGCCGTCGATACCCTTGAGCGGGGTCATCAACAGGCTGCCGCCGCGCAGGCTCTTCGAGTTACCGATCGAAGACACGGTAATGTCCACCACCTGGCCCGGCTTGGCGAACGGCGGCAGGTCGGCATGCACCGACACTGCGGCAACGTTCTTCAACTGCACGTTGCCGGAACCGGCCGGCACCTTGATGCCGAACTGCGACAACATGTTGTTGAAGGTTTGCAGGGTGAACGGTGTCTGGGTGGTCTGGTCACCCGTGCCATTGAGGCCCACCACCAGGCCGTAACCAATCAACTGGTTGGAGCGTACGCCAGAGATGCTGGCAATGTCCTTCAGGCGCTCGGCCTGGGCAGCGAAGGCGCAGGACAAAAGCAGGGTTGCGGCAATCAGCTGCCTTACGTTGAACATGGTCATCCGTACTCAGAAAGGCCAAAGCGGGCTGATGAAGAAGCGGTCCAGCCACCCGGGCTGGCTGGCATCGGCGAACGAGCCCGTACCGGAATAGGTGATGCGCGCGTCGGCCACGCGAGTGGACGGCACGGTGTTGTCAGTGGCGATATCGTCAGCGCGGACCATGCCGGCAATGCGCACCAGCTCTTCACCGGTGTTCAAGGTCAGCCACTTTTCGCCGCGCACGGCGATGATGCCGTTGGGCAGCACTTCGGCTACGGTCACGGTAATCGAGCCGGTCAGGGTGTTGCCCTGGGTGGCCTTGCTGTCACCCTTGGTGGCGCGCTCGCCGCTGTAGCCGGCCTCCAGCGACAGGTCACCACTGCCAAACGGGTTGTTGGTGTTCGGCGTGGTGCCGAACAATGACGTCAGGCCGATGTTGGCATTGCTGTTCTTCTGGATCTGCGAACCTGCGTTCTTGCTGGCCGAGGTTCTCTCGTTGAGGGTGACGGTAATGATGTCACCCACCCGGAACGCCTTACGGTCGCTGTACAGGTTCTGCTCGAAACCGGCCTGGTAGATCGAACCATTGTTGGCCGCTGCCGGCAATGGGGTGCGCGGCAACACCGGCGCATAGTACGGGTCGTTGGGCCTGGGCGTCGGCGCGACGCAACCTGCCAGCAACACCGCCCCCCCCAGGGCGAAAACGGACAACAGACGATTCATGACACTTACCTCACGGGCGCAGCTGAGTGACAGGGTTTAGAGCTGTTGAGTAACGAACGACAGCATCTGGTCGGCCGTGGAAATGACTTTGGAGTTCATCTCGTAGGCACGCTGGGTGGTGATCATGTTCACCAGCTCTTCCACGGTGCTGACGTTGGAGTTCTCCAGCGTCTGCTGCAGGGTGGTGCCAAAACCGTTCAGGCCCGGGGTACCGACCTGGGGTGCGCCACTGGCAGCGGTTTCCAGGAACAGGTTGTTACCCATCGCCTGCAAGCCAGCCGGGTTGATGAAATCGGCGGTCTGAATATTGCCGATAACCTGCGCAGCCGGGTTGCCGGCGGTGGTGATCGACACGGTGCCGTCCTGGCCGACAGTGAAGGTCTGGGCGTCGTTCGGCACCACGATGGCAGGCTCCAGCGCCAGGCCATCGGCGTTGACGATCTGGCCGTCGGAGTTCAGGTGGAAGGTACCGTCGCGGGTGTAGGAAACAGTGCCGTCAGGTTGCAGGATCTGGAAGAAACCACGGCCATTGACGGCCATGTCCAACGGGTTTTCCGTGGTCTGCAAGCTGCCGGTCTGGAAGTTTTTCTGCGTGCCGACAATGCGCACGCCGGTACCGACCTGCAGGCCCGACGGCAACTCGCTGTCCTGGGTCGACTGCGCGCCTGGCTGACGCTTGATCTGGTACAGCAGGTCCTGAAATTCGGCACGATCACGCTTGAAGCCGGTGGTTGAGACGTTGGCCAAGTTGTTGGAGATGACCGTCAGGTTGGTGTCCTGTGCGGACAGGCCGGTTTTAGCGACCCAGAGAGCCGGAAGCATTTAGTGTTCTCCTCGTGCGCCTGATTTACGGCACCCGTTCAAATGTGGTTAGCCGATTTGCAAAACACGCGCCATGGCTTCGTCGCCTTCCTTGGCCGCGTTCATCATCTTGACGTGCAGTTCGAACTGGCGGGACAGCGCCAGCACAGAGGTCATTTCTTCGACAGCGTTGACGTTGCTGCCCTGCAGGAAACCTGACACCACCCGCACGTTGACGTCAGCATCCGCGGGTTGGCCGGACGCGGTGTGAATCAGCCCGTCCTGGCCTTTGGTCAGGCCTTTGGTGTCGGGGTTGACCAGCTTGATGCGATCAACCTCCGCCATCACGCGCGGGTCCTCGCCCATGGAGCGGATGCTGATAGTGCCATCGGAGCCGACTTCGACCTTCTGCTCGGGCGGGATGGCAATGGGGCCGCCATTGCCAAGCACAGGCATACCGTTGCCGGCACGCAACACCCCGAGAGCATCGATGTTCAGGCTACCGGTACGCACATACGCTTCGCTGCCATCTGGCGCCTGCACGGCGATAAAACCTTTACCGCTTACGGTCACATCCAGGTCACGGCCGGTTTCCACCATCGGGCCTTCACTGAAGTCGGTACCCGGGCGCTCGGTCATGGCAAAGGCACGCGCCGGAAAGCTGTCACCGAACACAGGCATCGAGCGCGCCTGCTCCAGGTCTCGTTGGAAACCGTTGGTGGAAATGTTCGCCAGGTTGTTAGCGTGCGCCTTCTGCGCCAGCGCATTCTGGCTGGCACCGGTCATGGCCACGTAAAGCATCTTGTCCACAGTCATCCTCCGCTGCACTGGCGATCGTTTGCCGCTCGCCGTTGCTGTACTGGCTCTAAAGCAAGTTCCGAACCAACTTTCCGAAATCGTGAAAAAGCCCGTGAATACGGGCTTTCGTAGGTGCCGCCGGTATGTTGAACGCCGGTTATCCGGCGCCTGGTTGCCGATGACGGCAAACCTGCACCGGCCTCCTCAAGGCTCACGACAACCACCATTGCTGTAGGGACCGGCGAATTTCTTCCAGCCATCGCCTGGCGACCATTGCGAGCAGACCAGTCGCCCATCCACCTGGCTTTCCCAACGCCACCAGGGCGCGGTACCGGCATGGGCCTGGTACAGGCAAAAAGTAGCGATCAATGTGACAAAAAGCCGTTTCATGCCCCCTCCGGCAAAGACGACGAACCCCTTCGCGACAAAGGGGTTCATCCACACACTCAACCAGAAACCATCAGGCCATCTGAATGATGGTCTGCATGATGGTGCTTTCGGTGGAGATCGTCTTGGCGTTCGCCTGGTAGTTGCTCTGCGCCTTGATCAGCTCGACCAACTCCTGCGTCAGGTTCACGTTCGAGCCTTCCAGCGCGTTGGACTCGACGCTGCCCAGGGTACCGGTCTTCGGCGCATCGATGCCCGGAATACCGGAGGTGTAGGTTTCCGTCCAGCGGGTACCACCGATCTGCTGCAGGCCCTGCTCGTTGGCGAAGCTGGCCAGGGCTACCTGACCAATGGCGCGGGATTGCTGGTTGCTGAAGCTGGCGAACAGCACGCCCGTCGAGTCGATGCTAAGGCTCGACAGAATACCGGTCGCGTAACCGTCCTGCGACTGCGACATGCGCGCGGTCTCGGTGTTGTAGGAGGAGGTGCTGTTCATCGCCAGGCGCATGCCATCGGCGTTGCCAACTGCGCCATTCGACGCCCAGTTGCCTGCAGAGTCTTCCACCGCCGGCACCCAGCCAGTCATGGTGAAGGTGTTGTTGTTCACCGTAAACGAAGCGCCCGCCGGGTGCCCGGTGTTATCGGCAGTCATGCTGCTGACCGAACCATCGCTGTTGAAACTGATGGTGCCGGTCAGCGGCACAGTGGAGGCCGGGTCGAACGGGTTGCGTCCGTCTACCAAGGTGTACATGGTCCACTCATTGGTGCCAGTCTTGCGATAGAACTGCTCCATGGTGTGCTCGTTACCCTGACTGTCGTAGACCTTGGTCGGGAACGACTTGGTGTACGTCGTCTGATCGGAAGGATCGAACGGCAGGTTCGGCACCATCGCACCACTACCATCGTCGACTTCCAGCGGGATGTCGGCGGCCGAAGAATTCAGGTTGATGCCCTGATCGATCAGCGATGTTGCCTTTGGCTGCAGCGCAGACGTATCGATCTGCAGATCGGTCAGCACGCCCTTCTGGATCTTGCCAGTCGAGTCGGCGGCATAGCCCTGCAGGCGCAGGCCGTCCGAGGTAATCACGAAGTTGTCCTTGCTGGCCTGGAAAGCACCCGCACGGGTGTAAACACGCGAGCCGTTATCGGACAGCACGAAGAAGCCCTGCCCCTGAATCCCCATATCCAGCACGTTGCCGGTGGTGTTGACGTCACCCTGGGTGAACTGCTGGGAAACGGCTGCCAGGCGCACCCCGTTACCCACCTGGTTCTTGCCAACACCCAGGCGGTTGGAGCCTGCGTAGACATCGGCGAACTCGGCACGCGACGACTTGAAGCCGGTGGTGTTGACGTTGGCGATGTTGTTGCCGGTGACATCCAGCTGCTTGTTTGCTGCGTACAGACCGCTAAGGCCGATATTGAAAGACATGAATTCGCTCCTTTTGCCGCACTAGCGGGCCTTAGATACCGATGGTTTGCACGTCGGAGAGGGACACTTTGCCAACACCGGCAAGGTTGAGCACCATTTCGCCGGCGGCGCTGAAGCTGACGCTTGTCACCTTGGCCGGCAGCAATGTGCTCATCTGCACCGACTTGCCGTCCACCGTGGTGCTGGCGGTGAAGGTGTAGGTGCCAGGGTCGACTTTCTCGCCACTGTTGTTGGTACCGTCCCAGATGAAATCGGCGTAACCGGCTTTCTGCTCGCCCAACTCGATGGTCTTGACGGTGTTGCCGTCCTTGTCCTTGATGGTGATCTTCGCTTCGCCGATAGCTTGCGGCACAACGAACTGCGCATTGAAGCTTTCGGCGGTGTCGACCACGGCCTTGTCGTTCTGCACCACCACCGAACGCCCAACCAGTGACGACGCCTGCAAGGCCTGGGACGAGGCCATGGAGCCGGTAATGGCACTGACCGACTCGTTCAGCGAGGTAATACCTTCGAGGCTGCTGAACTGTGCCAACTGGGCAACGAACTCACCGTTGTCCTGCGGGTCCAGCGGGTTCTGGTGCTGCATCTGGGTGACCAGCAGCTGCAGAAAGGCATCTTTGCCGAGCGAATCGTTGCCGGTCTTGGATGCGGTGTCCGTGGTCTTCTTGGTGCTAGTGCCCACACCCGACGCCGACAGCACGTCATTGAGGTTCACACCGTTAGTATCGATTGCCATGCTCTGAATTCCTTATCACTGCCCCAGGGTCAGCACTTTCTGCATCATGCTCTTGGCCGTGTTCATCAGCTCGGCATTGGTCTGAAACGCGCGGCTGGCGGAGATCATGTCAGCCATCTCCTCGACCACGTTGACATTCGGGTAGTAGACGTAGCCGTCCTTGTTCGCCGCCGGGTGATTCGGCTCGTAGCGTGCTTCCAGAGTGCTTTGGTCTTCGACGATGCCTTTTACCTGCACACCCTGCCCTGCCTCGCCCTGGTCTTCGAACAGCGACTGGCTACTGCCGGCCTGCGCATTCTGGAAGGTGGTGGCGAACACCGGGTGACGGGCGCGATACGTCTGGTCGATGCTCGAAGACACGGTCTCGGCGTTGGCGATGTTGGACGCCACGGTGTTCAGGCGCGTGTTCTGTGCACTCATGCCGCTACCGGCAATATTGAAGACACTGGAAAGGGACATGGTCATTCTCCCCGCAGGGCGGAAACCAGCCCTTTGAATTTACTGTTGAGCAAGGTGAAGCTGGCCTGGAAGCCAATCGCGTTTTCCGTGTAGTTCGATTGCTCGATCTGCGCATCCACGGTGTTCTGGTCGATCGACGGCTGCAGCGGCGTGCGGTATTTGAGGGTTTCATCAGCCATGGCCAGGCCCTCAGCCTCGATGTGCCGGCTGTTGGTACGGTCAAGGCTGAAGCGGCCGCCGCTCTGCTGCTTGTCGCTTTCGGCTGCGAGCACCGAGGCGAAGTCCATGTCACGCGCCTTGTAGTTGGGCGTGTCGGCGTTGGCGATGTTGTTGGCCAGCACTTCAGCGCGTTGGGCGCGGAAGCCCAGAGCCTTTTCGTGAATACCAAGCGCCTTGTCGAAGCTGATGCTCATGTCAGGGAAACCTTCAGAGGTTGACCGGAATTTCGTTGAGCAAGGTATAGCAAGGGCTGTGCCAACCAACGAAAAGCCCGGAAATACGGGCCTGCGGGGCGAGGTGGTGTCAGAGTGATGCCAGAAAAGCGGCAAAGGACTTCCGCCTTGGGCCGCAAAAGCGGCAATTGCCGGGCGGCAAAAGCGGCAAAACAAAAAATTGACGTCATTGTTCGGCGACAGAAGGGTTTCGCCTGGGAGATCGAGCGCCGCCCGCGCGGCGCATCGCGAGCTGCGCTCGCTCCCACGTTTGTTTCGGGCCAATTATTCCTGTGGGATTTGCGCGCGAACGCCTGGGTGCATGGCTCGATATCGCGCAGTACAAACAAGGCGGTCGCGCGCGTCTGCAACAGGGATACCGGCCCGAAACAAACGTTGGAGCGAGCGCAGCTCGCGATGCGCCGCGCGGGCGGCGCTCGATCTCACAAACACCCCCCCTTCAAGGCATACCTTACTTGGCCTGGTAGATGATCCCCGGACTGCACTGCACCATCTGGTAATGGTCAGGCAGCCCGTTCAGGGCTTCGGAAGCCCCGAGGAACAGATACCCACCCGGCTTCAAGGTACTGTGAATACGCAAGAGAATGTCCTTCTTCACCTGCGCCGAGAAATAGATCAGCACATTGCGGCAGAACACGATGTCGAACTTGCCCAGACTGGCATAACTGTCGAGCAGGTTGAACGAGCGGAATTCGACACGGCTGCGAATCGCTGGCTTGACCGCCCAGCGCCCCGGCCCCTTGGGGTCGAAGTAGCGCTGCAGGCGCTCCTGGGACAAGCCGCGGGCAATCGCCAGGCTGTCGTATTCGCCGGTCTTGCAGTTGGTCAGCATGGTGCCGGAGAGATCGGTGGCGACGATCTGCGCCCCCATCTTCAACTGGCCAAGGTTGCTGCGCTCGAACTCGTCGATTGCCATCGAGATGGAATACGGCTCCTGCCCCGACGAACAGGCCGCCGACCACATACGCAGGCGCTGGCCGGGGTTGTTGCGGATGAATTCGGGGATCACCTTGTTCTTCAGCACTTCGAACGGATAGGTGTCGCGAAACCAAAGGGTCTCGTTGGTGGTCATGGCATCGACCACCTGCTCGCGCAAGCCGCCGCGCGGCTGGGCCTGAATGCGCTGCACCAGCTCACCCAGGCTCTTGATGCCCTGTTGTTCCATCAGCTTGTTGAGACGGCTGGAAACCAGATACTGCTTATTCTCGCCCAGCAGGATGCCACAGGCTTTCTCCAGGAAGACCCGGAACTGTTCGAAATCCAAATTACCCGTAGACACTACTGCCGCCTCTTTTCAATCACTGGTGCCAGGGGGCATGCCCCCGGCTGCTTCAATGCGCTGCCTTGATCCGGTCGACCACCCGTTGGGCCAGGTCGTCCGGCTTGAACTTGGCCAGGAAGTCATCGGCACCGACCTTTTTGACCATTGCCTGGTTGAACACCCCGGAAAGCGAAGTATGCAGGCAGATGTGCAACTTTTGCATGCGCGGATCGCTGCGAATCTCCGCGGTTAGCGTATAGCCGTCCATTTCCGGCATTTCAATGTCCGAGATCATCATCAGGAACTCTTCTTCCGGCTTTTTGCCCTCATCCACCAGCTGACGCAGGTAGTTCAGAGCCTGACGGCCATCATTGAGCGCCACCACCTCGACCCCTACGGTCTGCAGGCAACGGCTGACTTGCTTGCGCGCCACCGACGAGTCGTCGACGGTCAGCACCCGCATCAACACCGCCTTGTCCTGCACCTCGGCATCGATCACACCGGCCGATACCGACTCGGACGACGGCGACACTTCGGCCAGCACCTTCTCCACGTCGATGATCTCGACCATGCGTTTGTCCACCCGGGTGACCGCGGTCAGGTAGTGATCACGGCCAGTACCCTTGGGTGGCGGATGGATCTCTTCCCAGTTCATGTTGACGATGCGCTCCACCGAATGCACCAGGAAACCTTGGGTCTTGGTGTTGTACTCGGTGATGATCACGAAGCTGTTGCGCGTGTCTTCCTGAAGCGGCCGCAACCCGGTGGCCATCGACAAGTCGAGGATCGGGATGGTCGCCCCGCGAATATTGGCAACGCCACGCACCACAGGGTGCGCCTTGGGCAGCAAGGTCAGCGCAGGGCATTGCAGTACTTCCCTGACCTTGAACACATTGATGCCGTAAAGCTGCTCGCCATTGAGGCGGAACAGCAGCAATTCCAGGCGATTCTGCCCCACCAGCTGCGTGCGCTGGTTGACCGAATCCATAACACCCGCCATGCCAGACTCCTTAACGTTTCAGCCTTTCGTTGCCACTCAGGTAGCGAGTCGGCACGGGCTTTGCTTTTTTGAGTGTCATGCACACGAAAACGACATTTTCCCGACGATTGACACGCCTGCTGACTGGCCCGCTGGCCACGCTGTGCCTGCTGATGCCCGGCGTTCGCACGGTAGCGGACGCGTTCACCTTGCCTGAACAGCTTATCGGTGTCACCCAAGGGTTTCTTGAATTCACCGTTGAAGATTACCTGTCCACCACCCAGACTGCCGGGCGCTATGAAATCCAGGTCAACCCGCTGGACCCACGCCTGCGCATGCCGTTGTGCAGCCAGCAGCTGGACGCCTCACTGGAAAGCCCGGCCAAGCCACTGGGCCGGGTGACGGTAAGGATACGCTGCAACGGCGCAGCACCGTGGACGGTATTTGTGCCGGCCACCGTACGACTTTTCCGCGACGTGGTGGTGGTAACCCGACCGCTCAAGCGCGACAACACGGTCGGCGAAGGTGACGTGGCCCTGCGCGAACGCGACGTCGGCACCCTGGGCCAGGGCTTTCTGACCGAGCTGGACCAGGCGGTGGGCATGAAGATGCTGCGCCCCACGGTGATCGACCAGGTGCTCACACCGCAACACCTGGAACAGGCCGAGGTGGTGCGCAAGGGTGATCATGTGGTGATCATTGCCCGTAGTGGTGGCCTGAGCGTGCGCATGCCGGGCGAAGCCCTGAGCAAGGGCGGCCTGAGCGAGCAGATCCGGGTACGCAACCTCAACTCCAAACGCGTGGTCAAGGCCAGGGTGACCGGCCCCGGCCAGGTCGAGGTCAGTATGTAGGCCAGCCACCAGATTGCGCTGGCAGTGAGGAACCGCTTTTCCTAAACTGTGTCAGAACACGGGTTCGCGGGCTTGCCGACAGGCGGCAACGCATTTGTGCCTAAAGTTTATATCGGGTTGGCCGAAAACAAGGCAAGCGTCCAAATACCCAGAGGTTTCTGATCATGGTCATCGACTTCAGTCGCATGAATAACTCTCCGTCCGTCACGGGCGGCGTGCGCAGCAACACCGCGTCCGGCAGCGCCGAAAAACCGGCAGCTCGCCAGGAAGCGGCAAGCGCCACCAGCGCCAGCGGAGAAGCGGTACACCTCAGCCAGGAGGCCCAGCAGTTGCAGAAGGTCAGCGACAAGCTGCGCGACGAGCCGGTGGTCAACAGCGCCCGCGTGGCCCAGTTGAAACAGGCGATCGCCGACGGCAGCTACCAGGTCGATGCCGGCCGGGTCGCCAGCAAACTGCTTGATTTCGAAGCCCAGCGCTGACCGTACGGCGCGCTGACTTCACGGACGCCAGAAAAGCCAAGAGTTAGCCATGCACGACACCACCTTGCTGCAACTGATCGAAGATGACATTGCCCCGATGCAGGAACTGCTCGACCTTCTGAAAAAGGAGTCTGTAGCCCTGCATGGCCGCGATATGGCACCGCTGGAAGATATTCTGGCTCGCAAGCAGTCTTTGATCGTGTTGCTGGAGCAGCAAGGCCTGCGGCGCAACAACCTGCTTACCAGCCTTGGCCTGAGCGCAGATCGCGCCGGAGTGGAGGCTGTGGCGGCACAATCGCCCAACGGTGAATTGATCCTGCAACAACTCAACGTGATCAGCCAATTGATGCAAGCCTGCCAACAGCTTAACGAGACCAATGGCCGGATCATCCAGGTGCAGCAACACGTCACCAACAACCAGATCCGCATCCTTCAGGGCGGCGATTCGCCTTCGCTCTATGACAGCCGTGGCAGCACCTCGCCCCTGGCCAAGCCACGCGCGCTCAGCCAAGTGTGATTTTTCTATCAAGGCACAGAACATAGTGGCAAAATGCCGTTACTTGCGTGTGTCGCTTTTGCCTGGAGAACGATAAGCTGTGTTCAATGAATCCGATGCTCCGCAACCACCCAAGGTGTTGAGCACCCCCTTGGAGATTGCGGCCAACTTGCGGCAGCTGCAGGAAAGCCACGACCCCCTGATCATTACCTTCCATGAGCGCAGCCAGCGCTTCCAGAGCTATGTGGTGCGCGTGGACCGCGAAAGCAATACCCTGGCACTGGACGAGATGATCCCCCGTGACGGCGAGAAATTCATCGAGAACGGCGAGCACTTCCGCGTCGAAGGCTTCCACGATGGTGTGCGCATCGCCTGGGAGTGCGATCACGAGTTGAAAATCAGCGAGGTCGACGGCCACCGCTGCTACAGCGGCGCCCTGCCGCAAGAGATGACCTACCACCAGCGCCGCAATGCCTTCCGCGCCGCACTGAAGCTATCGCAGCTGGTCGACATCATCCTCGACGGCGCCCACCTCAAAGGCAACGGTGCCCTGCGAGGCAAGCTGCTGGATATCTCGGCCACCGGCTGCAAACTGCGCTTCGAAGGCAATGTCGAAGACCGCTTGCAACTGGGCCAGGTGTATGAGCGTTTCAAGGCGGGCAACCCGCTGGGCCTGGTGGATACCATGGTCGAGCTGCGTCATCTGCACTATGAAGAGCGCATCAACACCACTTTTGCCGGCGTGCGCTTCCACAACCTGAGCGGGCAGGCTCAACGCAAGATCGAGAGTTTTGTGTACCAGCTGCAGCGTGAGGCGCGGCGGTTCGACAAGGACGATTATTGATCGTCAGTCGGTAAAACAGAAAACGCCACCTGCTGAGGTGGCGTTTTCATTTGTGTTTCCGCTGGGCTGGCCTCTTCGCGGGTAAACCCGCTCCTACACCGACTTGCTGGCTTCTTCCGGTTCAGGCGCCTGTTGCTGCGCGCCCTTCTCTTCATCCTCGGTGTCTTCAGCCGCCACAGGCGCCTGCATCACGTCCTGCACGGTCTGCTCATCCACCCGCGGGTCCAGCGCCGCCGACAACGGCGAACCGGCCGCCGGCATCGCCACGTGGCCCAGCGGTGCATCCTGTACCTGATGCAGGCCGGTAACCGCTTTCGGCCGAATGCGCCAGACCAGCACCAGGGCAAAGAATACGAAGAAGGCATACAGCATCTGCGCGCCCAATACCTTCATCAAAACCCCTGCCGCCAGCGGGCCGACACATGCACCCACACCGTAGGTCACCAACAGCATCGCCGTCAGCGATACCCGGCGCTCGCTTTCCACGTGGTCATTGGAAAAGGCAACCGCCAGCGGGTACAGGCAGAACTGCAGCAACGAGATCAGGAAGCCGATACCGAACAGCAACTCCAGCGGCACACTGGGCAGTATCGCCAATGGCGCAGCAGCCAGTGCCAGCCCCACCGCCACGCTACGAATCAGCACAGCCCGGTCATAACGGTCAGACAACCAGCCCAGCGGCCACTGCACCAGCAGGCCGGCAAAAATGCAGCTACCCATGAACAGACCGATCTGCTCGGTACTCATCCCCTGGCTTGAAGCATATAAAGGCGCCAGACCGTAGAACGAGCCGACAATCAGCCCCGAGCCCAAAACCGTACTGAGCGACTGCGGCACGCGTTTGATGAAGAATTTCGGCTCCATCGGTGCCGGGCGCAAAGGCGCCGGGTGAATACGCCGGGTCATCGCCACGGGCACCAGGCACAGGGCAAAGCACATCGCCACCAGCATCAGCAGCTCAGGGCCGAGCTGCGGGTGCACCACCAGAATCAACTGGCCAAGCACCAGCCCCAGATACGAGGCAATCATGTAACCGCTGAACACCGCGCCCCGGTGTTTCACATCGGCCTGCTCGTTGAGCCAGCTCTCGATGACCATGTATTGGCACATCATCCCCAGGCCGACGATCATGCGCAGCCCTACCCAGGCCGGCAGCCAGCTGGTCAGGCCATGACCGAGCACCGCGGCGCCGACGATACCGGCACAGGTGGCATAGGCGCGTATGTGCCCTACCCGCCCGATCAGCCGGTGGCCAACCTTGCCACCAACCGCCAGGCCAAAGTAGTTGGCCGCCATCAACGCACCCACCCACAGGCTGTCGACATGGTCGGCCGCCAGGCGCAGGGCCAGGTAGGTGCTGAGCAGGCCCGAGCCGATCAACATCATCAGCGCGGCGAAATACAACGACTGAAACGGCTTCCATACATTTCGCATACGTCCCGTGGAGCTCCCTGGTCAGGTGGCAGTTTTGGGTGCTAGCAGCATAAAGGCAAAAACCGCCTGGCGCAGGCCCCCCCGACAGCTATTTGGCACTGCGGGGGCGTGCCCGGTGCAGGTTATGTCGCGCTCAGGCCTGTGCCGCCAGGACCCGGCGCTCCCACGGCGTGATCTCGTCGAAAAAATCGCTCAGCTCAAGGGTCTTGCTGGCGATGTAGCCTTCGATGAACTCGCTGCCGAACAGTTCCCGCGCCAGCGTGCTGCGCTTGAGCCTTTCAAGGGCCGCGTGCAGCGTGCACGGCAGGCTCAGGTGCTCGGGCACCTCGAATTCGCCCTGGATGGCCGGCGATGGCTGCAAGCGCTGCTCGATGCCGTGCAGGCCGGCGGCCAGGCTGGCGGCAATGGCCAGGTAAGGGTTGGCATCGGCGCCTGGCAGGCGGTTTTCCACCCGTCGCGCGACCGGCGCACTGGCCGGAATGCGCAGGCCAGCGGCGCGATTGTCCTCGGACCAGCACGCATTGTTCGGCGAGGCGTAGGGATGGCACAGGCGCTGGTAGGAGTTGACGTTGGGCGCGAACAGGGCAGTGAAGTCGGCCATGCACGCCTGCAACCCGCCGATGAAGTGGTGGAAGGTGTCTGTCGGCAGGCCCTGCTCATCACTGAACACGTTGCGCCCGCTGCCGGCCTCGACCAGGCTCTGGTGAATGTGCATGGAGCTGCCGGGCGTACGCGCCAGCGGCTTGGCCATGCAGACCACCGTCAGCCCGTGCTTGAGCGCCACTTCCTTGAGCAGGTGCTTGAACAGGAAAGTCTGGTCGGCCAACAGCAGCGGGTCGCCGTGCAGCAGGTTGATCTCAAACTGGCTGACACCCATTTCGTGCATGAAAGTGTCACGTGGCAGGCCGAGCGCGGCCATACAGTGATACACCTCCTTGAAAAACGGACGCAGGCCGTTGTTGGAGCTGACACTGAACGCCGAATGGCCCTGCTCGCGGCGGCCATCGCTGCCTACCGGCGGCAGGAACGGTTGGTGCGGGTCAGTGTTGGGGGCAAAGACGAAGAACTCCAGCTCGGTTGCCACTACCGGCACCAGGCCCAGTGCCGCATAGCGGGCTCTCACGGCTTTCAGCTGGCCCCGGGTGGACAGTGCCGAGGGCCGGCCATCCAGCTCATTGGCATCGCAGATGGCCAAGGCGCGGCCGTCATTGCTCCAGGGCAGGCGGTGCACCTGACCGGGTTCGGCCACCAGTGCCAGGTCGCCGTCGTCACTGCCGTAGAACTTCGCCGGTGGGTAGCCGCCCATGATGCACTGCAGCAGCACTCCCCGGGCCATTTGCAGACGACGGCCTTCGAGGAAGCCTTCGGCGGTCATCACCTTGCCGCGCGGGACGCCGTTGAGGTCGGGGGTGACGCATTCGATTTCATTGATGCCCTGGAGCTGAGCAGTGCTCATGACGCTTGTCCTTGTTGTTGTAGGCTGACATCAACATAGGCTGGGGGTGTTTAAAATATCAAGCAGCCTATTGGGTGGCTGTGCCGGCCTCTTCGCGGGTGAACCCGCTCCTACAGGTGGATGCGATCCTTGTGCCGGCATCGCCCCCCTACTCCCGCAAAGTCATGCCATTGGCCGGCAACGGCAACGCCGTCTTGTAGCGCACCTGCTTCAGGGCAAAGCTTGAACGAATATTGGCTACCCCTGGCAAGCGCGTCAGGTAATCGAGAAACCGCTCCAGCGCCTGGATGCTGGGCAATAGCACCCGCAACAGGTAATCCGGGTCACCCGTCATCAGGTAGCACTCCATCACCTCGGGCCGCTCGGCGATCTCTTCTTCAAAGCGGTGCAACGACTGCTCCACCTGTTTTTCCAGGCTGACATGGATGAACACGTTCACAACCAGCCCCAGCACCTCCGGCGACAGCAAGGTCACCTGCTGGCGGATCACCCCCAGCTCTTCCATGGCCCGCACCCGGTTGAAGCAAGGCGTGGGCGACAGGTTCACCGAGCGTGCCAGCTCGGCATTGGTGATGCGGGCGTTCTCTTGCAGGCTGTTGAGAATGCCGATATCGGTACGATCGAGTTTGCGCATAAGACAAAATCACCGGTTTTTTGTGTTTATGCGGAATGTTTATCTGCCCCGCTCAGCAAAGGCAATCAACTTGAGAGAAAAATTCTCCTGCCGTGCCACTAAGATGTAGGTGACGCTGACTTACCAGTCACAAGCCGGTACTCAGCGGCGGCCGCTTCAGAGCTCACAAAAACAAATACCCGAGCGAGCGTAAAAAGCATGAACGAGTACGCCCCCCTGCGTTTGCATGTGCCCGAGCCCACCGGCCGGCCAGGCTGCCAGACCGATTTTTCCTACCTGCGCCTCACCGATGCAGGTCAGGCCCGTAAACCTGCTATCGATGTCGATGCTGCCGACACTGCCGACCTGTCCTGCAGCCTGGTCCGCGTGCTCGACGAGCAAGGCAACGCGCAAGGCCCCTGGGCCGAGGACATCGATCCGCAGATCCTTCGCCAAGGCATGCGCGCCATGCTCAAGACGCGGATCTTCGACAGCCGCATGGTGGTTGCCCAGCGCCAGAAGAAGATGTCCTTCTACATGCAAAGCCTGGGCGAAGAAGCCATCGGCAGCGGCCAGGCGCTGGCGCTGAACCGCACTGACATGTGCTTCCCGACCTACCGCCAGCAAAGCATCCTGATGGCCCGCGACGTATCGCTGGTCGAGATGATCTGCCAACTGCTGTCCAACGAGCGCGACCCACTCAAAGGCCGCCAGTTGCCGATCATGTACTCGGTGCGCGAAGCCGGCTTCTTCACCATCAGCGGCAACCTGGCGACCCAGTTCGTACAGGCGGTCGGCTGGGCCATGGCATCGGCGATCAAGGGCGATACCAAGATCGCCTCGGCATGGATTGGTGACGGCGCTACTGCCGAGTCGGACTTCCACACCGCCCTCACCTTTGCCCACGTATACCGCGCCCCGGTCATCCTCAACGTGGTCAACAACCAGTGGGCCATTTCCACTTTCCAGGCCATC